>Ga0207796_1000593_pt1 | contig 14081 bp, 13 predicted proteins | sample Pon1CUnioCityCA_6_FD_187274 | JGI IMG/M metagenome (GOLD analysis project Ga0207796, IMG submission 187274) | Marine sediment microbial community from Union City, CA, USA - Pond 1C Sediment 1 (SPAdes) | ecosystem: Environmental > Aquatic > Marine > Intertidal zone > Salt pond sediment ...
TGAATACATCCCTGTAGGCTTGACGGCAGCATCCCTGCTGCCGACACCCTCGGGCGCGGGATCCTGCTCCCTGCCGCATGCCAACCGACCTGTTTCATTGACGCGGAGGATGTTCCAATCCCGGGGCGGTCGACATCCGTGAAAACCGAAATAGGCCGCCCGCGCGTCCTTCGCTATGCTCGGGGCAACGGTGCGGAGACGTCTCCGGCAACGCCTGCCATTGACGAGGAGTAGGGCATGAACCGAACCCGGTGGATTCTGCTCGCAGCGGTGTTGCTCGCGGTGGCGACGTTCTTCGTCTTCGACCTCGGCCGGTTCCTCGACTTCGAGACGTTGAAGGCGGCCCAGGACGAGATCCGGGAGTTCCGCGATGCCCGGCCGCTGCTGGCGAGCGCGGCGTTCTTCCTCGTCTACGTGGCCGTCACCGCGCTGTCTCTCCCCGGCGCCACGATCATGACGCTCGCCGGCGGGGCCGTTTTCGGTCTCGGCTGGGGGCTGCTGCTGATCTCGTTTGCCTCGACCATCGGTGCGACGCTGGCCTTCCTGATCGTCCGGTTCATCGCGCGCGAACCCGTGCAACGACGCTACGGGGACAAGCTGCGCGCAATCAACGCCGGGATCAAGAGGGAAGGGGCGTTTTACCTGTTCGCGCTGCGACTGGTTCCGCTGTTCCCTTTTTTCCTGATCAACATCGTGATGGCGCTCACGCCCATCCGCGCATGGACGTTCTACTGGGTCTCTCAACTCGGGATGCTCGCCGGTACGGTCGTGTACGTGAATGCCGGGACGCAACTCGGGCAGCTGGAAGGGCCGGAGGGCATTCTGTCGCCCGCGCTGATCGGGTCGTTCGCGCTGCTGGGCGTCTTTCCGCTGATTGCGCGACACGTCCTGGACCGGGTGCGCCGTCGACGCGTCTACCGCGGCTGGCAGCGCCCGCGCCGGTTCGACCGGAACCTGATCGTGATCGGAGCCGGTGCCGCGGGGCTGGTCACCGCCTACATCGCCGCGACCGTCAGGGCCAAGGTCACGCTGATCGAACGTCACAAGATGGGAGGCGACTGTCTGAATTACGGGTGCGTGCCGTCGAAGGCACTGATCCGGACCGGGCGGCTGCTCGAGGACATTCGTTGCTCCCGGGACTACGGGGTGGAATCCGCGCAGGCGGACTTCGATTTCGGCAAGGCCATGGAACGGGTACAGCAGGTGATCGCGCGGGTTGCGCCTCATGATTCCAGGGAGCGTTACGAGGGACTGGGGGTCGAGGTGCTCGAGGGCGCGGCGCGGCTCACGACCCCCTGGGCGGTGGAAATCACCGGACCCCACGGGGATCGCCAGACGTTGACCGCGAGGAACATCGTGCTCGCGACCGGTGCCGAGCCTTTCATACCCCCCATCCCCGGGCTCGAGGAAGCGGGTTTCCTGACATCGGATACGGTCTGGGGCCTGCGGGAATGTCCGCCCCGTCTAGTGGTGCTCGGCGGTGGCCCGATCGGCTGTGAACTCGCGCAGGCGTTTCATCGCCTGGGGTCGCGGGTGACGCAGGTGGAGCGCGGCGCTCGCCTCCTGCCGCGGGAGGATCCCGAGTTCTCGGCCCTGCTGGCGGAGCGTTTCCGGGAAGAGGGAGTCGATCTCCGGCTGGGTCGGGACGCACGCCGGGTCGAGTTCAGCGACGGCGGGAAGTACCTGGTGGTGGTCCGCGGAGAGGAGGAGGAAAGGATTGCCTTCGACGAGATTCTTGTCTGCGTCGGCCGCGCCGCCCGACTGCAGGGCATGGGCCTCGAGGGACTCGGGATCCAAACCGGACGGGCGATCGAGGTCGACGAGTTCCTGCAGACCACGTATCCGAACATCTACGCCTGTGGCGATGCCGCGGGTCCCTACCAGTTCACGCATGTCGCGGCACACATGGCCTGGTTCGCTTCCGTGAATGCGCTGTTCGGCGTGTTTCGCCGCTTTCGCGTGGACTACTCCGTGATTCCCTGGGCCACCTTCACCGACCCCGAGATTGCGCGCGTCGGCCTTAGTGAGCAGGAGGCCCGGGAAAAGGGGATCGCCTACGAGATCACCACCTACGGGATCGACGATCTGGATCGCGCGATCGCCGACAGCGATGCACGGGGCATGGTCAAGGTGCTCACGCCGCCGGGCAAGGACCGCATACTGGGGGTCACCATTGCCGGCGCCCACGCCGGCGACCTGATCGCCGAGTTCGTCCTGGCGATGAAGGCCGGCCTGGGTCTGAACCGGATCCTGGGCACGATCCACATCTATCCCACGATGGCCGAGGCGAACAAGTACGTCGCCGGGGAGTGGAAGAAGGCCCACAAACCCGAGCGCGTGCTGCGGTGGCTGGAGCGCTTCCACGCGTGGCGGCGCGGCTGACCGGGGTCGTCCGAGGAGGCGAAACTGGAGGCGATTTCGCCTGTTGCAGGGCTCTTTGGTATCATTCGCGGCCCAACCGATCGGCCCCTCGGGGACCGGTTGCCCATCATCGCCACGCTCGACCCCGCGTACAGGTCGGCGAAGGAGTCCTGCAATGCCCGTCATTACCCTCCCCGATGGCAGCCGCCGTCCGTTCGACGCGCCTGTCTCCGTACTCGATGTCGCCCGCGATATCGGCCCTGGGCTTGCGAAAGCGGCCCTGGCCGGCAAGGTCGATGGCCGCCTCGTCGACGTGCGGCACACCCTCGCCGACGACGCCGCGCTTGCGATCGTGACCGACCGCGACCCGGAGGGGCTCGAGATCATCCGGCACTCCACCGCGCACCTGCTCGCGCAGGCCGTGAAGGAACTGTTCCCCTCCGCGCAGGTGACGATCGGGCCGGTGATCGAAAACGGCTTCTACTACGATTTCGCTTTCGAGCGCGCGTTTACGCCGGAGGATCTGGAAAGGATCGAGAAACGCATGACCGAGCTGGCCAAGGCCGACCTGCCGGTCGAGCGCTCGGTGATGGAGCGCGACGAGGCGGTGGGGTACTTCCGGGACATGGGCGAGGAGTACAAGGCCGAGATCATCGCGAGCATTCCGGAGGATCAGGAGATCTCGCTGTATCGCCAGGGCGACTTCGTGGACCTCTGCCGCGGTCCCCACATTCCCTCGACCGGTCGGCTGAAGGCGTTCAAGCTGACCAAGGTCGCCGGCGCGTACTGGCGCGGCGATTCCAGCAACGAGATGCTGCAGCGGATCTACGGTACCGCCTGGCCGAACAGGGAACAGCTCGGAGCCTACCTGGAACAGCTGCGCGAGGCCGAGCGTCGGGACCATCGCCGGATCGGGACCGAGCTGGACCTGTTTTCGATCCAGGAGGACGCCGGTGGTGGGCTGGTGTTCTGGCATCCCAAGGGCACGCGCATCCGCCGGGTGATCGAGCAGTTCTGGTTCGATCTGCACGAGCGGGCCGGCTACGACTTCGTGGTCACGCCGCATATCGCCAACCTGGAACTCTGGAAGACCTCCGGACACGCCGACTTCTATTCCGACTCGATGTACGAGCCGATGGAAGACGACAATCAGGCGTTCCAGCTGAAGCCGATGAACTGCCCGTTCCACGTGCTGGTGTACAAGGACCGGCTGCGCTCCTACCGCGATCTGCCGCTGCGCTGGGGCGAGATGGGTACGGTGTACCGGCGGGAGATGTCGGGCGCACTGCATGGCCTGATGCGGGTTCGCGGCTTCACCCAGGACGACGCGCACATCTTCTGCCGCGAGGATCAGATCGAGTCCGAGATCATCGGCGTCCTTGAGCTGACATTGGAGCTCCTGAATGCATTCGGATTCAAGGACTTCGACATCAATCTTTCGACAAAGCCCGAAGATGCGGTGGGTTCCGACGCCATCTGGGAACATGCGACTGCGGCCCTGCGTTCGGCGATCGAGAAGAAGGGTCTCGAGTACAGCCTGGACGAGGGTGGCGGCGCCTTCTACGGGCCGAAGATCGACATCAAGATCCGGGACGCGATCGGTCGGCAGTGGCAGTGCTCCACGGTGCAGCTGGATTTCAACCTCCCCGAGCGCTTCGACATGGAATACGTTTCCGAGAGCAACGAGCGCAAGCGGCCGATCATGATTCACCGGGCGCTGTTCGGTTCGCTGGAGCGCTTCTTCGGGGTGCTGATCGAGCACTACGCGGGCCTGTTCCCGCTGTGGCTGGCACCGGTGCAGGTCGCGGTACTGACCATCACCGAGCGCCAGGACGACTATGCCCGTGAAGTCGTGAAAGCCTTGCGGCAAAAGGGTCTGCGGGTGGAATCCGACTTGAGAAATGAGAAGATCGGCTTTAAGATTCGCGAGCACACGCTCAAGCGAGTGCCGTATCTGCTGGTCCTTGGGGATCGGGAGATGGAAACCCAATCCGTGTCGGTGCGTACGCGGTCCGGTGAAGATCTCGGGAGCATGGCGCTGGAGACTCTCTCCGCGCGGCTCGAGTCCGAGATCGCGACCCGCGCGCACTGACGTCGTTTATTTGTACTGGAGAAGAAGACTATTAGCGGAGCCAAGAGTGTTCGACTGAACGAGCAGATCATCTGCCCGACCATTCGGCTGATCGATTCCGAGGGTGAAAACCGCGGCGTCGTCAATACCAACGATGCCCTGGGACTGGCGCTGGAAGCCGGCATGGACCTCGTCGAGATCTCGCCCAACGCGGATCCCCCGGTATGCCGGATCATGGACTATGGCAAGTTCAAGTTCGAACAGGCCAAGAAGGCCCAGGCCGCGAAGAAGAACCAGAAGCAGGTCCAGGTGAAGGAAGTGAAGTTCCGTCCCGGGACCGACGACGCCGATTACAAGGTCAAGCTGCGCAACCTGACCCGTTTCCTGGAAGCGGGTGACAAGGGCAAGGTCACCATCCGGTTTCGGGGACGGGAAATGCGGCACCAGGAACTCGGCAGCGAGCTGCTGGACCGGATCGAAGCCGACCTCGCGGACATCGCGACGGTCGAACAGCGGGCCAAGATGGAAGGCCGGCAACTCGTGATGGTGATGACCGCGAAGAAGAAGTAACGGCAGGCGCACGGCGTCGGCCGCACAAGGGCGAGAGGGTCCCGGTATACCCCCGAGCCTTTTATAAACGACCGAGCCCCGGCAACTGCCGGAATGGCGACGGTCTCTGACCTGGAGATGAAAATGCCGAAACTGAAGACCAACCGCGGCGCGGCCAAGCGCTTCGCCAAGACCGGTTCGGGTGGGTTCAAGCGGGCGCAGTCGCACCGCCGCCACATCCTGACCAAGAAATCCACCAAGCGTAAGCGTCATTTGCGCGGCGCGGCGATGATTCACGACAGTGATGTCGCGGCCGTCCGCCAGATGCTGCCACACAGTTAAGGGGAGTAACGACCATGCCAAGAGTCAAGCGCGGCGTTACCGCCCACGCACGCCACAAGAAGGTCCTGGATCAGGCCAAGGGCTACTACGGTGCCCGAAAGAACGTTTACCGCGTCGCCAAGCAGGCGGTGACCAAGGCGGGGCAGTATGCCTACCGCGACCGTCGCCAGAAGAAGCGCCAGTTCCGCGCCCTGTGGATCGTTCGCATCAATGCGGCGGCCCGGATGTTCGATCTTTCGTACAGCCGCATGATGGATGGCCTGAACAAGGCCGGAGTGGAAATCGATCGCAAGGTTCTCGCTGACCTCGCGGTGCACGATCTCCCTGCGTTCGGCAAGATCGCCGAGAAGGCCAGGTCCGGCCTGGCGGCCTGAGCGTCCTCGCCGTGGTCTGCCGGGTTCGGCTGAGCCCGGCAGACAGCGCGAAACGGTTGTAACCGAAGGGAGGGCCCGAACCCTCCCTTTTTTGTCGGCGCGGCATGCTGGAGTCGACGGTCCGGGGTGAGGACCGGCCGCGAATCCGTGGAGAGATTCGACGTGGAGCAATTGCAGAAACTGGTATCCGAGGCGGTGGCCGCGATCGAGACCGCCGACGGGTTGGCCGCCCTCGACGGGTTGCGCGTCCGCTATCTCGGCAAGAAGGGCGCGTTGACCGCGTTGCTGAAGGAGCTGGGACGACTGCCGCCGGAGGAACGCCCCCGGGCGGGGCAGGAGGTCAACGAGGCCAAGCAGCGCCTGTCGGGCCTGATCGAGGCACGGCAGCAGGCGCTCGCGGCGGCGGAGGTCGCCCGGAAACTGCGCGAGGGACGCGTCGACGTCAGCCTTCCGGGGCGCCGGTCGATGCCGGGCGCCCTGCATCCCGTGACCCAGACGATCGAACGTATCCGCGAATTCTTCGCGGGGATGGGCTATCAGGTGGCGGAAGGTCCCGAGGTCGAGGACGATTTCCACAACTTCGAGGCCCTGAACATCCCTGAGCAGCACCCCGCGCGGGCGATGCACGACACCTTCTATTTCGACGCCCACCGCGTGTTGCGCACGCACACCTCCCCGGTTCAGATCCGGACCATGCGCGAGCGCGCGCCGCCCTTGAGAATCATTGCACCGGGGCGGGTGTACCGCTGCGATTCCGATCTCACGCACAGCCCGATGTTCCACCAGGTCGAAGGCCTGTACGTGGATTCCGAGGTCACCTTCGCCGACCTGCGCGGGGTGCTCAGCGCGTTCCTGCAGGCCTTTTTCGAGCGCGAAGATCTGCAGACCCGTTTCCGGCCGTCGTACTTTCCGTTCACCGAGCCCTCGGCCGAGGTCGACATCCAGTGTGTGCAGTGTGGCGGCCAGGGCTGCCGGGTCTGCAAGCAGACCGGTTGGCTGGAGGTGATGGGCTGCGGCATGGTGCACCCGAACGTGTTCGCCCACGTCGGGATCGACGCCGAACGCTATACCGGCTTTGCGTTCGGGCTCGGGGTCGAGCGCATGGCGATGCTGCGTTATGGTGTCAATGACTTGCGGCTGTTTTTTGAGAATGACGTTCGCTTTCTCGAGCAGTTCGCGCGGGCGGGGTAGGGACGATGCGGATCAGCATGGAGTGGTTGCGCGAGTGGCTTCCGGTGCCGGAGTCGCCGGCCGAGCTCGGACATCGGTTGACCATGGCTGGCCTGGAACTCGACGCGATCGAGGCGGCGGCCCCACCGTTCTCGGGGGTGCACGTCGGGCAGGTGCTTTCGGTGGCCCCGCATCCGGATGCCGACCGCCTTCGGGTGTGTCGGGTGGATGCCGGGCAGGAAGACATCCTGGAGATCGTGTGCGGCGCGCCGAATGTGGCCGAGGGCATGAAAGCCCCGGTGGCCTGTATCGGTGCGGTGCTCCCCGGGGATTTTCGGATCAAGCGCTCGAGGCTTCGCGGAGTGGAGTCGCAGGGCATGCTCTGCTCGGCGGTGGAACTGGGTCTGGCCGAGACCTCCGAGGGCCTGATGGCGCTGCCGGAGGACGCTCCGGTCGGGGCCGATTTCCGGGCCTGGATGGGTCTCGATGACGCCATTCTCGAGGTCGACCTGACGCCCAACCGGGCCGATTGCCTGGGTATGCTGGGCGTTGCCCGGGAAACCGGCACGCTGCTGGATCGGGCCGTCACGGGGCCGGCGATCGAAGCGGTACCGGCCACGATCGACGCGGCGGTCGACGTGCAGGTTCGCGACCCCGACGCCTGCCCGCTGTACGCGGCGCGCGTGATCGATGGTCTCGACCCCACGGCCCGAACCCCCCTGTGGATGCGCGAGCGCCTGCGCCGCGCCGGGCTGCGGCCGCTGCACCCGGTGGTGGACGTCACGAACTACGTGATGCTCGAACTCGGTCAACCGATGCATGCATTCGCGGCCAGGGTCGCGGGTCCGGTGATCGAGGTCCGTTTCGGGCGATCGGGCGACTCGCTCCGGCTGCTGAACGGCAACGCGATCGAACCGGGCCCCGACGATCTGCTTATCGCCGGAGAGGGCGGTCCCCTGGCCCTTGCCGGCGTCATGGGGGGCGAGCTCAGCGCGGTGACCGCGGAAACGGACCGCGTCGTACTGGAGAGCGCGCACTTCAGTCCGCGGGCGCTCGCGGGCCGTGCGCGCGCCCACGGTCTGCACACCGATGCCTCGCACCGGTTCGAGCGCGGCGTGGACCCGACCCTGCCGGTCTACGCCCTCGAACGGGCGACGGCGCTGATTCTCCAGATCGCGGGAGGTCAGGCCGGTCCGGTGGTTCATCAGGGCCAGGTTCCCGCGGCGCACGCCGAGCAGACGATCACACTGCGCCGCGAGCGCATCCCGCGCGTGCTCGGGATGGCCTTCGCTCCAGCGGAGGTGGAGCGGATTCTCGCCGGGCTTGGATGTCGCGTAGAGACGACTGAATATGGTTGGGAAATCCGAGCTTTGCGCGCGCGATTTGATCTTGAGCGTGAAGAAGATCTGATTGAGGAACTGGCGCGGATCCATGGCTACGATCGGCTGCCCCAGACCCTGCCCAGGGTCAGTCTGCCCGCGGATTCCCGCAGTGAAACCGGATTGCGAGCGCGGAAGCGGGCGCTGGCGGATCGGGGCTTCTTCGAGGTGGTGACCTTCAGCTTCATCGGACCGGACTGGGCCGAGGCCTTCTATCCCGCGGTGCAGGGCCTCGCGCTGTCCAATCCGATCTCGTCCGAACTCGCGGTGATGCGCCCCGGCCTCTGGCCCGGCCTCGTGCGCACCGCCGCGCACAATCTCGCGCGGCAGCAGGCTGATCTGCGTCTTTTCGAACATGGGCTGCGGTTCTTGCCGGATGCATCGGGTCTGCTCCAGCAGTCGCGGCTGGCCGGTCTGCTTTGCGGTCGCGCGGAGCCGGAACACTGGCAGGCTCAGCGCCGAGTGGTGGATTTCTTCGATGCCAAGGGTGTCGTCGAGAGCCTGTGCGCCGGGCTTTCGGGAGATCTCCGGTTCGAGCCGGCCGCTCATCCGTCGCTTCACGACGGCCAGTCGGCCCGGGTGCTGCTGCATGGGCGGGAGATCGGTTGGCTGGGGGCACTGCACCCGACACTGGGGGAACGCTTCGACGTTCCCGAGCTGTTCCTGTTCGAACTCGATGCCGCCGTCCTCGCCACGACGGAGGTACCCCGTTTCGAGCCCCTGTCGGCCTATCCGGCCATTCGCCGGGACTTGGCGCTGGTAGTGGACCGGGAGGTTCCCGCCGGCGACGTGCTCGCGGCGGTGGCTTCGCTGGAACTGCCGCTGCTGCAGGAAATCCGCCTTTTCGACGTGTATCAGGGAAAAGGTTTGGAAGAAAATGAGAAAAGTATCGCTTTGGGGTTGATTTTAAGGGCTTTTGATCGCACTCTTGAAGAAAATGACGTCAACGCGGTGACCCGGGCGGTTCTCGAATGCCTGGAAAGCCGACTGAGCGCGAGACCGAGATACTGAGCATGACGGCTGTTACGAAAGCGGAATTGGCGACGGCATTGCACGAAGAACTGGGTCTGAACAAGCGCGAGGCCAAGGAACTGGTCGAGCTCTTTTTCGAGGAGATGCGCATCGCACTCGAGGCCGGCGACAGCGTCAAGCTCTCGGGTTTCGGCAATTTCGTCCTGCGCGACAAGAGCGAGCGGCCCGGGCGCAATCCGAAAACCGGTGAGGAGATTCCGGTGTCGGCACGGCGCGTGGTCACGTTCCGGCCGGGACAGAAGCTGCGGGAGAGGGTGGAGGCGTATGCTGGAAGTGAGTGAACGCCAGGAACTGCCGGTCATCCCCGGCAAGCGCTATTTCACCATCGGTGAGGTGGCCGAACTGTGTCAGGTGAAGCCACACGTGCTTCGCTACTGGGAGCAGGAATTCCCGATGCTTTCCCCGGTCAAGCGGCGCGGCAACCGGCGCTACTACCAGCGGCACGACGTCCTGCTGATCCGCCAGATCCGTGCGCTGCTCTACGAACAGGGATATACGATCCACGGCGCGCGGCAGAAGCTGAGCGGCGAGGAAGCGAAGGGAGACATCACCCAGACCCAGCAAGTCATCCAGGACACCATCAGCGAGCTCGAGGGGATTCTCAAGATCCTGCGGCAATAGGTGGTCGAGCATGCGACCGGGGCACGCGGGTCTTCCCCGCGACCTGCCAATCCGGTACACTCGCGCCTCTCGGGGCGTAGCGCAGCCTGGTAGCGCACCTGCATGGGGTGCAGGTGGTCGGAGGTTCAAATCCTCTCGCCCCGACCAAAAAAGCCTCAAATGGCAACGACTTAGCCCACCTCAGACGGTGGGCTTTTTCGTTTGGGCGGATCGTGCGGAAGCGCTACGCCAGGACACTAGGCGCAGGGCTGGTGCCAGGCGCAGGATGCGGCGGGGCCCGCCGAATCGAGACGGACGAGTGTCAGGCTCCGCCCCCAGACGCAGCCGCTGTCCAGGGAAAGCCAGTCGGCGCCGCGGCGAAAGCCCAGGGCCGACCAGTGTCCAAAGGCGATCCAGTACCCCTGGCTGGCGCGGTTGGACACCTTGAACCAGGGCTTCAGTCCTGCGGCGGCGCCCTCGAGCGGCGGGCCGCTCAGGGTGAAATCGAGGGCGCCGTCCTGCTGGATGAACCGCATCCGCGTCAGTGCATTCACGGTGTAGCGCAGACGGTCCGGGCCCTTGAGCTGTTCGTCCCATCGCTCGGGCTGGTTCCCGTACATGGAAGCCAGAAACTCCTGCCGCCGCGCGGGTACGCGCAGGATCGCCTCGACCGCCCGGGCTTCGCTGCATGCCTTGGCGACCGACCACTGGGGCGGAATGCCGGCGTGCGTCAGCGTCCAACCCAGTTCCAGGTCCCGGTGAATCAGGGGTCTCTCTGCGAGCCAGTCCAGCAGTTCGTCGGCGTCCGGCCGGCGCAGCACGTCGGCCAGCGTATCCCGGGCGCGCGGCACGCGCAGACCCGCCGCCGTGGCGAGCAGGTGCAGGTCATGGTTGCCGAGCACCGCGATCGCCGAGGCCCCCAGTTGCCGCACGAACTGGAGACACGCGCCCGATTGCGGCCCCCGGTTCACCAGATCGCCGACCAGCCACAACCGGTCCTGGACCGGGTCGAAGCGGACCCGATCGAGCAGTCGTTCCAGGGGTGACAGGCAACCCTGCAGGTCACCTACGGCGTAGACGGCCATGCGGGGTCACCCGGAGTCTGACGGAGATCGGCGCCCGGGACATCAATGCAGAGTGTGCGGAACGGACAGCGTGAACGGCGGGATCGGCGCCTGAAAGGTGAAACCGGCGTCATCGCGCATCTCATAACTGCCCTCCATGGTTCCGACCGGGGTCTCGAGTACCGTTCCGCTCGTGTATTCGAATTCCTCGCCCGGATGAATTCTCGGCTGTTTTCCGACCACCCCCTCGCCGCGGACCTCCTGGGTCTGGTCGCGGGCGTCGCGGATGATCCAGTGGCGGTTCAGGAGCTGGACCGGACCCTCGCCGCTGTTGCGGATGGTGATGTGGTACGCGAATACGTAGCGTGCGGCCTCGGGGTCGGACTGTTCCTCGATGTAGGCGGTGGCGACTTCGATCTCGATGCGGTGTTCCGGGGGGCTCATTCAAAATCTCCTGCAGGTTCCAGCATCCGGCGGGCCGCAACCGCTGCGCCGAGGAGACCGGGTTCGGGGTGTACGATCAGTCGCAACGGAAGTCCGGACAGCAGAGCCTGCATTGGGGGCTTGTTTCGGAAGGAATCGATAAAGATAGGACTCTGGAAGTGCCTTGACCAGCGCGGAGCGATTCCGCCTGCGACAAAAACACCTCCTTTTGGAAGCGCGGCCAGCGCAATGTCTGCCAACTGGCTTCCGTACATGCTGACAAACCGCTCCACGACCCGCAAGGCCCCGGGGTCTTCCTGCGCGGCCTCCGCACCGATCGCGGCTGCCGGATCGGGAGCGGCGAGTGCCTCGGCCAGCGTCTCATGCGGTGACCGCGCCTGCAGAAATGCAGCGATGCGCCCGATGCCGGCACCGCTGAGCACGCTCTCCCGGGAGCACCGGCCCTGGCGCTGCCGGACCCATTCGGCAAACTCGGCCTGCCAGGCGTCGGCGGGCGCGAAATCCGCGTGCCCCCCCTCGCCGGGATAGATGCGCTCAGCCGGTGCAGGGCCGACCAGGCAGGTGCCGAGCCCAGTGCCGGCGCCGACGACCAGCCGCAGACCTTCCGGATCCGGTGCGGCCGGCTGCAGCACGATCTGGTCGTCGCCGCCGAGCGCGGAAAGGGACAGGCCGACGGCCGCGAAGTCGTTGACGAGCGCGACCGGGATACCGAAGCGGCGTTCGAGTTCCGCGCTGTCGACGGGAGGCCAGGGCAGGTTGGTGAGGGTACCGTGCGTGCGATCGCCGATCCGCCGGACGGGTCCAGCCATTGCCAACCCCATCGCATCCGGCGCGGCCGCCCCGGGCAGGGACTGCAGCCATTGCGCGATCAGGTCGGCCAGTGCGGCATGGTCTTGACTCGCGATTCGGCTTCGGTGTTCGAAGCGCCACCCGGCATCGGTGGACTGTGCCAGCGCCAGCAGAGTCTTGGTGCCCCCGATGTCGGCGACGACGAGTCTCATCGGGGGTCGCTCCTTCCCGCTACCCGGGGCATCGCCGCCCGGTTTGCGGATGCGGCGTTGCGGGACGCGTGCACGGCACGGGCGAGCTGGACGAAGGCGGGTACCTCCAGTTGTTCGGGTCGCAGCCCGCCATCGATTCCCGTGGCCGCGAGCCCGTCCGAATCCAGCAGCCCACCAAGCGCGCGCCGCAGCGTCTTGCGACGGTTCGAGAAGGCCTGGTTCACAATCTGGCGAAAGACCCCGGTGAGTTCGACGGGAACCAGGGGTTTGTCCAGTGGCTCGATGCGCACCAGCGCGGATTCCACTTTGGGTGCCGGGTGGAACGCGCCAGGGCCGACGGTGAACAGCTGTCGGGCGCGTGCGCGCGCCCCGAGCATTACGGTCAAACGCCCGTAGCGCTTGCTGCCTGCGTCGGCTGCAAGCCGCTCCACGACCTCCTTCTGCAACAGGAAATGCATGTCCCGGATCGCGCTGGCCTGATCGAGCAGGTGAAAGAGCAGCGGGGTGGAGATGTTGTAGGGCAGGTTGCCGACCACCCGCAGTTGGTGCGGGCCCGGCGCACGGGCGGCGAAGTCGAAGGCAAGCGCGTCGGCGGCATGGATGGTGAGCCGATCCGGAGATGCCAGGCGCTCCAGTCCCGGGATCAGATCGCGGTCGAGCTCCACGACCTCGAGGTGATGCACCCGATCGAGCAGCGGCAGGGTCAGCGCTCCGCGACCCGGTCCAATCTCGATCAGGGCGTCTTCCGGTTTCGGATCGATGGCGGCGACGATCCTTGCGAGGACGGCGGGATCGTGCAGGAAGTTCTGCCCGAAGCGCTTGCGTGGTGCGGGTGGCGCGGTCACATTCCCGTCCGCGCGGACGTCGCGGGATCGCGGCGGAGGCGCGAATCGATCAATTCCAGCGCAAGCGCTTCGGCCGCCCGGAAACTGCCCGGGTCCGCCTTGCCGGTGCCCGCGAGGTCGAGGGCGGTGCCGTGGTCCACCGAAGTGCGGATGAACGACAGGCCGAGCGTTACGTTCACCGCCTGCCCGAATCCCGCGTGCTTGAGCACCGGAAGGCCCTGATCGTGGTACATGGCCAGGACCGCGTCTGCGTCGGCCAGTGCGCGCGGCGTGAACGCGGTGTCGGCGGGCAGCGGTCCGCGCACATCGATCCCGCGCGCCCGAAGTTTCCGCAGCGCCGGGGCAATGACGGCATCGTCCTCCCGCCCGAGCACGCCCTGCTCGCCCGCGTGCGGATTCAGGCCGCAGACCGAGATTCTCGGGTGCGGAATGCCGAAACTGTGGCGCAGGCCCTCGTGCAGAATCTCGACGATCTCGAGCAGCAGGTGCTCGGTGACGGCATCCGCAACGTCGCGCAGTGGGAGATGGGTGGTGGCCAGCGCCACCCGCATGTCCCCGGCCACCAGCAGCATCACGGGTCGCACGCCACCCGTTCTTTCCGCCAGCCATTCCGTGTGACCGGTGAAGGCGTGACCCGCCTGGTTGATCACCCCCTTGTGCACGGGGCCGGTCACCATGGCACCGAATTGGCCCTCGAGGCATCCGGACGCCGCGGCGTCGAGCATCGACAATACGTGCTCCGCGTTTGCGGGATCGAGGTGCCCCGGGACGACGGGTGCGAGGGTGGGGACCGTCAGGATCTCCAGCGTGCCCGCGGCGCTGGGCTCGGGAGGGTGTCCCGGCTGGAAA
>Ga0207796_1000594_pt1 | contig 14052 bp, 15 predicted proteins | sample Pon1CUnioCityCA_6_FD_187274 | JGI IMG/M metagenome (GOLD analysis project Ga0207796, IMG submission 187274) | Marine sediment microbial community from Union City, CA, USA - Pond 1C Sediment 1 (SPAdes) | ecosystem: Environmental > Aquatic > Marine > Intertidal zone > Salt pond sediment ...
GTGCTGGCGGTCATGGCTGGACCGTGAAATCCTCCTCCCAGGGCTCGCAAGAACATGGCCAGGTACACCATCCATATCTTGGCCCCTCCGATATAAAACACATAAGCCAGACCCAGAGTGACCAGAGCGATGCCGCTGTCAGAGATCAGTAATATCTTCCGGCGGTTCCAGCGGTCCACCAGTGCGCCCACGAAAGGCCCCAGGACCACGGAAGGCAGCAAAGCCACCAGGGTGGCGGTAGTGAGTACAATGGCGCTTGCTGTGGTTTTAGTCAGCCACCAGATCAACGCAAACTGGACCATCTGGCTGCCCAGCAGGGAGATGGCCTGACCAGTCCAGATCGTGAAGAAAGGGCGGGCCCATTTTTCTGGGATCTGATTTCCTTTCAAGTGGTTTTCTGTCATGGGGATTCATCCCTTTGGGTTGAGATAGTATTATAGAGCAACTTCCTAAAAAGAGGGTAATTCATGATCAGTTGATCTGAATATGAAAAACTCAGTATAATTCATCTAGGGGGAACCACTTCAAGATTTTGGAAAAGAGAAAACCTGATGGCTGAAAAAAAATCTGGCACAGACCCATTCCCATCCGACTCTGTCCTTGGCTCGCTGGGCGAGACCCAAATCACCCGGCGGGGAATCAGCTGGCTGCCGGTAACCCAGCTGGTGGCCTGGGGTATCTTTGCCAAGGCTTCCCGCCAGCGGAATCCGGAAAGGCCCTGGCTCCGGGCCGGCCTGGAAGGCTTCTGCCAGATGGTGGTCATGCTGGGATCTGAATGGGGCCATAATCTGGCTCATCTCTCCGCTTCCCATTTGATCGGGAAGCCCATGGACCAATTCCGGATCCAGTTTGGCATGCCCCGCTGTGTGTATTTCGAATTAGACTCTCAAAATGTGGCACCGCGGGAACATTTGGCACGAGCGCTGGGCGGCCCATTATTCAACCTGGTGGTTTTACCGTTTGCCTGGGCTGCCTGGCGGTTGACAAAGAATGGTTCAATTGCAGGGATGACTGCCCGGACTGCATTTGATACCAACCTCTTTCTGTCATCGGTATCACTGCTGCCTATTCCCGGGATTGACGGAGGGCCGATCCTGAAATGGTCCCTGGTGGAGGGTGGGCACACTCCCCAGGAGGTGGACGAAGTGGTCCGGAAAGTAAATGGACCCCTGGCTCTGCTCTTGGGATTGTTCAGCAGTTGGGCTTTCCTCAAGAAGAAAATCCTGCTCGGTCTGTTCAGCCTGATGCTGGGCGGGACCTCGCTGAGCGTTTTTATGGGTTGGTTGGAAGAGGAAGAGATCTCAAAGAAAATGTGACCTGGTTGATTAAAAGTCCGGCTGATGATGGTATTTCTGGACCCATGCATTTCCTGCTGGACGGTCATTGACTGGTCTATCCTGCATCTACCAGGTTGGTCCGTTCTAATGGAAAGCTGATAGATCACATGGTGGGGCATGAAAGATAATTTTTTGAATTTGATTGTATATCCAGGATTGGCTATTCTCTTCTGCCTGGCTTTTGGGGTGCCTTTTACCTATGCAGGATTCCAGCAAGCGGCAGTTGAAGGGATCCGGGCGGCAGATGGGTCAGTCACCCTGTCAGTGGATCGGAGCCATTATTTTGGTTTGATCCGCCAGGAGTTCCAGGTGGATGATGTTGAGAGCGCCAGCTGGATCAACACCCGTGTCCGGCGGCCCGGGAAAGCCCGCCGATTGCTATCCGGGGTGTATTTGATCTCGGATACGCAAGAGCGAGCCCTGTTTTTCGGCTCCAGCAACCTCAACGAGGATCTCAAGTGGCAGGCTATCAAGGATATTAACGGGTTCATTGACGATCAAGAAAGCCAGGAATTCTCCGCAGAGTATCGGATCCAGAATCTCTTTGGATGGTTTGGACTGCCTTTTTTGATCCTGGGAGTTTGGGGCTTATTGGCCTGGCCCTTTTCCCTTGTCAAAGGTTTAGGAGATTAGCACTTAAGATATATTGCAGGATATACATAACATTTAAAAAAAGCTGTTGTGGTAAATCTTTGAATTAATGATGACTTTCCTAAAAATACCTTAATGTGACAGAGATAGATGGCATGAGCTCTTCCCGAAAATAATTTCCTGAATCCCTCAAACCAAATCGCACTACCAGTTTTAATGATCTCTTAAGTAAAAAACCCCCGGCCTTGCGGAAGACCGGGGGTTTATGTTACCTTTACTGCTTCAAATTCTTGATGCAATCAGGTAAAGATCTAAACTTAGAGAGGGCGGACGTCTACGGCCTGGAGGCCTTTGTCGCCCTGTTCCACGGAGAACTCAACTTGCTGTTCTTCGCGTAAGGTTTTAAATCCTTCCATCGTGATGGCGCTGTGATGTACAAAAACATCATCACTGCCTTCGCGGGAAATAAATCCATAACCTTTGGCATCGTTGAACCATTTCACGGTTCCAGTTTCTTTTTCGGACACTTGTCTTACTCCTTGTTTCATTTGATAGAATTGAAGCAGAGCTGTTAGAACAAAAAAACTGCCCGATTTCCGCAAGTTTGGGCAGCTCCTTCAAGTACTACCATTACTACTTCATCTTAACGATGGCTATAATAGCACATCCAAAAGGATATGTCAATCCCATAAGGAGCAGCATATGTCCAAGTTCGCTAAGAGTAAATTTGCCGCCTGGCTGCAGAAGATCGTTTCTTACCGCCGTCAGGAGAGCGGCTTATATCAGGAAATAGCCAGCAATCTTCCCCTTGACGGCCCTGTGCGGGTGTTGGATGTTGGCACAGGGACCGGCCTGCAGCTGAAAGCAATCCACGACCTTCAACCCGAGGCAGCGCTGTATGGCCTGGACCTTTCCGCTCCGGCGATCGAGATTGCCCGAACCGCCCTGGAAGATCTGGATGTGGATCTTCGGGTGGGGAACATCCGCGAAGCGCCTTTTAAGGATGATTTCTTTGATGTGGTCACCTGCAATGCCAGCATGTCCTACTGGGAAGACCCCCGGAGATGTTTCAACGAGATCTACCGGATCTTAAAACCCGGTGGGGAGGCACTGCTTTTTGAACCCCACCAGGATATCGATATCGATGCTGCTCTGGCCCAAATCCGGAAGAATATGAGTGATAAAGGGCCTCTGCGCCGTTGGGGAGCGGTCCAGCTCAATAAATTCGGATTGCAGCGGGGGAGCCGGGTCGGGATGAAGCTTTACAACCGCCAGGAGCTGATCGATCTTGCCCGGACCTCCAGCTTCGGGGAAAACTGCTCTGTGAAAAAGACCTCTTTGCTGAATATCCCCATTTTCCTCTCTATCCATCTCTGGAAACCGGCTTGATGGACCGGTAGGAGGATCGATGGAGGAGATTGTCTATACTGAAAAGATTCGATCAAACCTCACCACGGGAATATTCGTCGTCCTAGCGGGAGTTTTCCTGGCTCTGTTTGGTTGGAGAATGGCCAGCGTGGGCTGGAAATTCACACCAGGACTGTTCCTGGTCCTGGGTCTTTTTTTCCTCTTTTATGTTTTCAATTATCGGACCCTGAAGATCGTGATCTCTGACCAAGCGATTGCACTCAGGTTTGGACTGGTCCGTTGGAATTCGGCATTGGAGAACATCCAGGAATGCCGTCTGGACGATTTGCCGCTGTGGATCAGGTTTGGGGGGGCTGGGGTGCATTTTGCCCTGGTTGAGGGGATCTACCGGGTATTTTTCAACTTTCTGGAAGGGTCCCGCGTGGTCCTGTTATTTAAAATGAAGCAAGGTGTAGTTAAGGCGCTGTCCTTCAGCACTCGCCACCCGGAGCAGGTTCTGGGCGTGCTGAAAAGGAGGATCACTGTATGAGCAGATCGGATTTCATTTTAACAGCGTATTTTTTGGATCGGCCAATAGCAGGCTTAGTCGAATTAGCCCAGGATGGTTGGCAGATCAATCAGGCAGCGCCTACAGAGACTACAGAGATTCGGCGGATAGCCGAAATTCATACTGGATTGGCAGCCCTGGTGGAAGGGGTAGTCCAAGCTGGTCGGCGTCCGGTTTCGATCGCTGGCGATTGCTGCACCGCGCTGGGGATGCTGGCGGGGTTGAATATGGCGGAGATCGATCCTCATTTGATCTGGTTTGATGCCCATGGTGATTTCAATACCTGGGAGACCTCCCCCAGTGGTTTTCTGGGGGGTATGCCGCTGGCTATGTTGGCTGGCCTGGGAGAACAGACTATTTTGGAAACGCTGGAGATCGCTCCCCTGCCTCAAGAGCGGATCATTCTCACCGATGCCCGCGACCTGGATCCCGGTGAGAAGCAGCTGGTTGATTCTTCAGGGATAACCCACCTGAAAGACCCTCTAGACCTATTGACAAGGGACTTGCCTGATCAGCCGCTCTGGATCCATTTTGACACGGATGTGATCGATCCCGAATATGTACCAGCACAGAATTATCCCGCGCCGGGTGGGATCTCGCCTGATGACCTGGGCCAGGTGTTTTCCTATCTTGCGGATTCAGGGCAGATCGTTGCCGTATCCCTCTCTTCCTGGGCACCGGATCTTCCAGGGGCAGAGGAATCCCAGCAGGTGTCCCTGGAGTTGCTAGCGCTCTTGGTTTAGCACTTCCATGGCGACCAAGGACCGAGGACCAAACCACGAGGACAGGGGCAAGAAAGATAATGGAATTATCTGATTTGAACTCTCCCGTTGAACGAGCACTCCCAGGTTTGCTTGGTTTTGAAGATCCAGCCTTGGTTCACTTAACCCAGCGAGATTTATTAGGAGAGGAGATTGGGGACCATTCTTCCTTGCTCAATCTGCCTAAGGTGAAAAGGATTCTAAATCAACAGGAAGAGGAAGGGTTTTGGCCCTACCCTGGAAATAGGAGAAATGCCCACCCTACTGAAAACTACCATATCTTGCAAACTTACCGGATGCTGGGAGTGTTGATTGATCAGTATGCTCTGGACCGTTCCATTCCTCAGGTGGCCAGGGCTGCGGAGTATCTATTTGCGCACCAAACCAGCGAAGGCGATATACGAGGGATCTTCGGATCCCAATATGCCCCTCACTATACTGCCGGCCTCATTGAGCTTCTTATCAAAGCTGGTTATCAGGATGAGACCCGAATAGATAGAGCGATGACCTGGTTTAAAGCGATGCGAGGAGAGGATGGGGGATGGGCTTGGCCTCTGCGAACTACCGGGGTTGATTATGCAGATGCCATTGGGATGGATAACCCGGTTCAGCCAGATCTGAGTAAACCCTTTTCACATGTTTTGACGGGGTTCGTGATCCGCGTGTATGCGGTTCATCCCAGATATCGGGCTGATCCAATTGCGCATCGTGCAGGGGTGCTATTAAAAGGCAGGTTCTTAAAGGCGGACAAATATCCCGACCGGAGAGGGGCTGCATATTGGCTGAAATTCCAGTACCCATTCTGGTGGGGCAATCTGCTTACCGCCCTTGATTCCCTGTCTAAGCTGGGATTTTCAATTCACGATCACCAGGTCGCAGAAGGAATCAGCTGGTTTCTGGAGAACCAGGAAGAGAATGGATTTTGGCCAACGGGATATGGCAGTGGAAAGGGAGCCCCTCGCAACCAGGCCTGGGTGGCTTTGGCCGTCTGTCGGTTTCTAAAAGCCTTCTCCCGGGAATGATTGGAGACCAAGGATCGATGACTATATCAGCTTATACCTAACACCTTCCGAATTATCCCATCACCCGTATATAATGAGAGAGACAAGAATTCATTTACTGGCATCTCGGTTCCGATCAGCTCCAGGAGGCCCCCATGAAACCGTTCCGAAAACATGTTGCCCTGGCAGTAGATGGGGGAGGGATCAAAGGCGTGGTCGCATCCCGGGCTATTGCTGTGTTGGAAGAACACTTGCAAAGGCCTGCCTACGAGGTCTTCAGTCTCCTGGCCGGCACATCGACCGGGTCGATCATCACAGCGGGGATAGCTACCGGGTTGTTCGGGGAGGAGATTCACCACCTGTACTGTGAGTTGGGACCAGAGATCTTCAAAAAGACCTGGCGCTCGACCCTTTGGCCCCTGACCCGCTACCGCTATCCGCTCGAGCCTCTTCAGGAAGCTCTGGAGGAGCAAATGGGGGCGAAAACCATGGGAGATTTTTGGCACATGGATAACCCGATCGACCTGGTGATCACTGCCTTCGATCTGGTGGAGAACAAAACCCTGTTCATAAAACCCTTCAAGGAAGGCGCGGGCGAAGAACCCTGGCCGGTTTCTAAGGCGGTATTGGCATCCTCATCTGTGCCTTCATACTTCCCCCCGGTTGATAACCGCTATGTTGACGGCGGTGTGGGTTCTTACCACAATCCCTGCTACGTAGCTGCTTATGAAGCCAAGTTCGTGCTGGAGTGGGAACCGGCAGAGACCACCTTGATCAGTCTGGGAACCGGACGAATTCCGTATTCCCTGCAGCCGGAACAGATCAAAAGATTCTATCCCTGGCATTGGATCAGCCCGGTGCTGGGGGCTTTTCAGGAGTCCGCTGATGACCAGCAGGTTCACCTGGTGGAGACCTTTTTCCCTGAAGTGGATTTCAGGCGCTTCCAGGTGGAATTGGACGGCTCTTATCCGATGGATGAGCCAGCGAACATCCCTGCCTTGACCGAGTTTGGAAATCAGCTTGGCCAGATGATGATTGCCGACCAGATGGACGGAGCGCTGGGCATACGCCCCAAGAAGCCAGCTTCTCCTCACCCTTTTATTTAACAGGCAAGATTAACAGTTCTCTTAGACCCCCGTGATAGAATCAAATCCAATTCATAAGATTGGAAGGTCTGGCCGATGGGTGTTAAAAATACCCGCTATCTCATCTCCCCCACAAGGTTTGGGGAGTTTGGCATAGTCTGGTACATGGAAAACGATCAACCCCGGATCCTGCAAGTCACCCTGCCAGGGAAGCAACCCCAGCTACCGGCAAGGCTCCATAGAGACTATCCTGGCCTTCAGGCAGGAAGTCAGCTTGATATGGTCGGCCTGGCAGGAAATATCCGCCGCTACCTGAATGGAGAAGATTTACAATTGGAGCTCCGCTGGTTAGCCTGGGAAGTCTGTACAGCGTTTCAAGCCCGTGTGCTGCGGGCGGAATATGACATCCCCCGGGGTTGGGTAAGCACCTACGGCCGGATCGCCAGGGAGCTGGGCCTTCCTGGAGGAGGCCGGGCGGTGGGAAACGCACTGGACGCCAACCCTTTTCCGATCTTGATCCCCTGCCACCGGGCAGTGCGCTCTACAGGAGAGCTCGGTGGATACCAGGGTGGATTGAAAATGAAAAAAGCCCTCCTGGAAATGGAGGGAGTGACCTTCTGTTCAGCGACCAAAGTGTCCCTGGGCAAGGTGTTTTATTGAACCGGAAAGCGCTATGAGAGCACTGTTCAGCCCTACCCGTATATTTAATGTTTTCTGGGTTGCCATCTTACTGATGTCTGTTGTCACTCGCACGGGCGTCGATCCAACAGACCGGATGGAGCAGATCCGGGCCCATTCCCGGGCCTATGAATTCGACTATGTCACCTGGACAGTGTCTGCCCTGGGCAGGAAAGGGTCTCAGGCCAGTCTGGGTGTAGACCACTACCTGGCGGTAGAGGATCAGCGGGAGTTGGTCTTTGATTATCTTCAACTTAAAACTGAGATCGATCAACTCCAGTCCCAGTTGAGCGCTGTTATTGCCGATCCTGATCAGGATAATCGCCAGGAACGTGAAGCCCAGGTCAGAGAGCAGCTGGACCGCAAAGAATCCCGCAGGGAAAGTCTGGCGCCCTTTGTGGAGCAGGTGCTCCAATCCCAGCTTAACCATGCCCTGGTAGAGCTGGACATGTCCCTGGGGGGACTGCTCATACCGCCGGTGCTTTTCCGTTCAGAGCCTGATTCATATGCCCTGATCGTCTCTCCCCGGGTTGAGATCCGCCAGGAGGCCAACATCATGCTGGTCCGGGGCTTGAGCCTGGATGAGATCATTGATTTAGAGCAATCCATCGAAAAAGATCTGGATTTGTCTGCCCTGGTGGTGGGCATCGGCGGTGTGGGTCTTTACCCATCGATGATTATTGAGACCAGCAGCCTGGATTGGTTGATCCATGTCACCAGTCATGAATGGACCCATAATTTCCTCACTTTGCGGCCCCTGGGGATGCACTACGCTGCCAGCCCGGAGCTGACCACCATCAATGAGACTATTGCTGACCTGTCTGCCGATGCCATCCAGCAAATGACTTACCAGCTCTATTATCCTGAGTACCTGCCAGAAGAACAGGCCTCCCCGCCTGCACCGCCCCCGGATCCTGAGTCTGTTGAGGAGACCCTGCCTCCGGAGCCGCCACCTTTTGATTTTCGGGCTGAAATGCACACCACCCGTCTGGAGGTGGACCGACTGCTGGCAGAGGGTAAGGTCGATGAAGCCGAAGCTTATATGGAGGGGCGGCGGATTATCTTCTGGGAGAATGGCTACCGGATTCGACGCTTGAACCAGGCTTATTTTGCCTTTCATGGCTCCTATGCTGCAGACCCGGGCGGCGCAGCCAGCGAAGAAGGGGTGGATCTGGGCCAGGAGTTGCGGGACCTAAGAGCCAGGGTTCCTAGCTACCGGGAGTTCATGCGCTTGGTGGCCTGGCGCTGGCAGTTGGACCAGTTCCAGGCGCTTTTTGGCGCCGATAGCTAGACCCTTTCTTATCCTTATATTTTTGTTAGAAAAACTTTTTTGTCATAAGGGGTTCTGAACCTTGGTACAATTTGGGGACATCCCAACACAGGAGGAAGCGTGAAAAAATTAATTCCCATATTATTGGTATTGACCTTGAGTGGAGTGCTGGGAGCCTGCCTTTCCGGTGCTCAACCAGAAGCAACAGAAGCTCCTACTGCTACACCTGAGCCATCCATTCAAATTCCCACAGAGAACCCCCTTGATGCTGGTGAAGAGCCTACCTGCATAGCCAATCCACCCCTGCCCACTCCCAGTGCAGAGGATCTCTCCGTGTTCACACCAGACCCAGAACAAGATTGGATCAAGGGTCCCGACGACGCCGCTATCACCATCATCGAATACGCCGACTTCCAGTGTCCTTACTGCTCCTTTGCATCCCAAAATTTGCAGTCGCTGCTTGAAAAATATCCTGAGGATGTGCGGGTGGTATACCGCCATTTCCCACTGGCCAGCATTCATGATAAAGCTATCCCCGCTGCCCAGGCTGCAGAAGCAGCTGGCCGGCAGGGTGAAGACGCCTTCTGGGATATGCACGACCTGCTTTACGAAACCCAGGCCGAATGGTCCGAGTTATCCGTGGAGGAATTTGTGAGCTGGGTCAGCGATGCCGCAGCAGATTTAGGGTTGGACAGAACTCAATTTGAAGCGGAATACTCCAGCCAAGAGATTGTGGATCTGACCCAGGCAGCCTGGATCGAAGGCCAGGAACTGGGTATCCCCGGCACACCTTATCTCAAAGTCAACAGTCTATTTGAACCCCAGGCGACCGCCCAGGACCTGACAGTCCATGTTGAGATGATCAAGCTGATTGATCAGCAGTTCACTGCCTGTCCGCCAATGACTGTTGACCCTGATGCCTCCTACCAGGCCATCGTGGAAACAGAGAAGGGTAACTTTGTGATCGATCTCTTCCCTGATGTGGCTCCCATGGCGGTGAACTCGTTTATTTTCCTGGCTGAGAACGGCTGGTTTGATGGAATCACCTTCCACAGGGTGCTGGATGGTTTTATGGCCCAGACTGGAGATCCTTCTGGGACCGGCTACGGTAACCCTGGCTACCGCTTCAGCAATGAGACCTCCCCTGAGCTGGTTTTCGATCGGGAGGGGTTAGTGGCTATGGCCAATGTCGGCCCGGATAGCAACGGCAGCCAATTCTTCATTACCTATGACGCCGCTCCGGATCTAAATGGCGGTTATACGATTTTCGGCGAAATTGTGGAGGGTATGGATGTGGTGCGAAACATCACCCTGCGGGATCCGCAGAGTGGCGAGGACCTTCCTCCAGGAGACACCTTGATCACGATAACCATTGAAAGACAATAACCTCTCATTCCCTCCAACAACTGACAGGTCTTCCCAGACAGACCGGGAAGACCAGGAGTTGGTGCCCCGGCAAACCGATTGGCTGCGGATCGGCCAGTTTACCTTCAGCTTACTGGGGGCCATGGTGCTGTTAGGCTCCTCCCTGATCAGCATCCTGGCGACAGTCATTCAGGAATCGATTCAGCCCCTGGGCGTTCAGGTGGGAAGTAATCTGTCCTCCTACCTGTTTGCTTTTGGAATGGGGGGGATGGGAATGCTTTTGATCCCTTCAGCGTTCTATGCTGGTCGGCGCCTGTTTAGTGCCAGGCCCCCGCTGTTATTCAATATGCGAAAATTGGCCAGGATCAGCACCCTGGCCTTTGCGCTAATTCTGCTGGGGTTTGGGATCCAGAACGGACCCAGTTGGGCCAAAGGGTTCCTGCCCTTTATTCATGTGCTGGCTAACACCGGGGCTGTTTTTTGGCTTTTGGGCCTGGCTCGTAATAAGCTGCCTGATCAGAGTGCCAATCGTTTCTGGGGGACATTTGCCTGTGGGTTAGGGCTGACACCCCTGGTGACCTTTTTTCTGGAGATCGTGATCCTGATCGGCATCAGTCTGGTTTGGCTGGCATTGATGGACCTGGTCCCTGGTTTTCAGCAGGACCTGATGGATCTCGCAACCCAATTCCAGCAATCGTCTGGTGACCTGAGTTTGCTCCAGGGAGCCCTGGGAGATTTGGCTGCTCGACCGGGGGTGCTTTTCACCCTTTTTGGATATGTGGCTTTTCTGATTCCAGTTGTGGAGGAGCTGCTCAAGCCAGCCGCAGTGTGGCTGTTATTGCGCCGAAAGCCCTCACCTTGGGAAGGGTTTGTGCTGGGCGCTATTGCTGGGGCTGGATATGCCCTGTTTGAGAACCTGACCATCGGTTCAGCCGCTGAAGTTTGGACATTTGTGACACTGACCCGGGTGGGTACTGCTGCGGTACATATCTTCACCACGGGATTGGTAGGTTGGGGATTGGCTTCAGCATTTCAGGAGAAAGCATATGGACGGATGTTCAGCGCTTATCTGGGAGCGGTAGTCCTGCATGGTGTCTGGAACGGGTTGAATATTCTCTCGGCGGTGAGCCAATTCGACGCTGTCCAGGCGAGATTGGGACCATTTGTGATTGGAATGGCAGATTACGCACCTGCTGCCCTGGTCTTGTTGGGACTGGGCAGTTTTGGGGGCATTTTGCGGGCCAATAAACACTTCAGGCATGCCATGGTTGCGGGATCAGATTAACAAAGCGAGGATGCATGGAAGTCATTATCCGATTACTGCGACCAGGATTTGGCTTCCCGGCGAGCACTGAAGCGATGAATCCCGATTAGCAGTTTGGTTTCCAAATCCCCCCTAACAGGGAGGTTCTTTCAGGCAGATTTTTGGATATATTGGTAGATTTTCCGACCAACCCAATAGATTACAAACAAACCGAGAACCGCATAGACAACCGTTTCATAGCTGTCCAGTAATTCCAGGATGCGCTCCCAGTGCTCCCCTAAATAGTAGCCGCCTCCCGCAAGAATGGTGTTCCACAGCGTTGTCCCTATGATCGTGTAAAACAAAAAGGTCCCCCACCCCATGTTCTTGATCCCGGCTGGCAGCGAAATCAGGCTTCTGACTCCAGGAATCATACGCCCTATCAGCACCATAACCTTCCCGTACCTCTCGAAGATCACCATCGCTCTGTCTAACTCATTTTCGTTCACCAGAACAAACCTGCCGTATTTCCGAAACCATGCTCGCGTTGGCTCCTCTCCCATGCTGAGTCCCAGATAGAAGATCAGTACCGCGCCGCCAACGGCGCCGATGGTTCCGGCGAAAATTATTCCCAAAAAGGATATCCTCCCATCTGCTACCAAAAAACCTGCAAACGGCATGACCACTTCTGAAGGAATCGGTGGAAATACGGTTTCTATAAACATCACCGCTGTTATGCCAGGATAGCCAAAGCTCAAAATCGCCTGCTCAATAAAAATCCGGATCTGATCAAGAATCGTGATCAATCAAACATCTCCTTGAATTTAAAGCTTACATGGCAGGTAATCAAACTTTCCGTCACCGTTAGAACCAATGCCAGTAAAGCAAATCGATAGCGGGGTGAATTTATCCCAGATATATGATACCGGGATTCCACGTTTCAATCATTGTACTCCACACTTAATTAAAACAGTTGGAAAGTTAGGCTGGGTATGACTGAGCTCGTCATCAATGACGTGGTGGATAGAATTGTCTGGGTGGCTATCTTTTTTCTTAGGCTCCTTCTTTGGGAATAGCCCCTTTGTGAAGTAAAAAAATTTTAGCTTGTGATCTTTGCTATCATGTTCATCTCCTTCATTCCCCCCGTACTGGAATTCTTCAAAGCCCGCCGGGAGGTCATTGAGGCTGCTGTGCAGGTGAAGTGATCGACATCTATCCAGGATGATAACCCGCTCAGAGCTGAGCGGGTTTTTTACCCCCAATCACGATTAAAACCTGCACTCGCTATACTCGCAAGCAACCCCGGAACCCCCGTGATGAATAGAAAGAGGGCGCGCTGTTGTGGTAAACGAAGACGTGGTCATAGCGGCGGTCAGCAAAGATAGCGCCGCCGTGCTCCCTGATCTCTGGAGGGGTTGCGATCCAACTTGAGGTTGTAGTGTCAAATTCACCTAATTCTTGCAGCGCCCGGTATTGGTCTTCGTTTAATAGCTCAATGCCCATAGCGGCTGCCAGATCCAGGGCATTGCCTGCTGGGTGAACGCCTTTCTTTTCCCGCTCTTCTTCGGCAGGTCGATCGTAGCAGATCTTTCTGCGGCCTTTTGGGCTCTGGGCTGCACAATCGTAAAAGATGTATTCCCCCGTCTGCTCGTCAAAACCAACCAAATCCGGCTCGCCCCCGGTGTCTTCCATGGCGAACAGTGAAGCAAGTTTTTCCGGGTGGGTTTCTAGCTTGGTTTGGATCTCAGGCCAGGCAAAGCCCTGGTGGCGATCCATGTGCTTTTCAAAGCGGGTTTGCAGATTGGCCAGTAATTTCTTGCCTTGTTCCGGTGTTGGGTCCAAGTTGATCTCGATTTTGGGGATGGGATCACTCCCTCCCTTGCCTGGTTGCTTGGGCATGGCTCAACTCCTTTACCACGATTGTGGGTAGTTTCTTTCCTTTAATTAGATAATTGCAGCACTGAGAATATTACCGGGAACGAATTGCAAGTTTCTTCTTCGTGGTAGATCTCAACCTAGCGGAAATTGCTTATCTGCTGTGAAACCAGGCTTCAATTCATTTTTTTTACCTTACGCAAGGTATTCATTTCAGGAAGGGAGGTCGGATTCGTCTTGGGCCGGTGGTTGATCCAGATTCCAAGCAGGCCAGCCTTGGTGGCGGGAATAGCATCATCGTCCAGGTTGTCGCCCACATAACAGCATTGGTCGGGGGAAAGAGCGGCTTGGCGGCAAGCAGCCAGAAAAATCCGGGAGTCAGGTTTGGATATCCCAAGATCCCCCTAAGTAGTCTCCTGCAACAGCTCTATCACCAACCGGTACGCGGTGCTGACTGCAGGAAAACAGACATTTTGAGCAATATCTGAAGTCATCAGGTTTTCCATTCCCTGATCCGTAGTGAGATCCTCCCCGGTTAATTCCCGGCACTCGATTGTTCCCATCTCGGCCTCGAAACGGACACGGAACTCTTTTGCCACTGCCAGATTGGCAAATATCTCTTCTAATGTTTTCCCTCTACCTTGTTTGAGTCCGATTGCCATGATCGCTCCCACGACAGCGCCGCACACAGCTCCTGTGTTCCCGATCCCGCCGGCGAAGGCACTGGCTATCTGGGGAATGGTGTTGGGATCTGTTTCCAGATCAAGTTCCTGGCACACGGCCAGGAGTACAGATTCCGATCACACATACCCTTGTTGCATAAAATATGCCGCTCTGTTTTCATCCATCAGTGTTTCCTTTTCTTTAAGGAGTGATTATTTGACAGCTGTCTTTATTACAGACGAGGATAGCTCACCAGCCCTTGATCGAT
>Ga0207796_1000595_pt1 | contig 14047 bp, 14 predicted proteins | sample Pon1CUnioCityCA_6_FD_187274 | JGI IMG/M metagenome (GOLD analysis project Ga0207796, IMG submission 187274) | Marine sediment microbial community from Union City, CA, USA - Pond 1C Sediment 1 (SPAdes) | ecosystem: Environmental > Aquatic > Marine > Intertidal zone > Salt pond sediment ...
CGTCACTGAGATAGCCTTTTCGTGTCATGCCTTGAGTATACCACACTCAGGCATGAAAGTGCATAACAGGCTCTAGACCAGCCGTTCACCGACGATGACCTGTTCAACGACATCTTCAACCTGGAGACGGATGCCCGGTTGGACGGTCAGACGATGCTGCAGATCGTCGGCAACGAGGGTGGCATCGCCAACTCGGCTGAGAAGGCAGCCCGCGATATGGTGGCAGCCTACCTGAACGAGTCGGCCTTCCCGGAGGCTTTCCCGGCTGATTCGCTGCAGCAGCTCCGCGATATGTGGTACGCTGCGGTGAACGATGACGCGGCTCTGGAAGCCTTCCACGCTCAGGTCGGAGGTTGGAACGACCCGTCAGATCCGGGCTACTGCCCGTTGCCTTAATATCGTGTGACACGTGCGCAAGCGCGGACTAGAGTAATATGAACGGGGCGGTGGGGGTCATCCCCACCGCCCTTTGTATTCCCGGAGTCTCTTCCTGCGGATCGCAGAGCTGACCTGCCTGACCATGCACCAGCCAGGACTGTCATACAGGTTTGCAGAGACTTGTCATAACTGGACGAGGCGACAAGGTGTTGACTATCAGTTGGGAGTCGTGCAACAGACACGTGTAGAGTGAGGCGAGAATGTGCCTGCATACAGAGCGCTGGTTCCTTGTCGACAGATGCCATAATTTTCGACGCATAATGGTGTTTTAGCTGAGTGGAGTAGGGGGATGGTGAAAGGCCCGAATGGTGATATTGCAGCAGTCGTGCTCCTGAAGTCGATCTCGGCCCAAGTTCAGGATTTTGTAGTTGACAACTGAGACAATGGGTGGTAAACTGTAGATGGTCATCGAGGCTGTTCATTAACAACGGTGCGCCACACTAATCCCCCTGTAGCTGCGTATAGATTGTTTAGGACAGCAGAGCTCCCGGCGGTAGCGTCGAGGATGGAAGGGGAAGGAGGTGGGAGCGGAAAAGGACAATGCGGGCGTCTTGGGTGCAGTAGGCGCTCAACCATGGAGGTTGAGCCAGTAGTTCGTTTTCCACGATGGAGTAGGAGGGGGAAACTATGAGCGTCGTCATTCTTTTCATCGGCATTCTGGCAATAGTGGTCGGATATTTCGTCTACGCCAGAAAGCTCAACCAAGACGTTATCCAACCGGATGACAATAGGACTACACCGGCCAAGATGTACATGGATGGTGTTGACTTTACGCCGGCCAACCGCAACGTGCTGTTTGGCTACCAATTCAAGTCAATCGCCGCGTTAGGACCGATCACAGGTCCGATTATCGCCGTCCAGTGGGGCTGGCTACCGGCCCTAATCTGGATCATTGTAGGTACTTTCTTTATCGGCTGGGTGCAGGACTATGGCAGCATTGTACTCGGCGTCCGGGAGGAAGGCCAGACCTTTGGAGCCCTCAGCTACCGTCTGATCTCACCCCGCTCTCGCAACCTGTTGCTGCTGTTTATCTACTTTTACCTCTTGCTCATCATGGGTGCCTTTGGCAACCTGGTGGGCTTTAGCCTGATGACCAATCCCAGCATACCTGTGGGTGTCATCCTCGTGATCCTAATCGGCATTCTTGCCGGCCAGATGACCTATAAGTGGAGACAGGACATCGTCCTCACGACAATTGTGACGGTGTTGTTGGCCTTCTTTGGCATCTGGCTTGGGGCTGGCCTGCCTGTAGGCGACAGCAACCTGATCCAGGCCATTCCCGACTTTTTTGCCAGGCTTTTCGGCACCTTTGGGGGGGCTACCTCGCCCAACTGGTTCTTTGATGTGACTCGGGCCAAGTTCATCGGCAGCATGCTCGTGGTGATCATCTGCTACCTGGGTGCTGTGTTGCCGATCTGGCGTTGGGCACAGCCGATCAACTATGTGTCTTTCTGGATCGTGTTGGTGGGCGTCATCGGCGGCGTAATTGGCCTGCTGATCTGGCACCCAGGTATGGGCGACTTTCCTGCCTTCACGCAATTCAACGTTCCCGGGCTTGGCTGGCTGTGGCCTATCCTGTTTGTGACTATCGCCTGCGGCGCCATCTCTGGCTGGCATAGTCTGGTCTCCAGCTCTGGCACAGCACGCCAGATCGAGAAGGAGACCGACGCGCTGTTCGTCGGCGGCGGGTCCATGTTCCTGGAGATGTTCTTCGCCATCATGGCGTTCCTGACCGCAACGGTGGCCTTTGGCAGCTTCCAAGGCTACAAGGAAGCAGGATCTGCGCTACAGGTATTCTCGAAGGGGTTGGCTGCCTTTATGAGTCATTGGGGCCTGCCAACGAGCATCGGCATACCCTATGGCGGCGTTTTCCTCGTGCTGATGGCATTGACGATCATGTATCTGGTTGTGCGCTTTATGCGTGTGGCCAGTGCGGAAGCCCTTGGTGCTAGCATCCCGATCATGCGGAACGTCCACGTAGGAAGTATCATCGCCCTGCTGCTGACCCTGTTCCTGATCTGGGTCGTACCCTTCCTCGGAATCTGGGTCATGTTTGGGGCGTCCAATCAGCTCATGGCCTCGCTGGCGCTGTTGCTGATCACGCTCTGGCTCATGTCCAAGGGCAAGGCATACCAGTGGACGTTCTGGCCGTTTGTCTTTATGTTTGTTACCACCATAGCTGCGTTGATCTACAAGGTGGTCGAGTCGATCGACAAGCTGATCAAGGGTGGTCTTACTGGCCAGCAGATTACCGCCAATATCATCATCATGCTGGTGGCTATCCTGCTGGTGGTGGCTGCGCTGGTCCTGGCCTGGGACGGCGTGAAGGCCATCCTGAAGTATCGCTCTCAGCCTGCGGCGCCGGCCGAAGCTGGCGGCGGAGAGTAAGCGAGCGTTCGTCGGCAAGGGGAGAGCCCAGGCCTGGGCTCTCCCGTTTTCGTGCCGAGATTCGATGCCGGCAGGTCGCAATCGACCAATATTGGCAGGTTTGACCGAGCAGCCGAATGGGCGTATGATGTACCGGGTCAGCTGAGCTATGGGTTCCTACTTGAAGCAAGGGGCTTCATGATAGCAAGTCTGGATCGGGACTGGGTATAAAGGTCCCGCGTTTCCCATGCGCCGCACTGAGGGCGATCCTCGATGGTATCAAGCACAAGGAAAGATGGTGATGCAGGCAGGGTCCGGCTGGAGGTGATTGCGCATACCTTCCAGGGCATGGGTATCTGCACAGCATGCGAGATGGTGATGGCTGATGCCAGGCTGGGCCAGAGGCCCACGGAACGTGCTCTGGACGAGTATCCTCCGGAGTGGCAAGAGGAGTGGCAGCGCTTGACCGAATGGGTGTACGATCTGGCGGGTCGCTACGGCGACCGCATCGCCATAAAAGTGATCGAGCCCCAGTCGCCAGAGGGTCTGTTCAAGAGCCTGCGCTACCGCGTGCGTAGCTATCCAACTTGGGTGGTTGATGGCAGGACCCGGGTAGTCGGTTGGGATCGCGAGGCTCTGGCCGCTGCTCTGCCACGCCCATAGGAGAAAAAAGGGTGTACAAACGCATTCTGCTCCCGATGGAGAACAAGGATCATCAAGCCCCTGCATTGGCCCACGTGGGGCTGTTGGCGGGTGACTTGGGAGCCACCGTGATCCTGGCATGGTTGGTGCCGGTTGTTGCCTCGGAAGAGACCTTTATGAAGCAAATCCAGGTGGAAACCGGGTCCTCAGGCGCGCGTCGGAAAAAAGAGGGTGAGCGATTCATGGACCAGGCCGCGGCAGTACTTCGCTCGTCAGGTGTGGAGACGCTTACCAAGGTCGTGGTCACCACAGCCTCGCCGGAGGATGCGATCCTCGAGCTGGCCCAAGCGGAGCAAGTCGATCTGATCGTTATGGCCACCCTGCCACGGTCGGCTGTGGGTCGTTTCTTGCTTGGCAGCGTGGATGAGAAGGTTCGCCGTCGCTCGCCGGTGCCAGTTCTGTTTGTGCATCCGGCGATGGGAGACCAGGGAAGGGGATGAGGCAATGAGGGTTGGAACCCTGACCAAGCTTACAGCGGCGCAGATCTTGGAGGGCCTCCATGCTGCCATCCTGGCGGAGATGCAGGCGGTTGCCGATTATCATAGCCACGCACGGTCAGCTCCTGACCCTGAGCTGAGCGAGGTGTTGGCTACCCTGGGTGACGTAGAGCGGGATCATGCTTTGCGTCTGGCGGAACGGATAGCTGCTCTGGGCGGGAGCCCTCCCGACGATTGGCCGGCGGCGCAGCCGACGGGTGGCACCATGGCAGATTGGTTGGCCCACGATCTAGAGGGGGAGCAATGGGCCATCGTCGAATATGCGCGCATGGTCGCCGGGATCGTAGACGATGACGAGACGGCAGAGTTGATGGCTGAGCTGTTGCGGGACGAGATAAGGCATGCCCGCTGGCTAAGGTCTGCCCTGCGAAAGGCTTTAAAGATGCAGCAGCTGGGGAACGACAGGTGATGAATCCCGAACAGGCTGCCCTTTGGTCGGAAAGAGTCCGTGGCTTCGCCAAGATGATTGGCGAGATGTTCTATGGAATGACCGTCTATGAGATGGTCCGCGACCTGAACAAAGAGCGGGGTATGATCGAGCGGTTGTTCATCTTGGTTGTGTTTGGCGATGTGCTGGGCGTACCGATCTTGCCTCCCTACTATGCGTTGCGCTTGCTACCCTATGTGGTGCCCAATATCCGGGGATGGCGCCATAGCATGTTGCGGGAGCGGGATCTGACCGATTTGTGCGATCAAGAGATCACTTGAGGAGATGGAAATGACAGAAGAAGAGAAGAAAGCCGGGTTAGTTGATGCGTTCAAGAGCGTTCTGTACGGCCTTGCCGGTCACGACATGAGCCGCTACGCGCTCAAGACACGTGGTAGCATGGAGCACTTGTTCATCCTGATCACGATGGGCGATCTGCTGGGCATTCCCATCCTGCCGCCCTACTACTCGCTCCGTATCCTGCCCTACGTGGTGCCGCAGATCAGCACCTGGAAACGGCGCATGCTGCGCGAACGGGATCTCACGGACGCGCTGGCCTAAAGGAGGGCAAGTTGTCACTAAAACACACTTTTGAGGAGAATCCCGAGCGCCGCTACATCATGTTCGGTGGCAAGGGTGGGCTTGGCAAGACGACCTTTTCGGCGGCGACAGCTTACTGGCTGGCCAAGCAGGGTTACAAGGTTCTGGTCTTCTCGGTCGACCCACAGGCATCGCTGTCCGACATTTTCCAGAAGGACATCTTTGGTAAGGGCGCCGTCGAGATCATGCCCAACCTGTACGCTCAGGAGATCGACGCCGACCAGCGCATTCGCGAGTATCAGGATGAGATCCGGGAAAAGATCCTCGACATGTATGGCATGAAAGAGGTGCCGGAAGAGATAGAGAGCTACATCCAGGCTGCCGCGGCCGAGCCGGCAATGGAGGAAAGCGCTATCTTTGATGCAGTGGTCGACATTGTCGTCAGTGCGGACTATGACTACTATATCTATGACCTGGTGCCTCTGGGCCATGCTCTCTACTACTTGAGCATGGCTAGTGTGTACGATCAGTGGATCGACAAGATCACGGCCCTCCGCTCCGAGATGGAAGAGTATTCTCAGGTCGCTGCCGTGATGCAGCGCAAAAAGGAGACGGAGGAGGACGCCATACTGCGCGAGCTGCAGTATATCAAGGAGCGCATCAACAAGTCCTCGGGTATTCTCACCGACCGCCAGCGCACCGCATTCTTCTTTGTCGTGATCCCGGAGGATATGGCCATCCTCGATACGAAGAAGGCCGCTGGATTGTTTGCCAAGTACGATGTGCCGCTGTCTGGTTATATCGTCAACCGGGTGATCCCCGAATCGCTGGCACAGCAGGACATTCCAGACTACCTGCGGCACCGGCTGGATATGCAGAAAGGACACTTGCAGACGATCCAGCGGGAGCTGGGAGACGAGGTGTTGGCCCATGTACCCGAATTGGAGAGGGACATCACCGGCCTGGGGATGATCGAGAAGATAGCCAATGAGATGTTCGGAGGGTAAGAGATGATTGACAAGAGCACAAGCGGTTTTTTGTCCGAGCATCCTGGTATGAAGTACGTCTTTTTCGGCGGGAAGGGAGGCGTGGGCAAGACGGTGATGGCCGGGGCAGCGGCCCTTTGGTTTGCGCAACAGGGCAGGAAAACGCTCCTGGCCTCCACGAATCCTGTGCACAGCCTGACGAGTATGCTGGGTCAAGATGTGTTCGGGAAGCACACTGTTGTGGAGGGAGTGCCCGGATACTATGCCTATGAAATCGATACCAAAGAGACCATTGAGAAATCCAAGAAGGAGATCCGGGAAAAGATCGAGTGGTTTCTGAAATATGCCGATATCAAGACCAAAGCTGAGGAGTTTGTCGAATCAGCAACGATGAATCCGGCTTTTGAAGAATCGGCAATGTTTGAGAATATGATCGATCTCATGTTCGACGACGAGTATGATGTCTATGTCTTTGACACGGCTCCGACAGCCAATGCCCGGCGGTTGCTGGGCATGTCGGATGTGTACGCCATGTGGGTGAACAAGATGGTTCAGAGCCGTGAGGACGCGATGAGCCTAAAGGATCTGCTGTCGTACAGCAGGAAGAAGAAGGAAAAAGATCCCCTAATGGATTACTTGCTTAACCTGCGTACACGAATGGGGCATGCCAAAGAACTCCTTACCGATCCAGAGAAGACTGCCTTCTTCTTTGTGACGCTGCCCGAGGCACTACCGATTGCTGTAATCCGGCGTTTCATCAACTGGTTCGATGAGTTCGGGATCCCGGTGGGCGGAGTGGTGGTGAACATGCTGATCGAGAAGGAGACCATCGGCGAAGATGCGCCTGCCTTTGTCAAGAACCGGGTGGCCATGCAGGATGAGTACATGGAGGAGATCTGGCGTGCGTTCCCCGACGTTCGGGCTGTAGTGCCTCTATTTGACACTGAAGTGCAGGGCGTGCACATGTTGGGTCGCACAGCGTCGTACCTATTTGACTAGGGTCAAGCACGGGATGCAGACAACGGGCGGCCAATCGCAGCCGTCGTGGGGAGGACAACGTTCGATATGCTGGACATAGATCCCAACCTCTTGAACCTGGCCCTGGGCTGTCTCTTTATCCTGATTTTCGGCGGGATGGGCTACTTGCGCCGCGAGGGTTTGTCGGTGCAGTTTGCTCTGGAGGCGGTGGGCGTAACTGGTGTTCTCGTGGGTGGTTCCGGGCTGCTAGGCATGCCGATTAGCCCCCTCTTGCTGTTGGTCATTCTGTACCTGATCACAATGCGGTCGCGTCTGATTGCGGACTTGGCCAACCTGTTTGCCATGCGCGGCAACTACAGGCTGGCTTTCCGTCTCTATCGCCTGGGACAGGCCTGGTGGCCCGATGACGCCTCGCGCCTCGTTGTACAGACCAACAAGGGGGCGGCTCAGCTCCGTTGCGGCCTGGTGGAAGAGGCCATCGCAACGTTCCAGGGTGTGTTGGAGAGCGAGAATCGGAGCAGCCTGGGCATCAAGTACGAGGCGGCCTGCCACTACAATCTGGGATATGCCTTCGAGCGGAGTGGCAGGGACGCTCAGGCCGTGGCGCAGTACAACGAGGCCATCGATGTGATGCCAGGCTCGGTGTATGGAAAGGCAGCTGCGGCTGCCCTCAGGAAGCGTAAGACAAAGGCGTAGGCCCGCCGGCGTGGACATAGCTCTTCATACTGGGTGGGACGTAGGGTGGTTACCGACACAGCCAACAGCGTGCTAGCCAGGGAGAGAGGCACTAACTGGTTTGTGGGTAGCACTCTCAACCGAGAAGTCCGTTGGGGAAATCCGCACGATTCTGGAAGCATGGTTTTCAGAGCTTGTGGTGGCTGACTGGGATCTGTCATCTATCGAGTCCGTGAAAGAGTCATTGGAGAGACCTGCTGTCCGCTCTGCCGATATACTCTTTCGCGTTGTGGACACACAGAGCGAGTTTCCAACGGCAATTCATATCGACAGGTGGCCCGGACCGCATGGTGAGGCATTGCATGATGAGGCGGTGGTCCAAGCAACCATGGTGGAACTTGCCCGCAAGTTTGCGGCAGCGCTAGGTTGTCGCACAGCCTGTGATGGCAGTGACTATGGAGATTGTTACTCACCGTATTGGGCCATCATCTGGGACGCGGGCAGATCGTTCTTGGCCGTGACATGCGACACAGGGTTCGAGGACGAGGGCGAGGGAGACGTAAGAATCGTGCGGGAGGTGTACATGCCTGCATTCAGACTCGATGCCTCGGGCCGTCCAGTGCTGCAACATGGATAAGGTGCGAAGGCAGATCGGGGCACGCTTCTCTGGCGCAGTTCACAGCACTATGGCTACCACATATGTGGTATTTGACCGGCAGAGGGAATACCTAAATCGAGGTAGTCCTGCTACCTCGTGGTAGCGATGTGCGCCGGATTGGTATCTGTTATGATAGGAATGAAGACGGCTGCCTCTCCCATGGAGAAGCAGCTTGCTCTTGGTGCCAGAGTAGGTTGAGCACATTAGCTCTGGCCAGCCCTTGCGCAGTACGACTACTTGGAAGTCTCGTTCAGACAATGATGTCTGACGTACAGGAGTGTCTAGCCCAATGATGAGCTACAGCAATCGTTATCTCCATGTTGATATTGGAAACCGATCTTGGTCGGTGTTTTCGCTTTCTGAGGACGTGCTTTCGCAATACGTAGGCGGCAAGGGAGTGGCTGCCTACCTTCTGGCGCAGCACCAGGATCCCAAGTCCGAACTGTTTGATCCCGCTAATCCCCTGATCTTTGCTACCGGGCCGCTGACTGGCACGCGAGCGCCGTCCATGCGCTCGGTGATGGTCTTTCAATCGCCGGTGACACGGCTGTTCACCGACTCACACTTTGGCGGTTTTTTCGGACAGGAGGTCAAAGCCGCGGGCTACGACGGCCTGCTTATCACAGGCCAGGCGGATGAGCCAGTGTACGTGGAAATCGATGACGAGCGTGTAGCCATCAAGGACGCTGGTCATCTATGGGGGTTGGATACCTATGAGACCTATGCCCGGTTGCGCCCTGATTATCCTGAAAAGGAGTGGCGCCTGGCCTGCATCGGTCCCGCAGGCGAGAACCGGGTGAAATACGCAATGGTCGACTGTGACTTTCACCGCCAGGCCGGGCGGGGTGGTGGTGGGGCGGTCATGGGCGCCAAGAACCTCAAGGCGATCGTTGTGCGCGGCAGCCACAAGCCCGATCTCGCCGATTCCGAAGCGTTCGATGCTTTGGTGCGAGCCACTATCAAGGATGAGATGAAGGACAATGCCTATGTCATTGGTTTCCGCACGGGCGGCACCGCAGCCTCGATTCCCTGGGCTGACGTTGAGGGTCTATTGCCCACCCGCAACTTCCAGCGCGGCAGCTTTCCCCAGGCCGAGGAACTGGGGGACGCTGCCCAGCAGGAGCGCTACTGGTACAAGGATGTGGCCTGCGCTGCGTGTCCCATCGCGTGCACCAAGCTTGGACGGCTGAAGGAGGGTCCCTACGCCGGGTTGGAGGGTGACTCCCTGGAGTACGAGAGCGCGGCCATGTTGGGCGCCAACCTGGAGGTGGGCAAGACCGACGAGGCGGTCTATCTGGGTGTTCTCTGCGACAAGTTGGGTCTGGATACGATCTCTGCTGGCTCTGTACTGGGATTTGCCTGCGAAGCGGTGGAAAAGGGCCTGTTGGAGGCCGACGTGGGTTTCGGCGATGTGGAGAGCCTGGCGGCAATGTTGAAAGAGATCGCAGCACGCCGGGGCGTTGGTGACTTGCTGGCCGAAGGTGTCCGTGCCGCAGCAGCCCAGATCGGAGGCGGGGCTGACTACTTTGCCATCCATGTCAAGGGGTTGGAGCTGCCTGCGTGGGGTCCGCGCGGCGTGCCGGCTATGGGTCTGGCCTATCTGACGGCGGACCGGGGCGGTTGCCACCAGCGTGCGTTTCCCATTCTATACGAAGCGGGCGGCGAGGAATGGCGCGGCAAGGCGTATGAGCGGCTGGCGCTGGAGGGTAAGGCCCAGCTCCTGGCCGAGGTGCAGAACCGCCTGGCAGGGTTGGACACGCTCATCAGCTGCGACTTTGCCCGCTATGCCATAGGCGACGCCACGTACCTGGACCTGCTGGCAGCCGCTACTGGTCGCCGGTTGAGCCTGGAAGAGCTGTATCAAATGGGCGAGCGTATCTGGAACCTCACGCGCATGTTCAATCTGAAGGCTGGCATGACCAAGGCGGATGAGGATTTGCCAGCTCGCTTCAAGGAGGAACCGCTGCCCGACGGGCCAGCTGCCGGCCATTTGTTCACTGACGCTGACATCGATCGACTGCTGTCTGACTACTATGCTGTACGTGGTTGGGATGAGCACGGAGTACCCCTGCCCGAGACTCTTGCGGCGCTGGATGTCGAATACCCACGCCCTTGAGACCAAATAAATCACGAGATGTGGAGGATGTTCAAAGATGATCAACCTGCGTTCGTTTGAAGTACCGACTGTTGTGAAACACGCCCCTGGCGCGCTTGACTGCTTGGCCGACGAGATCAAGGCCCTGGGCAGCAAGCGCCCCATGCTGGTCACTGACAAGGGCCTCGTCAACGCCGGTCTGGTGGCTGAGGCGACCAAGGCCCTCGATGCTGGCAACATGGACTATGTCCTCTTTGACGGTGTAGTGGCCAACCCACCGATCAAGCTGGTGGATGATGCTGCCGAGTTCTACAAATCGGAGGGCTGTGACGGCCTGATCGGCTTTGGCGGCGGCAGTTCCATGGATACGGCCAAGTCGATCGGCGTTGTAGCTGTCCACGGCGGCTCTATCCTCGATTTCGAATGGGCTGACCCGCAGCCGATCGTGAAGCGTATCCCGCCCCTGGTCTGCGTGCCGACTACTTCTGGCACAGGCAGCGAGGTCACGTTGTGGGCCGTGATCACCGATCCAGCACGGAAGATCAAGTACAATGTTGGCGGTACGGGGTTGATTGCTGCCCATGTGGCGCTGCTGGATCCCCGGCTAACACTGGGTCTGCCGGGCAAGATCACTGCCGGGACCGGTATGGATGCCCTGACCCATGCCATCGAGTGCTACACGTGTGCCTATGCCCAGCCCTGGCCCGATGCGGTGGCGCTGTGGGCCATCGAGACGATCGGGGAGTGGCTGCGCATTGCCTACGCGCAGGGAGCCAACGAGGAAGCCCGATACAAGATGTCGATGGCCTCAATGCTGGCGGGCATGAGCTATGGCACGGAGAGCGCCGGGGCAGTGCATGCCATGAGCCAGACCGCGGGCGGCGTCTACGACTTGCCCCATGGAGAGCTGACTGCGTCGTTGTTGGCGCCAGTGATGGCCTATAACTATCTGGGCGAGCCGCAAAAGTACGCTCGTATCGCCCAGGCTATGGGCGAAAACACGTGGGGGCTCAGTGTGTGGGATGCCGCAGAGCTGGCTGTCGAGGCGGTTGCCCGGCTGAGCTACGACATCGGCATCCCGACGCTGCCAGAGATGGGCATTCCCGAAGAGGATATCCCCATGCTGGCGCAGCTTGCGTTTGACGATCCGCAGACGATTGGCAATCCGCGCGATATCGATGTGAAGGGCTACGAAGAGATCTATCGCAGTTGTTTCGATTGAGCATTGCGACTTGTGGCGGCGCTCCAGCGCTGGAGCGCCGCCTTGCACTCTTTCTGTTCAGTCTCTGACCCAGTCTGAGAATGGCTTCATCTGTCTAGAACCTGCACGCTTCCTATCTGCCCGGCAGGGAGGCGCCATGGCTGCAAAGGCACCGAATATACTGCTCATAATGGCCGACCAGATGGCGGGACCGGCGCTGCCGTGTTACGGTCATCCGATCGTCCAAGCGCCGAACCTCACGCGCCTGGCTCAAGAAGGCGTGGTCTTTGATAGTGCATACTGCAACAGCGCTCTATGTGCTCCATCACGCGCCTCTCTGGTGACCGGACAACTTCCGTCCCGCATCGGCGCCTACGACAACGCGGCCGAATTCTCCTCTTCTGTTCCTACCTTTGGGCACTACTTGCGGGCTATGGGATACCAGACAAGTCTGTGCGGAAAGATGCATTTCATTGGCTCCGATCAGCTTCACGGGTTTGAGGAGCGGTTGACGACCGACATCTATCCGGCTGACTTTGGATGGACCCCGGATTGGGAACAGCCAGAACGCCGTCCTTCCTGGTACCACAACATGCTAAGCATCGTTCAGGCTGGCACTTGCCAAACCTCGAACCAGCTCGATTTCGATGAAGAGGTCGCTTTTCGCGCTGTACGCAAGATCTACGAGATGGCGCGCAGCCGGGATGCACGGCCGTTCTGCTTCTTTGTCTCCTTTACCCATCCCCACGACCCATTTGCCATTCCCAAGGAGTATTGGGAGCGGTACGATCACAGCCAGGTCGACATGCCTGCCGTCTCTCCCTTGCCCTTGGAGCAGATGGATCCCCACAGCCGGCGGGTGCACCACGTCTGCGACTTGGGCCGCTACCGGCAGACGGAGGAGCGGGTGAAGAATGCCCGCCATGCCTACTATGCGGCTATCAGCTACGTAGACGACAAAGTGGGACAGATACTGCGCGCACTGGAGGCGACCGGCTTTGCCCAAGACACCGTGGTGCTGTTCACCTCGGACCACGGGGAGATGCTGGGCGAGCGCGGTCTGTGGTACAAGATGAATTTCTTCGAGTGGGCGGCACGAGTGCCGCTGATCGTCTGGGCGCCGTCGCGCTTTGCGCCGAGACGCGTGGGGGGACATGTGTCCCTGGTGGATATTCTGCCGACGATGGTCGAGATGGGGGCGGGAGATGGTCCTGCTCCTGACCTGGCCGATACCCTTGATGGCCAGAGTTTGGTGCCTCTATTGCAGGGCGACGCGGATAGCCGGGACGACCCAGTCCTTGGTGAGATTCTATGCGAGAGCGCCATCGCGCCCTGCTTTATGATCCGGCGCGGCCAGTACAAGTATATCTACAGCGAGCCGGACCCGGAGCAGCTCTACGATTTAGAGAGCGACCCGCACGAGCTTCAGAACCTGGCTGAGCAGCCCGAGTACGACGACTTGCGGAGGGCATTCTTCGAGGAAGTTGCGGGCAGGTGGGATGCCGACGGTATCCGTCAAGATGTATTGGCCAGCCAGCGGAGGCGTCGCCTGGTAGCGCACTCGTTAGATCTGGGTTGTACGACGTCCTGGGACTTTCAACCGTTCTGGGACGCAAGCCAGCAGTATATGCGCAATCATATGGAATTGGACGACCTCGAACGCCAGGCGCGTTTCCCGATGCCCGAGATCCCGCAACGTAATGGCCTGTCGCAGAACCAGGATCAGGCATATCTTCCGTGAAACAGATCATAGAGCAATCCAGGGTGGTGCCCATCTTAGCGGAAACGGATGTGCTGGTGGTGGGGAGCGGTCCTGCTGGGCTAGCGGCAGCGGTCGGTGCCGCCCGCGAAGGCGTCCGCACAATGCTGATAGAGCGCTATGGTTGTTTTGGGGGCGTGATCACCCAGGTTGGTGTCGAGGGGATTGCCTGGTACCGGCAAGAGGGGACGATCGACACACAGGGGATCGGTATTGAGTTCGAGCGGTTGGCAGGGGAGATAGCCGGGGAGCAGAGGAGGCTTTACAGCCAAGGCCAGGCCCTCGATGCAGAGCTATTCAAGTGTGTCGCCGACAGGCTGGTCCAGGAGGAAGGTATTGTGCCACTCCTGCATTGCCTGGCCGTCGATGCGGTAATGGATGGGGACAAGATTCGCGGAATTTTCACCGAAAGCAAATCAGGCCGGCAAGCCATAGTTGCCCGGCGGGTGATCGATGCCACTGGGGATGCGGACATCGCCCATCGCGCCGGTGCGCCCTGTCGCAAAACGCCGAAGCAGGAGATGATGGGGGTGACTGTCATGTTCTCCTGCGTAGGTGTGGATAGAGATCGGTTTCTGGAATACGTACGAGAGCACCCATCCACGTATCGCGACTGGAAGCACAACTGGGGGATCGAGACATCGGGGAAAGAAGACGATCTACTTACGCCCTATCTTGAGGAACCGTTCGCCCAGGCTCGAGCGGATGGCCTGATTCCCGAGAG
>Ga0207796_1000596_pt1 | contig 14022 bp, 3 predicted proteins | sample Pon1CUnioCityCA_6_FD_187274 | JGI IMG/M metagenome (GOLD analysis project Ga0207796, IMG submission 187274) | Marine sediment microbial community from Union City, CA, USA - Pond 1C Sediment 1 (SPAdes) | ecosystem: Environmental > Aquatic > Marine > Intertidal zone > Salt pond sediment ...
CAACAGGCACTAGCAGGTCGATCCCCTCGGCACGCAGGTCGATGGTGGTCTCGTAGTGCGCGAGGCCAGGCGGAATGGAGAAGGTGCGGTTGTCGAAGCCAAAGGCGGTGAACTCGAGGGTGGAGAGGTCAAGGTCGGCGTCGAGGGTGTCGGTGACGAACACCTCCTGCGCGGGGATGGTGGCGCCCAGGTCGGGGTCGTTCTCGAAGAAGACCTCGTATCCCATCACCCCGGGCTGGATGTGGCCGGCCGTGCCGTACCCACCGGGGCCAATCTTGTCGTTGGGGTCCTGGCTTTCCTCCTTGCTCTGCGACTGTCTGGAGCCCTCCACGAATCTGGGTGGCGGCGGCGGATCAACACCCTTTTCGACGGCCTCATTGCAGGCCTCGACGGCCGCGATCAGCCTGTTAGCGTTGTCCACCGCCGCCGCATACTCATTCTGGCGGTTTTCGTACGTGGCTTTCGCCTGAGCCAGGTCCTTCTGGATTACGGAGTACTCCGTGATGGCCGTCTCCGCCTGCATGGCGATGGAGATGATGCCAGAGACACTGCCAAGGACGGTCGCGATCTCCTTGAATGCCTGCAATTCCTTCGCCTTCGACAGCACGTTGAGGTCTTTCAGCCCGTCGGCAAGCTTGTCCTTGAGGTTGACCAGCGCACCAAACAAGTTGTTTGCGTGCCCAATCACTTCATCGGAACTCACACCCCTACCCGTGAACGCCTCCCAGGCCGCGTCCGCAGCTTGTTCGATATTCGTGAGATCGTTGGCCAGTTCGATTCTACTGAACCACGTCTCTAGCGCCTTCACGGCCTGCAAGTATTTCTTCGCCTTCAACGCCCGCTTGCCGAAACGCATGGCCTGCACGGCGCCCTTCAAGGCTGAGGCGTACGGGGCGAAGGCCAGTGCGATCTCCTTGCCCAGAATGAGGAATTGGCCGACTTGCTCGGCCCGGCTGAGCTTGGGTAGGTAATTCCTCTGGGCATCCTGCCAGTTCTTGAACTCCCGTTCGGCGCCATCCAGGGCCCGTTGGGCTCGCCGCTGATGTTCGCTGCAGTCCGGGTTCGAAGCAGGAGGAACGACTGGGGGATGATTAGCCGCTTTCTCGACAGGATTCCAGGCCTCCACCCACCACTCAATTCCGCGCACCGGTGCGTCGCGCATCCAGTTGATGCCGCTCTTGACCTTCCTCAACAGATCCTTGACGTCGACAGCGGATCGAGCAAGATAGGCATCCAGATCGGTGATCTCTCCCTCATGCACCTGGACCGGGCCGGCATCCAGCGGCGAGTTGCCCGCACTGGACACGTTCACCTGGTATGAACCCAGGGGCAGTTCCTCGAGGACGTACCCACCTTCGGGATCGGTGAACGTGATCTCCGCCGGTCGACCGTCGGGGTCAATGGCTGTCACCAGCGCGTCGTTGACCGGCTTGCCACCGGCAGTCACTGTGCCCCGGACCTCACTTGTCGACGGATTCAGGGTAGCGTCTACGACGGCCGGCACGCCCACCGAGGTGGAGACGTCAGCATGAGCATCATGCTGGAAACCGTCTGAGGTGACGTACATATCGTAGTCGCCTGCCGGAAGGCCGGCCACGGCGTAGTCCCCGTTCTCGTCCGTCCGGGCAGTCTTGAAGAAGTCTGGTTCGCCGGCCCTTGCGATGCGAACGTCCGCGTCGACCAGCGGCTGACCGCTGTCAGCATCAAACACGTGTCCGCCGATCGTGGTACTCGGTCCGACGCTCAGATTGGTCTCACTCTGCGCCGCGGCAACCAGCCGCGCTTGCACGCTGGAGGTCGGTATGGTCATATCTGCCTCGGCGAACGCCCGCCCCTCCGCCTCGGCTAGCAGCTGGTAGCTTCCCACGGCCAGCCCCTCGAACGTGTAATACCCACCAGCATCGGTGGAGGTCTGTGCGACCAACTCGAAGAGCCCGTCGGCTATCTGCTGGAACAGCGAGACAACGGCGCCCTCCGCCGGCTGGCCCGTCACCAGGTCGTCCACCTGGCCCGACAGCGTCTCGTCTCCGGCTACGAAATCGAGCTCCATCGTCGGTTGAGTGCCATCAATGGCTATCCCAACCTGTGGACTGAAGACGCAACCGTCCGCCGTGGGTGCGATATCGAACGTGCCGGTGATGACCATGCGGACGAGGTACTCGCCGCTCTCATCACACTCGGCGCTGATCACGAAGTGTGAATCCTGCAGAAAGTTGACCTGGGCGTCGGGGACGGGAGTTGTGCCATCGGAGGAGAAGACGGTTCCGGAGACGGTGCTGACGATGGGCAAACTGAAGTCAGCCGTCACCTCGTCGCCGCCTTGAAGGAGCGTCACCTGCCGGAGAAGCAGGGCGCCAGCAAACGGGTCGCCCAAGTAGACGTCATAGTCACCCGGCGCGAGATTGTTGATCCGATACGCACCGTCCTCGTTCGTCGTGACCGTTGTGCGGTTCCCGTCGGCGTCCTCGGCCGTCACAAGCGAGTAAGGCAGTGGTTGGTCCGAACCGTTGAGCACCGTGCCGACGATCGCACAAGCCGGCCCGGCCAGGAGATCCGCTTGGGTCGATTGCCCCGCAATCACCGTCACATCCGCAGTGGCCGTCGCGTGATTCTCTACCGTGGCCGATAGGGTGTAGTCACCGGGGGCCAACCCTGGGATGGTGAATGCGCCGTCCGCGTCGGTCTGCTGCAACGCCACGTTGCTCTCGCCGGAGAGGACCTCCACAAACTGCTCCGGAAGCCCGAGTCCCGTCGCTGTGTCTATCAGCGTCCCGCTGACCTCTCCCGCCTCCTCCAGGACGAAATCGACATTCGACACCGCCTGACCAGCGACGAGCGTCACGACGTCAACCTGCTCCCGGACGAACCCCGGCACCGCCGCAATCACGGTGTAGACCCCAGCCGCCAGCCCATCGATCACGTATGATCCACCAGGGCCAGGCTCGCAGCCGCTGGCGACTTCGCCTTGCGTATCCACGGCGAAGACTGCGCCCTGTTCCGGCAGACTGCCTGTGAATCCAGTCAGCGTCCCGGTGATCGACGCGGCTTCGGCCAGCAGGAGCGTGACGTTCGGCGTCTCTTCCCCCTCAACGACGGTGATACCCTCCTGTTCGAGTCGCCTGTACGCGCCCCCGCCGGCCGAAAGCCGGTAGGTCCCGGATACCAGGGACGGTACAGAAAACCCACCATCGCCCCCGGACGAACTGGTGCTCACCTCTCCGTCCAGCCTGATAGCCGCAACTAGGACGTCGCCTATCGGCGCGCCATCCCCTTCACGCAGCACGTAGCCCCAAATAGTGCCAGCAAGGGAGGCGACCAGATCCGGTACGACAACGTCTGCTGCACTGACCTCCACCGCTGGGGTTTCAGCCAGGACGTACCCCTCAGCCGTCAACTCGTACGTCCCCGCAGGAACGGAGGGGAATAGGTACGTCCCGTCATTCAGGCTGCTGGTCTGCACTGCGACGCCCGTCGACCCGTCGTAGAGCGTCAGCGATGCGCCGACCAGCGGATATCCCGTCGTGCTCAGCAGAAGGCGCCCCGAGACCGATGTCTCCAGCACAGCACGTGCGCGGTCCGCCAGGAGCTGGAATACCTTCGCCAGAGAGGCTTCCGAGCCAGGATACGCCGGCAGAAGGGTGGCCGCTTCCGACAGCGCTGCTTCATAGTCTTCATAGCTGTCCCCCACCTGCGTCTGGATCTCCGTGAACAGCGGGGCGAATTCGGCCTCGCTCATACCCGATGGCCTCAGGAGGGACTCCAGATCCTCCCACGGGATTGCCTCACCGGGGAACAACCCCACATCGAGCACGAGATCCTCATCCCCAGATGCGATACCGCGGCCGAAGACGGGTACCCGGACCTCAGCCCCGGGCGGTAGCACGCCGGCAGGTTCCCCACTGTTCACTCCAACGAAGCTGACAGAGTCCGTCACCCCTGCAAGGTCGGCCGTCAGCCCCAGAACCGACAGGCTCTCCGACGCACTGAGTCTGAGGACTGGCGCCATTACGTCGGTCTGTCCTTGATTGGCGTACTCGACGTAGGCCACAAAACCACGCCCCACCCGAACCCGTGATGGTGCCGAGAGATTCGTCACCAGCTGCCCCTGGCCGCCCTCGACAATGTCGAACCCGTCGGGCAGCGTGGTCGTCAGATCCCCCGGATTGACCAACTGAAAGTCGGCCAGGCCCGGAGTGGTGCCACTCAAGTCGAACGTCGCGGCGATCAGTCCCGAATCGACGAAGTAGGTTGCGATTGGCTCGAGCGTCGTGTCGTTGCTGTCTATGAGGCGCGGCTGGGAGTCCGGGACGAACTGCGCGCCATAGATACTCACGGTCACCTGACCTCCGTTGCCGCCGGAGGTGGGAGAGACCCGGTCGATCGAGAAGCCGGCCAGGCTCGCCGTCAGAGAATAGGTATCAGGGGAAGGGACATCCGCCCCGTAGACCAGGACGTAGTAGGCGTCGCCACCGCGCGTGGCGGCAACGGAGACGGTCTGATCCGCCTCATTAGCCCGCACGCCCCGCGCGTCAAAGGACTGGCGTGAGGGGACAGCGCCGTACTTGACGTACAGCTCGGTGACGGCGCCATCGGGGCCTTCGAGATCGACTCTCAGATCGTCGCCCTCGGGGACTGTGACCTTGTAGTACTTGACAGCACCCGTGGAGGAGAGATCGCCGACCGCGGGAACGCCCAGCGCCAGCTCAGGGATGTCGACCGCGATGGTCCCAGTGGAAGCGGTGGCATTGTTGGCCACGTTCAGGCCCTCAAACAACTCGGCGCGTGAATTCGCGCGTACGATGAAGACGTAGTCGCCGGGCGTCACCCCCGGGAGCGCCATCTGGGCCGTCTCGCTGTACGAGCCACCGGCCGTCACGTCTCCGCTGTGCAGGAACTCGCAGAGGAACGCGTCGTCCGGCGTCCAGAGGGCATCGGCGGAGAGATACACCGCATCGTGCCAGGCCCCCGCAGCCGGGGCAATGCCGACGTTCGTCCCCGTCCACGACACGCTAACCAACTCGTCCTGCGCTCCGGAGATTGGCCCGGTCACCGACTCGATCACCAAGTCGATGTCCGACGCGGCGGTCTCCACATATTCGAAGGCACCGATGTCCGCGTAGGTCCCGGACAGGGTGGGGGTCCCGGTGTTGTGGGTGGCCGGGTCGTTGAAGCGCGGCGAGCTCCGGTAGTCCGTCTCGGGCGCCACGGGCCCGTCGGCCGCGTCAATCGCCAGGGAGCCTGCACTGAGCCGGTAGTCCCCGGACTCTGCATCTTTGAAGTGGGGATCAGCGGATATGTTACCGTCTGTGCCGGTCCGATCACCCACGCCGCGGTAGTCGGATGCCCCGAACTCATCCGGTGACCAGACGTCGCAGTACCGAACCAACGGGTCGGGCATGATGTCCCGGTCTATACCTGCTTCCAGACTGTTTGCGACGACGGTGTTGACGACCTGGAGGCCCCCGCCGTGGGCCAGCAGGCCGATCCGGTTGTCGTCGAAGGTGCAGTTTAGCACGTGTACGCTGGCAGCCGAGGCCCAAGCAACGACGCCCCGGTCGGTGTCGGCGACGATTGTGTTCGCCAAAGCCGTCTTTCCTCCCTGAACCAGGACGCCATCGTAGAAACTGTGAGCAATCCTGCTGTTGCCTATCTGAACGAGGGCGCCGTTCCCGCTGCGGAGGGCACCACTGTAGCTCCACGACCCGCCGGTGCTGCCTCCCCCATACAGGATCTCCACGTGCTCCAGTTCCACGTCCGCGCCGTCCGCGTAGATCGATATCCAATCGCCCGGCAACGGTGACGTTAGACTCCCGTCGCCGTTCGAGTCCCCGCCGTGCTCATCGTCGTGCAGAGAAGTGATGACAATCGGCTCGGCGACCGTCCCCTCCGCCTCCAAGCTCCCCCCGCTCTGGATAACGATTCCACGCTGGGAGGGCACCTTGACCACCGTACCGGGTTCCAGCGTCAGCGTAACCCCGCTCTGCACAGTCACATCATCCGTCAGGTGGTGCACCAGGTCCGCCGACCACGTCTCGTCCACGGCCAGCGTACCGGCGTGACCAGCCACCGCGTAGCGAATCTCCGTTTGCGCGTTTACGTTGAACTGCCCACTGCCCTGGGTCTGGACACCCAGCCAGTCACCGCCCTGCGGCGCCGAGGCCTGCCCGTCCAGGTTGGTGTCGCCCGCTGCGGAGTCGTCAGTCAGCGCGGTGAGGACCACGGTCGAACCCTCGGCGCCTCGCGCGTCCAGGATCCCCCCATCTTCCACTGTGAAGCGACAGCCCGGGGCGACCTTCACGACTGCGCCGGCCGCAACAGTGACTGTCGCGCTCGGGCCAATGGTCACGTCGCTGTCTACCACGTGGACGAGACCGGCAGTCCAGGTCTCGTCAGCGTCGATCCGTCCGCCGTGCCAGACAAGCAGGGGCGAGTTGTTGACACCCACCGACCGCACCGCCTCACCGACGACGGTGGAGGTGATATCGCACCAGGTGGCATGCAACTCATAGCGACCGTCATCGGCCGTCGTCGTATCCCAATCGAGGCTGCCGGCAGGGGCCACACCGGTGCCGAGCGTCTGGCTCGTCTCACCTTGGGCGGTCAACCCAACAGTCAGTCCACTTGGATCGCGGCCGACCACGGTCCAGCGCAGCGATTCGACGCCATGGAGCAGCGGCTCCCGCGGATCTATCCAATCGAACGCCTGCAGCCAGGGGTCGTAGCGCACACCATCGGCCACCGGGTTGCCCGCCCCGCCGGGGTTCGAATAGGCGTTGTAAGGGCCGCTGGCGTCGCCCCACCAGTTGTAGCGCGCGTCAATGGTAGCCCATCCAGGATATCGGTTGGCGATTCCGATCTGAGATGCGCCCATAAACTGGTTGTCCGGGGACACAACCGGCGCGCAGTCACCGCCGTACCGGGTCGTGCAGATGACGTCCACCGCGACGGTGTTGCCCTGGAAGACGTTGTTCTCGATCGCCGGATGACCGTAGCCGATGTAGACCGCGCTCGTGGCGCTCACAAATCGGCTTCCCTTGATCACCACCTCGCCGTCGCTCCCAACATTCACGCCAGCGAAGCCGGTGTCGTGGAGGCTGCTGTCCTCGAGCGTCAGATGCGAGCCGCGCGATGGGGCAACCCCGACCTCGCTGTGGCTCACCTCGCACGCGCGCAGTACGGCGGTACCCCCATTGTCCACCAGGACGGTGGGCCCGGTGGTGAACGATCCCTTTCCGCCGTAGCGGAAGACCGTGTGCTCGAACAGACCCCGGGCCTCCCCGCCCAGTACGCTTACGTGGGCATAGTCGTCAGGCGCGGGTACCGTCGCCGCCCCGTCGTTGTTGGTGTCGCCGCCGACCGTGTCATCCTTGATGGACGTGATGGTGATTGGAAGCTCGGCCGTCCCGGCGGCGGTCACGACCGCCGACCACGTGATCTCCAGGCCGCCGCCGTCGATCTTGATCACCGCGCCCGGCTCGATGGTAACATTCACGGGCCCGTAGCCGCCGAAGCTGCGCCAGCCCGGGAGGACATAGGGCAGGTCCGCCTCCCAGAGGTTGTCCCCCGCGAATCCCGTGGTGTCCACGACAATGCCGTTGATGTCGTTGTCGGTGGCCCGGTTGTCGGACAGGATGGGATCCTGTCCGTGGCTGAATAGAATGGCACTGGCATTCTGGGTGAAGGTGTTGCCGCTGATGGTCGGGCGGCAGGGTCCGATGTTGAGGTTGCAGGTGTACAGACGAATCGCCTCCCCGGCGTTGGCGTGGAAGGTGTTGCCGCTGATCGCCGCATCGGACTGGACGAGCACCAGGCCGCGCGTGGCGCTGTGCTGTACGGTCGACTGATCCAGGTCGAAGGACGAGGAGTTCGCGCAGACCTCACCCGCGTTGCAGTACCAGCCGGACCGCGTTGCATTGCCGCCATACTCGATGATCACGTGGCGCAGAACGCTGGCGGTGCTGTCGGCCCGCAAGTCGAGGAAGGCCCAGTCGCCGGGCGCCGGCTCAGGTCGGTTGGAGGTGAAGAGGACTGGATCAGACGGAGTGCCGTCGGCAAGAAGTGTGCCCCGCACGATGAGCGCATAGTTCCCGTCGAAGCGAACCTCGACCCCCGCGTCAACAGTCAAGCTGACGCCGTTGTTCACCGTGATGTCGCCGGTGACGACGTAGGGGCTCCCGGTCACATCCCACACCGTGTCGCTCGTGATCGCCCCCGTGACTCCCGTCGTCACGGTAGTATACCTGATGTTCGCTGGCGCAGCAGCCGCGGCCGCGACCGCCGGCTCGTTGGCCACAGCCGTCCAACCCTCCCGCAGCACCTTGCGACGCCTGGAGCGGTCGGGCTCAGAGAACGTGAACATCCTGTGTTCAGAACGCCCGCGGAAGCCGTCGGGCCGGTCAACGTAGGCATCACTTGGTCCAGCACCGCGAAGTGCACCCGAGTGGTCGACCGGACGTGGTAGCGTGGCCTGAATGTGCTTGGCCCCTGCCTCTTCGGTTTCCACCTCGGCGGCACGTACGGGAGGAGTCCCAAGCACGGGAAAGCAGGCGGTGGTGACGAGGGCCACGGCGAGCACGGACCGCGATAGACGGCCGAGAGGACGAGACTTGCACTGGGTCTCCATGTCCAAACCTCCCTTGGGGTATCGGCGCAGGGCAGCTGGACCCAGGATCCGATGATGGGCTGCCGTCGGCGTGTTTCGGGAAAGGACGATCTACATCGCCGCTCTGCGACGGCCGACGTCCCGGAGGCCAATCGACGCAGACGGCACACCGCTCGGGCGCGTGGTACAGCTTCGGTAAGCGAATCGCCTCCACGGCTGCAGCGATAGTACTACAGAGGGGTACGTCTGTCAACAGGCAGGACGCGGGCACCTGCCATCGAGCAGGAAGGCGGACCTACGTCGCCAGCTCCCGACATCCTGACCGTCCCGGACGGAAACCCGACCTACTTCCTACATTGGCCCCAACCGGACCGACCAGCTCTCCGCAGCCCCCAGACCGCCGGAGCTGGCGATCGGGCGGGAGCCAGGGGTGTGAGGAAGCTTCGCGCCGCAGATGGACGACTGAGACGAATTCTACTCCCGCCAAACCAGCGGCAGGTAGATCCTGCTGAGCACGAAGGTGGTGGCATCCGGCTCCTCGGGGGCCGCCTCGCGGTGGCCCACGCCGTCGACGGCGATGCTGTAGAAGCTGCACGTGGAGCCGCTACCTCCAGGGTAAGCGGCACTGGACGCTGTCGTCGTCAGCCAGCGGGTGTATGGTCCGCCATCCTCGGAGACATAGATCTCGTAGAGGGCGATGCCGGAACCACCGGGGTCATCCTGACCCTGCCACGTGACCACGAACCCTGGGGCCGACTCTGCTGGCAGCGGGCCGACGCTACTGGACGGGCCCAGTACGTCGAGGGTGTGCGTGGTCACGGGCGTATCGATGGGCGCGTTGACGTCGAAGACGATGCGGGCCTGGTTCGTGATCACCGTCCCGCTGGTCAGGACCTCGTGGGGCCGCACCAGGTAGCTGAAGAATCCTTCGCCGTTGTGGAGCTCCTTGTCGTTGACGGGCAGGAAGCCCGCGTCAACATCATCGGGCAGCTGACCGGTGAGGGGGTCGAGGGAGCGGAAGGTGGCGGCCAGGGTGCGGGTCTTCATATCGACGTCGAGCTCAACGGGCACCAGCAGGTCGATGCCCTCGGGGCGCAGGTCGATGGTGGTCTCGTAGTGCGCCAGTCCGGGCGGAACGGAGAAGGTGCGGTTGTCGAAGCCGAAGGCGGTGACCTCGAGGGTGGAGAGATCGAGATCGGCGTCAAGTGGATCGGTGACGAACACCTCCTGCGCGGGGATGGTGGCGCCCAGGTCGGGGTCGTTCTCGAAGAGGATCTCATACTGCAGCACGCCCGGTTGGACGAACCCCTGCGTGCCGAACCCGGCCGGGCCGAGCTTATCATTGGGGTCGAAGCTGCCGACGCTGCCAAATTCGGCACTGGCGAGTACGTCGCCGTCGTCAAGCTGAGCTGGATTGGCATCGGTACAGTAGTCCGGGAGATCTTGGCCTGGCGAAGAACGAAGGCGGCCATGCGGCACGCATCTGGCGTAGTACTCGACGCAGTCGTTCATCGTCCGGAAGGCCTCTTGCATCTTGCGCACTGTGTCCGCGTAGTCGTCGAGTTCCCAGATATAGTCAGTACCCCAGAGATATGTATCGAGTATCCTCAAGTAGTCCGTCAGAGAAGCATCCAAACCTGCTTCTTCTGACCAGCTCAACGTATCCCGCAGTCTCTTCTTCAATCTCTCTGTCGCTGACTCTGCTCGGCGGAGATCTACTGTGGCTCTCCCATAGTTTCCGTGGCCGAGCCCTTGCTGCATCCTGGCCAAGGCCTGTCTCGCTGCCGCCAAGTCTCTCTCTGTCTTCTGTCGAAGGTGATAATCGATGTCCGTGCTACCCCGTAGCAATTCCGCCACAGCTCGTTCGAGGTGCGAGAAGCTGAGGGAAATGGCGGAATTCACAGCCACGATCACACTCAGTTGACGTCGATCCGCATCGTGGCGTGCAGACAGTTGATCGAATAGGTCGTATGCTTTGTCCTCCAGGGCCTGCGCCTTTTCTATCCGCTCCCGACAGTGCTCAAGAACGAGAGGCTGCTCGTTGAACTCGTTGTCAATGTCCCGCTGCTCAACGATCCATCCTTTCTCAGGTGGCTTTAGCAGGTCACCGATGGGCGGATGCGCAAATCTGTAGAGATCGACTGTGATCTCCGCGTCGGATACGCCAACGGGCACCAAGGTGACATCGAAATCGGCGACTGACTCGCCGGCGGCGACCACCAAGGGCAATGGCGCCCGGGCCTGGTAGCCCCGCCCGCTGACCGTGACAGAGTAGGCCCCCGGCGGGAGTGTCATCAGAGAGAAGGCCCCGTCCGCGTCCGTCGTGGCCCACGCAAAGGGCACGCCGCCAGCATCGGCAGCCGCAACGCCCACCTCGCTAAGCGGTCCGTTCGGGCCATCGACGACGCCGCTGACGGTGACGGTGGCGGCGTCCAATCGGGCGTCAATCACGCGGTCCTCGTGGCCCAGCGCCACATCTCGGATCACGGCGGTCTCCTGGCCCTCAGCTAGGAAGGCCATGGCATACGTGTCGGGCGCCAGACCGTCGAGATGGTACCCCCCCCGACGCATCGGTGACGGTGCTGCTCACCATACCACTGATGGTGCTCTCCGGGCTCAGCTCAAGGGTGACGGCGGATGGAACGCCAGCGGCGACCGCGATGGTCCTAGCGTTGAACCCAAACGCGTGCGCCTTGGCGAAGACGCGGTAGGTGCCCGGCACCGCGCCGGTGACGGTGAAGGTGCCGTCGATGCCGGTCGTGAGGACGGCAACCGCAGTGAGGGCCAGGCCGGGGTCGGCGCGCACGATGGTGACGTCGGCCTCGGCGATGGGCAACCCGGTTGTCCTATCCTCGACAGTCCCGCTGATCACGTCGTCGCCCGCGACCAGATCCAAGTGGAGGATGCGAACGCCGCCTGACACGGTCTGTGCGGGGAGCGGCGCGAAGGCCAAACCTTCGGACGCGGCCTCAATCCTGTATTCTCCGTCCGTGACGAGGACGAAGGCGTAGCGGCCGGCCTCATCAGTCCACATAGTGACCACGGCCTCGTCGCCTGAGGTCAGGGCCACCAGAGCGCCCTCGACGGGGCTGACGCCGCCGGCGGCGAGGACCGTGCCGGAGACGACGCCGGAGACGGGGGTCTCAAAGTCGATCACGCTGCCGGTGTGGGCGTGGTCGAAGGTGATCTCCGCGCTGTCGAGGCCCGGAGCGAACTCGTCGCCGAATGTGAGGCGGTACGTGCCGGCGTCAAAGCCATCCAGCTCGTAGCGGCCGTAGGCGTCGGTGGCCGTGGCAACAAAGAACGCGTCGTTCACCGCATAGACCGGGACCTTGGCCAGAGGCGCGCCAGTGCTCGTGTCGACGACTGTGCCGCTCACCACGCCCCAGGGGGCCAGCGCCAGATCGCGCGCGGTGGTCACGCCAGCCGTCACGCTGCAGGTGTCCCGGGTGGACATGTGGGCGTCGCTAGCGGTGGCGATAGGGCACTCCGCCGGCGGCAGCTCGGTCAGGGCGAAGCGCCCCTCCTCGTGCGTCGTCGTCACATACAGCTCGGCGCCCAGGCTGGCGGAGACGACCAGGGAGGCCACCGGCGCGCCGTCGCGGGTGTCGGTGACCGTGCCGGCGACGCTGCCCGCCTGGGGGAGGTCGACGCCGACGCCAGTGACTGTCCCGGCAGCGGGGACAAAGATGCTGGGTACGGACGTGGCGACGAACCCGGGCGCGCGGGCGTACACGGTGTGCAGCCCGCCCAGCAGCCGACCCACCGCATAGCAGCCGCCCTCGTCCGTCGTCGCGGAGAAGCCGGTGCCATCCTGGCCCACGGCCGAGACGGTGGCCCCGCCGATGGGCCTGCCCAGCCCGGTGACCGTGCCGGTGATGGTAACCCCGGGGCCTAGTGCAAGGTTGACGACGGATCGCTGCTCGCCGGCGTCGAGGGTGAGGGTGATGGCCGCTGTGACGAAGGCATCGGCGGATGCGCTGACCTCGTACCCGCCAGCGGGCAGCGAATCCAGGGCATAGGTGCCGTCATTGGCGGTGGTCGCCACGCGCGCCACCCCTTCCTCTGCTTCAGGCATGGCGGACACGAGCACGCCGGGGAGGGGCGCACCGTGGCCCGCGTCCACCACAGCGCCGGCGACGCGACCCCCATGCTGCGCGAATAGCGTGTTGCCCCGCTCAGGCCCTCGGGGCCGACGGCAAGCTCGTACGGCTGACCGGCCCGGACGGCGCCGTCGAAGCTGATCTCATACGTCCCCGACACCACGTCGGGGATGAGGAATGTACCGTTGTTCAGCGAAATCGCCCTATAGGCCTCCCCCATGTCGGGATCGAAGAGGCGGACAACGACGTTGGCCAGCGGCTGGAGGGTGGGCGACAGGAGGACGGTGCCGCGGATGGACGGGGTCAGCTCCGCCAGGGCCTTGTCGGACTCCAGCGCGAACAACCGGTCCAACATGTGCTTGGGACCCAGCAGCGGCGGCAGCAACGACGCATCCTCGGCCAGCATAGCCTGGTACTGGGTCCACTGGTCGCCGAGACTCCCCCGCAGCTGGCCGAAGAGCTGGGCCCAGGCCTGGTCCGAGATGTTGATCGGCCGCATCGAGGATTCGAGCGCAGGCCAGTCAATGGCTCCCTCTGGGTAGGGGGACTTCGCTGAGGACCAGCGTGTCCTCGCCCAGGGCCGTCGTCTCTGCATACAGCGTGATGCGCCCACTCCCGCCCGGCGGCAGGATGCCGGCTGGACCGCTGGGATTGACCGCCACCAGGTCCCAGCGGTCCCGGACCAGGGCACTATCGGGGAAGATGAGATCAGAGACGCCCGTGCCTCCGGAGCGCATCAAGGGCGCCGGCAGGTCCGTCCCGCCGCGGTTAGCGTATTCGATGACGATCTCGAAGGGCCGACGCGGCCTGACCGCACTGGGAGCGGAGAAGCTCGCGTCGAGCTCTCCAGGTGCGCCCGCGACCACCTCAGACGCGTCGGCCACGCTCGTGGTGAGCCCGCCGGGGTTGACCACCCGTACGTCTGCAGGGCCAAGCGCGGCGGTCGCCAGGTCGAAGATAGCTGCCAGCAGCCCCGAGTCGACGAAATAGACCCAAGTGGGCTCGAGCGTCGCCCCGCCGCTGTCGATCAGGCGGGGCTGTGAATCGGGCACGAACTGGGCCCCGTAGATACTCACGGTCACATGACCGACGTTCGCCCCGGACGCAGGAGAGACCCGGTCGATGGAGAAGCCGGCCAGTGCCGCAGTCAGGTTGAAGGTCCCGGAGCCGGGTACCTCGGCGCCGCGCACGAGGACGTAGTAGGCGTCACCGCCCCGGGTGTTGGCAATAGAGACGGACTGATCGGCCTGGTTCGGCCGCACACCCCGCGCGTCGAAGGACTGGCGCGAGGGAACCGCTCCGAACTTGACGTAGAGC
>Ga0207796_1000597_pt1 | contig 14017 bp, 7 predicted proteins | sample Pon1CUnioCityCA_6_FD_187274 | JGI IMG/M metagenome (GOLD analysis project Ga0207796, IMG submission 187274) | Marine sediment microbial community from Union City, CA, USA - Pond 1C Sediment 1 (SPAdes) | ecosystem: Environmental > Aquatic > Marine > Intertidal zone > Salt pond sediment ...
TATCCGATGGCCCGGTGGTACGCCTGCAGGGACTTGACCTTCCCCTTTCCCTGGCGGCGTGCGGCGATGCCCTTGGCGGCGGCCAGGGCCGCCGCGATCGTGGTCATGTTGGGGATCTTGCAGCGGATCGCCGTCTTGCGGATGTAGGAGTCGTCTTCCTGGCTCTCTTTGCCGCTGGGCGTGTTGATCACGAGCTGGATCTCGCCGTTTTTGATCGCGTCGACGATGTCCGGGCGCCCGTATCCGAGCTTTCGGATCGGTTCGGCCGCGATGCCGTTTTCCGCCAGAAAGGCGCGGGTGCCGTCGGTGGCGTGAATCGTAAACCCGAGTTCCCGATACAGGCGCGCCGGCTCCAGGGCGCTCGGCTTGTCCCGGTCGGCCACGGTGATCAGCACGGCGCCTTCGAGGGGCAGCGGGACCTGGGTGGCCGACTGGGCCTTGAAAAACGCCATCCCGGCCGAGTCGGCCATTCCGAGCACTTCGCCGGTGGAGCGCATCTCGGGGCCGAGCACCGGATCCACCTCCGGAAACATGTTGAAGGGAAACACCGCCTCCTTGACGCCGAAATGCGGGATCGGACGCCGCTTCAGGTTAACGTCGGCCAGGGTTTTGCCGAGCATGATCTGGGTGGCGATCCGGGCCATCTGGATGTTGCAGACCTTGGAGACCAGGGGCACCGTCCGGGAGGCGCGGGGGTTGGCCTCCAGAATGTAGACGGTGTCGTTGGCGATGGCGTACTGGATGTTCATCAAGCCCACCACGCCGAGTTCCACGGCGATTTTCCGGGTGTATTCATAGATCGTGTCGATGTCCTTTGCCGGAATCCCCACCGGTGGAATCATGCAGGCCGAGTCGCCGGAGTGGACGCCGGCCAGTTCGATGTGCTCCATGACCGCCGGCACGAAGGCGTCGGTGCCGTCGGCGACGGCGTCGGCCTCGGCTTCGATGGCGTTTTCCAGAAACTTGTCGATGAGAATCGGCCGCTGGGGCGAAACTTCGACGGCTGCGGCCACGTACTCTCTGAGCATCGCCTCGTCTAGCACCACTTCCATGGCCCTTCCGCCGAGCACGTAGGAGGGTCGGACCATGAGCGGATAGCCGATCCGATCGGCGATGGCCAGGGCCTCGGAAAGATTGCTGGCCATGTCCGACTCGGGCTGGGGGATGCCGAGCTTGCGCATTTTTTGCCGGAAACGGTCCCGGTCTTCGGCCAGGTCGATGGTTTCCGGGGAGGTGCCGAGAATCTTGACGCCGGCCTCCTCCAGTTCCCGTGCGATGTTCAGCGGAGTCTGGCCGCCGAACTGCACGATCACCCCCTTGGGGCCCTCCTTTTCATATATGCTCAACACGTCCTCGACGGTCAGCGGCTCGAAGTAGAGCTTGTCGGAGGTGTCGTAATCGGTGGACACCGTCTCCGGGTTGCAGTTGACCATGATCGACTCAAAGCCCGCCTCGCGGATGGCAAAGGCGGTGTGCACGCAGCAGTAGTCGAATTCGATCCCCTGGCCGATGCGGTTCGGACCCCCGCCGAGCACCATGATCTTGTCGCGCCGACTCACCGGCACCCGGTCCGCACCGCTATAAGTGGAGTAGTAATAGGCGGCGTCCTGGACGCCGCTGACCGGCACCGGTTCCCAGCTTTGCGCCAGCGAAAGGGTGCCCCGCCTATCGCGGACGGTCGACTCGGGGACCCGGAGAAGCTGGGAGAGATACTTGTCGGAGAATCCGTCCTTCTTGGCGCGCACCAGCAGGTCGTCGGGAAGAGTGTCCCCCGAGCAGGCGAGAATCGCCTCTTCCAGGTCCACCAGTTCCTTCATCTGTTCGATGAACCAGGGCTTGATGTGGGTCAGGCCGGCGAGGGTGTCGACGGCGGCGCCTTTTCGCAGCGCTTCGTACAGGATGAACTGGCGCTCGCTGGAGGGGAATCGCAGCATCGACATCAGCTCTTCGAGTGGTTTTTGCGAGAAATTCCGCACAAAACCCAGGCCGTAACGGTTGCTTTCAAGGGAGCGGATCGCTTTTAAAAACGCTTCTTTGTAGGTTTTGCCGATGCTCATGACCTCGCCGACGGCACGCATCTGGGTCCCGAGCCGGTCTTCGACCCCCCGGAACTTTTCAAAGGCCCACCGGGCGAATTTGACCACCACGTAGTCGCCCGACGGGGTGTAGCGCTCGAGGGTCCCCTCGCGCCAGTAGGGGATTTCGTCGAGGGTCAGCCCGCCGGCCAGCATCGAGGAGACCAGCGCGATCGGAAAACCGGTCGCCTTGGAGGCCAGGGCCGACGAACGCGAGGTGCGCGGGTTGATCTCGATGACCACCACGCGCCCGGTTTTCGGGTCGTGGGCGAACTGGATGTTGGTGCCGCCGATCACCTCGATCGCCTCCACGATCCGGTAGGAATATTGCTGAAGTCGGTGCTGCAGCTCCGGATCGATGGTCATCATGGGGGCGGTGCAGAAGGAGTCGCCGGTGTGAACCCCCATGGCGTCGACGTTTTCGATGAAGCAGACCGTGATCATCCGGTTTTTGGCATCCCGCACCACCTCCAGTTCCAGCTCCTCCCAGCCGAGCACCGATTCCTCCACCAGGACCTGGTGGACCAGGCTGGCCGCCAGCCCGCGCTGGGTGATTGTTCGAAGCTCCTCGCGGTTGTAGACGAGGCCGCCGCCGGTGCCGCCCATGGTGTAGGCCGGGCGGATCACCACCGGGTAGCCGAGCCGCTCGGCCACCGCCTCGGCGTCGTCGACGCGGGTCACGGTCTGGCTGCGGGGCATGTCGATGCAAAGCCGCTCCATGGTCTCCTTGAAGGCGGTTCGATCTTCCCCGCGCTCGATCGCGTCGACGTTGACGCCGATCACCTGGACGCCGAAGCGATCCAGAACGCCTGTGCGGGCCAGCTCCGAGGACAGGTTGAGCCCACTTTGCCCCCCCAGGTTCGGCAGCAGGGCGTCGGGCCGCTCCTTTTCGATGATGTCGGTCAGCACCCGGAGGTTCAATGGCTCGATGTAGGTATGATCGGCCATTTCCGGGTCGGTCATGATGGTGGCCGGATTCGAGTTGACCAGGATGATTTCATAGCCGAGGCTGCGCAGGGCTTTGCAGGCCTGCGTGCCGGAATAATCGAATTCGCAGGCCTGGCCGATGATGATCGGACCGGACCCGATGATCAGCACTTTCCGGATGTCCCCTCGTCTGGGCATGTCGGCTCCTTCTGTTTCGGCGTTGAAAGGGCGGCGGAAGCCATCGGCGCCGGCGTTGCCGCACGGGCAGGGCGGCCGTCGGTTGGACATTTAGCAATACTGAAAAAAATAGGATAAATTTCAGCTATGATAACGGGGGTCTTCTACCACCGGGGTGCGGAAAAATCAACCGGCTCCGGGGGCAGGTGCCGGCGCTGCGAATCCGGTTTTCACAGGTGGTCTATTGACAATTTCCCGGTGCCATAGGACAGTAACCGCATTCGGGCGGTGCCGGCTCCGGCCCGCCTCCGAGTTCTTCCGTGGGGATCGCCCCGCAACACCACCACAACGGCTGCAGCACCAAGCATATCCGGGGCGCTGTCTTGTTTTCGACGCTTTTCGCAATGGGTCTGCACAGGGAAGGAGGTCCGCATGGCACGGAGAAAATGGGTCTACATGTTCGAGGAGGTCGACGAAGCCCAGGCGGCCGTTGGCGGTTCGTGGGAGGCGATTCGGGGTCTGTTCGGAGGCAAAGGCGCGAACCTTGCCGACATGGTGCGCATCGGGCTTCCGGTGCCGCCGGGGTTTACGGTGACCACCGAGGCCTGCCTCGCCTACCTGGAGACCGGCGGGCAGTTTCCGGACAACATGTGGGAGCAGGAGCTTGCGGCCCTGAAGAAAGTGGAGAACGTGTCCGGTAAAACATTCGGAGACCCCAAGAATCCGCTGCTGGTATCCTGCCGCAGCGGCGCCAAATTTTCCATGCCCGGTATGATGGACACGGTGCTCAACATCGGGCTCAACGACGAAACCGTGGCGGGAATGATCGAGTTGACCGCCGACGAGCGGTTCGTCCTCGATTCGTACCGCCGCCTGATCCAGATGTTCGGCACTGTGGTGTCGGGCATCGACGACGAACCCTTCGAGGAGGTGCTCACCGATGTGCGGGAAAAGGCCGGTGTGGAAAACGAGGCCCAACTCACCGCCAAGGACTGGGGCGAGGTGGTCCAGCGTTTCAAGACGATCTACCGGCGCCATTCCCACCACTTTTTCCCGAAGGACCCCTACGACCAGCTTCGCATGGCCACCGAAGCGGTCTTTAAAAGCTGGAACGGCAAGCGGGCGGTCGACTACCGCAACGCCGCCGGCATCGCCCACGACCTGGGAACGGCGGTCAACATCGTTGCGATGGTCTTCGGCAACATGGGAGACGACTGCGCCACCGGCGTTGCCATGACCCGCAACGGTTCCACCGGGGAAAACCAGATCGAGGGCGACTACCTGCCCAATGCTCAGGGAGAGGACGTGGTGGCCGGCATCCGGATCACCAAGGACCTGTCCGAGATGAAGCAAGAGTTTCCGGAGGCCTACGCGGAGTTTGAAAAAATCGCCCGAAAGCTGGAATCCCACTACCGGGAAATGCAGGATGTGGAGTTCACCATCGAAAAGGGCAAGCTGTGGATGCTGCAAACCCGGGACGGCAAGCGAACGGCCCAGGCGGCGGTCCGCATTGCCGTGGACATGGTCGAAGAGGGGCTGATCGAAAAAGAAGAGGCGGTGCTGCGCCTGACCCCCGGGCAGGTCGACTTTTTCCTGCATCCCCAGTTCGAGAACGCAGCCCTTGTCGAAGCCCGCAGCACCGGCCGCCTGCTGGGCCGGGGGCTCAACGTCTCTCCAGGGGCGGCCTGCGGCGTTGCCGCCCTCACAGCGGACCTGGCCGAAAGCTGGGCCAAAAAAGACGGAAAGGCCGTGATCATGGTTCGGCCCGAGACCAAACCCGACGACGTGCACGGCATGCTGGCCGCCGAAGGGATCCTGACCAGCCGGGGCGGGCGCACCAGCCATGCCGCCCTGGTGGCCCGGCAGTTCGGAAAGCCTGCGGTGGTGGGGGTTTCGGCGCTGACCATCGACATGGGAAAGCGGCAGATCCGGGTGGGGGAAACCGTCATCAAAGAAGGGGACTGGATTTCCATCGACGGGACCATCGGCGAGGTTTTTGCCGGAAAACTCGATTCGACGGTGCCCGATATCCAGGACCGGTGGCTGATCAAACTGCTTTCCTGGGCCGACGAATTTCGCAGGCTCGGGGTGTGGGCAAACGCCGACTACCCGGACGATGCCAAGCGCGCCAGGGAGTTCGGCGCCCAGGGGATCGGCTTGTGCCGGACCGAACACATGTTCTTCGAATCCGAGCGGCTCCCGTTCGTCCAAAAGATGATCATGGCCGAGCTGCCGGTGGAGCGCCAAGAGGCCCTCGACCAGCTGCTCCCGTTTCAGCGGGAGGATTTTGCCGGGCTCTTCAGGGTCATGGGCGGTCTGCCGGTGATCATCCGTTTGATCGATCCGCCCCTGCACGAATTTCTGCCCAACCGCATCGAGTTGCTCAAAGATCTTTCCGATTTGAAGATCCGGCTCCAGCACGCGGCCAATTCGGCGCAGATCGACGATTTGATTGACCAGGTCCGGACCAAGGAGAATATTCTGCGCCAGGCGCAGATCCTGCACGAAGACAACCCGATGCTCGGTCTTCGCGGCGTGCGGCTCGGTATTCACATCCCCGAATTGACGATCATGCAGGTGCGGGCGATATTCGAGGCTGCCTGTATGGTGGCCAAGGAGGGCGTCGATGTCCATCCGGAGGTGATGATTCCGCTCACCGCCCATGTCAACGAGCTTCGGGTCCAGCGAAAGGCCCTGGAAGCCGAAGCCCGGCAGGTCATGGACGAACAGGACGTGGAGATCAACTACAAGTTCGGCACCATGATCGAAATTCCGCGCGCGGCGCTGACCGCGGCAGAGATCGCCGACGCCGCCGAGTTCTTTTCCTTCGGGACCAACGACCTGACCCAGACGACCTTCGGCATCTCAAGGGACGACGCCGACACCGGCTTTCTGATCGAGTACATGGAGCAGGAGATTCTTTCCCAGAACCCCTTTGCCACCATCGATCGGGACGGTGTGGGAAAACTGATGCAGATGGCCGTCGAGGGGGGAAGGGGAACCAAACCCGATTTGGAATGCGGCATCTGCGGCGAGCACGGCGGCGATCCGGATTCGATCCAGTTCTGCCATCGGATCGGCCTCAACTACGTGTCCTGCTCCCCGTTTCGGGTGCCCATCGCCCGGCTGGCGGCGGCCCACGCTGCCCTCAGCGAGCAAGGAAAGAAGGCAAAAGAGGACTAGTCGTAGCTCGTTCCATCCCAGCAGTGCGTGCACAGCTTCTCTTTGGGAAGCCCCACCGCGTCGACCAGGTCCTCGAGGCGCTGGTATTGCAGGGAGGAGAGGCGGAGCCGGCCGCGGATCCGTTCGACCATGGCCCGGTTCTGCTCGGAACCGGCCTGGGCATACTGGTCCAGATTCTTGTCGTCACGGCCTTCCAGCTCCTTGATGGCCTTTCGCCCGGCCAGATCGAGGGTGGATCGGGAAGTGGAAAAATTCAGAAATTCGCACGGATAAATCAGCGTGGGGCACGCCGGGCGCATGTGAACCTCCAGCGCGCCGCAGTCGTAGAGAATCTGGACGTTGTCCTGAAGCTGCGTGCCGCGAACGATGGAGTCTTCGCAAAAGAGGAGGCGTTTTCCCTCGATCAGCGAGCGCACCGGAATGAGCTTCATTTTGGCCACCAGGTTCCGCTGCCGCTGCCGCTGGGGCATGAAACTTCTCGGCCAGGTGGGGGTGTATTTGACAAACGGACGGATATAGGGAATCTGCCGCTGGTTGGTGTAGCCCAGCGCGTGACCGATGCCCGAATCCGGAATTCCCCCGACGCAATCGACCGGAACGTCGTCGGAGCGCGCCAGCGCCGCTCCGCAGCGGTTCCGGACCCTTTCCACGTTAATCCCTTCGTACTCGGACGCCGGGTATCCGTAATAGACCCATAAAAACGAGCAGATCTGCATTTGCTCCCCCGGCGGTAGAAGCTGCAGACAGCCGTCGGCGTCCAGGAACACGATCTCCCCGGGTCCCAGAAATCGGTCGACCTCGAATCCCAGGTTCGGAAATGCGCAGGTCTCGGAAGTGACGGCAAAGGCGCCCTCCCGCTTTCCGACGACAAGGGGGGTGCGGCCGAGCCGGTCGCGGGCGGCGAAGATCCCCCGCGCCGTCAGCAGCAGCAAGGAACAGGAACCCTCGATCTTGGAAAGCGCGCTTTCGATGCCGCTTTCAAAGGAATCCTCTTCGCAGATCATCATGGCCACGAGCTCGGTGGGACTGGTGCCCGCGCCGCTGTTTTCGGCGAAATGAAGCTTCGTTTTGAGCGCCTTTTCGGTCAGCGCTTCGATGTTGTTGATCCTGCCGACCGTTACGATGGAAAAGGCGCCCAGATGGGAGACGATGATCAGCGGCTGGGAGTCGGTGTCGCTGATCACCCCGATGCCCTTGTTTCCGTGAAGCTTTTTCAGGTCCGGTTCGAATTTGGACCGGAAATAGTCGTTTTCGATGTTGTGTATCGAACGTGTAAACCCGTCGGCGTTGTAAAAGGAAAGGCCGGCCCGGCGTGTGCCCAGGTGGGAATGATAGTCGGTGCCGTAAAAGACTTCCATGACACAGTCTTCTTGGGAGACCACGCCGAAAATCCCGCCCATAACCCCACCTCCTGAAAACGCGCCGTCCGTCGGCGGCTGCAGGCTGTTTCGGTTCTCTTGTCCCCATTGCCGTCAACCCGGATGCCTCCGGCGCAGGCCAAGGCCCAAGATCTTCCAACGAGGATCGAACTGCCCCATAGCACGTCAAAACCGCCCAGGCAAGCCGCCTGCGGGATGTACTTTCTCAATTCCATTCATTTTGAATCGTTTGCTGGTGTGATACACGTCTGACCGTCAACGCGCGCGAGGTGGGTGGCCGATGGACAAGCCGTTCAAGGAAATGCTAAGTGTCAAGGACGTAAGCGGCGTTCTGTTGATCGCCGACACCGGGAGACTTTCCCGCAGCCCGGCGGCCCGCCCGCCGTGCACCGAACCTTAACCCAAGGGCAGACGGATGTTGCCATGAACGCGAAGATCGCATCCAAAATCAAGGAGGCCGAAGTCTATCACTCCATGGGGCTTTACGTGGAGTCGATGAACGTCTACGAAAAAATCCTGGAAAGCGAGCTGGACGACAAAAGCCGCGAAGACATCCAGGGAAAGATTTCCACACTGGAAAAAGAGATCGACAAGCTCGAACAGCAGGACGCCGCGGTCCTGAGCTCCGACGAGGTCTCACTGATCAAAGAGACGCTGGCGTCGGCGGCGGGTCTGCATGAAAGTGCGAAAGCATTCCGGGAACTGGGCCTGTTCAGCGAAGCGCTGGCCGAATACGAAAACCTGATCAAGGCGGACCAGGACCCGGAAAAATTCCTTTCGGAGATGGTGGACTGTGCCTTGAAGGTTCATGCGCCGCAGGACGTGCTCACCCAGTTCAAAAACCTGGTCCAGCAAAAAGATGCAACCGACGCGGAAAAGGGGGCCTTGTTCAACGCGCTGGGCCTGGAGTTGGAAAGCCGAGGCCATTCACTATCGGCGATGGAGAGCTACAGTTTCGCCATCGGGCTCGACACCAAAAACAAGGCGGCCGAGGAGCGGCTCAATGCGCTCAAGGCCAACCTGGCCACCGGTTCCCGCTATGATTACCTGCTCCACCAGAAGATGGTCACCACCGACCAGCTCAAAAAGGCGCTTGAAATGGCCAAAAAAATGAACAAGAGCGTGGAGACCATTTTGATCGAACAGTTTCGGATCAAGAAACAGGATGTGGGAGAATCGCTCTCCCTTTACTACGGCTGCCCCTTCAAAGAGTTCGACGACAAGGCGGCGGCGCCGGTTGAGCTGATCTCCAAACTGAAAAAGCTCTTTCTGTTGCAGGAGCACTGGGTTCCCTTGAGCTGGGACAAGAACGGTGTGGAGGTGCTGGTCGACGACCCGCGGGATCTGAACAAGACCGACAACCTCCGGGCGCTGCTCAAGTCCAAGGTGGTTTTTGCGGTGGGCATCCGCGAGGACATCGACGCCTATATCCGCAACTTCTTCGATGAAAAAAAGGGCGGCAAAGGGGGTGTGGCGGTTGACAAAGACCGATTCGACATGATGCCCGACATCTCCTTCGAAGAAGAGGAAGAGGAGGATTTCGACGATTCGGAGGAATACGACGAGGCCTCCGGGAAGGTCGTGCGACTTGTCGACCAGGTGCTGGTGGCCGCCTACCGGCAGGGGGCGTCGGACATCCACATCGAGCCGTCTCCGGTGACCAAGGCCACCTCGATCCGCTTCCGGATGGACGGGGTCTGCCAGGAATACCTTCAGGTCCCCACCTCCCTGGCCCGGGGAATTCTGTCGCGGATCAAGATCATGTCCGGCCTCGACATCACCGAGCGCCGGCTTCCCCAGGACGGCAAGATCAAATTCAAAAGAAAGGGCGTCGAACCCTTCGAACTTCGGGTGGCGACCCTGCCCACCGCCGGGAGGTTCGAGGACGCCGTCCTCCGGATCCTGGCCAAGGCCGGCGCCATGCAAATCGACGAGATGGGCCTGTCGGAACGAAACCTCCGGGTGCTGAAGCGCATCATCGCGCAGCCCCATGGGTTGATCCTGGTGGTGGGACCGACCGGTTCGGGAAAGACGACGTCGCTTCACGCCTGTCTAGGCCACATCAACAAGCCTGGCGTCAAGATCTGGACCGCCGAAGATCCGGTGGAAATCACCCAGATCGGTCTGCGCCAGGTCGAGGCCAAGCCGAAGATCGGTCTCGATTTTGCGAGGATCATGAGGGCGTTTCTGCGGGCGGACCCGGACATCATCATGATCGGCGAGATGCGCGACCACGAGACGGCCTCCATCGGTGTGGAGGCGTCACTGACCGGCCACCTGGTATTTTCCACCCTGCACACCAACAGCGCGCCAGAAACCGTCACCCGTCTTCTGGACATGGGTCTCAACGCCCTGAACTTTTCCGACGCCTTTCTGGGGGTCATGGCACAGCGCCTGGCCCGGCGGCTCTGCAAGAAGTGCAAAGAAGCCTACCGGCCCTCCCGTGAAGAATTCGACGAGATCGTCCAGGACTTCGGAGAGGCGCAGTGGGAAAATACCGGCATCGAATACAAATCGGATTTAACGCTGTACCGGCCGGTCGGCTGCGATCTGTGCTCCGGCGTCGGCTACAAGGGCCGCCTCGGCATCCATGAGTTGATGGAAGGGACCAAGGAGATCAAGGGCCTGATCAAACGGGCGGAGGAGAACGAAAAGCTCTTTGCCACCGCCATGGAGCAGGGGATGAACACCCTCAAGCAGGACGGCATCCTCAAGGCGTTTCAGGGAATTACGGACGTCTCCGAAATCCGCCGAATCTGCATCAATTAGCGCCCGTGACAGCGGAACGCCGGCATCTTGAAGCACCTTCGAAATAAAAGTATCCTTCATGCTGCTCAGGGCATGACAGCGGCGTTTGGCAGACCTTTTGGATTCACCTTTCAAAATGGCAAAAAGGGGTGGAAAAATCAAATCGGAGACGGGGCAGGGCGGCTGCGCGCCGCCCTTCGCCCCGGTGTCGGAGGTGAATTTCTATTCAGATGGGACATCGAACTGCCGGCCGATTTCCGCAAGGTTATCTCGGATTTCTTCCATGCGGGAGGTTACACCGGGAAGGATTTTCTGTCGGGCGTCTTCTTCAATGCTCCGCGCCAGTTCGTACACCTGCTGAAAGCGCATGTTTCCGGCCGCTCCCTTGATCGAATGGGCGGCCTCCGAAACGCCGCGGGCGTCCTCTGCCTGGAGCGCATCGGACATCCGCCGCAGGTCCTGGCGGCAGGTGTCCAGAAACAGGGAGACTAGCTCTGTCATCTCCTCGGCGTTGAGTCCGAGTTTTTCCATGAGCTCACTGGGGTTCATTCAGCAGAATCCTTCCGTTCGATAATATAGGATGCATCGGGCACGGTGTCCACTGCTGCGCCGACCTTTGCCGCCGACCCCAGCGGCCTCTACCGCTCGGTCGCCGCCGCCATCCGATCCAGGGCCTCGGCAAGGCGCTGCCGGGGACATCCGAAGTTGAGGCGCACGAACCCAGGGGCGCCGAACTCCCGTCCGTCGGACAGCCCGACGCCGGCCCGTTCAAAGAAACCGGCCGGGTCGTCGATTTGCAGGCTGCGGGCGTCGATCCACGCCAGATACGTGGCTTCCACCGGCGATGCACGAAGCCCGTGCATCTGTTCGATACGGTCTGCCACCAGGTCCCGGTTCTTTCGAAGATAGCCGAGCAGGGCCTCGAGCCATGGCCATCCCTGCTGGAAGGCGGCCAGGGCGGCCGTAAACCCCAGGGTGTTGACGTGTGGAACGATGCCGGCCATGGCGGAGACGAAGCGCCGGCGCAGCGCGGCATCCGGAACCACGGCGAATGCGCAGCCGAGGCCGGGGACATTGAACGTTTTGCTTGGGGCCATCAGGGTGATGGTCCGCCTTTCGATTTCCGGGGCCAGGGTCGCGGTCGGAATGTGCCGTCTGTTCTCGTCGAGTACCAGATCGCAGTGGATTTCGTCGGAGCAGATGACCATTCGGTTTTCAAGACAGATGTCGGCGAGACGCTCCAGTTCGGCTCGGGTGAACATCCGGCCGACCGGATTGTGGGGATTGCAAAGCAGAAACAGGCGGGTTTCGGGTGCCAAGGCGTCGGCGGTCCGGTCGATGTCCAGTGCCCACCGCCCGCGGTCTTCGGCAAGCGGAACCCGGCGAAGGCGTCGATGGAAGTGGCCGGGTGCGGAAAGAAACGGGGGGTATACCGGCGTGGCCGTCATGACCTCTTCATCGACAGCCGCAGCGGCGCGGCAGGCGACGTTCAGGCCCGTCACCAGGCCGGGGAGCCAGACCAGCCATTCCGACTGGATCCGCCAGCCGTAACGGGTGTTCAAAAGCGCCACCACGCAATCGACCAGTTCTTCGGGCACGCCGGTGTATCCGAACACCCCGTGGTCGACCCGTTGGTGCAGGGCGGCGCACACGCCGGGCGGGGAGGCAAAATCCATGTCCGCCACCCACATCGGCAGCACGTCGCTGTTTTTGTACCGATCCCATTTGGCGCTGCTGGTGCCGCGTCGATCCACCGGGGTGTCGAAATCGAATCGGTTCATGGGCGGGGCTCTGGGCCGCTGGTGCGGCCGTCGTCTTCCGGGGCCGGGGCGGTCGTCTCCCGCTCCGCTGCCCCGGCGTCGTTGGCCGCAGGTTTGCTACCGTGGGGGAAACGAGAGAAATTCGTTCTCTCGCTTGCCGTCGATCTCCGGGATATTGTCGCTCCAGTCGGAAATCTTGCAGCCGTCGGAGCCGTCCGAGGGTATGGCGCATTCGATGAAGGGCAGGATCGGGTCGCCGGCAAACGATTTGAAATTGATCATGAGCACCCGGTTTCTGGGAAACTGGTCGAACTCGATCAGTTTGACGAAAAAAACGCTGCAGGCGCCCTCGAAAAAGCGGCCCTCCTGGCGATAGTCCGTTATCCGGTCGCGAAAGTGGTGCACCGCCTCCCGGGCGTTCTCCGCTTCCACGAGCAGGGTGAAGTCGCCGTGCCGGCGCTCCTGCTCCTCGGTTTCCTGCTGATTGGACACGTACAGAAAATTGCCGATGTAGATCATGAATTTTCCTTCGCTGCATGGATTTCGGCCGCTTCGCCAAACCGGATGCGGCCGGCTCGGCTATTGTTCATACAAAATACGCCCGGGTAGATCAAAGGAAAAATCAACGCCGGTGCTGCCGGCAGCAGCGTGGCGCGGCGTTTGAATTTGTGCTAAACTCCTGCTGACGTAGGCCCGGAAGCGGAAAGACAAAGGCCGACGACATCTGCTGAGGACCGTCGAAAACGCGCTTGCTGGAAAGGAGACCCATGAAAATTCTGGTTGGATACGATGGATCGAACGTGGCCGCCGCCGCCGTGGCCCTTGCCGTCGCCCACGCCGGGGTGTTCGGTGCCCAGGTGCATATCGCCACCTCACTGAGCAAAGGAACCGATCGTCAGCAGCGAGAGATCCGGGACGGAGAGGCGGCCCTGGAAAAGATGCGCGCCGTCTGCCAAAAGGAGAGGGTGCCATGCGAAACCCACCTTCTGATCCGGGGGCTTTCGGCCGGAGAAGACCTCGTTCAGTTCGCCGCTGAAAACGACGTCGAAGAAATCATTGTCGGGGTCAAACGAAGGTCCAAGGTCGGCAAGCTGCTCATGGGCTCCACGGCCCAGTACGTCATCTTGAAGGCCCACTGCCCGGTGGTCACGATCAAATAGGCCAATCCATGAACGCGTCTTTTTGCAAAGACGGTTTTACCCGAACCGCCGCAATGCGGTGGGCGCGGGCGGTATCGCTGGTCCTTCTTTGCTGCCTGGGCCTTGCCGCCACGGCCGCGGCGACCGACGAATACGCGCGCCGCACCGGCAAGGGCTGCATCTTCTGCCATCAGCAAAGCACCGGTGGGCAGCTAAAGACGGTCGGCTTTGCCTACATCCGCAACGGCTATCGCTATCCGATTCCTGAACGGATCCTGATCAAGGCCGAAGCCCTGCAAGGGCCGCTTCACGGTACGCTCCGCTTTGCCTTCGGCTATCTGCACCTGCTGGCGGCCGTGGTGTTCTTCGGGGCCATCTTCTACATCCACATTTTTGTCAAACCCGGCCGGCTGACCGGCGGGATTCCCCGGGCCGAAAGGATGCTCGGATTGTCGTGCATGGCGGTGCTGACTGCCACGGGGATCTATCTGACCTGGGCCCGCATCGATCGGTGGGCGCAGTTTTTCGACAACACCTTTGGCCTCATGCTCTTTGTCAAGATCCTTTTGTTCTCCCTCATGGTGGGAATCGGGTTGACCGCAGTGACCGTCGTCCACCGGAAGATGAAA
>Ga0207796_1000598_pt1 | contig 14012 bp, 11 predicted proteins | sample Pon1CUnioCityCA_6_FD_187274 | JGI IMG/M metagenome (GOLD analysis project Ga0207796, IMG submission 187274) | Marine sediment microbial community from Union City, CA, USA - Pond 1C Sediment 1 (SPAdes) | ecosystem: Environmental > Aquatic > Marine > Intertidal zone > Salt pond sediment ...
CAGCAGCAAGCTGGGTGATTGGGTGGGTTGGTTGAGCCTGGCCGGGCTGGTCGCCTTCACGGTGGGGCAGCCCTGGCTCGTGAAGCGGGCGGGGCAAGCGGGCGACGCGGCGTAGCGAATCCCTGGACGCCTTCGGAGCAGTGCGCCGTCGGCCAACGCGTGGAGGATGGCGTGGGGCAGCGCGCGGGCAGGGAACGGCATGACCCGGGCAGGGATGATGAGGAAACCGTCTGCTGCCGGGGGCTGAGCCCGGACGGCATGTGGGATCGCGCAGCGCTGCCCACGTTCCGGGTGGGCGTATCCGAAGCGAGCTGGTGCATCGCGTACGCCTTCTGCTGCAACCTGTCTCCTAAAGGGACGCTGTGTTGTGGCTTCTGCCGCAGATCGCGAATCGCCCCTCCAGCCCCCGCCGACCGCAGATCGCGCCCTGAGGTCAGTCGTCAGGCCATATGGCGCTGGGCGTCGAAGAGAGAGTGAGGCCGGGCGGGCAGGGCCAGGCCGAGCGATTGCCGGCTGGACGGACCTAGCAGTCTTGAGGACCTGCAAGCGAGGCGTCCGGCTGGCTGAGACCGCCGGCCTGATGACCGATTCGCTGTTCGTGACGCATCTGCAGCGCGCGATGGACTGGGCCTGCGCGGGCGCGACGCGGCTCAAGCGTACGTGGGGCCTCGGCAGAAAGAGCGGACACGCGAATAGGGAAGGTCGTGGTATAATACCGACCGGGAGGAAAATCATGACCGAGACAAGAAAAACGTATACGCGGGGGTTCAAGATTGAGGCGGTAAGGTTGCTCGAGACAACCGGCAAGACGCAGACCCAGGTGGCGGATGAATTAGGTATCGGATCAGGTACCCTGTCGCGCTGGAAGAAGAAGTATGCAGCGGGTGGGGAAGAAGCGTTTCCCGGACGTGGGCAGCTGCCGCCGGAGAAGGAACGCATCCGCCAGCTCGAGCGTGAGGCGGAGAGGCTGCGGCAAGAACGGGACATCCTAAGGGAAGGCAGTGGTCAGCTTTCTGCACCGAAGCAAGTGCGATTCGCGTTTATTGAGGATCACCGACACCGGTTTCCGGTGAAGCGGATGTGCAAGGTCTTTGGCGTGTCGCGGAGTGGCTATTACGCCTGGCGCGAGCGGCAGGTGAGTGCGCGATAGAGGGCGAGTGGAGAGGTATAAAAAACGAGCCAGGCTGTCTACATCGAGGGTGACCTGAACTACGGCAACCCGCGCATGTACGATGCGGAGAAGCACGCCGAGTGGGTGGATTGAGAGAACGGGCCGCTGAGGGCCTTCAAGTAGGGGACTCATTCAGAACATCACGAACCTTTACGGATGAGGACGTGGTTCTCTTCGCCCGGATATCGCGAGACTACAATCCCGTCCATTTCGATGCTCGCTTTGCCCATGCGCGGGATTTCTCAGGACCGATTTGCCATGGGCTGCTAGCCGCAAGCCTGGCTACCGAGATCGGCGGGCAGATTGGATGGCTGGCGTCTGCCATGATCTTACGATTCAAGGCACCTGTATACGTGGGTGAAGCGATCACGTGTCGTTGGGTCATCACAGCGATAGATCAAACCGGTCGAGCCGAGGCGTCCGTCACGCTTACGAGACAAGAAGATGGTGTCACGGTGATTGAAGGGGAGATCAGCGGTATTGTGCCGGGAGTTGAGGAGCGTAGGGTCCTCAGTCAGATGCTGCGGGAGGAGGATCCAACAAATGGGCTCACTCATGCCCGGCTGTGCCGGGCATCGCCGGCCGAAGAGTAACTGCGGCGTCACCATGGGCTGGCAATGGGGCGGAGGGGGGATTGCCGGTCGGTTACGTGGTGCGCCAGGGCTTTATCATTCTGAAACGAGCATGCGCGCAGTGCCCGCCGCTTGACCAGGCGCTGGGTGGTGCATGAGGATGCGCCTGAATCACCCCGGGAGTCTGGTACCCAGCGGAGTTGTTGGCAGAGCGGTGGTCCGCTTGTGTGTCCGCCGAAGCAAGTGTGGATGTTTATGCCTCCTCAATGGCCTGACTATGTCCGTCTACACCATCCGTCAAGAATGAAGAGATCCGTAGATTCCGCAAGATGTATTGACAGCAGCCACGGATTGTGATACACTACGATCGAACCACTCTCTGCTGACCCACAATCGCATACTGAGCGGCGGGATGCTTTGTTGTTTCCATGCAAGCCGACAGTGAGCCGGATGGCCCGGGTCCTGTCGGTTTTGGCGTTCTTTGGGTGGTCCGCACAAGCCGTGCTTGCGGGGCAGTCGGGCGAGGGAGGACCAGCCGCTCGTCTACGAGCCGGGAGCCAGGGCCAGAGATGGCCCGGTCCGTGGCAGAGGAGGCAGTCTTATGGGACCCTGGCAGTGAGAAGCACTCAGACGCGTGGCGGCGCCTTGCAGAAGTGATCTCCTGCCTGTTGCGCCGACAACCATGGGCCGCGCTGGCGCGGTCACAGCGTGTTGAAAGGAGGGTAGAAACATGGCACTCGCCACATTCCTGTTGATCAAGGCGATCATCTCGGTCGTGTTCGGGGTTGTCTTTGCACTGATCCCCGGTACGGCGGGATCGATGTACGGCTATGAAATGGAGCCTGTCGGCGTGCTGATGAGCCGCTACCTGGGGGCGGCGCTGATTGGGATCGGCCTGATTTGCTTCCTGATGCGTGGCATGACGGACACCAACGCCCTGATGGCTGTCACCCTGGCTCTCTTCATCGGCGACACGGTGGGCTTCCTGGTCGCGCTGTCGGGCCAGTTGGGATCCATTGCCACGCCGATGGGGTGGGTCAATGTGATCATCTGGGGCTTGCTGGCTCTGGGGCTGGGGTATTTCCGCTTCTTCGGGCTGAGCTGAGGCCGGCCCGTACATCCGCCCCCCGAGGAGGGTACTAGGACTACTTCTTCCAGGGGGCGGGCATGTGAATAGGTCGTTGATCTCACGTCCGCGATCTGCAATCGGTTTGGCTTCCTTGACATGTGGCGGTCGTTATGATATAGTGGAAGTTACACCGGGAGTGAGAGCTCCCGATGGGAGAGGAAGCCCCGATAAATTGGAAGGCGACCTCATCAGGCAATAGACCAACGCTTTGCTTCGAGAGATCAAAGCAGAGCCAAGGGTGAGCCGCTCCCAAGGTGAAGAAATCTTGGCGGCAAAGTGGAAGATGGACCTTCATACGCGAGAGGGACCATCGGAAGGTAGGCCAAAAAGACGGAGCTGAGGGAGAGCCCAAGTAGGCTTAGCGCGATTTTTCGAGAGGAACTCGCGGAAAGCTGAAAGGAAGGATGGGGAGAGCTGGAAGGTTAGTTGGGGCTCCTCTTTTTTTGTGGCGGTCGCTGAGCGGATCGATTAGGCCTCCACGTCGTTCTGGAAGACCCCGGGCTTTAGCAGCCCCACGAGCGGGAGGTTGCGATACCGCTCCCGGTAGTCCAACCCCCACCCGACCACCAGCTTATCCGGCAGATCGAATCCCTTGTACTTCAAGGGCACGTCTATCAGGCGGCGTTTCGGCTTGTTGAAGAGTACGCAGACCTCCAGGGTGGCGGGTTCCCGCGCCCTGAGCGTGCGCAGGACGTAGCTCAGGGTCAGACCGGTGTCTATGACGTCCTCGACGAACAGGACGTGACGGCCCGTGATAGGCATCTCCAGGTCTTTGACCAAGCGCACCACCCCTTGGTCACGGGCTTCCGGGGAGTAGCTGGACACGGCCATGAAGTCGACCTCCACCGGAATGGTGATCATTCGCAGCAGATCGGCCATGAAGGGGACCACGCCCTTCAAGACCCCGATCAGGATTGGATTTCGATCGGCGTAGTCCGCCGAGACCCGCTCTGCGATCTCGTCGACGCGCTGCTCGATATCCTCCGCCGTAATCAGGATCTGGCTGACGTCGGCCATCAGTGCTCCGTACGCCGCCGGGGGACGGTAGCTCATGGTTCCTCCTGAGCCTCGGTGCCGAGGATGGGCTCGGCGTGCTGGTCGAGCCCGTATTTGATCATCAAGTCGCGGATGTCCCGCCGCTTGAAGAGTTTGATGTTGACGTCGGGATAGAGCTCCTGGAGACGGCGCACCTTCCGGTTCTTGGAGGTGACCAGGTTCGGTCTCCTGGTAGTCAGCTCCACGTAGAGATCCTGCATAGGGAGGTAGAAGTCCGGCGAGAAGCCGGCTGCGATGTTCCCGTTATCGTCGCGCTCCAGGACGAAGGTGCGCGGCTCGTACTCCCATTCGATCCCGTAGTAGTCCAGGATGCGGGCGAACGCCTCCTCCGTGGGATGAGCGAATGAGGGTTGAGATCCTTCGGGGTCGGTCAAGTCAGTCATCCCCTCTGTCGTCGAAGCATTCGGTCAGCGCCCGGCAGATCAGATCGGCGGAGGATGCGACGGTCATCCGCTCCGTGTTGAGAACCAAATCGTACAGCTCGGGATTGTTCCAGTGGACGTCGTGGGCGCAGTGCAGGTACTCTCGTCGCGTGCGGTCGCTCCGCTCCATCTGGGCCCGCGCTGCTGCCGTCGGGATGTCCTGCAGCGCTTCGATGCGCTTGATCCGCACATCCGGCGGCGCGATGATCCTGACGTGGAGGACATCGGGCCGGCCCGCCAGGACGACCTGTCCGGCCCGGCCGACGATCACCACCTCTCCCTCGTCTGCCAGCCCCTCGATCACCTCCCGCACGGCCTGCCGGTAGCTGCGACACGCTTCCTGGGACGGGTGCAGGTCGAAGAGCCCCAGATAGTCGATGGCGGCCAGGGCCACCTCGGGAGCGCCCGCCCGGCGGGCTGCCTCGTTGATCACCTCGCGCCGCAGCACGCCGAAGCCCAGGCGCGTGCCCACCTCGCGCGCGATCTGCGTGCCCTGGCTGCCCAACTGCCGGGAGATGGTGATGGTGGTCACGGAGAGTCTCGACCCTTTTGCATCCTGGGAGGCTGCTGCCAAGAGTCCGAGGCTACTCTCTTCGAAAACAACCACTCCGGCGCAACCCCGGCCCGTCCCTCTTACATAGTATATACCGGCTCCGGAAACGCGCCAGCCGTTGTCGTGCAGCCAGAATCGGGTCCGACTGGCAGGCGATGGATGGGGGATCCGTGCGCACGGCCCGATTCGCAGGGGTACGCGACACTGCTCGTGACAGTGTAGAGGGTTGGTCCGGTCTCGGAACGCCAGGTGAGGGAATCCGGTCGCACGTCAGTCGTCGTTGTACGCCGCCAGTCCTATCGTCCCCGGGCCACCGTGGACGCCGAGAACCGGCGTGATGGGGGCCAGCACCGTCTCCACAGGCGTGCATCGCTGCTGCACCTGATCCAGAAGCATCCGGGCCTCCTCCGGCGCGGCGCCGTGGAGGACGGCGACGCGGATCGGCCTGTCGGGATCGACCCGCTCGAACGTCCCTTCGAGGATGCGTGCCAACGCACGCTTCCGCGTGCGTGTCTTCTCCACCGGCTCCAGGATGCCGCATTCGTGGTTGACGCCCAGCATGGGCTTCAACTGCACCATCGACCCCAGCAGCTTCGCGGCGGCTCCGATGCGCCCGCCCCGATGGAGGTACTCCAGCGTGTCCACCGTCAGCAGGATGCTCAGCCTGTCGCGAACGCGCTCGGCGGCCGCGATCATGCCCTGGACGTCGGCGCCATCCTCACGGGCCCGGGCCGCCGCCAGCACCTGGAAGCCCAACCCCATACTCAGAGACCGCGAATCGAACACGTGGACCGGGACATCCAGCTGCTCGCGGGCCTGGCAGGCGGACTCGTACGTCCCGCTGAGGGCGTCGCTGAGGGCGATGACGAGGATCTCCCGGGCAGCCAGCTTCTCCAGCACCCGCACGAAGTCTCCCGGCGTCGGCTGTGACGTGCTGGGGTGGTCGGGATCGTCGGGCAGGCGAGCGAAGAATGTTTCCTGATCGATGTCCACGCCGTCGATCAACTGCCGGTCGCCCCAGAGGATGTAGAGCGGAACGATCGTGAGGTCGTGCTTCTGGACCAGGTCGGGCGGTATGTCGCACGTGCTGTCCGTGACGATGGCTATGTCATGGGCCTTTTCCGTCATCCGCTCCCCCCCTTTTTTGCCGAAGGCTAGATGCTCGTATTCCCCATATAGAACACATACATGAGTGTCTAGTTGCGGCGCTGTGACGGCGTTGTGTCGCTTCGAGGTGCATTGTACCTGGTGTGGTGTTTGATCTTGTCCGAGCTTCTGACCGGTCTTTCCTACGCTGCTACCGGCGGATGGCTCTTGCTCTGCTTGCCGCGGGGCAGCGCTTGATTGAGGGCGGATGGAGTGCTGCATGGGGCGAGTGTCGGATTGGGGCTTGGGGCTGGCTCCCGGAAGCTTGTCGCGCGCTAGGCCGGCGGGAGCAAGGGTTAGGTGGCACCGGCTTGGTAATTCTGGCTAGAGCGTGGGGCGGGGATGGTGCTCCGGGGGCAGGTCGGGATTGCTTTTTTCCCAGAGTAGATGTAGACTGGCGGTATAGTCTGTCATGCCAGGGGAAATGCCATGCCGGGAGGAATGAACGACCTTCAGTCGCACCCGCTCCGCAGCGTATGCACGCCCAATCTCCCAGACATACTGCGAGCGCTCAACATCAGCCTGCTCGTCTCCACCTACCAGGCCTGGAAGGTCGTTCTGGTGAGGGCCGACGGCGACGTCATCGCCACTCACTACCGCACAGTTGAGAGGCCGATGGGCCTCGCCGTCCGCCAGAACCGCCTGTCCATCGGTGGCAAGCAGGGCGTGTGGCACCTGCAGAATGTGTCAACGGTGGGCCGCAAGCTCGACCCTACGGGGAAGCGCGATGCCTGCTACCTGCCGCAGCGCGTCCAAGTCACCGGCGACATCGATGTGCACGAGATGGCGTGGACGGCGGAGGACGAGCTGTGGGCGGTGAACACACGATTCTGCTGCCTGTGCACGCTGGACGACGATCACAGCTTCACGCCGCGCTGGCGGCCGGACTTCGTGACGGCGCTGGCGCCCCAGGACCGCTGCCACCTGAACGGGCTTGCGTTGGTGCAGGGGCGACCGAAATACGTGACGGCGCTGGGGGAGACGGACACGCCGGGGGGCTGGCGGGAGAACAAGCGCGACGGCGGCATCCTGATCGACGTGGAGACGAACGAGGTGTTGCTGCGCGGCATCTCCATGCCTCACTCACCGCGCTGGCACGACGGCAAGCTGTGCCTGCTGGAATCGGGCGAGGGTAGCCTGGCGGTGGTGGATCTGGAGGCGGGCACTACGTCGACGGTGACGAAGCTGCCGGGCTACACCCGGGGCCTTGACTTCGTGGGCCCGCTGGCCTTCATTGGCCTGTCCCAAGTGCGGGAGTCGGCCACGTTCAGCGGGGTTCCCCTGGTGGAGCGGCTGGACGAGCGGACGTGCGGCATCTGGGTGGTCAACATCAGGACGGGGAAGACGGTGGCGTCCCTCCGGTTCGAGGAGGGGGTGCAGGAGATTTTCAGCGTGCAGGTCCTGCGCGACATCACGTGCCCGGAGATCATGGCGTGGGACGACGAGCGGCTGTCGCAGTCCCGCGCGCTCCTGGACGAGGCGCTGGCGGAGATGGGGCGCCCACCGCGGTCACACCTTCAGGTTTCCACGAATCGTGTTGTTGGTCAGGGCTCCACGGTAGCGCGAGGCGCTGCACACGCGGGGATGGCCGGGCAAAACCCTGAGGGTCTTCGACTGCAACGTCAATACACGTCCAGATCGCGCCCGGACACGACGCGGCCCTCGTATCCCTCCCGAATTTCTGCGATCAGCGCCTCTTCCGCGACCCCGTGGAAGAGCTGGTGGTAGAGCACGAGAAGGCCCGGCTTCACCTCCGCCGCGACCGCGGCCAGGTCGGCCGCGCAGGTGTGATACGCCTCATGGTACCGACGCCAACCCGGCGACCGGGTCGCCAGCCCCACCCCGGACTGAACCTCGTGGACCAGCACGTCGCAATCTCGGTACGCCTCCAGGTTGTCCCGCGGTGATGCCGTGTCCCCGGAGATCACGATCGTGCGATCAGGCGTCTCGAAGCGGAAGCCGAACGCGGGCCACGAGCCGTGGTCGACGGCAAACGCCTTGACAGTCACGCGCCTGTCCTCGTAGACCAGCCCCGGCTCGATCTCCGTCACCTGCACTTCGCAACCGGCGGCTACCGCTGGCTCCGGGCCCTGAACACGCTCCCGGATGTCCTCTGCGTAGGCCGCCAAGAGATGGTCCACCATGGCCTGCGTGCCCGCGGGGCCGTAGATGTCGAGAGGCTCCTGGCGCCCCATCATCCATCCGGTGAAGATGAGGTCCGGCAGGCCGAGGGTGTGGTCCGAGTGGAGGTGGGTGAGGAACAGGCGGCTCAGGCGATCCGTTGAGAGACCCTGGACGCCCATCTCGTACGGCGTCGCCGCCCTGCGCATGATGCCAGGGCCGGCGTCGATCAGGTACGGGACGGCATCGACGACGACGGCTACGGCCGGCCCGGATCGCGCCGGGTCGGCGATGGGCGTGCCGGTGCCCAGGAGGACGACCTGGGAGCTGGGTGAGGGGGTCGAGCGCGCCGTGTTTGTCATGGGAACCACCCTTGGGGATGACCATCCACCGGCCTGCAGGGCCGGCGGTTCGAAACGGCTGAAATCTCGCTTCCCTGCATCTGCCCGCCGCCCGGGCCCGTACGCTCCCCGCGGGCTAGCGAACGATGGTTTTGCAGGAGCAACACAAGTCGCCTAACCTTGCGAAGAGTACCAGAGACTCCGCTCTTCCAGCAAGTTCCTCTCAGGCGAACGGTCTCCAACCAGCTTCCCGATGCGCCAACCTTCGCAAGGTTCCCGCAAGCAGTCCTGAACCTACCCAAACACCAGCGGAATGGCCGACAGGGCGTCCCCCACCAGATTCAGTAGACAATGCGCCCCTATGCCTATCCAGATATTCCGCTTCCACCACACGGCGTAGACCATCGGCAGCATCGCGATGACTCGTACGACAAACAGCCAGGGCGACCAGAAGTGGTAGAACGCCATCAGAACCGTGCTCACCAGAGGCGCCCACGCCCGCAGATAGGGCATGCGGGGAAGAAGGTAGCCGCGAAAGTACAGCTCCTCGATCGTCGGCCCGACGACGACGGCGAACACGATTCCCAGCCCCCACGTCAGAATCCGCACCGGTCTGGAGAAGTCGCCGCGCACCAGATAGTAACCCAGATCGTACCAGTCGGGCACCCACGAGAAGAGCGCTTCCTTAATCGGCTCCACGAGGGCCGAGCCCGCCACGACAAACACGAGCCCCGCCCAAAGCATAGTCCCGCCGATGAGCAGCGAGATCTGCCAAGCAGGCACCTTCTCTCTGAATCGGAACACCTCTGTGGACCCGGTCCCGCGGCTCCCTCGCTTCTCGAGAAGCAGAGGCACCCCTATCTCGAATGGGAACAGGACCAGCAGCGATGCCGCGTAGAAGCCCAGAATCGATGGCAGGCCGTTCCTGTGAAACAGCCCGCCGAGAACCGTGTAGGCCAGCGCGAGTAGCCCCCCTGGCAGTAGATGCAGGATGATATGCTTGCCCAGCCCGATCTCGCTCTCTCGTCTGGTGTCTGCCATCTTCCCCTCCTTTAGCCCCGGCCCTTGAGTCGTGTCTTGGCCTGGCCTTGTTCGATCTGCAACCACAGACTACACAGATTACACGGATTGATGGGGATCACCTTGGGAGAGGCGCCAGCCCTTCCCACCACTGGTGCTGCAACCTGCGGGCCTGCGGCCCGCCGCCAGATCGCCAGATCTAGCGTGAGCGTGAGTGGCTCCTGACCGGGCACGGCCCACCCCGGTTCCCCAGCACCGCCTGTTGCGGCCCTGCGTCGCCCCAAAAAAAGAGGCTGATGGCGGCGCCGCCATCAGCCTCTCGAAATCTCCAACCTGCGCGCTCAGCCTGCTAAGCGTCCTCGCGGTGCCGTATCGTCGCCTGCGCTGCGGAGAGCCGCGCCACTGGGATGCGGAACGGGGAGCAGCTGACGTAATCCAGCCCAGCGCGGTGGCAGAAGTCGATGGAGTGCGGCTCGCCGCCGTGCTCGCCGCAGATGCCGATCTCCAGGTCCGGCTTCGCCTCGCGGCCCTCGTCCACGCACATCTTCACCAGGCGGCCCACGCCCTCCTCGTCCAACCGCTGGAAGGGGTTGTAGGGCAGAATCTGGTTCTTGATCGGGTTGCCCTGGGCGTCAACCTGGCCGGTCTCGATGCCCTCGACGTACTGGAGCAGGAACTTGCCCTCAGCGTCGTCACGGCTGTAGCCGTAGGCCATCTGCGTCAGGTCGTTGGTGCCGAAGGAGAAGAAGTCCGCGTACTGGGCGATCTCCTTGGCCGTCAGGGCGGCGCGCGGCACCTCAATCATCGTGCCGAACATGTACTCGACCTCGATGCCCTCTTCGTCCATCACCTCTTTGGCGACCCGCTCGAGCTTCTCGCGCTCCAGCTTCAGCTCATTCACGTGGCCGACCAGGGGGATCATCACCTCCGGCATCACGTCCACGCCGCGCTTCGCGCATCTGCAGGCGGCCTGGAAGTACGCTCGGGTCTGCATCTCCGTGAGACCCCGGTACATGAGACCGGCGCGGCAGCCGCGCAGACCCATCATGGGGTTCGTCTCCCAGAGGGCGTTGACCACCTGGAGCATCTCCTCCTTCTCGGGCAGCTCCTCGGAGTCGGGGGCCTCGCAGCGGAGACGCTCGACGTCGGCGATCAGCTCCTCGCGGGGCGGCAGGAACTCGTGCATCGGCGGGTCGATGAGGCGCATGATGACGGGGAGCCCGTCCATGGCCTCGAAGACCTTTTCAAAGTCCTGCTCCTGGATGGGGAGCATCTCCTCGAGCGCTGCCTGGCGCTCGTCATCGGAGTCGGCCATGATCATGCGGACCACGGCATCGCGAGCGCGTTCGTCGAAGAACATATGCTCGGTGCGTGCCAGGCCGATGCCCTCGGCGCCGAAGTCGCGGGCCGTCTTGGCGTCCTTGCCGTAGTCGGCATTCGTGCGGACGCCGAGCTCGCGGATTTCGTCAGCCCAGCTCAACAGCTCGACCAGGTCCTCCTGCTCTTCGTATTTCACCTCGAGCATCTCCAGACTGCCGGAGAAGACCTCGCCGGTGCCTCCGTCGATGGAGATGATATCACCTTCTTTGATCACGCGCCCCGTGGCGGGTACCGTGAACTGCGCGCGCTCGACGTCGACGCGGATGTCCTCGCATCCGGCGACGCAGGGCAGGTTGCTGCCGCGAGCGACGACGGCGGCGTGAGATGTGGCCCCACCGTGCTGGGTGAGCACACCCTGGGAGGCGAGCATGCCCGGGACGTCGTCCGGGGCCGTCTCGGGTCGGACGAGGATCACGTCCTTCCCCTCGGCGGCCCACTCCTGCGCGAGATGGGCCTCGAATACGGCCATGCCTGTGGCAGCGCCGGGGGAGGCGTCCAGGCCCTGAGCAATGAGCTGGCCCTCGTCGCGGGCGGTGGTCTTGGAGTCGGGATCGAAGTGGGGGTGCATCAACTGGTCGACATCGTCCGAGTCCACGCGCATGATGGCGGTCTCTTTGTCGATCAGCCCCTCATGGGTCATATCGACGGCGATCTTTACCGTGGCTGCGGCCGTCCGCTTGCCGTCGCGGGTCTGGAGCATCCACAGCTTGCCGCGCTCAATGGTGAACTCGACGTCCTGCATATCCTGGTAGAATTGCTCCAGGTGCTGCGTGACCTTGATGAACTGGTCGTAGACCTCTGGGGAGAACTCCTTCAGCTCGTCGATATGCATGGGCGTGCGGATGCCGGCCACCACGTCCTCGCCCTGGGCGTTATCGAGGAAGTCGCCGTACAGCTTCTTCTCGCCCGTGGCCGGGTTGCGGGTGAAGGCGACGCCGGTGCCGCTGGTCTCTCCCATATTGCCGAACACCATCGTCTGCACGTTGACGCCAGTGCCCCAATCGTGAGGAATGTCGTTATACTCGCGGTAGGCGATGGCGCGGGGGATGTTCCAGGAATCGAAAACCGCCTTGATCGACAGCCTGAGTTGCTCGTGCGGATCGGTGGGGAATTCCTCACCGGTCTTGTCGCGGTAGAGCTGGTGGTAGTCCTCAACCAGTTCCTTGAGCCCATTCAGGCTGATCTCGAAGTCGCGCTTGACGCCCTCTTCCGCCTTGACCTCGGTGAGCAGCTGCTCAAAGTCCTCGCGGCCGAGGCCGATGACGACGTCGGAGAACATGGTCATAAAGCGGCGGTAGGCGTCGTAGGCGAACCACTCATCCTCTGTGAGCTCGGCCAAGCCTTCAAGAGTCTCCTCGTTGAGGCCCAGGTTGAGGACGGTGTCCATCATGCCTGGCATCGAGACGCGGGCGCCCGAGCGCACTGAGACAAGAAGGGGATTCTCCGGATTCCCGAACTCCTTGCCCGTCTGTTCCTCGATATCCGCGAGGGCCTCGAGCGTCTGGTCCCACATCCCGGGCGGGAAATCGCCCCGTTCCATATATTCGATGCAGGCCTCTGTGGTGATGGTGAATGCGGGCGGGACGGGGATGTCAGCCGCCATCATGGTCGCCAGCCCTGCACCCTTGCCGCCGAGGATCTGCTTCATCTCGAGCATCTCGGGCTCGTGGCCCAGCGTTTCTGTCAGTTTTTCTTTGGCCGATTGCGATAGATAGACCCACTTCTTCGTCACTGTGTTTTCCTCCTACAGGTCTCGTGTAGCCATCCACTTGCGGCTCCCCGCGGAGCCGCTGCCCGCCGCGGGCGGGCTCACTGCACGGCTTTGCCAACGGGGGGATAGCCACCGGGCGGACGGTTACGATATCAGAATACGTAAATGAGAACAGTTGTTAGATGCGGCATCGGGTGCGTCACATAAGAAAGAAGCATGAAGACCATCCATGCTTCTCTGTGTTCACCCGTTGAGCGCGAGCAAACTTGCCGGACCGGGAACCTGCACCTGGCTGCTTCAAGCTGTGGCGTCGGACAGCTAGCGGTCCGGGTTCTGCGCCGCCCGAATTATACTGTGTGAGGGGCAAAAGTCAAATGCGCATCTCCGTAACGTGCGGAACGACCTGACAGGTTCTTGAAACCTGTCAGGTGCTCGATTTGACAACTACCCGGCGCTGCATAGAATGGGTTTGGTGCATCTGCGCCGTCGCGGCCGGGTGCAGGCTCTTGCGACGTGACACGTGTCCGGGCGAGGACGTGCCAGGTGTCACCACTGCTGGGATGTGTGGTCCGAGTGGTTGTCTGCTGTCCGCAGGCGCCGCGGAGGGCTTGACAAAAGACAGCAGCGATGATATAAGTGGAAATTTAGGAGGCTCGTTTGCGCGGAGCTTTCGAGGTCGCGCCCGCGAGTGGCCCCTCGATATGGAAAAATGGTAGCAACGTAGCGCTAGTCGAATGCGGAAGGAGAGCCGTTGATGGAGAAGACCCGACCCACCATAGTCACCGTCGTCGCAATCCTTCAGTTCATCCCTCCTCTTCTCGTGCCCCCGAGCATGCTGCTGTCGGCACCGCCTCTGCTTCTGGCTGCCCCACTGGTGCTTTTCGCCTTCATGGCGTGGGCTCTGCTGACGCTCAAGCCCTGGGGTACGACGCTGACGGTGTTCGTGCAGGGTTTCAGTGTGATCGCCCGTTTCCTGATTCTGTGGCCGCAGGCGTCGCCAGGGGATAGCACCAACTGGGCGTTCGTTGTGACCAGCCTGTTGAGCATCGGCCTTTCGACAGCTATCTTGTACGTCATTGACCGGCCCAGCGTCCAGGTCGCGTTTCAGGCCTGATCACTCGTTCGCTGCTGAACGCAACGGTCGCGGACTGCCTCGCGTAGCGCGATTCCCATACCGCAGTCCTGGGTGTTTCCCTGACGAGGTGCGGACGCAGTAAGGGAGGTGATGTACGGAGAGTTGATTTGCACCCCATTCAAGGCATGGCAAGGAGAAGCGTTTCCGTTAGAAGATGCCAATCTCTAAGGAGGAGATGCAGAATGAGACGGATGAGAATCCTGAGTCTGTTCGTGGTACTGGCGCTGCTGTTCGGCTTCGCGGCCGGTTGTGCGC
>Ga0207796_1000599_pt1 | contig 14012 bp, 11 predicted proteins | sample Pon1CUnioCityCA_6_FD_187274 | JGI IMG/M metagenome (GOLD analysis project Ga0207796, IMG submission 187274) | Marine sediment microbial community from Union City, CA, USA - Pond 1C Sediment 1 (SPAdes) | ecosystem: Environmental > Aquatic > Marine > Intertidal zone > Salt pond sediment ...
GGGGAAGACGGCACTTCTGGACGCGTTCGCCCGGCGCGCCATGGACGAACATCCCCAGTTGCTGGTCGCAAGGGGCAACTGCAGCGCCTATGCCGGCCTGGGAGATCCGTATCTTCCTTTTCGTGACTTGCTTGCCATGCTCACCGGCGACTTGGAAGCCCGCTGGGCAGCAGGGGCGATCAGCTGCGACCACGCCCGCCGCCTCTGGAAGGCGCTGCCCACAGCGCTGGAGGCGTTACTGACGCACGGGGCCTCGTTGATCGGGCCCATTCTCCAGGCCGAAGCCCTGCTCTCCCGCGCCGCGGCCGTCCTCCCCCACCGTGTCAACTGGTTGAAGCGACTCCGGGTGCTTGCCGGGCAGGCGCGGGATAGGCAAGTTGAGCTGGAGCAGAGCTTCATCTTCGAGCAATTGACCAGCGTGCTGGGTGCGCTTGCGGAGCACTATCCCCTGCTCCTCGTTCTGGACGACGTCCAATGGGCTGACAAGGCCTCCATCAGTCTGTTGTTCCACCTGGGGCGGCGGCTCGCCGGAAGGCGCATTCTGGTCGCCTGCGCTTATCGCCCGCATGAGGTTGCCCTGGGCCGCGATGGACGCCGTCACCCATTGGAGGAAGTCCTGTACGAGTTCAGGCGCACCTTCGGCGACGTGTGGGTGGACCTGGATCGGGCCGATGCAGCTGAAGGCCGCAGATTCGTGGACGCCCTGCTCGACACCGAGGCCAATCGCCTGGGGGAGAGGTTCCGGGGCGCCTTATACCGCCGCACCGGCGGTCATCCCCTGTTCACCATCGAGCTGCTGAGGGCGATGCAGGAGCGCGGCGATCTACTCAAGGATCAAAATGGTCGCTGGATTGCGGGACCGACCTTGGACTGGCAGACGCTTCCCGCGCGTGTTGAGGCGGTGATCGATCAGCGCGTCAGTCGGCTCGACCCCGAATTACAGCAGATCATGAGCGTGGCCAGCGTGGAGGGCGAGGTGTTCACGGCGCAGGTGATCGCTGACGTGCAGGGGATGCCGGAGATGCCGTTGCTGCGCCGGCTTCGGCAGGAATTGGAGGGGCAGCACCGGCTGGTGAGCAAACAGTCAGAGGTACAGGCGGGCCCACGACACATCCTTCGCTACAAGTTCAGCCATATCCTGGTTCAGGACCACACCTATCGCCGCCTGGGCCGTGCCGAGCGGCGCCTGTTGCACGGGCGGGTCGCGGCTGCTCTGGAGGCCCTCTACCAGGGACATCAGGACGAGATCGCCGTTCAACTGGCCCTCCATTTCCACAGAGCGGGCAGTGACCGCCGGGCACTCGAATACGTCACGCGGGCCGCGGAGAACGCCGCCCGCTCGTATGCGAACGACGAGGCCATCTCACATTACACCCGGGCCATCGAGATCGCCGAGAGGGTATCACGCCATGCTGCCTCTTTGGCTCGGGCACACCGGGGGCGCGGCCAAGCCCGGGAGACGCTGGGTGCGTTCGAGCTGGCCCGGACCGACCACGAGACCGCCCTACGCGTAGCAGCCGCGGCCGGCGAACGCCGGGAGCAATGGCAGGCCCTAATTCATCTAGGAAGACTGTGGGCCTCTCGCGACTATGACCGTGCCCGGGACCATTTCCAGCGTGCACTGGAGCTGGCACAACGGATGGGCGATCCAAGGGTCCTGGCCGGGAGCCTGAACTGGATGGGCAATTGGCACCTCAACGCGGAGAATCCTGGTGCGGCGCGGGGGCATCATGAAAGAGCTCTGGAGATCTTTCAACAGCTGGGAGACCGACGGGGCCTGGCACGCACCCTGGACCTGCTGGGCATCGCCAGTCTGCTGAGCGCCGATGTGACCGCCAGCGTGGGCTACTACGATCGGGCCATCCCAATCTTCAGAGAGCTGGATGACCGACCCAATTTGGCGTGCAGCCTGACGGGTCGGGGACAGGCCGGCGGCCATGCGTACACTTCGCTGGCGGTAGTTCCAACCCTCGCACCCCCCGAGGCCCGGAGCAACTTTGAGGAGGCCCTTCGCATCACACAGGAGATCAGCTCGCCGGCCGGCGAAGCCTGGGTGCTCTGGTCCTTAGGCCTGTTGAATACGGTGCAAGGCCGCTATGGGCAAGCTCTGGAGGTCACCCAGAGAGGGATTGATCTGGCTCTCCAGATCGGTCACTGCGAGTGGATCGTGGCGAGTCGATGTGCCCGGGGCATCCTGTACCTGGCGTTGCTTGCCCCTGAGAAGGCACGCCAGCAGCTCGAGGCAGCGCTGACCCAGGCGAAGGAACTACGCTCTCGGGCCATGATCCACTATGCGACCGGCGCGCTGGCGGCTTGCCATTGCATGCTCCATGATCCACCGCAGGCCGAAACCTGTCTGAAAACCCTGCTCCATCCAGAAACGCCCATGGATTCGATGTACAAGCGCTACTGCTGGGCCTGGCGGGCGGAACTGGCCTTGTGCCAGGGGGAGCCGGCGTTGGCGCTCGACATTGCCGAACGTCTGATCGCCTCGGCTCCCGGCCTGTCGCCGGGGCGCGTGATCACCTTCCTGTGGAAGCTGAAGGGAGAAGCGTTGGCCGCTATGGGACATATGGAGGAAGCACGGACCTTGCTGCAGGCCGCGATAGAGAACGCCCAGGCAACGGGAGAGCGATTCCTTCTTTGGCGTTTACACGCAGGCCTGGGCCGGCTATGTCGCGCCACGAATCGCCCGTCGGAAGCACAGAAGGCATTCGCCACAGCGCGTGCATGCATCCAGGAGCTAGCCGGGACCGTACCTGCTGGCGAGTTGAGAAACGGCTTTCTCCAGCGAGCGCTCGAGAGGGTCGGATCCTCACCATAGGACTCGCCCTGTTCTCCAGACCAGAGAGGGAGGTGCGATGGAATCAGCGTGACCCAATTGATCCGGCCCCTGAGACGATGAACGACAGCTTTCTTTGGGATGCTCGCAGTATGTCTCGCAGTGTGTCCAGAGCGCCATCATAGCATACCATTCAGTTCTCAGCGCAAGTGAACGCGTTTTCCATAGACACCTATGCCATGACCATGCGTGCGGGTTCAGTCCCACAAACCGGCCTGGTTCAACAGAAGAAAGGAGATGAACACAATGGCCAAGAAGAAGACAGCAGCAGAGGCAGTACCCGAGATTCTGGAGATCTACGGGGCCAACCTGATGGCAGGTGATCCAGATCGGTGGATTACGAACTGGACCGAGGATTGCGTCCAGATGCCGCCAGGGGGACCGATGAGGATCGGCAAGCAAACGCTATATGAGGGCATCAGCGAATGGCTTGATACGCACATTGTCGAGGACTTCCAGATCATTGGAGATGTGGAGATCCAGGAGATGGGTGATTGGGCCTACTCTCGACTCAACTATTCCTACAGGCTGACACCGCCGGATGGCAGCCCGCCGTATGTCTACGAAGGCAAGGCTTTGACCATCTACCGGCGGCAGCCCGATGGGGTATGGAAGATGCACCGTGATTGTTTCAACTCTAACACACCTGACCATTAGGAATCCGATGAGGGGGAAGATGGGGGCAGCCGAGATCGGATAGCCTCACCGGGTTCCTCGAAACTGATCTGTGCGGCTATGCGCGCACCTGGATTCGCGTGGATAAGCCACTCGGGACACCCCAAGAAGGGTAGGGGACTGGGACTGTGCAGACTCCGCCCATACTGCGACCGCTTGCCGGACGGTCTAAGGGGCGGCGTGGCGATGGAAGCCAGCACACCTCAGCAATTGACAGCCACAACACGAAGACCCACTCGAGTGGCAACAGCCACGTTCAAGTGGGTCTTCAGTACCCTCGGCAGATACGGAATCCGAAGCCTTCTGGTCCGCAACTCTAGTCTCACTGGGGTATCTATAGCGAATCACATGAGACCGTTGAGGGTACAACTGCGGTATACTATTCGCTTCGTCAAGTCGACCAAGTAGAGAAAGACGGTACGCCGTTAGCCCCACTGGCTGCGCAGGCCAGCCTCGAACGCCCGTCTTGCCTCGATGCGCCGCAGATAGCGAATGGGAACAATCGTGCCATCGGAGCCTGTATCCACAATCGCGCTCAACTCGAAACGTCGATCGGTTGTCGGGAGCATCAGCGTGACGTCGCACACTGGAATGGACGGATCATACGCGCTGTCGTAGGCGTAGTCGCTCACGGGCCCGCCTCTATCTTTCCGCCGATCCAGCGCAGATCTCGCCGCGGTCGCGTCGTAACCGGGGCGATGAGCACCGGCAGGTCCCCGAATCGCTCGTGCACCTTCTTTTCCAGCCTCGAAGCGTCTACGTCATGACCGACGATCTCGCCTTGGTAGAGCGCGATGTGCTCGCCTTCGTACTTCTGCACTAACTCATCGTGCATCTTCCAGAAGGCTTCTGTTTCTGCGTGAATGGCCTCTCTTTCGAGCTGATCCAGGTGGGCCTGGACAGCAGTCTCCAACACCTTCTCGGCCGGCTGGGCCTGGTCGGCGGCCAGCCGCTTAATCTGTTCAACGAGACTTGGCTCTTTCAGCTCGATGGTCACGATTCACCTCCATCATTCTCGTCGTCTCGACCAGCACACATCACCTTGGCTTCATGCTCCATTATACTCACATCGTCAGATCGATCAAATCGTAAGTCGGTCTGCTGTCTCCCAGTGCGTCTGGTACCCGGCCGGCCGACTACCTGGGTATGATCAGTCTGATAATGGCCGCCACAAGACCAGACCCCCTCCGTCTCGCGAGACGGAGGGGGTCTACGTAGCTTCTTCGATTCCCATTACCTTCGGCAGAACTCGAATCTGCAATCTTCTGGTCTGCAACGTCAGTCCCATCGGGGCGTACCGACAGCGACTGATTCGAGGCCCTCGAAAACGCGCCCGCGGTACGCTCTTCGCTCTCTGATGGGTGAGGCTTGCGTCTCCAGGGATGGAAGCTACATCCTCTCCATCAACAGGTCCTTACCTTCATCGTGACGAGTCCATTGCTTCGCCAGCGTAGGCAGTCGCGTGCGCCAGAGTAGGAAGCCGCGACGCCGCTGTGGCTACTGGTTGTCCCTCTTCTTTTCGGCTGCCACCTTGACATACCGGGCACTGCCTGCTAACATTTGATTTAGCATCTACTTAAAGCCTCAGGGGCTTGTCGATGAACGAAGAGATGAAACAGCTGACCCGTTTCTTCAAGGCATTGGGCGACGAAACCCGTTTGTGCCTGGTGGCTCTTCTCACCCAACAGGAGCCGGGCCGCGCTCTCTGCGTCGGCCGCCTGGCCCAGGAGCTGGACGTCACGGCCTCGGCCGTGTCTCAGCACCTGCGCGTGCTCAAGGACCTGGGCCTGGTGCAGGCCGAGCGACGCGGCTACCGCATCCACTACTTCCTGGACTCGGAGCGCCTAGCTGCCTACCAAGATCTCGTTCGCGAGAAACTCGGTGCGGACTTCATCGTCCGCGAAAGTGAGATGGATTACCAGGGACGTGAGAGCGATGTGCCGTCCTGACTCAAGAAGGAGAACGTGATGAGCGGGAATGTGTCCGGGGCGTGGTGGTCAAGGGAGGCGTCGGATCTTCTGAGAGCGGTCCACGTCGACCCCGAGGAGGGACTGAGCGCCGAACGCGTTGAGGAGATGCGGCGGCGGTACGGCGCGAACGAGATGGGCGAGGGTGGCCGCATCGCGCTGGGCGAGTTGCTTCGGGAGAGCTTGACGTCGCCCATGATGTTGCTCCTCCTGGCGGTGGCGGGGATCTCGCTGGCGCTGGGACAGGTCCGCGAGGCCATCGTGATGGCCGTGATCGTCCTGATCTACGTGGGCGTGGAGCTCTACAACAAGGCCCGCTCCGACCGGACGATGGCCCGGCTGCGCGAGCTGCAGGCGCCGCGGGTCACGGTGATCCGCGATGGGGAGCGCCGCGAGGTGGACGTTGCGGACGTGGTAGTGGGCGACGTGCTACCGCTCCAACCGGGGAGCCGGGTGGCCGCCGACGGGCGGCTTCTTTTCTCCGCCGGGCTCCTGGTAGACGAGGCGCCGTTGACGGGGGAGTCGGCCCCGCAGCGGAAGGACGCCGACGCCGACGTCGCTCACGACGCCGATCTGGCCGAGCGGTCGAGCGCCGTGTTCGCCGGAACGACGGTCCTGGACGGCCAGGGCAGGGCGCTCGTCGTGGCGGTGGGCGAGGGGACGGAGTTGGGACGGGTGGCGGAACTGACAGCACGCGCGGGTGAAGGGGCCACCCCGCTTCAGCAGGAGATGCAGGATCTGGCGCGAACGCTGGCGTACGTGGCGGTGGGTGTCAGCGCGCTGATCCCCATCGCCGGGCTGCTGCGCGGCTTCGACCTGGAACAGATGGTCCTCACCTGGCTCTCGCTCACGTTCCTCATGGTCCCGGGTCAGCCCCCAGTGATCATCACCATGGCGCTGGCTCTGGCGGCCTTCGAGCTGGCGGAGAAGAAGGTAGTGGTGAGCCGTCTGCGCGGCGCCGAGACGCTGGGCTCAGTGACGGCGATCCTGAGCGACAAGACGGGGACGATGACCGAGAACGACATGGCCGTGGCGTCCCTGATCCTTGGCGACGGATCGACGGTGGACTGGGAGGAGCAGGAGAGCGCCGAGCCGGAGTGGCGAGCTTTTGTGGAGCGGGCGGTTCCTGCCGTTCCCGAGGGGTCGAAGAACCCCACGGATCAGGCGCTTCTGGAGGCAAGCGAGGTGCTGGACCTGGCGCCAGCGCCGGGACGATTGGTGAATCAGACCGGGTTCGTCCGGTGCGGGGCTTGCCGCAATCTGACCTATGAGCGGGACGGGCAGCGGATGCGCTATGTGGCAGGCGAGCCGGCGTTCGTGCTGGAGCGGTCGACCGAGTGGTCGCGCGGCAGCACGGTGAACGGATTCACCCAGGATGCGAAAGAGGCCGTGCTGGAGCAAGTGGGGGCGCTCGCCGGACAAGGACGGCGCGTGGTCGGATATGCCTATGGAAGTGGATCCGCTGGAGGGGAGCAGCCGCGCGATCTCACCTTCGCCGGGTGCCTGGCGCTGGAGGATCCGGTCCGTGAGGGCGTCGGAGAGGCTGTGGCGCAGCTGCGGGACGCTGGGGTGCGGACGGTGATGGTGACCGGCGATCAGGCGGCCACCGCGCGACATGTGGCGGGGGCGGTGGGGCTGGACGTGTCGTCCGTGGTCGTGGGAAGCGAACTGCAGGACGCATCGGACGAGGTCCTGGAGCGGCGGGTACGACAGGCGGACGTGTTCGCCCGGGTGACGCCGGAGCAGAAGCTGCAGTTGACGGAGGCGCTGAAGCGGCAGGGGGACGTTGTAGCGGTGACGGGCGACGGCGTAAACGACGCGCCTGCGCTCCGCAGCGCTCACATCGGCGTGGCCATGGGGGTGACGGGCACGGACGTGGCCCGGGAGGCGGCCGACCTGGTGCTGACGGACGACGACTTCTCCCACCTTCCGGAGGGGGTGGCCATTGGCCGGAAAGCGTACGAAAACTTCCGGAAGGGCATCACCTACTACCTCTCGGCGAAGGCCATCCTGCTCACGGCATTTCTGGTGCCGCTGGCCGTAGGCTGGCCATTCCCCTTTGCGCCGATCCAGATCATCGCCATCGAGGTGCTGATGGACCTGGCCTCGTCGACGATCTTCATCAGCGAGGCGGCCGAGCCCGAGGTGATGGCGCGAGGCCCGCGACGGCAGGATCGGTTCTTGTCGTGGAGCGTCGGTCGGCGCATCCTGCGCAACCTGGCGGGGCTGGCGGCGGCGATTTTGGCGGCCTACTTTGGGTCGCTGGCGCTGGGGCACCATATCGCGAGCGCACGCACCGCGGCCTTCGCCACGTGGCTGCTGGGACACATCGTGCTCGCGCTGACGCTGAAGCAGGAGCGCGTCTCGCTGCTGGAGCGAGGGCTGCTGGCGAACCGCTTCGGGGCGGGGTGGCTGGTCGGGATGGTGGCGCTCGTGGTGGCGATGGTGACCGTGCCCTTCGTCCGCGAAGCGCTAGAGACGACACGGTTGAGCGGTGCGCAGTGGGCGCTGGTGGTGGTTGGGGCGCTGGTCGGTGGAGGGTGGCTGGAGGCCGCGTCCGTGGTCGGAGGAACGAGTAGGCAGTAATGGCTTTCGGCTGTCCTGCTCGGAGGCTATGGTGGAAAGGCAAACTGCCATAGGTAGCCACCCGTCAACGCCACCAACAGGGGTGAAGGACGCGGCTCAGGTCCTGCTGCGTGCGATGCAGCCCCACGCGCTGATTCTCACCGGGGTCGTTCTGGCGGCTCTGGTAACGACAGCGATGCAACTGGTGCTCGCTGGCACCACGGTCGGCGTGGCGCTGGTCATAAACATGGCGGTCGGCTTCGTCGTCGGGCTCGGTGCGAGCGGCAGTGGCGATCTTCACGGCGGCGCTTTCCGTTGTCGCTTAAGCGATTCTGCAGAGGTTGTTGGATTGCACCACTACCTGATTCACGAGCTCTTCTGAGCAAAAGGGGGACGATAGGTAATGAACAACGCAATCGAAGTGGAGCAGCTGACGAAGTACTACGGCGATCTGCTGGCCGTGGACCACATTGCGTTCCAGGTCCGCCAGGGCGAGGTCTTCGGCTTCCTGGGCCCGAACGGGGCCGGTAAGACGACGACCCAGCGCATGCTGACCACGCTGCTGGAGCCGACGGAGGGGCGCATCGTGATCGACGGGCACGACCTGGCGAGCGAACCGTACCCGGCGAAGCGACAGATGGGGCTGGTGCCGGAGGAGTCGAACGTCTATACCGAGCTCACTGCCTGGGGCAACCTGATGTTCACCGCCCGGCTCTATCGGGTGGAACGTGAGAGACGGGAGAAGAGAGCTCGGGAGCTGCTGGAGGCCTTCGGCCTGTGGGAGAAGCGGGACGTGAAGGTGGACGAGTTCTCCAAAGGCATGCGGAGACGATTGAGCATCGCCATGGCCATCATCCACCGGCCGGCCCTCCTCTTCCTGGACGAGCCGACCCCCGGCCTGGACGCCCAAAGCGCGCGCGCCATACGCCGCCTGATACGGGAGATGAACGCGGAAGGGACGACCGTCTTCCTCACCACGCACCAGATCGAGGAGGCGAACCAGCTCTGTGACCGGGTGGCGATTATCAACCACGGGAAGATCGCGGCCATCGACACCCCTGAGCAGCTCAAGGCCGCTTTCCGCCAGGTTCAATCGGTGGAGGTGGCGCTGGACCCCGATGGTCAAAAGCACGGCGACCCATTGCTAGCGCTATCAGGCGTCACCAAGTCCGTGAAGATGGGCGACAAGTGGCGGCTGTACACGGAACAGCCTTCGGCGCTGCTGCCGCGGGTCGTGGAGTACGCCCAGGCGCACGACCTGGAGCTGGTCAGCCTATGCACGCTGGGTCCCAGCCTCGAGGACGTCTTCTTGCAGATCACGGGCCAGGAGATTGGGACAGTGCGCCACGAAAGAGAGGAAACGGAACGTAGGGGACGGAAGGGAGGGCGACGATGAACGAAGGAGTGATGGCGCGGCTGCGAGATGAGGTCAGTCAGGCGTGGACGGTGGCGGTCAAGGACGTCCGCGTCTACTATCTGACGCCGCCGATGATCATGTTTGGGCTGCTGTTGCCCTTCTTTCTGTTTTTCTCTTTCTCCGTCAGGCGGGAGATCGCGATGGAGGTGGGGATCGCCCGGTTGCTGGCCCTGACCACGTTCTTCACTGCTTCGTCCGCCGGGCCGGTGATTATCCCTCTGGAGCGGCGCACGGGCACCTACGATCGGCTGCTGGCGGCGCCGATGTCGCTGGTTACGCTGCTGCTGGGCAAGACGCTGGTGGGGGCCTTCTTCGCCACGCTGGTCTCGCTAGTGCCCCTGCTGGTCGGAGTGCTGGCGCTGGGTGCGACGGTGGCCGACGCCGCGTTGCTCATCGTCGGTGTGCCCCTGGCCAGCCTCGCGTTCTCCGCCTTCGGTCTGGTCTTTGCCTCGATTCCCACGCGTTCGGTGGGTAACATCATGATGCCCAGCACCTTGGTGCGCTGGCCGCTGATGTTTATCAGCGGCATCTTCGTGCCCCTGGAGGAGATGGCCACCTGGGCCCGGATACTGGCCTACGTCTCGCCGTTGACCTACGCCCAGGATCTGATGAACCACGCCATGTTGGGGCGTGGGTACTTGAACCCGTGGCTCGATCTAGCGCTGCTGCCCGTCCTGCTGGTGGTCTTCCTGATCCCGGCGGCGCGGCTCCACCACCGGGCCCGCGTGCTCGGGTACTGACATCTCTGGCTTGAGCGCAGCCGTGGGGAACTGGGGGCAGGAGGCGCCGTAAGGATACCACCACGTAGAGCGTATGCTGCCGTCCCTGGCCCGCCGAGGTGAGCCCGTTCTATCTGCTCCCGCACGCCGCAACCAGGATAGGAGTCCGTACCCGATGCCCACATCGTCCGACGCCAATGCCATCAAGAGCGACCCGCTGCTCTTCCGTTTCTCGCTCTATGGGTTCCTCAAGAACCTGAGAGTCTTTGAGCCCTTTCTGATCCTCTTCTTCCGCGACGCGGGGCTGAGCTTCTTCCAGATCGGCCTTCTCTACGCTGTGCGGGACATCTCAACCAACCTGCTGGAGATTCCAGCCGGCGTCGTCGCGGACTCATCAGGACGGCGCCGATCGATGGTCATCTCTTTCCTCTCCTACATCCTCTCCTTCATCCTCTTCTACAGCCTGCCAGGCTTCGCCTCCTATGCCTCGGCGATGGTCATCTTCGGCATCGGGGAAGCGTTCCGCTCCGGCACCCATAAGGCCCTGATCCTCGAGCATCTGCGCCTCAACGACCTGGAGCATCTCAAGGTGCCCTACTACGGACGGACGCGCGCCGCCTCGCAGATCGGTTCCGCGCTCAACGCTCTGATCGCCGCTGCGCTTGTCTTCTACACCGGCAACTACCGCTACGTCTTCTTGGCCTCGATCGTACCGTACGTCGCCGACCTCTTCAACCTGGCGACCTACCCGCGCCGCCTTGACGGTGAATTGGCCGATCTGGACATCACGGCCCTCCCAGCTCAGCTCAAAGCGACGACCCGCACCTTCCTGAGCATCTTCCGCAATCCCCAGGCGATGCGGGCTATCCTCAACAGCTCTGGCTTTGACGCCTTCTACAAGGCTACCAAGGATTACCTCCAGCCGATTCTCCAAACCTTTGCCCTGAGCCTGCCGCTTTTCGTCACACTGGAGACTGAGCAGCGCTCGTCCCTGATCATCGGGATCGTCTACTTCTTCATCTTTCTGATGAGCAGCTACGCATCCCGCACGGCCGGGCGGGTGCGCGACCGCTTTGATAACGTGGCTCAGGCGATCAACACCACCTTCCTCATCGGCGCCGGATGTCTTCTCACGGCTGGACTGGCGTCGTGGCAGGACTACCGCATCCTCTCCATCCTGGTCTTCCTGGGTCTCTACCTGCTCCACAACGTGCGCAAGCCCCTCAACGTCGCGCTCATCAGCGACCAGATCGAGAACCAGGTCATGGCCTCTGGACTGTCGGTGGAATCGCAGTTGGTTACGCTGCTGATGGCGATCATCGCGCCGACCCTGGGCGCGCTCGCAGATCTTGTCGGCGTCGGGGGTGCGTTGGCGGTTCTGGGACTCGCGATGACGGCTCTAGCACTTCTCGCGCGGGTGACAGCCCCTGAGGTCGCCGAGGTGTCTCAGGTCCAGCGATAGCACGCGCTCCTCGAGGAGCTGCGCGACGTCATACCGATGGCGATGGGCGGGAGGGCGGCCTCTGGTGCCATCCAGGTAGTGGACAGCACCGACACGCTGGCAGATGCCAAGGTGAGGAGGGATCATCACTGAGAGGATCACGGCAAGCCACGACGGAAGGAGCTCGCCATTTTCAGCCTGGCCGTTCTACAGCGGCAGTACCAGCCGCGCCAGCGCCACCACGATGATGCCCGTGATCACCGAGCCGAACAGGCTGCGGGTCCTCCAGGCCACCAGCACCGTGGGGATACTGGCCAGCAGGAAAACATTGTCGAGTCCGAGGTGCAGGCGCCCATGCTGGGTCATGATCGCCGGGAACAGCATGGCGGCCAGCACAGCCACCGGCACGTGGCGCAACCACAGCACCAGCCAGCGCGGCAGCTCGCGGGACGAGAGCAGCCAGGTGGGCAGCAGGCGCGGCAGGTACGTCACCGCGGCCATACCCAGGATGGTCAGGAAGATGGTGCGTTGGTCCATAGATCGAGGAATACTCCGAGAGTAGCCCCAATGACGGTGGCGATGATCACGTGCCACTGCTCGACGCCCAGGACCAGGAGGACAACAGACAGCGCGCCGGTGAGGAGCGCCACGCCGATCTGCGTGCGCTTTTCGATCTGTAGCACGATCAGGGCGATGAATAGGGCCGGGAGGACGTAATCCAGGCCGAAGGGCTCGACCTCGGCGATGACCTGGCCCAGTCCCGCCCCTAGGGCAGTGCCCACCAGCCAGGACGCCTGGGCCGTCGCGTTGATGGCAAACACCTCCGTCTTGCTGGGCACCCCGGCCGGGAACTCTGCCGCGTGCAGGGCAAAGGTCTCATCCGTCAACTGGTAGGCGAAGGCGGCCAACTCACCCTTGCCCCACCGCTTGAGGAACGGGGCGATGGCCGCCGACAGGAGCAGATGGCGCAGGTTGACCACGAAGGTGGTCAGGATGATGGACGCGGTCGGCGCGCCGGCCGCGAACAACCCCGCGGCCACCAGCTGCGACGACCCGGCGTAGACCAGCAGGGACATCATCAGCGTGTTGAACGTCGACAGCCCTGCCTTCTGCGCCAACACCCCAAAGGTCAGCCCGATGGGGATGTAGCCGAGCACGATGGGCGTGGCTTTGATCAGGCCAGAGACCCAAGGTGATCGGACCACAGCTTCCGGTGATGAGGTCATGACCTGGCTTGGGTGCGCAGCGCTTGCTCGCAGGCCCGGCGCATCACCGGCACCGGCGCCTCCTCCCCTGTCCACAGCTCCAGGGCCAGGGCGCCCTGCCGCACCAGCATGCCCAGCCCGTCGAGGGCGTTGGCGCCCGAGGCGCGGGCTTGCTGCTGCAGCTTCGTCTCCAGCGGATTGTAGACCAGGTCGAAGACCGTGACCTGCGCCGGCATCGCTACCCCATCGGGCCACACGGAGGCATCCACTTGGGGCCACATCCCCACCGGCGTGGCGTTGACCAGCAGCTGAGCGCCGCCAACCGTCTCGGTCAGCGTCTCCCGCGTCAGGGGCAGGGCCTGGATGGCGCGCGGGGGTGCCATCCGCGCGGCCGAGTTTAGGTCCGAGACGAGGGCCCTGGCGCGCTTCACCGTGCGGTTGAGGATCGTGATCGTCTCGGCCCCGGCCGCCATCAGTGCGAAGACGACCGCCCGAGCGGCGCCTCCAGCGCCGACAACGACGGCACTCGTTCCCTCCGGCTCGAAGCCGCCGTCCCGCAGCGCCCCCAGAAAGCCCGCCTCGTCGGTGTTGTGGCCACTGAAGATGATGGTGTCATCCTCAGAGCGCGCCAAGACGATGGTGTTGACCGCACCCAGGGCCTGGGCGTCGGGCGCCACGAAGACCTCTTCCGTCAGGGGAGAGGCAGGGGTCTCCAGGACACGGAGCGCCGCTTGTTTGTGGGGCACCGTCACGTTAGCGCCGCGGAAGCCGAGGGCGGCCAGCCCACGGACGGCCACCTCGATGTGCCCGGGGGGGACGGGCAGCGGGACGTAGCGCCAGTTCAGCCCCAGCGCCTCGAAGGCAGCGTTCTGCATCGCCGGGGATACGCTGTGCTCCACGGGCCAGCCGATCAGGCCGACGAGTTGGGTGCTGCCGTCGATGGGCCTAGGTGACATAAAATCCCCCTATTCCACGGCATGGTTGCCGTGTGCTGTGCAAGACCCGAAGCCTAAGTAGGTCAACCTTCCCTAGCTGACGACTGGAGCTCCATATTCGGACCACCGAACCTGTTTCAACAGGTTTGCCTTAACAGCCGTCGAATTCATTCGATCGGCTCGACCATCGATCGGCTCGACCGTCGAGCGACTTGCGCACCGACCGGCTTGCCCATCGATCGGCTT
>Ga0207796_1000600_pt1 | contig 13959 bp, 13 predicted proteins | sample Pon1CUnioCityCA_6_FD_187274 | JGI IMG/M metagenome (GOLD analysis project Ga0207796, IMG submission 187274) | Marine sediment microbial community from Union City, CA, USA - Pond 1C Sediment 1 (SPAdes) | ecosystem: Environmental > Aquatic > Marine > Intertidal zone > Salt pond sediment ...
CCTGGCCCCCCATCTCACCGGCGGCGAATTGACAGGCCGCATCACTGTCGCTGGTCGCGACACGATGGATCATCCGCCCCCGGAGCTAACCGATGTCGTGGGCGTGCTCTTTCAGGAACCTGAGACACAGTTATTCAACCCCACAGTGGAATTGGAGGTGGCCTGGGGCCTGGAGAACCTGGGTCTGCCCGTGCCCGAGATTATGGCGCGGCTGGACCACGTCCTGGCCCTGCTCCGGCTGGGCAATCTCCGCCAGCGGGCTCCCGGCGAGCTATCGGGCGGCGAGAAGAAACGCCTGGCCCTGGCTTCGGTCCTGGCCCTGCAACCCAGCTTGCTCGTCCTCGACGAGCCGATGGGCGGTCTGGATCCTGCCGGGCAACGGGATGTCCTGGACGCGCTAGCCAGTCTGCGCCGCGATAGCTCGACGACCATTGTCATGACCGAGAGCGATCCAGAGGCGGTGGCTGTCTTTGCCGACCGGATGATTGTCCTGGACCAGGGACGGATCGCCATGGAGGGACCGCCGCGCAGCCTCTTTCACCAGCCGGGCCGGCTGGCAGCCCTGGGCGTTGCCGTCCCCCAGATCGCCCGCCTGGCGGGAAATCTGAACCAGCGATTGGGCACCTCGTTCGACTTTCTCACCGTGGACGAGGCCCGGCAGGCTCTGGCGGTGACCCTTGACTGACACCATTCTCGAGGTCGCTGATCTCTGGTTCTGGTACGACGACGAGGGCGCGCCGGTGCTGCGTGGCCTCGATCTGCGCGTCCAGCGCGGCGAATTCCTGGCCCTCGTCGGCGCCAATGGCTCGGGCAAAACCACACTGACCAAACACCTTAACGGCTTGCTGCGTCCGCGGCGCGGTGCCGTGCGCGTAGACGGGCAGGATGCCAGCGCTCGCTCCGTCGGAGAGCTGGCCCGTCACGTGGGCTACCTCTTTCAGAACCCGGAGCAGCAGATCTTTAGCCCCACCGTTCGCCAGGAATTGTCCTTTGGGCCGCGCAACCTGGGCCTGTCCTCCGCCGAGGTGGGGGTGCAGGTGGACCGTGCCCTGGATCGCTTCCGTCTGTCCGAGGTCGCTGACACCCCACCGGCCATCCTCAGCTACGGCCTGCGGCGGCGCGTGACCCTGGCCTCGCTGGCAGCCATGGACCCACCGGTGTTGGTGCTGGACGAGCCGACCGTAGGGCTCGACGCGCCCGCACTCGCCGAGACCTTTCACTGGCTCGCCGAACTGCACGCCAGGGGGAGCACTATCGTCCTCGTCACCCACGACATGTCGTTGGCTGCCCGGCACGCGGATCGGGCGGTAGCCATGCACGGTGGGCTGATCCTGGCCTCAGCTCCGCCTGCTGAGCTCTTTCGACAGCAGGATGTGCTCGACCGGACCTCGCTGGCAGCCCCGCCAGTGCTGACTCTTGCGCAGGCCCTCGCACCCTTGGGCATGCGGGGCGATAGCCTCAACGTCGAGTCATTCTGCGACGAATACGTTGCACTGCTCGAGGGCCGGGCAGGGACAGGCTCGAACGGCAGCATCATCAGGGGGAACCATGAGCCAGGGCTATGATCTCTACCTGCCCCGCGACTCGTGGCTCCACCGGCTGGATCCGCGGGCCAAATTGTGGGCAGTGCTGCTCGCGGGCACAATTGCGCTGGTATACAAACAGATCGCCGTGCTGGCCTGCCTGCTGGTCCTGGCCCAATTGGCGCTGCTCTCAGCCCGGATACCGCCCGGTCGCATCCGCTGGCTGTGGGGCCGGCTGGCGCCGCTCCTGGCCATGATCCTCGTTCTGCAGCCATTGTTTCTGCCCGGCCCGGGACCGGACCTGTTCACCGTGGGCCCTGTGCGCCTGACGGTCTTTGGGCTTTTGGAGGGCATCAGCTTTGCCCTCCGCGCCGCAACATTGGCCTTTGTGGCAGCCACCCTGCTGCTCACCACCGAGCCCACCAACCTCGTCCGTGGGTTGACCAAGCTCGGGCTGCCCTACTCCTGGGGATTGACCGTCGGGCTTGCCATCCGCTACCTGCCCACTACCTACAGCCTCTACGTGACCATCAACGAGGCGCAACAAGCCCGAGGCTGGATCGTAGGCAAGGGGAATCTTATCGAGCGAGCGCGATCCTATCTTCCCACCCTGGTAGCCACCATCATTGCCGCCCTACGGCTGAGCGACGGTCTGGCCCTGGCCCTTGCCGCGCGCGGCCTGGGCTACCCGGCCCAACGAACCGTACTGCATGACATTCACATGCACCGGGCAGACTGGCTGGCGGTGGCGCTGGCAGCGATGCTCTCTGCCGGCCTATTAGTGCTACGCTACGGAACCGGCTTTGGGGCTGGCGCCTGGTAGCAAAAACGCGAGCAGGAAGGCCCTGCTCGCGCTCGATGCCAAAGTGTGAGCCAATCAACTGCGGTTGGCGTTCACCTCACGTGCAGTCAAGTGGAGGATGAGACTGCGGGGGCCCAGACGGGCGGCGAGGGACATCAGCCGGTTTGCCAACCCCGGCACAAACCGGTGCATGCGCCGCTCAAAGGCGCGCAGGCCATCGGCTACCACCTCGTCAGGGGACGGCATTGAGGGCCTCTGGTCCACCCACGCACCCGCAGTCTCCTGAAATCCAGTAGCCGTCAGACCAGGGCAGAGTGCCATGACCGTGACCCCATCGCGCGCCACCTCCTCGCTGATCGCCTCCGAGAAAGAGAGCACAAATGCCTTGGTCGCGCCATAGACCGACATGTAGGGAACCGGTTGAAAGGCTGCTGTGGAGGCTACGTTGATGATCCCGCCTAACCGGCGCTCGCGCATGGACGGCAGGTACAGTCGGGTCAGCTCCACCAAGGTATTGACATTCAGACGGACCATGTCGGCCTGTACCTCGAACGACAATTCGCTAAACGCCCCGGCCTTGGCAAAGCCGGCGTTGTTGATCAGCAAGTCCACCGTCAGCCCCATACGCTCGGTCGCTGCATGGAGATCAGTGGCGCTGTCGTGACGAGTCAGGTCAGCTGCGATGATCTGCACGCGCACCGATTGACGATGCGCCAATTCCAGGGCCAGCGACTCTAGCTTGTCCTCACTGCGCGCCACAAGCACCAGATCCTTGCCCCGGGCAGCCAAGTTGCGCGCAAAGGCCTCGCCGATGCCCCGTGAGGCACCAGTAATTAACGCGGTTTCGACACGGTCAAGCACAGACATCTCTGACAGCTGCCCCTAAAATCCTTCCAGGCGCGTGACATCCACGATACCCTGGCTCAGCGCCCAGATGTCCTGCAAGAGTCCCAGGCGGCTCTCCTGCAGCGCCCGATCCTCGTGCATCACCAGAACGTCATCAAAGAAAGCATCGATAGCTGGGATCATGGGGCGGAGGGCGGTCAGCAAGCGATCCACGTCGCTCTGCGGCTTGATCTGCTTCCTGGCAGTCTTGTAAGCCTTCCATAGCACCGCCGAGGCAGGTTCCGGGTCCACTTGCGGATTGAAGGTGAAGCGCTCCTCCTGATCCCGCACGATGCGGATGCACCTGCCGTAGGCATTGAGCAGATCCATCCAGTCATCGCGCTCGACCCACGTAGACAGCTGCGCAGCTGCCCGGTAAGCGCTATAGGGATCGTCGCCGCGCTCCGACAGCACGGCATCGACCACATCGTAGCGAAAGCCCTTGTCACGGAGCCAACCTCGCAGCCGCTCGGCGACAAAGGCCTCCACAGCATCCAGCGCCAGCTCGGACACGTCCACAGGCGCCAGCTCGGCCGCCTGGACAAGCAACGGGCGCAGCGATAGAGGTATCTCCTGGTCAATCAAGATCTGGACCAGACCCAGGGCACTCCGACGCAGTTGGTAGGGATCGGCCGAACCGGAAGGTGCCAGGCCAACGCCAAAGAGCCCGACCAGGCTATCCAGCCGGTCCGCCAGGCCCAGGGCAAGCCCCGGCCTTGTCTCCGGCAGGATGTCCCCAGCCGAGCGCGGCAAATAGTGCTCAAAGATCGCCTCAGCCACTTCCTCGGTCTCGCCCGAGAGCCGCGCATATTCGCGGCCCATGAGTCCCTGCAGGCTGGTGAGTTCGATGACCAACTGGGTGGCCAGGTCGGCCTTGCATAGGTGCGCCGCCCGGGTGGCAACATCGTGCTCCGCCTCGCCGAGTTCCAGCGCCCTGCCCACAGCCAGCACCAGCTTTTCCAGCCGCTTGCTCTTGTCGAGCATCGAGCCCAGTTTATCGTGAAAGGTGAGGGTGTCCAGCCGCGGTAAAAAGCTCCCCAAAGGCTGGCGCGTATCGTTCTCAAAAAAGAACTTGGCATCGGCAAAGCGGGCGCGGAGCACGTCTTCATTCCCCTCGCGCACCACGTCAAGGTGCCGTTCATCGCCGTTGCGCACCGCCAAAAAGTAGGGCATCAGCTCCCCGCTGTCCGCGCTCACCACCGGGAAGTAGCGCTGGTGCTTTTTCATCACGGTCACCAGCACATCACGGGGCAGCGCCAGATATTCGGGCTCGAAGCTGCAAAGCAGTGCTGTCGGATGCTCCACCAAATTCGTGACCTCCTCCAGCAACGCTGCATCCTCCGGGATGCGCCCGCTCACAGAGGCAGCCAGTTCCTCAGCCTGGCTGCGGACCCGCTCGCGGCGCTCGGTCACGTCTACCACCACCTTGTGCTGGGCCATTGCATCCAGATAGCCACCCGCCCGGGCCAGCTCGATCTCGGGCGAGCCAAAAGGCCGCAGCCCTCGCGTGGTCCGCCCGCTGTGTACATCGGCATAGGCAAAGGGGACGAGTTGATCGCCCAGCAAGCCGACCAGCCATCGCAGCGGGCGCGGGAAGGTCACATTCGTCTGGTTCCACCGGATCGTTCTGGGGAAGCGCAGGCCATCGATCAGTCCCGGCAGAGCCTCTGACAACACCTCGACTGCGGATCGCCCCTCCTCGATCTTGGTGGCTACCACGTAGGACTTTTCGCCCTCGCTCATCACCTGTAGCGCCTCAACCGGCACGCCCTGCTTGCGGGCGAACCCCTCTGCAGCTCGCGTCGGGTTGCCGTCGGCATCAAAGGCGACCCGTGCCGGCGGGCCCTGAGCCTCCACCGTCCGGTCTGGCTGTCTCGGCGCCAGGTCAGAAACAAGAACCGCCTGCCGTCTCGGGGTCCCTACCACCCTCACAGCACAATAGTCCAAGCGAGCCTCATCCAGCAACTGGGGCACGGTCTTTTCTAGCTGATCCAGCGTCAGGGCCAGATCACCGACGGGCAGCTCCTCCGTGCCGATCTCCAGCAGGAGCGTCGCAGGCTCGTTGACGGGGACGGTAGCCTGTACCTCAGGAGTCGCCTGCTTCTTGGTACCAGGCACGGGCAGCTTGAGAAATGGATGCCCCATCTCCTCGCGCTGCTCGACATAGAGGCGGGCCACCTGCCGAGTTATGTCGCGCATGCGACCAAAGTAGGACGCCCGCTCGGTGACACCTATTGCCCCCCGCGCATCCAGGATGTTAAAGCTGTGGGAGCAGCGCTGGACATAGTCGTAGGCCGGGATCACAAGGCCCCGTTCCAGACATGCCTTGGCCTCGGCCTCATAAAGGTTGTACATCTGGGCCACGCGTTCCACGTCTGCCAGCTCAAAGTTATAGACGCAGTGTTCCACCTCCGGGCGCGTGTACACATCGCCGTAGGTGTGCACCCCATCCCAGTCGATCTCCCACACCGATCGCACCTTTTGCAGGTACATGACGATCCGCTCCAGGCCATAGGTCAGCTCCACCGGCACCGGATCGAGGTTAAAGCCGCCGGCCTGCTGGAAATACGTGTACTGGCTGATCTCCTGCCCGTCGAGCCACACCTCCCAGCCCAGGCCCCAGGCACCCAGGGCCGGGCTCTCCCAGTTGTCCTCCACAAAGCGCACGTCGTGCTCGCGCATGTCGATGCCGATGGCCTCCAGGCTGCCCAGGTATAGCTCCTGGGGGTTGCCGGGGTCCGGCTTGAGGATGACCTGGTATTGCGTGTGCATCTGCATCCGGTTGGGGTTCTCGGCGTAGCGGCCGTCGGCGGCCCGGTAGGAGGGCTCCACATAGCCCACATTCCACGGCTCGGGGCCGAGCACGCGCAGCGTGGTAGCCGGATTGGCCGTGCCAGCGCCCAGCTTTTCGCTGTACGGCTGCCATATCAGACAGCCATAGTCGGCCCAGTACCGGTCCAGACCCATGATCACATCTTGGAAAGACAGCGGTTTCGTCACGGTTTCTCTCCTCCAGCTATTGCACAGGGTAGCCCTGGCAGCCCCATCACTCAGGCCTTTTCCTCTCGAATCCGGGCCAGATTCTCCGCCTGGCGAGCCAGATAGCGCTCGGTATCGGCACGCCCAAAGTCCACACTAAAGCGCTCCTCGGCCTTGAGCATATTCGCCCTGAGCGCATCCTCCAGATCGACACCGCATTGGTAGGCCAGCTTGAAGAGAAACGTGGCAGCATCGGCCAGCTCCCCGGCGAGCCGCGCGCTCACCTCCCCACCATCCGCAGCCTCGCGATAGCCCTCCACGTACTCGACTTCCCGCGCTATCTCGCCTATCTCCTCGATCAGGTGCAAGAAGGTGTGAGAGGGCGCGATCTTGTCCCAACCACGTACCTCATCGTATGCCTGCAGCCACGTCTGGTACTTGCGAATGCGCATCGCTAGCCCACCCCCATCTGCCGTCGCAGACGATGGATAAAGTCCACTGACTTGAGCTTGCGCTCCAGGTGGTACGTCAAATAGGTATTCATCAGACGCTCGATCTCAATGTGCGTAGCCGGGCTCAGCCGTAACAGGCGGCAGGTGTCCCAATCGCGGGTCTGCAGGAAGCGCAGCACCTTCAGGGCATTGACCGACACCTCCGCTGCGCCAATCCAGTCCCTCCCGCACCTGCCGCACAGGATGCCCCCGTCGGCGGCGCTCATATAGCTGATCTCCGGCTCCAGCGGATTCCTGCAGCTTATGCAGGCAAAGAGCTGTGGCTGGAAACCCACCAAGCCCAACAGGTGCAGCTCATAGTACCGGGCTATCAGCGCCAGATCTTCGTCCGCACAGAGCCAGCCGTAGGCATCGAGCAGCAGCCGGTACAGCGGCCCGTTCTCGTCCCTCTCTGCGGTAAAGGCATCCGCCAATTCAGCGACATAGTAGGCATAGGTGGTGCGAAGCAGGTCCTCGCGCAGCGGCAAAAAGGGCTCCAGCGTCTCGGCCTGGGTGACAATGTCCAGTTCGCGCCCGACCGCAACCATGAACTGGCCCCGGCTGAAGAGCTCGAGGTGCCCACTCTTGCGACTACTGGGCTTGCGCGCCCCCTTGGCGACGAGCCTCAGCTTGCCACGATCCGGCGTAAAGACTGTGAGCAGCCGGTCGGCTTCCCCGAAATCGGTCCGCCGGAGCACGATAGCCTGCGTCCGATAGACCCGCTCGCGGTGCGACATACCAGACCCCTTGATATCCCCTACTCAGCCTGTAAAAAAAGGGCCCACCGCACAGCCAGCCGGCAGCGGACCCTTTTCTACGCCAGATGCCAGATGCTTAGTAATAGTCCTGGATTCCAGCTCCCATCTGCACATTGGTCAGCACCGTGCCAACCAGCCGGGCGTTGATCTGTTCCAGCCGCTGGACGGCGATACGGGCCTGCTCCCGGCGGGTCTTGCCCGCGCTGATGACCAGCAACACGCCATCGACCTTGGTTGCCAGCACCGCTGCGTCGGTCACCGCAACCACTGGCGGTGAGTCGAAAAAGACCTGGTCGGCCTCTTCTGCCAGCGCGCTGATCACCTCCTCCATCCGCCGCGAGCCCATAAGATCGGCCGGGTTCGGCGGCAGAGGACCGCTGGTGAGCACACGCAATCCCTCAACGCCCGTCTCCCGCACCGGCGGCGATGCCAGCGACGAATCGTCCATCATCATCGTCGTCAACCCGGTCTCGTTGTCCAGTCCAAAGACCGTGTGCAGCGAGGGCCGGCGCAGGTCGGCGTCAACCAACACAACCTTGCGCCCCGTCTGGGCCGAAACCACCCCCAAATTCGCCAGGGTCGTGGACTTGCCCTCCCCGCCGCTCGCCGAGGTCACGACGATGGTCTTTAGATCCTGGTCCAAGCTGGCAAAGTCCAGGTTTGTCCTCAGCGTGCGGTACGCCTCGCTGATGGGCGAGCGCGGCTCCGCGACCGCGATCAATTCACTCTGCTTCTCATTCATAATCGCCACTCTCACTCGTAGGATAGATCACGGCCTCACAAGAGGGCAACAATCACAGCCCCCAACCCGGCGCCAATTACCAGGCCCACAGAAAAGACCAGCAACAACCCCGGTTCAATCCAGGCCGGCAAGCCCCACCTTGATCGGGACCGGCCCTTGGCCTCGCCTCCAACTGGGATTGCGCCCAATGCCGGCACTGCCACGACCCTTTCGACATCGGCCACGCTGCGAAGTACATCGGACTCGAGCCATTCCAGGACAAAGACGATGATCCCGCCTACGATTGCCCCAAAGACCGCGCCAGCGGCCATATTGAACAACTTCTTGGGCGAGGCCAGCGGCACATCGCGGATATCATCCACTTTTTCCACATAGATCCGGTCGCTCTTGTCCTGCACGGTGTTCCAATCGCGGCGCTCGTCGACAAAGACGTCGGCCAGTGTCTGGGCCATCAGCCTCGCCTCTTCCGGATCGTGGCTTTCGGCCTGGATGGTGATACTCATGTTGGAAGAATCGGCGCTGACATCCAGATTGGCCAGGAAATCGTAGGTGCTCATGTCCAACTGGGCGCGATCGATGGCATCCTGGGTCATCGTGTGCGACTTGATGTTGAGCACATAGTTCCGCAACAGACCCTGGGTGGCCTGGTTCAGGCCCCAGTCAGCCCGCGCCGGATTGGCACTGAGTTGGATTGTGGCCCGATAGACCTCCGGCATGATCATGCTGACACCCAGCGCCACCACCGCAGCCACAACCGCCACCAGGATGATGATCCAGCCGCGCTTGATTGCAATATTCCAGTACTCACGAAATTCCACAGTTGCCTCCGAATAGCCTTGCTTCAAAGCCGGGGCATTGTATCACGAAACCGGCCAAACTCCCAAATTCCTGTGATCTCAATCCTGCCATAGGCAGGCCATGCCGCAGCCAGGTAGCGCTGCAGCCCGTCTACTTGCGCCAGAACCCCAACCTCTCCCGAAACCAGGAAGAACGAGGGATCTCGCCCAGCACAGGCGCACCAAGCGCCTCAACCTCTGTTCGGTCCCGCACCGTGTCATCCAGGTACTCCCACAGGAAGGCCAACCCCACACCAGCCACCAGGGCCACAAATAACCGGATGGGTAGATCCAGCTTGTCAGTCAGACTGCGACCCACCTGGCCAATGCCCGGCCCATCGATGAGCACCGCTTCTGCCTCGACGCCAGCCAGTTGCGGAAAATACTCGGCTCCACCATCCTCGACCGCCGCCCCAACCGCCTCGGCAATCGACTGCACCTCAGCTTGATCTCGCCAGGTCACGCTGACAGTCATGATCCGATGCTCGCGGCTGGCAAAGATGGTCCCTGCCGGCACCTCAAAGCCGACCCGCTCGCTGATCTGCGATGCAAAGTCACCCCCCTTGAGGACCTCGCTCAGGTCGTCAGCCAAGTACTCTGATGCCAACCAGGCATCCGACCGCCCCTCGCCAGAGGCAGCATTCACCGGCTCGGTACCCTCGATCCCTACTGCAAAGCGTATGGTGGCTACGTACACCGGCTCCGGCTCCTGGGCCGTAATCAAGCTGACGACCAGGACGATGCCAACCAGAGCGAAAATCAACCACCACCGCTGCCAGACAATACGCCAGTACTGCCGTAGCTCCATCACTCCCCCATTTGTCGACGGACAACTGCCATCAGCTTGGATTTGAACAACTGTGTGTCGAACTGCTCGGCGTGAGCCCGTATGGCCGGCGGTTCGAACCGATTCCCGTCAAAGCGGCTCACAACATCGGTCAGCGCCTCGGCTGTCTGCTCGTGAAAGAAGGTACCGGTGACGCCTTCCACCACATAGTCCAGGGCTCCACCACCAGCAAAGGCAATGACCGGCCTCCCGGCAGCCATTGCCTGCACCGGCGCAATACCAAAGTCCTCCAGCCCCGGGAAGACAAAGGCCCGGCAGCGAGCCATCAGCCTGCCCACGTCCTCGTCGGGCACGCGCCCCAGGAAGCGGACATTCGGCCCGGCCATTGCCTCCAGACTGGCACGATCGCGGCCGCTTCCGGCGATCCACAGCGGCAGCCCCAACTCGGAAAACGCCTGTACAGCCAGATCAATACGCTTGTACGGCACCAAGCGCGAGACGATGAGAAAGTAGTCGCCATGGCTGGCGTCCGACAGGGGCGCAAAGCGCTCCGTGTCAACTGGCGGGTAGACGATCTCTGACTCCCGCTCATAGTAGCACTGGATGCGCGCCCGGACAGCCTCTGATATGGCGACGAACGCATCGACACGGTCAGCGGCGGCAAGCTCCCATCGCTGGAACCAGCCCAACAGCGGCCATACCAGGCTTCGCGCCAGGCCTCCGATCCGCTCCCGGCTGACGTAGGCATCGAAATCCCACACAAACCGGGTCGGCGTTAGGCAGTAGCACACGTGGCGGGTCCCCGGCGCGGTGCGCACCCCCATGCAAAAGGCACTCTTGTTCGAGATCACAAGATCAAAGCCTTCCAGCTCCAGCCTGCCAAAGGTCATCGGGTAGCAGAGCAGGTAGGGCTGGTGGTGACGGTGGATGCCGGGAAGGCGGTCCATCCAGGTTGTCCGGATATCCCACTGGCTGTAGGCAGCAGGCATCGCCTCGGGCCAATACATGGAGGTATACACGGTCGCCCCGGGGAACATCTCCACCAACACTTCCAGCACCCCCTCGGCCCCGCCTATTTGATTCAGCCAGTCATGGACGATGGCAACTCTCAATACGCCCCTCACCGTCGAGCGAGTGAGACAAGTATACCAAAAAGCGGGGGAATTGGCAATACACACCGGAGCGACATCATGGTGCGATGGACCAGCCCAGTTGGCCTGCTATGGCAGCGTAAAGGTCGCGGTATTATTGTCCCGCCGCGTCTCGGGCAGTGCGTCCGCTGCATCTATTGGATTGACGGTGAATGTCAGCGTTCCCCCTGGGATCCAGAGGTAGCCGACGCGCACCGCCGCAATGCCGCTGCCCTCACCCCGCACCAGGGGGATGGCGTCGGTGAGCTTGCGTCCCGCTTCGTTTTCCACACTGATCGGCACCATAGCGGCATCTCGCGTGCCCAGGTTGTGGACCGTGACCAGCACGTGCCACGGCTCGGGGATCTCGATGTCAGGGGTGTCGATGCTGAAATCATAGTCCTGCAAGTTTACCTCGGAGGGAGGTTCGAGCCCGGGCGCCAGACCGGCCGTCACCGAGACCTGATTGTTCCCAAAATTGTCTTCCGCCAGCCCATCAGCCCACTGGCGGGGGTTCACCTGCACCGTCAGGGAATCCCCCTCCTCTATCGGCTGATCGACCGCGACGTACAATCCCGCTGTGCCTCCACATGGTGGGATCGCAGCTGTGTAGGCGATCCCCGATGACTGCGCGCTGGTCACGGTCACGGGCAGATTGTACACGGCGCGGTTGCCCACGTTGTGCACGCGCACCCACACGCGCTGCTGATCCGGTTCGGGCAGGATATCCTCCGGCCCGATCTCCACGTCGACACGACCAGAACACAGATCGCTGCTGTAGGCATCAAAGGGATCGATCATCAGATCGACGAGGACGATATTGTCCCGGGTGTTCGTCTCAGGCAAGGTCGCCACCCTATCCTGCCACGCATCCGGCAGGCGATTGATCTGGATCCATAGCTGGTACTCCCCTCCAGAAAAGTTCCAGTTTATGGGCAGATCCACCTCAAGCGATTGGCTGGCAGGCACCGTCACAGTGAGCAGCCGGCTATACGACGTGAACCCAATCTCCTCCTGATTGGCCGAGATATAGACCATGACCGGAATCTCCTCGGCGGGAACGGACCAGTTGTTCTGCACGAGGGCCGTTACGGTGAATGGGAACCCGGCCCGCAGCGGGAGAGGGTCGACAGAGACGTCGTCTTCAGAAAGTGCAAGATCGACCACAGGCGGCTCGGGCAGTGGTGCATAGGTCGGCAGTGGAACGCTGATCTCGCCCAGCGGTCTGGCAGTCGGAGTCTCCTGGGCATCCCGCCCTAATGGCCCGCAGCCAGCCAACATCAGCACGGCCAGGGCGAGCAACAGCAGGGTGCTGCGCATGGATAAGCGAGGGATTTTAGCTTCTGCCAACAGATTTGACATTCGTCTCTACTACGTCACAACGGGGCAAACTGCTGCCATCGAGCTACTCAGAGGCAGCGACGGGATACAACAGTGTCGCGCGTATGGTGTACGTGCCCGGCACAGCAAAGATCTCCGTCGGAGACATGAGGTACCGCTCCTCAGAAGGCCGAGCCAGCAGATCGGGCGTGACGCGAAAGACCGAAGTCCCTTCAGCCGGAAGCGGGCCACCGAACGAAAGCTCAAAGCGATAGTGACCTGCAGGCCCGCTGATATCCAGGTCAAGGTCGATGGCCTCCAGTGGCTCCGGCATGTCGCTCTGCACATAGACCGTCATCGTAAAGGGCTCCCGGGCGTGCATCTCGCGTGGCTCGATCAGCACATTGGCCTCCATCTGCGACAGCGTCGGCGTTTCCATCAACGGCAGCAGCCGATGCTGTCCGGAGCCAGCCTCAAGCTCAGATCCGGCAGGCGGTAGCCTCTTTGCCGGCAACAACGACACCGGCTTCAGGCTCGAAGACATCGGGAAGCGCCCCAGCAGAGCCAGTAGCCCAATCGTCACCAGCAGGACAGCCAGCGCCCCAGCGATCGCCCGGGCAGTAAGCAGCGTCCGGCGTGCCCGGTCCGCTCGCATCAAGCTCTCCTCGGACGCCCGCACGATCCGGCTGCTCACATCGGCCGAGACGTACAGAGGCTGCACCGATGCCGCCAGAGCCCGGCGCATCCGGCGCTCAAGCGCGGGCCGCCTGCGCAACTCTCTTGCGCACTTGCTGCAGCCCGCCAGGTGCTTCTCCAGCCGGTCACGGTCGCGCTGGTTGACTTGGTCGTGCAAGTAGTCGTCAAGGATGCGCTCAGCCGACTCGCAGTTCACGCTGCCACCCCTCCTGACGCAGCAAGTCGCTCCTGCACCTCTTCCATCTCTGCCAACAACTTCCTCAGACGATTGCGAGCGATGTGCAACCGAGAACGTACAGTCCCGGACGGAATGCCGAGCGTTTGGGCGATTTCCTCATTGGACAGGCCCGCATAATAGCGCAAAATGACCACCAACCTGTGTTTCTCACCGAGCGTGTCGATCGCCTCCAGCACCTGGTCGCGGTGCTCGCCCTGCATTGCCACGCGGTCAGGTTGCTTCTCTGGTTCGGCAACCATCTGCGGCGCTGGCTCAGGCCAGGGCAGGACCTGATACCACTTGCGCCGCATGCGTGACCGGCAAGCGTTCACCGAAATGCGATAAAGCCACGCCTCAAAACTGGCCCCATCACGGATCTCAAATCGCGGCAACGCCCGGAACGCGCGGATAAAGGTCTCCTGCGTCATATCCTCCGCATCCTGCTCATTGCGCATGACCAGATAGCAGAGCCGGTACACATAGTTTTGGTGGCGCCGGATCAGAACCTCGATTGCCAACCGGTCCCCCCGCTGGCAACGACGGATCAGCGCCTCAGTATCAAGATGGGCAAATCTCGAATCTGCCCAACCCTCCGACCCAATTAACGCCATCTCATTCCTGTTTGTTCACCTCAGAACCCCACGCAGTGCCGCGCCCCCTCAGACATAGCAGCTGGCGTTGGGCAGAAGCCAAGATGCCCGAGATCATATAGCGTCCAAGCCGTCCAGCCCATCGCTACAATAACCAGGATACCATAAAGCTTTGACAGTGTCAACGCTTCCAGCTTCTAACA
>Ga0207796_1000602_pt1 | contig 13952 bp, 9 predicted proteins | sample Pon1CUnioCityCA_6_FD_187274 | JGI IMG/M metagenome (GOLD analysis project Ga0207796, IMG submission 187274) | Marine sediment microbial community from Union City, CA, USA - Pond 1C Sediment 1 (SPAdes) | ecosystem: Environmental > Aquatic > Marine > Intertidal zone > Salt pond sediment ...
CAGGACGATCGTCCTTCCCAGCACCTCTAGGATGGGCTTCACCGCGTCGAAGACGACGGCGTCCCCTCCCACCATGATGGACAGGGTTCCTTCCTGCGCGCCCACATCGCCCCCGCTGATGGGGGCGTCGAGGCATTGGACGCCCTTCTCGGCCAAGGCCTCGGCTACCTCCACGGCGACGGTGGGCGCGATGGTGCTCATATCCGCGTAGATGTCGCCGTGCTGCACGCCCTCGATCAGTCCCTGTTCTCCCAGCGCCACGAGCTCGACGTCGGGCGAGTCCGGCAGACAGGTGATGATCAGATCGCTCTCCCGGGCCACCTGCGCCGGAGAGTGGGCCGGCTGGGCCCCAGCCTGGGCTAGCTCTTGAACGGATTCACGGCTGCGGTTATGAACGACTAAGGTATAGCCAGCCTCCAGTAGGTTGCGGGCCATAGGCTTTCCCATCACGCCTAGGCCGATGAAGCCGATGGTACGTTTTTCCGTCACGTTGCCCCCCTTTTTCTTGTCGAGGCTGACGCCACAAACGGATGCTGCTTTCTTGGCGTTGAGCGTGCGACCGAGGCCCTGCCACGGTGCCTCTCTATGGCACCTTGCCGACTGGGTAAGGCCGATTTCTTCGACACTGTTGCAGGCAGCGTATGCTGGCTTGCTGCCCAGTTGCTACGCAGCGCGAACGTACGGAACGGTCTGAGGGCCCTCTGGCAGGACGCAAGTCGCAGCCTCCGGCCCATACCGCTCCAGTAAGGTCGTCACGGTCTCCTCAATAGTGTGACACGGGATGAGCAGCGCGTCCTGGATCTGCTCATCGGTCAGATGATGGCTGTAGAAGTAGACATCGGCCCTCTGGCTGACCAAGCCATGGATGTGGCCCTGCCACGTATCCTGGCGCTTACACGCCGGATCTCGCACCGTCTCCAGCAGTGAGGCGATGCTGTCCGTCTCGGATAGCAGACGCCCATAGTCTCCATGGTCGGGGATGCCGTCCCAGCATTCGGCGGCGACGATGATGCTGCCGCCTTCCTTGACCACCTGGGCGGCGGCGCTCATACCCTTCACCGATTGGTAGACATTCAAGTCCAAAGGATAGCCAGAGTTGCTGGTGATGACGATGTCGAAAGGATGGTCCACGGGTACCATAGCCGTCTCCTTGACGAACCGGCATCCTTGGGCATGGGCTTCCTCCCAATCCCCGGCAAAGACGCCCGTGATCTCATGGTCGCGGTTGAGGGTCACGTTCAGCAGGAAGGTGGGGGCGATCATCGCCGCCGCCTCGTGGATCTCCTCCCACAGCGGGTTCCCCTCGCGGATCCCCCAACGGGTGCGAGGGTGGTCCAGGTGCTGGGCGCTGTGGTTGCGCATGACCGTCTCCAGGAGCGCCAGACCGGGCATCACGGCCTTCCCCCCACCGGAGAAGCCGGCGAAGAAGTGCGGCTCGATGAAGCCGGTGAGGATTTTGACGTCGCAGGCGACGAAGGCTCGGTGGAGCCAGATGTCGTTGCCGCCCGGTCCAGGACCGCGACCTGTCGTGCCCACCAACACGTGCGAAGCTCGGTCGTCGGCGTCGTTCTGTAGGATGCGATACCGATCCACGACGCCGTCACCCAACATGCCGCGGAGCTCCTCCTCCGTGTTGGGGCGGTGCGTCCCGGTGCCGTTGAACAGCGTGATGTTCTCCGCTGGCACGTGAGTCAGCTCGTCCAATAGGATCGGCAGCATAAGGTCGTTGGGCGTGGGGCGGGTGATGTCACTGAAGGCGATCCCGATCTGCTCGGCCGGCCCAGCTAGCTCCCTCAAGGGGGGGCAGGCGATAGGCTCCTGAAGCGCGCGCCGCAGCGCCGCGGCTTGATCTGGAAGGCCTGGCACGTACGTTGGCTCGACGACGGTGACGTCGGCTGCATCGGGCAGCTCCACTTCGAGCCCGGTTCTACCGTATGCCAGATTCATATTCATCTATCTCCTCCGAGCCAACTCAAATTCTGGATGGTCAGGGTCAGCGGCTTCACGGAACATCAGCCTCGCCTGCCATACTACACGTCTTGCTTCTGCTATGGAAGAGCATGTCCGAGTGTCACTGCCCAAACCCTTGCAGAACCTAGCACGGGTGTTGCAGCGATTCTTGGCTTCAGAACGGAGCGCTCTTGTATAGAGCCAGACAATCATCGATAGCGTGACGAACCATTCGCAGAGCTGGCCGCGTGGTCCTGATGTTCCCACAAACTACTCAGTGCTCAGACGCAACGCCTGCGGAGATGTAGGCACCTCAGAGCCCGCCCCGGGCCTGTGGCGACAGCTTGGCCGCGGCACGGCGATCTACCAGCCAGGTTAGTTGACCGTCGGCCGGCTGCACCATCGCGGCGGGCAGCGGTTCTCCAGCGTGAACACGGGTTAGGGCTTCGGCTTTCGCGTCGCCGGCAACCAGGAAGATCACGTGGCGGGCCTTATTGATGACCGGAAAGGTCAGTGTGACGCGCCAGACGTCGAGCTTCTCCACGTAGATCGCGAGGACAGTGCGGTCCCGCTCAGCGACGGCGGCAGTACCGGGGAAGAGCGAGGCGGTGTGTGCATCAGAGCCCATACCCAGCAGGATCAGATCGAAGCGTCCACCAGTGCCCAGACAGCTTTGGAGTACCGAGCGGTAGGCAGAAGCGGCTTTTCGAGGCGGCAGTTCCCCTCGGATGCGATGCACGTTCTGTTTAGGAATCGAGACACGATCCAGCAGGGCCTGGCGGACCATCCGGTAGTTGCTGTCCGGATGATCGGGGGGGACGCACCGTTCGTCCCCCCAGAAGACTTCCACTTGGGCCCAGTCGACCTTCTGGGAACGTGGTTGCTCTGCCAACAGGGCATAAGCAGGCCTGGGCGTGGAGCCGCCGGCAAGGGCCACGGCGAAGCGGCCGCGCTTGGCGATGGCCGCGGAGGCCAAAGATACAAACCAGTCTGCCGCTACGTGCGCCAACCGGTCAGCGTCGGAGACGACCTTGAACTTGCCCACCATCGCTACTAGCCTTCAGAGCAACAGTGCTGATGCCAGCCCCGACCATCACGAGCGAGCAACTGATCTGCCTCCGACGGTCCCCAGGTGCCGGACTCGTAGAAAGACAGCGGGGGAGGGTCCTCACTTTCCCACCGCTCTAGCAGAGGATCGATGAGCGACCAGGCCAACTCGATCTCGTCAGCACGCGCGAAGAGCGAGGCATCTCCATTGAGGGCATCGAGCAGCAGCCGTTCGTAAGCCTCCGGAAGGGCCCCTGCGCCGAACGCCTCAGCGTAGTGGAACTCCAAGGTGACCGGGCGCGTCTGCATTCCGGCACCAGGTTCCTTGGCCTGGAAGCGCAGATGAATACCCTCATTAGGCTGGATGCAAAGGGAAAGGACGTCTGGCGCGATATCCCTCTCCCGGTCGATCTGGAACATGAGATGGGGCACACACTTGAACTCGATGGCGATCTCCGTGGACTTAAGAGCCAGGCGCTTGCCCGAGCGGAGGTAGAAGGGCACGCCTCGCCAGCGCCAGTTGTCAACCCAAAGCTTTAGCGCCGCGTAGGTGGCCGTTTCGGAGCCTGGCTTGACTTCCTCCTCATCGCGATAGGCGCGGTACTGACCCCGCACAGCATCGGTGATGGGGGAAACGGCCTTGAGCACCTTTGCCTTCTCGTCCCGTAGGGCATTCGCCTCAAAGGCCACGGGCGGCTCTAGCGCCGTCAAGGTTAGGAGTTGCAGGAGGTGATTCTGAAACATGTCGCGCAGCACGCCAGCTTGCTCGTAGTAACCGGCGCGATGGCCGACGCCGACGCTCTCCGTCACACTGATCTGGACGTGATCGATATAGTTTCGGCTCCAGAGGGGCTCGAAGATGGCGTTGGCAAAGCGAAAGCTCATGATGTTCTGAACCGTCTCCTTGCCCAGATAGTGGTCGATACGATAGATCTGATCCTCCGCGAAGACCTGATGGATCTCCTCGTTGAGCTGTCGGGCGCTCTCTAGATCGTGACCAAACGGCTTCTCGACGATGATCCGCCGCCAGCCTGTGTCGCTTCGGTTCAGACCAGCTCGACCCAGGCGATCCACGATCATCGTGTACAACGTAGGCGGCACGGCCAGATAGAAGAGCACACAGCCTCGCGTGCCCAACTCCTGGTCGAACCTCTCCAGCCGATCGCCGAGGCGCCGATAGGTCTCCAAGTCGGACAAGTCGCCCGGCATGTAGGTGTAGTTCTTGGAGAAGTCAGACCAAAGCTGGCAGACGTGATCGGGACCTGAAGCCGCGCGCGAGTATTCGACGATACCCGCATAGAGCCGTTCACGAAACGCCTCGTCCGAGTACTCGCTTCGCGACACACCAATCACGCGTGTATCGGGCGAGAGGAGCTCTCCGCAGGAGAGCGTATGGAGTGCCGGCACCAGCTTACGCTGGGTCAGGTCGCCTGACGCACCAAAGATGACGATAGTAGCGGGTTTCGAACGATCAATTGTATTCATCCGTGATCCTCCCAGGGTCAGGGAACTGCTTCGCGACTCGTCTCTGCCACCACGTCATGCCTCCACATAGCGCGCGACGGGGTTGATGACCGTAGGCCATGCCAGCGCCCAGAGCGACGCTAAGCCGAGCGGGTCAATCGCTCTTCTTCACTGCGTGGCCGCCGAACTGATTGCGGAGCGCGGCCAACAGCTTCGCTGCGTAGCTCTCCGCCTGCCGGCTGGCGAGCCGCATCTGAAGCGCCAGTGTGATGACCGGCGCCGGGACGTCGAGGTCCACGGCCTCAAAGACGGTCCAGCGCCCCTCGCCCGAATCCTCGACATAGCCCTGGATGTCGCTGAGAGCCTGATCGTCGGCCAGGGCGTCGGCCGTCAGATCGAGAAGCCAGGAACGAATGACGGTACCGAAGCGCCAAATCTCGGCAACGTTGTGGAGATCGAGGTCAAATTGCTCCTTCGCTTGCATGATCTCGAATCCCTCGGCGTAGGCCTGCATCATACCATACTCGATGCCGTTGTGCACCATCTTGACGAAGTGCCCGGCGCCGTTGGGCCCCACGTGCCCCCAGCCCTTGTCCGGTCCTGGGGCCAGGGTCTCGAAGATGGGGCTGAGATGATCCACAATCTCTTCCTCGCCACCGACCATCATGCCGTAACCCTCGGTCAACCCCCAAATGCCACCGCTGACACCCACGTCGACGAAGTGGAGCCCTTTCTCTTGAACCATCTGGGCGTGCCGCAGCGAGTCCTTGTAGTTCGAGTTCCCGCCGTCGATGATCACGTCACCGGCCTCAAGTATCTCCAGCAGCGAGCTGACCACCTGATCGGTGGGGCCGCCGGCGGGGACCATCGACCAGGCCACCCGCGGCGCCGAGAGTGCTTCCGCAAGCTCCTCCAGCGACTCGACCGGGACGACGTTCTCCTCCTCCTCGGCCAGGTCATAGGCGACCTCAACGGTACGGTTGTAGGCGATCACCCGGTGGCCGTCTCGAGAGAGTCTACGCGCCATGTTGGCGCCCATCTTACCGAGGCCAACGATTCCCAGTTCCATTTTTGTTCCTCCTCATTTGCGAGCTAGTACGATGCGAAGTGACCTATGTGCATCCCAAGAGAAGCAAGCCAGATATCGATCATACTTCACGTGCGGTCACTTGGGCACATTGTCAGTCATGAGCCTTGAACCGTCGAGATTGTACTATCTACCTCGTCTTGCAGCAAACTATTCGACCAGGCCCTACAGTTCGTCTGAGGACGGCTTCCGGGGCATTAGGCGCTTTGCCATCTGCCCACGCAATCATCCCAGCAGGTGGGGCCCTCTCTCACACGATTTAGCCTAGCTACTAGCCTGGATCATGCCGCGGACCAAATCCGGGAGTCTGTCGGGATCATCGACGATCCAGCGGCTCTCCAGAAGGCCCTGGGCATGGATCTTCTCCCGTGTGAACGGAGTCGTCACAGCGATACACAGCAGATCGGCTGCCAGAGCAGCCTCCACACCAGCCGGCGAATCCTCGATGGCCATGGACTGGTTGGAAAGGATCGCAAGTTCCTTGCAGACCAGGTAGTAGATCTCGGGATCGGGCTTGCCCCGATCTACGTCATCCCTCGTGGCCACGAAATCAAAGGCGTCGGTTAGACGAAGGGCCTCCAGCACCTGCTGAGTTCTCTGACGGCCGGACATGGTGGCCAGGGCGGTCCTGCAGCCCGACTCCCGCGCGACCCGTAGTAGGTCCCGGTTGTGCGGCCATTGGTTGTCACGCAACAACTCGGGATCGGAGATCATGTCCTCGTAGTAGCCGAGGCGGACCTGCACAAAAGCCTGCCAGGGAGCGCTCATGCCGCAGTCGTCCATCCGCGCGCGGCTCGCGCGCTCCAGGTCGAAGCGTTCGACGAGGGCGGAGGCGACCTCGTGACGCGGAAGCCCGACCACGTCCTCGTAGGCCTCGATCACCGCCTCCTCGCTCACCTCGTACGGGCAAAGCTCCACCGCGGCGCGGGCGTAGGAGGTAGCCTTCAGACGCTCGGTCTGCACCAACGTACCGTCGAGATCGAAGATCACGGCTCGAATCACAGGACAACCTCCTTCCATTCCGGCGCATTCATGGCGAGACAAGTGACGTTCGCTGGTGAGGAAGCATGTTATCCCTCCCCCGCCAACTGGTCCAGCCCTTCGATCACGTCCTCGCCCAGGTGGAAGCGGATCACCCGTCGACCGGCATCCTCCATCGCTCGCCGATCGCCCAGCGCCTGGGCTTCCTCCAGCACGCCGAAGGTGATGCTCGATTGGGACGAGCTCGTTTCGTCCGGGATGTCAGCGTCCCGCGCGCTGTCGGAGGTGAGCTGGATAAAGAGCCCGTTTCCCGCATCCCCCTTGTAGAGCTGACCGGTGGAGTGGAGGAAACTCGGTCCGTAGCCCACCGTCGTTGCCAGTTGATAGCGATCCCGGAGCTGCGTCCGCAGCGCCAGGAGCGCCGCATCGGTCCGCGCCGTCGGCTTGACGTAGGCGTGAAGGGCGATGTAGCCCCGGTCCGAGTGGGGCGAGGGGCTGCCGCCGGACGGAGCCTGACTCAGGAAGTCGTGTAGGAGCACAGAATCCGGGGGTGACGACTCACCACCTGGCAGCTCGCCCTGTTGCCGGTACCGCTCCACCATCTGGCGCGCCTGGACCTTGGCTGCCTCCACGTTGGGCTGATTGAAGGGATGGATTCCCATGCGGTGTCCCGCCACGGCGACCGCCATCTCCCAGAGGAACATCTGCTCCCCCATATCGTACAGGTCCCGCAGGTTGAACCGGACGATGGGATGGCCGGCTTCCTCGAGCTCTGCGAGCTGAGCGTCGTAGGACTCATCGCCCTCCAGCCGCAGGTGGACGAACAGACGGTCGTCCCCGTAGACCTCGGGACCCCCGAGCGGCTCGCCGGCCACGGGCAGGATGCCGGTGCCTGCCTTGCCCATGCTCTCGGCGATGAGCTGCTCCACCCAGGAGCCAAAACTGGCGAAGTTGGGCGACAGGACGAACGTCACCTTGTCCCGCCCGGCTTTCGTAAGCTCACCCAGGATGGCACCGAGCCGGGCGCCCAGGTTTTCTCCCACGACGACGCAGGATTCGCAGCCGGAGGCCACGGTCAGCGCGCTGTCGAGAAGACGGTCCAGGTCGACGCCGATCGAGGCCGCCGGAACCAGGCCGAAGTAGGACAGGGCCGAATAGCGGCCCCCGATGTTCGGATCGTTCTCGAAGAGGGCGCGGAAATCGTGCTCCTCCGCCAGCCGGCTCAGCTGGCTGCCGGGGTCCGTAACAGCGACGAAGTGCTCTCCAGCTTCATCAGTGCCGACTACGTTAAGGACGTGGTTATAGAAGAATCGGAAGAAGGAGAGGGTCTCAGTCGTGGTGCCGGACTTGCTGGCGACGATGAACAGCGTCCGCTCCAGGTCGAGCCGCTCCAGGTGGCCCAGGACGGCGTCGGGATCGGTGCTGTCGAGCACGGTCAGGTCGAGATAGCCCTCCTCGACGCCGAAGGTCTGACGGAAGACCTCGGCCGCACGGCTGGAGCCCCCCATGCCGAGGAGCAGGGCGTCGGTATAGCCATCCTCACGCACTCCCTCCACCAAGGCCTCCAGGCGCGGGATGTTCTCCTTCATCACGTCGGCGATGTGGAGCCAGCCGAGCCGATTGGTGATCTCCTCGGGGTCGGCCTTCCAGACGGTGTGGTCGTGCCTCCAGATCCGGTCGACGACATCGTCCTGGGCCATCTCGGTCAGGGCGCCGGTGACGGCCCTCTGGTAGTCGCCCAATATCGGCTCCATACGCGTCCACTCAGACTCGAGCTCTGCGACCTTCTCCTCTATGCTCTCCATGAGATCCGAGAACGGCCGGGCAAACTTGTCGACGCCCTCCTCCAGCAGCTCATCGGTGACCTGATCCAGGTCGATGTCCAGGTCGGCCAGCTTCTCCAGCCGGGCGCGCTCGACCAGTAACTCCGTCTCCAGGGTGAGGGCGACGGTGCCGTGGTCGCGGAAGGCGTTCAACGTGGATGGGGGCAGGGTGTTCACGGTATGCAGGCCGATCAGGTTGTCCGGGTAGAGGGTGTCCGAGTACGTCGAGTCCTTCGTGCTGGTGCTGGCCCACAGGACGCGCTGGAGGCGCGCTCCCCTGTCCGCCAGGCGCTCCCAGCGCTCGCCGCTGAAGGTCTCTTTGAAGCGCTGGTAGGCCATCTTGGCATTGGCGATGCCGATGGTTCCTTTGAGCTCCTGAGCCGCGGGGGTGCCGATCTCGTCCAGCTTCCGGTCGACCTTGACGTCGACCCGGCTGATGAAGAAGGAGGCGACCGAGGCCACCTCGCTGAGATCGCCGCCGTTGGCGTCGAGCGTCTCCAGGCCGGAGATGTACGCTTCCGAGACGACGTCGTACTGATCCAGCGAGAACATAAGGGTGACGTTGACGTTGATGCCCTCGCCGATGAGCGTCTCGATGGCCGGGATCCCTTCGGCCGTGGCGGGCACCTTGATCATCACGTTGGGGCGGTCGACCGCAGCGAAGAGATGGCGAGCCTCCTCAACGGTGCCCTGTGTATCGTGCGCCAGATCGGGGCTGACCTCCAGGCTGACGTACCCATCGTCCCCGTCGGTCTCGTCGTAGACCAGGCGGAGGACATCGGCCGCCATCTGGATGTCCTGAATCGCCAGCGCCTCGTATATCTTCGCAGGCGGCTGTTCCGAACCACTCAAGCGGCGGAGGGCATCGTCGTAGTCGTTGCTCCCGGCGATCGCCTTCTCAAAGATGGAGGGGTTGGACGTCACGCCGCGCAGTCCCTCCGCGACCAGCTCGTCGAGGTCCCCTTGTTCAACAAACGAACGTCGGATGTAGTCAAGCCAGATCGCCTGACCCAGTTCGGTCAACTCGTGCAGCTTTGTCATCGCATCAACTCCTTTCCTGTTCTGAAGCCATCACCCATGTGATGGATCCTATTCGCCTAATCGATTCAGAGCGCCGGTCCAATGCGTCGCGGATCGTGGTCCAGGTCGATTGGCAACAGGGCGCAGGGCCGCCAGATATCTCCCCCTGCCAGCCTAGCGCTCCAGGAGAGCCATCGCCTCGTACGCGACCCTGTCGGAGGTGATACCGAACTTCTCGAAGAGGACCTCGGCCGGAGCACTGGCGCCAAAGCTGTCCATTCCCACCACCGCGCCATCCAGACCGACGTAGTGCTCCCATCCTGTTCTCACACCGGCCTCTACGGCCACCCGGGCCCGGACGCTCGAAGGGAGCACGCGCTCCCGGTAGTGCGCCGGCTGCTGGTCGAAGAGCTCCCAGCTGGGCATCGACACCACCCGCACGGCCACGTCCCGATCCGCCAGCTTCTGTCCCGCCTCGAGGGCAACCTGCACCTCTGACCCCGTGCCAATCAAGATCACGTCCGGTGTATCGTCGCGAGACTCCCACAGGACGTACGCGCCACGCTGCACCCCTTCCGCAGCGGGATAACGGCTGCGGTCTAGCACCGGCAGCTTCTGCCGCGTGAAGATCAGGGCCGTGGGGCCGCTTTCGTTGAGCACCGCCGCGCGCCACGCCTCGGCGCTCTCCGTGGCGTCGGCAGGACGGATGACGGTGAGATTCGGCACCGCGCGCAGGTTCATCAGTTGCTCGATCGGCTGGTGCGTGGGCCCGTCCTCGCCCAATCCGATGCTGTCGTGGGTGAAGACGTAGATGACACGCAAGCCCATGAGGGCGGCCAGGCGCATGGGGGGACGCATATAGTCGGAGAAGGTGAAGAAGGTGGCGGCATACGGAATCACGCCGCCGTGCAGGGCCATGCCGCCGGCGATGGCGCCCATCGCGTGCTCGCGGACGCCGAAGTGCATGTTGCGGCCGCAGTAATCGTCCCATCCGAAATCGCCATAGCCAAAGACGATCGTCTTGGTGCTGGGCGATAGGTCGGCCGAGCCCCCGGTCAGGGCGTGAATCCGTTTGACCAGGGCGTTCAGCACCTCGCCGGAGGCGTTGCGGGTAGCCATTGGCGGGGTATCCGGCGGGAAGAACTCATCCAGTCCGTCGTCCCAGCCTTCAGGCAGAGTGCCGTCCAACTGAGACTGGAGCCCCTCCGCCAGCTCCGGATACTCGGCTGCGTAGGCCTCCAGCTGCTCTCGCCACGCCTCCTCGGCGGCGCGACCGCGATCAACGGCCTGTCGCATGTGATCGCGGACGTCATCCGGAACGTAGAACCTCGGTTCCAGAGGCCACCCCAGGGCCTCCTTCGCCGCAGCCAGGTTCTCCTCCCCCAGCGGCTCGCCGTGGACCTTGGCCGTCGCTTGCTCGGGGCTGCCGTAGCCGATGACCGTGCGGCAGATGATGAGCGCGGGGCGCCCGGCGTCAGCCTGTGCGTCGTGAATGGCTGCCTCGACGGCGCTGACGTCGTTGCCGTCCACCGGCCCGATCACCTGCCACCCGTAGGCGCTGAAGCGACGGGCCACGTCCTCTCCGAAGACGACGTCGGTGTCGCCCTCGATCTGAATCTCATTGTCATCGTACAGAACAATCAGCTTCCCCAGCCGCAGCGTGCCGGCCAGGCTTGCCGCCTCGCTGCTGACGCCCTCCTGCATGTCGCCGTCGGAGGCGATGGCATAGGTGGTGTGATCGACGATCTCAGGCCCCGGCTGGTTGTAGTGCTTGGCCAGCCAGCGCTCGGCGATCGCCATGCCGACAGCGTGAGAGAAACCCTGGCCCAGGGGCCCGGTGGTCACCTCTACCCCCGGTGTCTCGCCGTACTCAGGATGGCCCGGTGTCCTGCTGCCCCACTGACGGAAGCTCTTGAGCTCCTCCAATGGCAGGTCGTAACCGGTCAGGTGTAGGAGACTGTAGAGCAGCATCGACGCGTGGCCGGGCGACAGAACGAACCGGTCGCGGTCGGACCAGTCCGGATTCCGTGGGTTGTGCTTGAGAAAGCGATCCCACAGGGTGTAGGCCATCGCGGCTGCCCCCATGGGGGTTCCGGGGTGACCGGAACCGGCTCTCTGTACAGCGTCGGCGGCCAAAAAGCGAATCGTGTTAATTGCCCGTTGATCGAGCGTCGCCTGGTCTGTCATTCAGTTTCCTCCTCCATCCATATTCGGGACGCGTTCTGGCGTCCGTCGTTTCGATTCGCCACCTGGCGACCGCTAACGTGACTCGGTTCTTGACCACGTTCTTGGTCTTGGTAAATCCGGGACGGCCTGCATCCCGACTTCGTGAGCGGCCTTCTCTTCTCCCAAGCAGGCCGCCCTCATATCGCCGCGCCCATCAGCCGACGTCCGGCTCCGCGAAAACGTCGTGATAGTGTCGTGATACGTACGATCGTCGGTCCTCAGGCGTCCTCCTGTCCATGCTTTCTGGCAAAGAACCTGGCGTAGTAGCGTGTCCAGGGCATATCCGGGGCTTCTTGCGGCTGCTTCTTGCTGAGATGCACCATCAGACACACGAGCTCGCTCTTGGTCCATTCGGCATCCAGCAGAGCCGGCAGCCTGTCCATCAGCCAATGTGCGTACCACAGCGGCCATTCTGGGTCAACGCCATCGGTGTCGCGGAATGCCTCGTGGTGCTTCTCCCCGAGCCCCTCAAACAACTCCTCTAGCTCTGCGATCAACTCTGCCATGTCATCTCTCCAGCTGGAATGGGAAGATCGAGCTCAATCCTCCAACGACGAAAAGAGGTTGTTCAACGCTTCGGCCAGCGTTGGATGCGGCAGGACGGCGTCCCGAAGGGCCATGTAGGGGAGGTCGCCCATCATCGCCATCTGGAGGGCCGAGCTTACCTCACCGCCCTCCAGACCGAAGACAGCGGCGCCGAGGATCCGGTCAGTCTCGGCATCGACCAGCGCCTTCATGACCCCCCGCGCCTGATCCACTTCCAGCGCGCGGGCCACGTGGCTCATCGGCATCTTTGCCACACGGAACTCGTATCCCCGATGCCGAGCCATCTCCTCGGTCAAGCCGACGCGGCCCAGCTGGGGATCGATGAACACCGTGTAGGTCAGGATCCGGTCGGCCGTTGACGCATCGCCCCCTCCCAGTAAGTTGGTGCGAATGATGCGGAAATCGTCGTAGGAGACGTGCGTGAAGGCCGGGCCTCCCTTGACGTCCCCCAGGGCGTAGATCCCGGGCACGTTGGTCTCCAACCGTTCGTTGACCTTGATGACTCCGTGGCGCCCCATCTTGATGCCCGCAGCCTCTGGATTGAGCCGGTCGGTGTTGGGGGTGCGGCCGACCGCCACGAGCAACTGCGACCCTCCGAGCGTGCGCTCCCCCTCGGGCGACCTGACGTGCAGCCTGATGGTCCCGTCGTTGTGCTGTTTCACACGCTCGGCATCCGTGTCCAGTAAGACCTCAATGCCGTCCTCCCGCAGGACCTTGATCACCTCCTCGGCGATGTCCGCGTCCTCGTGAGAAAGCACCTGTTCGCTCCGCTGCACGATGGTGACGTCGCTGCCGAAGCGGCGGAACATCTGGGCGAACTCGACGCCGACGTATCCGCCCCCGAGCACCAGCAGGTGCTCCGGCACCTCGTCCAGCTCCATGATGCTGGTGGAGTTGAGGCTGGGCACGTCATCCAGGCCGGGCAGGTCGGGCCGCCTCGGCCGCTGACCGACGTTGATGAAGATCCTCTCCGCGGTGAGGTGAAGGGTGGACCCATCGTTCATGAGCACCTCTACCGACTTTGTATCGGTGAAGCGCCCCTCGCCCATCAACAGGTCCACGCCCTCCGCCTCCTCGAGGCGGCGGTGGTTCGCCTTGCGGAAGCTCTCGACCATATTCCGTTTGCGCTCCCGAACCCGGCTCATGTCGACGTCGATCGGCCCGGTGGCGACGCCGTAGTTCTCGCCGCGGCGGGCCATATGGGCCACCCGGGCGCTGGCGATCATCGTCTTGGTCGGGGTGCACCCCTCGTTGATGCACGTACCGCCCACGTGCTCCCGCTCGATGATGGCCACGTTCCAACCATTCTGCGCCAATGTCCGGGCAAGCGGGTTGTTCGCCTGGCCGGCACCGATGAGAATGGCGTCGTACTTCTCCGTCGTTGTCATATTGGTTAGACCTCCACAGTGTTGCTCTTTCCGAAGTGCCGTCCTTTAGACGACTCCGGCAGGACTTGTCGATCACCTTCCGTCTCTATTGACGCGCTTGTCAGCGCTTTCCTTACCTCTGTCTCGACGTGTCACGGTCCGCCAGGCCCACAGCAGTTCCGCCACGCTCCATGCCTGAGCAATACAGCCCCGGGGCGCAAAAGGTGGAGCCCCGTCGAAGATCTCGCTGACGCTGCCGATGCCCTGGTCGTTCAGGTGGTGAATGAATGGTTCCAAGAAGGAGCGTGCCTGCTCACGATCGCCGTGGACGCGGAGGTGGGCCGTGACGAAGGGACCGATCAGCCAGGCCCAGACTGTCCCCTGGTGGTAAGCCGCGTCGCGCTGGCGCTGATCGCCGCCGTAGTGCCCGATGTAGGCTGG
>Ga0207796_1000603_pt1 | contig 13922 bp, 10 predicted proteins | sample Pon1CUnioCityCA_6_FD_187274 | JGI IMG/M metagenome (GOLD analysis project Ga0207796, IMG submission 187274) | Marine sediment microbial community from Union City, CA, USA - Pond 1C Sediment 1 (SPAdes) | ecosystem: Environmental > Aquatic > Marine > Intertidal zone > Salt pond sediment ...
TTCCTTTCCAGCCGGGAAGCGTCTACAACTACAATGGTGACATCCGGCTGTCCAAAGAGAATGAAATCGCGGGCAATCTCTTCATCAAGGCTGGTTGCCAGCAAAGAATATGTCCCGGGCAGATCAACCAGCTTATAGCGCTGATCAGCATACTCAAAACCACCTTCAGCCCTGGTAACTGTTTTACCGGGCCAGTTCCCAGTGTGCTGCCGCAAACCGGTGAGGGCATTGAAGACCGTGCTTTTTCCTGTATTGGGATTACCTGCCAGGGCGACCACATAATCCCAGTTTTCCATATCCACCCCCAACTTTTTCAGGTTGGCTGCGTGATGGACCGGACAGGTGGCACAACCTGCTTGGGCACCCAGGCTTTCCAGATTTTCTTGGGTCATTTGTTTCTTATTTTTTTCCACTATTAGATCCTTCTATTTGTTTATCAACTTCTAGAGATTATTTGTCAGTTCACGCTGCCATCCCGGGGTGAAACCCGGATCAACCGAGCCTGGGAACTGCGCAATGCGATCACTGTCCCCCGGATCCGATAAGCTGTTGGGTCCCCCCCGGGATTGATCATCTCCACACCAATCTCAGTCCCGGGAATGATCCCCAGGTCCAACAGCCGCCGGCGCTCCACACCTCGACTGAGGGGAGAAATTTCGGTCACAACCCCAGTCTGTCCAAGCTGGAGAGTGTCCAGCGCCACTCCCTCACTGGCCTGGACATGATTCTCGTCAGCCAGGGGGACGACCGAGATATTCGCTGCCACGATAGGTGCCAGCACGTGTTCCTGATCCTCACTCCAAAAGCGGATCCGGTTATTGGTGATTTCATCCACTTCAAGGACCATCTGGGGATGAAGCTCCTCAGCCACGATCTGGGCATAGATCACTTCCGGTTCATCTTCAATATGGACAATCCTTGCCGGAGTCTGGACAGGTAAATCAGTAAGAGAGACTCCTCCATGAGGGATCAAATCGCCCCAGCGATTGGGGATCGGATCGCCATGCGGGTCATGGGTAGGAAATCCCAAGCTGGCAGAGATACGATCCAGCTCCTCTTCTGATAATTTATGCTCCAGGCGCTCTGCCTGTTGATGCCAATCGCTTTCCCCAAAACCTGTGGAGTCAGCCAGATATTTTTCCCACAAGCGGTGAGCCCGGACGATCTGGGTAGCAGTCATTCTTCCCGTTTCTGTCAGGCGGAAACTTTTTTCTCTCATTTCCAGCAAGCCTTTAGCCTGGGTGAGTTTTAAAATTTCCGAAGCCTTGCCCGTGCTGGTTGATAGAGCTCCCGCCAAGCTCTCCAAAGTGCAAGTTTGTTGATTGCGCTCACACTTGAAAATATATTTCAGAGCATCCTCAATCAAGACCTTTTCGGTTAGTTCCCGCCGCTTCTGGATCCTCCAAATCAGCCCGGAATCTGGCCAGAACAAGAAACCCATCAAGGCCAGCAGGCCAATACCAATCAATAAAGTATAGAGAGGGTCAAGCATTGTACGCTCCTTCCAATCAAAAATCTATTAAAGGATCTTCACCTGGATCTGGCAGGTGATATTGGTGCCCAGCACAAGGTCTTCCTCTGCATCTGCGATCCTGATGCGGAGATTTTCATCATAAGGTGAATAATCAAGGACATTAAATTCCACCCCGGGAACCAAGCCCAAGGTTGCCAGATAGCGTAAAAGACCAGAGTCATCATCGTTGACTTCCTGAATTCTTCCCCGCTGATTTGGGCGCAGATCTTGAAGACTAAAGCAATTCTGGTCTGGCATTTCCAGATTGCGGTTGGGAATGGGCTCACCGTGCAGCCCCCGCTGAGGGTCTCCCAGCACGGCAGCAACTCGCTCTTCGAACTCTTCGGAGATGACATGTTCAAGGCGTTCTGCTTCTTGATGGACTTTATCCCAGGAAAAACCCAACACCTCATGCAGGAAGAGTTCCAGCAAGCGGTGGTGCCGGATGGTCTCCAAAGCAGCTTTGGCACCAGACTCGGTCAAAGCCACACCTTGATGCTTCCGATAATCCAACAGGGGAGGGTTTTCCAACGCTAGGCGCTGAACCATATCAGTCACCGAAGCAGGACTGACAGCTAACTCTGCTGCAATCTGACCGGTACTGACCCGGCCTTCTCCATTTGAAAGGTGATAAATTATCTTGAGATAATCCTCCACCGTATCTGAGAGTCCTCTTGCCATATTCGCTCCATTTTCTACCATACTAATATTTATTTTAGGTTATTCTAATTTTTTGTCAAGAGGGAGATGAGAACAAATCTATACTCCCGAGAGCCTTCTAACCAGGCTGGCTGGAGCAGGGCTTGATACCGTCCCCGTATTTTGATAAGGGAGACAGTGATTGGCTGGTGTCCTCATCAGCACCCCCTTTCCTGAACGGTTGACCGCAGGCTGGCTTTGTGGCATAATCACCGCAATAGTTATCCAAAGGCAGTGATGAAAACGAGTAGGGTTGGGAAGATCTGCCAGCGAGCCCGGGCAAGGTGGAAGCCGGGCCAGAAAACCAGCCCGAAAATCCTTTCGGAGCCGTGAACTGAACGCCAAAGGCTATTAAGGGATCCGGGATCACCCCCGTTATCAAGGTGCGAGGCTGAATCCAAGACTGGCCCTTCCCTCCAGGCAGGTCCGGCACAGAGAGCCCTCGCTGAGAGCCCACTTGAAGTGGGAATCCGGGTGGTACCGCGTGAGTTTACACTCTCGTCCCGACAGGGATGGGAGTTTTTTTATTCAGGAGGCAGGATGAGCATTAAGAAAGCACCAAATGAAGTGGATTTCATCCAACAGGAGCATCAGACCCTGAAATTCTGGCAGGAAATTAATGCCTTTGAAACTTTAAGGAAATTACACAAAGGCAAACCTCACTGGTCGTTCATTGATGGTCCTATTACGGCAAACAACCCCATGGGCGTGCACCACGGCTGGGGGCGAACTTATAAGGACTTATTTAACCGTTTTTGGTCCATGAAAGGTCACGAGCTGCGCTACCAGAATGGATTCGACTGCCAGGGTTTATGGGTTGAGGTCGAAGTCGAAAAGGAAAAAGGCTTCCAATCAAAAAAGGACATTGAAAGTTACGGCCTGGCTGAATTTGTCCGGGAATGCAAGGCCCGGGTCTTGAATTACGCTGCAGTCCAGACTGAACAATCCATCCGCCTGGGCTATTGGATGGATTGGAACGATCCAGATCATCTCCGCAATCTGGCGCTGAAGCTGCTCGAGGATCCTCTTCAAGAAATCACCGTGTCAGGAACCGAGGGATCAGTAACCGATACAGTGGAACAGATCATTGGCCGGTTAGGACTGCAGGAATTAGGAGGCAGCTATTTCACCTTCTCCAATGAAAACAACTACATGATCTGGAAATTCCTTAAGAAAACCTGGGAAAATGACTGGTTATACCGGGGAGCAGACGTCATGCCCTGGTGCCCTCGCTGTGCTACTGCCATCAGCCAGCACGAAATCGTAACCGACGGTTATGCAGAACTCACCCACCGCTCGGTGACCCTGCGCTTCCCCCTCAGGGAACGCCCAGGAGAATCCCTCCTGGTTTGGACCACAACCCCCTGGACCCTTACCTCTAATGTGGCTGCTGCCGTCGGGCCCGAATTAGATTACCTCAAGGTGCAGGTGAAATTGCCAGCGCCAAATCAAGGCCAGGATCATATCGTTTACCTTTCCAAAGGCACAGCGAATATACTCCGAGGAGAATACAAAGTCCTCGCCGAGATCAAAGGCGCTGAGATGGAGGGCTGGACTTACAGTGGCCCATTTGATGAGCTTCCTGCTGCCCAGGCGATTGGTGGCGTGACAGAGTTGAAAGAACTCCAGGAAGGAATTTCAACCAGTGCCGCTGAAGCCCACCGGGTGATCCTGTGGGATGAGGTGGGCGAAGAGGAAGGCACTGGCATCGTCCACATCGCTCCCGGCTGCGGCGCTGAAGACTTCCAGCTGTCCAAGGAAACCCCCTTGCCCCGCATTGCCCCCTTGACTGAGGAAGGCTACTTCATCGACAACTTCGGTTGGCTTACCGGGAAACATGTCTCCGAAGTGTCTGATGAGATCTTCAAGGATCTCGAGAAGAAGGGGATTCTTTACCATGTGGAACCCTACACGCACCGCTATCCAACCTGCTGGCGCTGCAAAACCGAGCTGGTTTTCCGGCTGGTGGACGAATGGTTCATCCACATGGGTGAAAATTATGACAAGCCCCGCGAAGAATTGACCCCTGAAGAGAAAGAGGCCAGCCTGCGCTACCAGATCATGGACGTGGTGGACCAAATCCGCTGGATCCCAGAATTTGGCTACGCCCGTGAGCTGGACTGGCTTCGCAACATGCACGATTGGATGATCTCCAAAAAACGTTATTGGGGGCTGGCGCTGCCAATTTGGGTTTGCGAGGACTGCGGACACTACCATGTGATCGGGGATGACAAGGAACTGGCGGAAAGGGCAATCGAAGGTTATCAGGACCTGAAGGGCCATACACCCCACCGTCCATTCATCGATGGCATCGTGATAGCCTGCGACAAATGCCAGGGGAGAATGAAACGCATCCCGGATGTGGGTAATCCGTGGTTGGATGCTGGCATCGTACCCTTCTCAACCCTCAGCTACCGGGTAGATCCCGAATACTGGGAAAAATGGTATCCTGCCGACTGGATCAGCGAATCCTTCCCGGGACAGTTCCGGAACTGGTTTTACAGCTTGCTGGCCATGGCCACAGTGCTGGATAACTCTCCACCTTTCCTGGAGAACTTCAGCTATGCCAGCCTGTACGCTGAAGATGGACGGGAAATGCATAAATCCTGGGGTAACGCGATCGAGTTCAATGAGGCTGCTGACAAGATGGGCGTGGACGTGATGCGCTGGCTGTACTGCGCCCATAAACCAGAGAACAACCTGCTCTTTGGCTATCACCGGGCAGAAGAAACCCGGCGGCGGTTCATCATCCCCTACTGGAACGTGTATTCCTTCTTCACCACCTATGCGGAAATTGATGGCTGGACCCCGGAGCTGGAAAAATTTGATCCCGATACACCAGAAGGACCAACGCCATCTTCAGACAATCCGCTTGACCGCTGGATCCTGGGGCGATTGAATCAAACCATTTCCCAAGTCACGAATGACTTGAACAACTCCAATGCTTACAATGCCACACTGGCTTTCGAAAGCCTGCTGGATGACCTCAGCAATTGGTATGTCCGGCGTTCCCGCCGCCGCTACTGGAAAACGGAAACTGATCAGGACAAATCCACGGCGTACGCCACCCTCTGGCACGTGCTGGTCAAGATGAGCAGAACGTTGGCGCCAGTGATCCCTTTCCTGACCGAAGAGATCTATCAGAACCTGGTGCGGTCGATCTTCCCAGAAGCCAGGGAGAGCATCCACCACACACTCTGGCCAGAAGCGGACCAGGAAGCAGTAGATCTAAAACTGATCGAACAGATGAAATTGGCCAGGGAAACTGCCAGCCAGGGTCTCAGTGCCCGCAGCAACGCCGGCATCAAAGTCCGTCAGCCTCTTTCTCAGGTGCTGGTCTATGTCAAACAAGGCCGGGCTGAACTTGCCCCGGATCTGCTGGAAATCGTTAAGGATGAATTGAACATTAAAGAGCTGGTTTTTGTTGAGGACCCGGAATCTTTGCTTTCATACAAGATACTGCCTGACAACAAATTGCTGGGGCCTAAATATGGGCCGGATTTTCCGAAGATCAAGAAAGCCCTGGCAGCTCTTGATGCGGACCATGTTGCCTCTCTTGTTAACAGTGAGGAGCCTGTTCCGCTGGATGTAGAAGGGGAAACCATCACGCTGGAGCCAGAAGAAGTGCTGGTAGGCACAGAAGGGGCGGAGGGACTTTCTACAGTGGATAGCAAGCTGCTGACGGTTGCGATCGAAACCGAAATCACCTCCACCCTGCGGGATGAGGGTTTGGCCCGCGAACTTGTCCGGCGCATCCAGGATTTGCGCAAACAGGCTGATTTCGAGATCGCTGACCGCATCGCCATTCTCTACCAGGTCAGCGGAGGTTTGAGGAGCGCAATCGAAACCCATCGCTCGTACATTATGGATGAGACCCTGGCGCTGAAGATGGAAGAAGCTGAACCCCAAACGGGCATGTTCAGTGGAACAGTCCAGTTTGAGGGGGAGGAAGCCACGCTGGGCCTTGAAGTGATCGATTAGCAATATCCTGGAATAAAAAGGGATTGAAATCCCGAGAGGGGCCAACCAGCAACTCACGCTGGTTGGCCGAACGTCGGCTGTGGCCGACGTTTTATTTTCAATGAGTGAAGAGCTGAATTGGTCCCCTGGCAGCTTGGACCCGGAGGGTTTTATTACGTCCCCAGCTATGGACTATCGGACCGAGCCAAAGCGAGGTCCCCTCTCAGGACTTCAGTCCTTTCCACCTCATCATAATATAAGTTATAATTAGCCTATGATCCTGACCATTTGTCGATCTCAGGAACTGTACTATTACAAGCACTAGAAGCGCTGGCCCCAATTAACAGGTCAGTGCTTCCTAACACACGCCTCCTAATTCGGGGGCGTGTTATTATGTAAGTGAATGACCCAGCAGGGAGTAACCGATGCCAAAGAAGAAGATGACAATTGACGAGCAAGTGGCTTACCTGATGCAGGGAGCTGAATATGGCGATGATCAAGTAAAAGCTGCCATGGCCGCTGAACTCAAGGAGCGGCTGATTGAAACAGAAAAGGAAGGACGCCCGCTAAAAGTCTACTGCGGATATGATCCGACTGCACCTGACCTCCATCTTGGACACACAGTCACCATGCGTAAACTCAGACAATTCCAGGAACTGGGTCATGAAGTGACTTTCCTGATCGGCGATTTCACTTCCCTGGTTGGAGACCCCTCAGACAAAGACAAACTGCGCCCTCAGCTAACACCTGAACAGGTCGCTGAAAATGGCGACACCTACGCCGCACAGGCTTTTAAAGTCCTTGATCAACAAAAAACCATCATTAAACACAACGCTGAGTGGTTATCTAAATTGACATTTGAGGATTTGATCCACCTCTGCTCTAATTTCACGGTAAGTCAATTTCTGACAAGAGATAATTTCGCCAAGCGAGTTGAAAACAATGACGCTATTTACCTGCATGAGTTCTTTTATGCCATCATGCAGGGGTATGACGCTTATATGCTGGACGCGGATGTCCAGGTGGGCGGAAGTGATCAGCTCTTCAATATCGTCACCGCGGCCAGAAAACTCATGACCGCGCTGGGCAAAAAGCCAAATATCGGCATCACCATGTCCATCCTCCCCGGAACCGATGGCGAAATCCGGATGAGTAAATCGCTTGGAAATCATATTCCCATCACAGGTGACCCCGGGGACATGTATGGCAAGTTGATGTCCATCCCTGATGAGGCGATGGGAATCTTCAGCCGCCTGGTAACCAGCTGGACTCCGGATCAGATCAACCAATTTGAAGCAGATCTAGCCAGCGGGAATCTCCACCCCAAAGAAGCCAAAATGGCCCTGGCAAAAGAGATTGTCACCATCTACCACGGCCCAGAAGAAGCAGATAAGGCTGAGACGGATTTTGTCCAGGTTTTTCAGGAGCAGGGCCAACCGGCGGACATGGACCAATATCAGCTTAAGCAAGGACAGACCGTGCTGGATGTCCTGGTGGAGGCGGGTTTAACAGAAAGCCGCAGCCAGGCCAGACGCCTCATCAAGCAAAACGCTGTCAAGTTGGATGACGAAAAACTGTCCGATCCTCATCAGGCTTTCCCTGGGAAGGGCGTGCTGCAGGTCGGTAAAAGACGCTTTATTCGAATAGTCTGAGTTCCCGATCGCCAGGAAGCTGCTCAGGCAGGGATAGACTGATTTTAAGACTCACAGAGAGGAGTACCCAATGCCCGTCAATTTTGCTTACCTGGTCTTGGAAGAACACCCTTATGGGCGGGAGATGCTCCGGATCCTGCTAGAAAACGATTTCACACCCGGCATACTTATCCAGGAAGTTTCCCCAGTAGGTGATGAGGAGAGGGAAAAATTCCTTAATCGGATCGCAGGGCAACCACTTCCTCCGCGGATTACTGAGCTGGTTGCCGGACGGAAGATCCCTGTCTACTGTGTGTCTAACCATAATGATCCTGCCTGCCAGGAGCTGTTGGAGGAATTCAAGCCCGATCTGCTCGTGCTGGGAGGAACCCGCATCATTAAACCCTCCATCCTGAAAATACCCGCTCAGGGCACAGTCAATTGCCACCCTGGCCTGCTTCCCAGGTTACGAGGGTCAGCCTCAGTCGGTTGGGCGCTGTATAAGGACCTGCCGCAAGGTGCCACCACCCATTATGTGGATCCAGAGATCGATACCGGAGACATCATTATCTCCAGGGAGCTGGCTGTGCACAGGGATGACAGCTATGAAAGCCTCAATTACAGGATCGCACTCCTGGCAGGGGAGCTGATGGCTGAGTCCTTACAAGCCATCACAGCAGGGAAAGTTCCCCGCACACCGCAGGACCCGGAAGCGGGGGAGACTCTGAGAGTGATCCCGGATGATTTGCTGGAGGAAGGCCGGCAGCGCTTGGCAGAAGGCAGATATTCCCATTATGTTGAGTAGGGGGATTCGCCTCTGCTTTATACTCTCTTCTAGAGTAGCTGATAACAAAAATAATCTGTGAGGACTTAACCATGATTAATTCTGAGCAAGAATCAATTGCCAGGCAGCTTGACAACCAGGACCCTCTGGCAGATTTCCGGGACCTTTTTGTGATTGACGACCCTGATCTGATCTATCTGGATGGCAACTCTCTGGGCCGGCTTCCAAAAGATACCATTGCCCACCTTCAGGACTTAATTGAGAACAAGTGGGGTAAAACCCTGATCGATGGCTGGAACGCAGGCTGGTTTGAAATGCCTGTCCGCTTGGGCAGCAGGATAGCTCAACTGATCGGCGCAGAAGAGGATGAGGTAGTGGTCTGCGACACCACTTCTGTCAACCTCTATAAATTGGCTGCTGCCGCACTCAAATACCAAGAAGGTAAAAAAATCCTGGTTAGCGATGAATTGAACTTCCCCACCGACCTTTATGTCTTTCAAGGATTGATCGATCTGCTCAACGCCGGGCATGAACTCAAGCTGATTCGCTCAGAGGACTCCATCACAATATCAGACAAGGATGTTCAAGCAGCCATCAGCGATGATACTGCTCTGGTAGCCCTCACCCAGGTAGCATTCAAGAGCGCTTATATGTACGATATCGGCCAGATCACTTCTCTTTCCCATGACCATGGCGCACTTACTTTGTGGGATTTGAGCCATTCTGTTGGCGCTGTGCCGCTCCGGCTTAACGACTGGGATGTTGATCTGGCTGTGGGCTGCACATATAAATACCTGAACGGGGGGCCCGGGGCACCAGCTTTCCTGTATGTGCGCAGGGACCTTCAAGACAAGCTCTTTCCCCCCATCTGGGGCTGGTTTGCTGACAAATCACCTTTTGATTTCAACCTGGAATTCACTCCAGCGGAAGGCATTTCCCGCTATCAGATCAGCACCCCGCATATCCTCTCCATGGCAGGGATCGAACCTGCTCTTGACCTGCTGCTTGAAGCGGGGATGGATCGACTGCGGGCAAAAAGCATCCAGCAAACAGATTATTTGATCAAGCTAGCGCAAGAAAATTTATTGCCCCTTGGATTTACATTGGGTTCCCCCTTAGATTCTAAGGTGCGCGGGTCCCATGTCTCACTCAAACACCCCGAGGCGTACCGGATCTGCCGGGCCTTAATCGCCCCTCAGCCCGAGGACACCACGCTCCGGGTCATCCCGGATTTCCGGGCTCCTGACAATATTCGCCTGGGGATTGCTCCTTTATACACCAGCTATCGGGATATTTATCGGGCCCTGGATCGATTACAAACCATTGTGGAAAAAGAGATCTACCTGAATTATTCCAAGAAGCAGCTTGCGGTGACCTGATCAGTTCTAATGGGAAACCGGGATTTTAACTGGCTGTTTGGCTTTTCTTTCATTCACGCCCATCAATAATATCAGTCCGATGACCAGGAAGAGAATCACCGGCAGGATCGCAACTCGCTGGCCAAGTTGTTCTGCAAAAGGCGCACCGCCTTCCAGCACCCGGAACCACAAGAATGAGGCTTCCTCCCCCTGGGCTTCAAAGAACAGGGCTGCTTCTGCAGCGACAAATCCGTAAATTGTCGGTCCAATGAAGGATGATGTCCTTCCAGCTACCGCAAAAAAGCCGTAAAATTCCGCGCTCCTTCCAGGAGGCGCCAGGGTTCCCACCATGGCTCTGCTAACAGCCTGGACAGAAGACAGCGCCAGCCCAGCAATGCCCCCGATCACATAAAATCCCACAACCGACTCGACCACGAATAAACCTATCACGGAACCGATCATCAGCAGCAGGAAAATCACCAGGGAAATCTTACCGGATTCTTTATCAGCTATCCACCCTGAGACATACGCACCTATCACACTGGTGAATTGGATCAGAATCATGAACAGAATTATCTGCTGCTGGTCCAATCCAAACATCACTGCCCCAAAGATAGCCGCAAAATTGATTGCCATCAGGATACCGTCATTGTAGATCAGAAAAGCAATGATATACCTGATGAACTCCCGGTGGTTCTTAACACTCCGGAAGGTTTGCTGCAGGCGACTAATGGCGATTGAGAAGATATTCTCACCAGGAAGCAGTTTTTTCTCCCCACCTCTTTCACGGAACCATACAAGCAACGGACTCGCAAAAACCGCAAAATAGATGGCGGTAATCACCAGGGAGAAGCGGACAAACCAGGTTCCCTCATTGAGGGTGACCAGAGCAAGCACAATAAACAAGCAGACAATGCCACCCATCAAGCCAATCGCCCAGCCATTGCCAGAGACGCGTCCGATTTCCTCCTGCTCTGCCACTTCAGGCAGCAGGGAATTATAAAATACCTGGCCCCCGCGGTAGCCAATTTCAGCCAGGATAAAGAGGGACATGCCGAGGAGGATATCCCCTTTCTGCACAAAATATAGCAGCGCAGTACAGCTTACCGAGAGCGCTGTAAAATAACCTAAAAAGCGTTTCTTCTGCCCGGTATGATCCGCAATCACTCCCAGCACAGGAGAGATCAATGCAACAACCAGCATGGCAATCCCTACTGACACCCCCCACAAGCGGGATCCTTCAGCGCCGCCAACTACATGACCCTTGAAATAAGCCGCATAAATAGCCAGTATCACTACAGCCGCATAGGAAGAATTACCCACATCATACAAATACCAAAGCCAACGCCGGCGTGAAGACGAGAGCTGATTTTCGTCATTCATGAGATCTCCTTGAGAACTAATAAGCTACCTATTCACCTTAAACCCTATCCGTTATGAGAAGATACGCAATTCAACTTAATAAGAAACGAACGGGTTATTCACCCGTCCGTCACTAGTTCAGGGAAAGTCCGCTAGAGATAGTGGGCAGTTCCTTCTTTATAGACCATGCGCCTTCTGCGGTAAGCCCAGCACATGTAAGCAATGGAGACAAAGTAACTGGCAGGTAGCCGGTGGAGGTTCTTGATCTTTGTGCCCAGCACTGTGGTCTTACCGGCAAACCCCATCGGCCCAATTCCCAATTGATTTGCCTGCCCGGTGATCTTCTCTTCAAGATCAGCCAATAAGGGATCCGGATTGGTATCTCCCAGCTCACGGCGGAGTGCTTCTTTGGAAGCCGCGTAAGAAGATCCTCTATCCCCCCCGATGGCGATTCCCAGCGCTCCTGGTGCGCAACCCTTCCCCTGGGCTTTGGCAACAGCGTCCAGAGCGACCTTTCGAACTCCGTCCAGATCCCTGCCAGCCCCTAAACCGGAATCAGGCAATTTGTATTGAGTGCTGACATTTTCACATCCGCCGCCCTTTAATATCAAATCTATGGATACCACTTCATCATCAACTTCCTCGAAATAGATGGAAGGATAATGATCGTCACCGCTATTATCTCCCGTGTTCTTGCCCGTTAGCGTGTTAACGGAGTTGGGGCGTAAATATGCCTTTTTGGTTGCCAGGATAACGGCATCTTTAATTTGCCTGGATAGCTTTCGGGTGCTCCAGCCTTCCGGATAGGAAACATAAAAAATAGGGGTTCCGGTATCCTGGCAAATGGGTGTGGAGTTTTTCCTCGCCAGGCCAACATTTTCCAGGATGGTATCAAGGGCACCCTGGGCAGCTGAGCCATCTTTCTCCTCGTCTCTGGATTTCCGGATAGTCGCTTCCACATCTCCCGGGAGATCAGTGGCAGCCAGGCGCACCAACTCCAGGATATCTTCTGTCAAATCAGGCTGCATAGTTTCCTCCCAGACATATTTACCTTATCCATTTTACCCCTTAGCTTACTTTATCATAGGCTAAATATCCAGTATGAGAAATAATTCCCATTGGATATCTTAAGTCATAACTCAATAGAATCACCCTTATCGTTCGAATAATGAAACTATGCTATACTAATTCTGAGTTATGGAAATTCAAGAAAACAGAGAAAAATGGATCCAGGCGCTGTATAAACTACGGCTTCAGAACCTCGCAGCAGCTTTCCTGGAAGCTCTGGGACCTGTTAACCTGCTTGGCGCACAGCTGGTATATCTCAGTCAGCCAATTTTGTCTCCGTTCATCTCCCAGGAAGAGTCCCAGGACTTCGCCAAAATATTAGAGGATCCTTCTGAAACTGAAATGTTCATCAAGGCTTTGCTTGCATATCAGCCTTCAAACTTGCAGGAGGGATAATCTGTGTCAGCGACAGGCTTCACAGGGATCGTGGTCGTTCTTCTTTTTGTTGGGTTAATGATCCTATTTTCGATCATTGGCAAGGACCGCAAATCCAGCCGTATTCGTCCCATTGCGGCGTACACAAAAATCAATCAGGAAATTAACACAAGTGTTGAAGACGGTACCCAGCTTCATATCTCACTGGGTAGAGGCGGGATCATCGGCCCAGATTCAGCTGCAGGATTGGCAGGATTAAGCCTGCTGGAACAGGTCATTAATAAATCCTCCATGTGTGACCACCCGCCAATTGCCTCAACAGGAAACCCTGTTTTGTCCATTCTCGCCCAGGATACGATTCGGGGATCATCCAAAGCCATAAGCCTTGCTGATCAGCGCGAGAACCCCTCAGGGGAACTGATCGGGGTCACCCCGTTCTCTTATGCAGCGGGCACGCTGACCACGATCCGAGATGATAATGTATCTGCAAATGTGCTTACCGGATGGTTCGGAAACGAGATCATCTGGCTGACAACAGCTGGTGAGAGGCAAAGCAGCCCAACCATTGCTGGCACAGCCCAACTACCCGCCCAGGCCGTCATCTACGCTTCTGCTTCTGATCCGCTCATCGGTGAAGATCTCTTCGCATCTGGCGCCTACTTAGGAGCTGGCAAGATGCACCAAGCCAGCATAACGGTCCAGGACGTGGTGCGCTGGATCATCATCGCCCTCATCCTCGGCAGTGTAGTATTTAATTTGCTGGGTTTCAACACTTTCATTGAAGATATACTGGCAGGTTCGATGTGAAAATTGATTTCAAAGCCCCCATAGCAGCTGCAGTTGCCATTGGCGTTGGAACAATCGTCCTGGCGGGATATTTCATTCCCTCAATGGACAGCATCCGATTCATCCTGTTGAGAATAGGATTGGTATTGGCTGCAGTTGCTTTGCTGGTAGGTATCGTTAACCTTGCCTCCGTACATATCAAGAAAATAAGAACAGAGAACGAGAACTCAGGCTACAGTCTGATCCTCTTGATTTCTATGCTGGTCACGCTGATTCTGGGTTTCATTGACATGATCCAAACCTACCTGATTGGTCGGCCAAATTTCAAGATCACGAACTGGGTGTTCACCAATATCCAGCTGCCTATTGAAACCAGCCTTCTTGCT
>Ga0207796_1000604_pt1 | contig 13913 bp, 12 predicted proteins | sample Pon1CUnioCityCA_6_FD_187274 | JGI IMG/M metagenome (GOLD analysis project Ga0207796, IMG submission 187274) | Marine sediment microbial community from Union City, CA, USA - Pond 1C Sediment 1 (SPAdes) | ecosystem: Environmental > Aquatic > Marine > Intertidal zone > Salt pond sediment ...
TGAACACGGCCATCATCCTCATCACCCATGACCTAGGGGTGGTGGCCGAGATGGCTGAGCGGATCGCGGTGATGTACGCCGGTCAGATCGTCGAAGAAGCCGAAGTCCGGACGCTATTCAACGAGCCGCTGCATCCCTACACGGTCGGCTTGCTCGGTTCGGTGCCAGTGTTGGGCCAGGAGAAAGATGTGCTGGCCTCGATCCCCGGCAACGTTCCGAATCTGATCGATCTGCCAGCCGGCTGCCGGTTTGCACCCCGTTGCCAGGCCCGGATCGAAAACAACCTGGAGATTTGCTTGGAAGAGGTTCCCGAGTTGCTGCCCGCTGCGCCGCGGCACACGGCGCGCTGCTGGCTGTACCAATAGGATCGCCAGAGCTTGGGGTCAACCGAGCCCCAAAAGCCTGGTCGCGGAGTCTGAGAATCGTGGAAAACCTCATTGAAGTCAAGAACCTGGTCAAGCACTTCCCCGTGCGTGGTGGTTTGCTGCAGCGGGTGCAGGGCTGGGTCCAGGCTGTGGACGGAGTTAGCTTTCATATCCGCCAGGGCGAGGCTCTGGGGCTGGTGGGCGAGTCCGGATGTGGCAAGACGACGGTGGGCCGTTGCCTGCTGCGCCTAATCGAGCCCACATCCGGCCAGCTATTCTTTGAGGGGCGCGAGCTAACTGGGCTCAGCCGGGACGAACTAAAGCCTCTGCGTGGCGAGATGCAGCTCATCTTCCAGGACCCGTTTTCTTCGCTCGACCCCCGCGCCAAGATCGTGAACAGCGTCGGCGAGGGGCTGCGTGTCCATGGAGTGAATGACGCAAAGGAGCGCCGTCGTCGAGTCAGGGAAGTGATGCGCCTTGTGGGCCTATCGGAGGATCACATGCGGCGCTATCCCCACGAGTTCTCGGGGGGGCAGCGACAACGCATCGGCATCGCCCGGGCCCTGATCCTCCGGCCCAAGTTCATTATCTGTGATGAGCCGGTTTCAGCGCTGGACGTGTCGATCCAGGCGCAGGTTTTGAATCTGCTTCGCTCCTTGCAGCGCGAGTTCGGGCTGACCTACCTGTTCATTGCCCATAATATGAGCGTTGTGGAGCATATCAGCGACCGCGTTGCCGTGATGTACCTGGGCAAGATGGCCGAGCTGGCCAACCGCCGGGACCTATACGACAACCCGCTGCACCCTTATACGCAGGCGCTGCTGTCAGCCATTCCAGTGCCCGATCCCGACCGTAAGGTGGAGCGCACGATATTGAGCGGTGACGTGCCCAGCCCTTTGAATCCACCCAGCGGCTGCCGTTTCCATCCACGTTGCCCCATAGCTCAGCAGGATTGCTCGGTCAACGAGCCAGAGTTCCGTGAGTTGGTGCCCGAGCACTGGGTAGCCTGTCACTATGCGGAGCAATTCGTAAAGGCAGGCAGCGCTGTTGCCGTCTCGGCGGACAATGTGCCCTCTGATTTATAGTGAGCATATTCAGATTTGACTAGTCATCTGGACCCACAGCTCTGAATTCGCGATTGGCATCGCTGCCGTGGTTGAGCGGTGCCCCATTATCTACAAGGAGTGAGGAGAATGGATCTACTCGGCAACAACAAGAAACAGGCTCTTCCCCCGCTTGTGAAAGTACTGTGGGTTGTGGTTGCGATTACGGCAACCCTGAGCCTGCTATATGCGATTCAGTACTATCTCGGCGGGCCCTTCCGCCTATCCGTGGTGGCCGAGATCAAGAGTCTTGACCTCTCTCCTGATGGTACCCAGGTCGCGGCCGGCAACTCGGAGGGGAAGGTGGATCTCTGGACCGTCGCGGCTGGCATTCCCACCGGCGTGGGCAAGGAATTCCAGGTGGCCGACGAGGAGCCGTGGCCCATGCGCACCCTAAAGATCGGGGCCGGCGAGCCAGTTTGGGCCACCACCTTTACGCCCGATGGAAGTACGCTCGTTGCAGTCTCGGCCGATGGCTTGGTCAAATCGTGGCACGTGCCAGACTATGGGCTTCTGGAAGAGTATGGATTGCCTACCCGCCAGCTCTCCGATGCCGCTCTGTCTGATGACGGCCAGTATGTGGCTGCCCTCGACGAGGATGGCACCATTCATGTCTTTGACCGCGTTGCACAACAAGAGGTGCAAAGCATAGGTCCCAGTGACGAGTCACGACTGGTCGTGGCCATCAACTCCGATGGGACACTCGTCGCCGCTGGTGAGGGCATTGCTGCACTAGTTTGGGATGTAGAGACGGGCGATCAGGTACAGATCTTGCAGCCCTATTGCGACGAGCCTAACCTGGCCACCGAGGTTGCCTGCGACGAGGAGCGAGCGGATTGGCTGGGTCACGACGAAGAAGTGAGCGCTCTAGCCTTCAGTCCTGACGGCCAGCTCATCGCCACCGGCAGCGCTGATACCACAGTCATCTTCTGGCACTTGGACACCGGCGAGGTAGAGTCATCATCCGTAGGGCATTGGTCCACCGTGACGACGATGACCTTTAGCGAGGACAGCGCTATGATGCTCACCGGCGGCGCTGACTACAAGGTCCGGGATCTTCGCGTGGCTGGTGGCCGGAGCACGGCCATCTTTGAGGGGCATCTGAGCGACATCCAAGGCGTGGCCTATGGCCCCAGCGATGCATCGATCATCACTGCTGGGGATGATGGCACCGTCCGGGTGTGGGAGACAGCCAACCAGTATCTCGTCCACCTGGAGTGGTCTCGACTGGGGCTTCAGCCGGCGTGGGGCAGGCTCCTCACCATATGGATGGTGGTCAGTGGTATTCTAAGCCTGGTTGCGCTCGCTGGTCTGATGAGGACACGCATTTGGGGGCACTTGCTCGTATTGGGGCTCTTTATCCTGGGTCCTGTTGTCGTGCTGGGGCTGCCCCTATTTGAGACGCTGACCTACCCACTGTCGTTTATGACCAAGCTACAGATTGCCTGGCCACTGATCCTCCTCGCGGCCTGGTACATCGGCATCTGCGTCCTGCTCACTCGGGAGCCTGTGGCGCTCATGTACGAGACCAACCGCGACGCGGCGCTATCCGACCAAATTATGGTCAGCCGGCGGACGCACCGCATTCGTTTGGGGATCTATGGCGTGGCCGTCTGGATCGGGCTCCTCGTCATCCTGTACTCCGTCCTGCGCCGCTTCAACCTGGACATCGCATTCATGGGGAACTGGCTCGAATTCATCATGCAGGGCTCCTTCATCACCTTCTACGTCTCCGCCCTGTCGATCGTACTGGCCGTATTCCTGGCCTTGGTTGGTGCCCTGGGACGCCTTTCCAAAAATCCCATCGCCAACTCTGCCTCTGGCTTTTACATCTCCCTCATTCGTGGCACACCCCTACTCGTCCAGATCTATATCTGGTACCTGGGCTTGCCCCGGCTGAACGTCGTGCTCGATCCACGCGTAGCCGGTATCCTTGCCCTGGGGGTCAACTATGGCGCTTACATGACCGAGATCTTCCGCGCCGGAATCCAGGCGGTGAGCCTGGGCCAGCGGGAGGCTGCCCAGGCCCTGGGCATGGATGGCTTCCAGACCTTCCGGCGCATCATCCTCCCGCAGGCGTTCCGTATCGTCATCCCGCCTATCGGCAACGAGTTTATCGCCATGATGAAGGACTCGTCGCTGGTCTCGGTGATGGCTGTGCAGGAGTTGACCTGGAGGGCCAACAAGATCGGCCGCCAGTACTTCCGGGGGATGGAGACTTTTATCATCGCCGCAGCCTTTTACTGGATCCTCACCGTTCTCTTCCAGCTCTTGCAAGGGCGGTTGGAGGAGTACATGGCCCGTGGTGAAAGGAGATAGACGAAAATGACCGAGGTTATCAGCACTCCCAAGCAGGACCAGGGCGAACCCATCATCAGGGTGCGTGGTTTGCACAAGTACTTTGGCGCGTTGCATGTCATCAAGGGTGTGGATCTCGACGTGGCCCCTGGTGAGGTGGTGGTGGTCATCGGCCCGTCCGGTGGCGGCAAGAGCACCTTCCTGCGTTGCCTAAACTTCCTTGAGGAGCCTTCGGCAGGTTCCATCGAGATCGACGGCGTGGTGATCAAGGCCCGCGAGCCAGCCCGCGAGCAGCGCCGGCATATCCGCGAGATCCGTCAGAAGGCGGGCATGGTGTTCCAGCAATTCAATCTCTTCCCCCACATGACTGCTCTGGGGAATATCATCGAGGCGCCGGTCACCGTCAAGGGGGTCTCCAAATCGGAAGCGACCGAGAAGGCCGAGGAGCTGCTGGAATGGGTCGGTCTGTCCGAAAAGCGTGACGAATATCCCTCACGCCTGTCGGGCGGGCAGCAGCAGCGAGTGGCCATAGCCCGCGCGCTGTGCATGGAGCCCAAGATCATGCTCTTTGACGAGCCAACCTCTGCCCTCGACCCTGAGCTCATTGGTGAGGTTACCGACGTGATGGAGCGCCTGGCAAACGAGGGTATGACCATGGCAGTGGTGACCCACGAGCTGCACTTTGCCCGTGACGTCGCCGACCGGGTCATCCTCATGGCAGACGGTGTCTGGGCTGAGGTCGCCCCGCCTCAAGAGCTGTTCGACAACCCCAAGGAGGAGCGCACCAAGCAGTTCCTGGCGCACATCTTGTAGCTACGGCTTCTATCACCAACGACCTCCAGGGTCTTGGGTGGGCTTCAGCTCTCCCGGCCCTGGAGGTCTTGTGTTTTTGTCCTAGGTGGATGCCTCCGGGAACTCCCGATCCATAAATTCGCGGACCGTGACGATCTGGATCCCAGCGAACGATCCCAGATCCAGCAAGTGGTGGTCACCTGAGACAATGTGCGAAGCCTTGGCAGCCTGCGCACACCAGATAAATTGGTCATCGTCGGGATCGGCTAGCACGATCGAGTCCCCTTCTGCTATCTCGAACAGGGAAGCCAGGTTCATAGCATAGCCGACTAACTCCGCTGGTGTGAGGCCGAGTTGGTCCACTCTGTGTCGAATCCGCTCGTACGATAGGACATCGGCCAGCTCGGACAGGATTTCGGGGGTGGTGCAGAGGGTCAGAGAGCCCTTCTCTGCCAGACGCAGCAGCTCCCAGGGTGCACCTCGCCACAGCAGGCCAGAAACCCACACGTTCGTGTCAATGACGATTCGCACAGTCTACTCTGTCCGGCGCAGGCGGCGCACTTTGTGTACTGCGTCGCTGATCTCCTCCATCGACATGGGCTCACCTGGCGGGGCTTTGGCTACAAGCTCCGTGACTGAGCGTGGCGCAATCCGCTTGAGGTACAGGGTGTCGCCTTCAGCCCAGACCATGAACCGATCTGAAGGCTGAAAGCGGGCAGCTACCTCCGCTGGAAGTTTCAGCGTGTCATCTGTAGTAAGCTCAGCGATCTCTGTCATGCTTATCCTCCGCTGGTGCTTTGACCAGCAAGTACATTCTACTATGCCCGAGATGGTTTGTCAATGGCGGATCGCCTTCACTCCCACAGGTGCGTGTACTTGAGCCCGCTGCCTGTATTAAAGAGCACCACCGTCTCGTGATCCTCGATCCATCCCTGGGCGCGCAAGTGGCGGAAGGCTGACAGCGGCGCCGCGCCCTCCGGGCAGGTGAACATCCCCTGCGTGCTTCCCATCAACGCCGCATCTTCCATCATCTCCTCATCAGAGACCGCCATGGCCGTGCCGTTGCTCTCGCGGAGGGCGCGCAGGATGAGAAAGTCGCCGACCGCTGCTGGCACGCGGAGGCCGTCTGCCAGCGTGGCAGCGTCGACCCACGGCTCGGCAAACTCCGCTCCTTCGTGAAACGCCCTGACCATCGGCGCGCACCCATCCGACTGGACTGTGACCATCCGAGGCCGCTCTGACCCGATCCAGCCCAACTGCTCCATCTCGTCGAACGCCTTCCACATGCCCACCAGGCCGGTCCCGCCGCCGGTGGGATAGATGATTACGTCGGGCAGTGACCAGCCGAGCTGCTCGGCCAGTTCGTAGCCCATTGTCTTCTTTCCCTCCAAGCGGTACGGCTCCTTGAGCGTGGACACGTCGAACCAGCCGCACTCCTTGCCCTCTTCTGCTGCCTGCCTGCCACAGTCGGTGATCAGGCCATCTACCAGCGTGACTTTGGCGCCCAACGCCCGGCACTCGGCCACGAACGGGTGGGGCACATCGGTGGGCATGAAGGTGTGTGCCTCCAGGCCGCCCAGGGCAGCATAGGCGGACATTGCCCCGGCGGCGTTGCCCGCCGACGGGATCGATACTGCCTTCACCCCCAGCTCGCGAGCGCGAGATACAGCCATGCACAGGCCCCGCGCCTTGAAAGACCCGGTGGGATTGAGGCTCTCGTCCTTGATATACAGCCCCTCAAAGCCTACCTCAGCGCCCAGGCGCGTTGCGTGGACCAGCGGCGTCCAACCCTCGCCGAGCGTCAGCTTGTGAGCATCGTCGCGCAGCGGCAGCACCTCACGGTAGCGCCACATCGTAGGCTCGCGCCCGCTGAGCGAGCCAGTGTCCACTGCCTCGCCTACTGCCTCCAGGTCGTAGCGGCACAGAAGCGGCCTTGCGCATTCGGGACACAGGTTCCACAGCCGGTCTGGATCGTACGTGCGCCCGCACAGCGCGCATTCAAGCTCTGACAGATAATCTAGAGTCAAGGGACCCCTCCCCCTATTTCAGGATCGTGTTGCATGCAGTGTTCGGGCAATACTGTCACCGCGAGGAGCGTCAGCGACAAAGCGGTCCCACTTGGGCAGCCGGACCGTGCTTGGTTTCCTGTCACTCCCTCTTTCTCCGTATCGACTGCCTGCAGCTTGCGGTTGCCATCTGGACTCAGACTTCACGCACCGGCACCCACTTGGGACAGGCCCGCCGGGTGATCACCACCGCCAGCCCGCCTGCTGTCAGGGCCGCCTCATAGGCTGCCTCCGTAGCCCCGCGATCCTCCGGATCCACCACCTGGACCGTGACCGCCCCGGCAGCCTGCACCAGTCCCGCCAGGTCCGCCGGCTGGCGTGGATTACCTCGGGCGTCGCGACCTGTCCCCGGGTGCGGCTGTCCGCCCGACAGCGCCGTTGTCTCGTTTGCCAGGACTACCACCAGCAGGTCTATGCCGGCCTGGGCCGCGTCGATCAACTCCGCCAGCCCGCTATGCAGCAGCGCCGAGTCGCCCGAGAGGGCTACCATCTTTTCTGGGATGCCCGTGCGGGCCAAGCCTGCCGCCAGTCCGATGCTCGAGCCCATGCCGTACTTGACGTCGAGCAGCTTGTAGGGGGGGAGTTGCGCGCGCACCATGCATCCCGTCTCGCCGGTGACCACAAAGGCGTCCCGCCCGCCGTGCCGCTCCATCACCGCCAGCAGCGCCTCAAACGCCGGGATATACGGGCAATCCTCGCAGAGCGGCTGCCGGCTGGGCATGGTCCTGCCACCAGGTCCGTAGGTAGGCCAGGGCCACTCTGGCAGCAGTGCAGCCAGCCCCGCCGCGATCTGCTGCTCGAATAGCTCTCCCTCGCGGGAGATGTGACCGCTCAACCGCCCGTACACCGGCAGCCCGAGTCCGGCGCGCTGCGCAATCGCCTGCACCTGTATCTCCAGGTAGGGCGCCGTCTCTTCCAGCACCAGCGCAGCATCCAGTGAGCCCAGGATATTCGCGAGTTGCTGCTCGGGCAGCGGATGCAGCGTGCCTACCCCAAGAATGGACAGCGGGGGATGGCCGCTCTGCGCAAGCACCTGTTGCAGCTTGTGGAAAGAGAATCCGCCGGCGATGACGCCATGAGAACCCTTGCCCTCTCTCCGGTTCAGGGGCCAGTCCTCGAATGCGGCCTGCACGCTGTCGACGGCTTTGTGCAAATCGCGGTGAAAGTTCACTACGTGCACCGGCAGCACGTTAAAGCGGTCCCCCTGACGCTCGAATCTGCCCCGGCTCGGGCTGCGTTTGGGTAGCGCTGGAGGGCAGTAGGCCCCCCGCTCAAGAACCAGTGCCCGCGTGATGCGCACAGCAACCGGGACGCGGAACCGCTCTGACAGGCCGAATGCCTCTCGCATGACCGCCTGCGCATCCTTTGGAGAGGTAGGTTCCAGCAGGGGTATCTCGGCGGCAGCCACCAGCGGTCGCGCGTCCTCCTCGTTCTGCGAGCCCCAGCCGCCCGGATCGTCGCCGACCAGGATGACAAATCCCCCGGGGCCAGGCGCCAGGTTGCTGACCATGAGCGAGTCCAGCGCCACGTTCAGACCCACGCTCTTCAGGCACAGCAGCGCCCGGAACCCTGCTAGCGACGCGCCAAACGCCGAGTCAAAGGCCGATTTTTCGTTGACCGCCCACTCCACGCGCACATGATCGTCCGCAAGCTCCAGCATGGCATCCACCACGCCCGTTGCCGGTGAGCCCGGATAGCCGGTGACATAGTCCACGCCAGCCTCGATCGCGCCATAGGCCAGAGCCTGGCTGCCAGTGATCTCTTTGTTCATCATCTCTTCGTCAGTGATGGTAATCGCTCCATGGGTTGGGGTAGCCGGGGTTGGGCAAAATGGGGCGCTGTTCGCGCTAGTACATCACGGCCGCACCAGCACCTTCAATGTGCCGCGCCGCTGGGCGTGCTCGCATGCAGCCATCCCCTCATCCAGCGAGTATTCGGCCTCGATGAGTGGCAGGACGTCGACCAGCCCCTGGGACAGCAGGCGGATGGCTGGCGGAAAGGGCCCGCAGCGCGAGCCAACTACCTGGATCTCGTCGACTACCAGCCTTGAGAGGTCTGCTTCTACCAGGCCGTGGTAGGTGCTCTTGAGCACCAGTGTGCCCCGCGGGCGCAGCAGCTCGCGCGCCCGCCGGTAGCCCGCGGGCTGTCCTGTACACTCGACGACCACATCCGCGCCGCCCCTGACATCGCTGCCGTCCAACTGGGTCGCAATGCCGCGATCTGACAGGATTGCCAGCTTTTCGGGGTGTCGCCCCACAGCGGTCAGATCGCATCCGCTGAGCGCCACGACCTGGGCTATCAGCAGCCCCAGCTTGCCGTCGCCGAGGACGATCACGCGGTCGGTCGGTCGAAGATGCACCTGCTCGAGCACCTGGCAGGCAGCCGCCAGCGGCTCGGTGAACGCGGCTGCCTCGTCCGGCACGTTGTCCGGAACCAGGTGCAGATTGGGCACCGGCAGGCAGAAATAGTCAGCCAGGACGCCGTCGCGGTTGAGAATGCCCAGCGTCGTGCGTGTCGGGCAGTGGGTATACTGCCCGGCGCGACAGGTGGGGCAGACCCGGCACGAGGCGCTGATCTCGCCCACAACCCGGCGACCCACCAGCGATCGATCCTCCGCCTGGTCCACGACCCCCACGAATTCGTGGCCCAACACGCCTTCAAAACCGTGATAGCCGCGCAGAATCTCGATGTCCGTGTTGCAGATGCCAGCCAGGACGGTCCGGATCCGCACTTCACCATGCGGTGGGGTGGGCATCGCCCGCCCCCGGACCAGGTGCAGTCGCGGCCTGTCTCCCGGTTGGCTGTCAAAGACCAGGGCTCGCATTTGGCTCCTCCGCTAGCGACGGTACCCGTAGACAGTGGCCCTCGTCTCCTCGAGTACGATCTGCTCCAGGCACAGGGGATAGTTGGCCGGATACCACGCCATAGCTTCGTGGATCATCCTCTCGACCTCATCCCGCACAAAGGCCGGGGTCATCACGCCGGCAAGACGCAGGCGATCGATCTCCAGAACCGGTACGCAGTCCTCGACCCTGACCCTGCCAGTCACCTCTGCGTCGATGCCAAAGCCCAGCACCGATACCTGTCCCGTGACCACCACTTGGTCGCGCATAAGGTCCACCCGGACATCCCGGTAGGGCAAGTCAGGGTTGTTGCGCCACAGCGCCGCGATTTCGGCGTTCAGCGCTACCTCCTGGTACCGGATCTGCACCGCCCGTTCGGGGGCGGAGCGCGCCATCTCGGCGTCCAGGAGCGCGATATCGCTGATCTGGGGATCCGTCAATAGCAGCGGATTGCTTGCCAGTGTCGACTCAGCTTGGGGCGTCGGCTGGCTCACAGATCCCGTGCTGCCTTCTGCCTCCTGTGTGGTGTCAGGCTCTGGTATGTCCGTCAGGGCAGGGGTCCCAGGCGTAAGTATGGCTGCTATGGGCTGCTCCCCTCCTGCCTCAGTGCCTTCGTCTGGGGTAATTGCAGCTTCTTCTGGCGTGGCGGTCGCGCTCGGGCGTGGCTCGCCGAGCTGGTCCCACATCGCTACGGCAGTGGCCTGTCCCTCGCGCAGAAGCGCTTCCAGGCCAAAATCCAACCCCGGACTGACGATCCGCCACATTGCAGCAGAGACCCCCACCCAGAAGATCAGATTGGCCAGCACAAAGGCCGCCAGCTTGAGCCAGCGTACGTTCCGGTTACCCATCGCGCTGCGAGCTCCGGTTCTTCTCCGCGTCGGGGGGCTCTTGCCCGTCCTCGGCCCCTTCCATCCTGTCCAGCAGTTCGCGCAGTTTGCTCACTGTGGCCTGCGTGAGGGGGCGGTCCGGCAGAAATGGACAGCTGTGTGCATCCTGTATCGATGCCTCGTAGGTACCGATCTGCCGCGCCAGGTCCATGATCTCCGTCTTGTCCATCCCAATAAGCGGGCGCAGGATTGGCTTCTCGATCCCGTAGGAGATGACCTCCATATTGCTCAATGTCTGGCTGGCAACCTGGCCCAGCGAATCGCCGGTCACAATTGCGCTGGCTCCCATCTCCTCGGCGATCTCGGCTGCCTTGCTTAGCATGACCCGCTTGCAGAACAGGCAGGCCCACCGCCCACCGCGGTGCTCCCGCAGCTTTGCCAGGGTTGGCGCCAGGACCTCGTGGTGCGATAGGATGATCGGCTTGAGCCGCCAGCCGTACGAGTGCTGGTTGAGCGCCTCGATGATCGCCTCCACCTGCTCTGTCTGCGCCGGGCTGATGCTGAAATGCACCGGCACGACGCCGCAGCCGCGCTTCATCATCAGCCAGCTCGCTACGGGCGAGTCGATGCCGCTGGAGATCAGGCTCACCACCCGTCCCTGGCTTCCCAACGGTAGACCGCCGGGCCCCGGGATGCGCTCGCCAAAGATCAGAGCTTTCCCGGGATGGATCTCGATGCCCACCGTCACCTGGGCATCGTTGGACAGGTCCACACGGGCGTTGGTGGCCTCGGCGATTTTGCCTCCGACTTGGCGCTCGACCTCGGGCGAGATCAGGGGAAAAGACTTGTCGGCCCGGCCCACCTTGACCCTGAAGCTGCGGCTCTCGTCCAGGCCCATGCGCCCGGTCAGCGCCAGCGCCTCCTCTGTGATCGCCTCCATCTCTGCCGGTACCACCCGCACCGGGCTCAGCGAGACGATGCCAAAGACGCGCCGCGCCGCCTCGATGGCCTCATCCACACGTTCCGCCTCCAGGTAGATGCGCTGGCCCTCCTGCCACACGTCGCCGCTGATGCCGTTCGCCTTGAGGCACTTTCTCAGGTTGCGGCGCAGCTTGCGGTAGAAATAGATGCGGTTCTTGCCCTTGAGGGCGATTTCGCCGTATCTCAGCAGTACGAGTCCCATGTCACCAATCCTGCCTGCTACAGCCAGCCATGCTCGCGGTACCAGGCTGCCGTTTCGGTCAATGCCGCTTCCAGTTCGTGTTTGGGCGCGAACCCCAGCTCGCGCTGAGCCTTTTCCCCCGAGCAGAGCAGGAAGGGCTGGCGCATATTCAGCACGCGCTGCTCGTTGAGCAACGCCGGCTTGCCGGTCAGGCGTTCCTGGACTTTGGCCACCAGCACGATCGGCTCAAGTGCTATCAGTGGGACCGTCACCCGCAGCGTCCACTTGTCCATCACGCGCGCCACCATCCTGCCAACCTCGGTATAGGTCGTGGGCCAGCCGGTGCCAAAGTAGGTCTGGCCCACTGCCGCCTCGTTCTCCAGGGCGAGGATGATCAGGTCGACCAGGTCGTGCACGTAGATCAGGCTGACCCACCGCTCCTCGCGCCCCAGGCTCAGCTCCAGGTGCTTGTTCACCAAATCGAAGTAGGTGTAGACGTCTCGATCGCGCGGGCCAAAGACCACTGTCGGTCGCAGGATGGTCACCGGCAAGTGCCCGTCCATGGCGTGCAGTGCCTGTTCGGCGGCCCACTTGCTCTTGCCGTACCAGTCCAGCGGGCGCGGGGGGCGCGACTCGTCGATATAGTCGTCGGGTCCATCCGCATAGCCGGCGGCCGTCTGGCTGGAGATGTACAGGAAGCGCTGCAGGCCGGGGCTGGCCTCCATCGCCACCCGCGCCAGCGCCTCCGTCCCCCGCGCGTTGACCCGCAAAAAGGTCTCCTCGTCCACGGCGCGGGTCAGAGCCGCGCAGTGGCACACCATGTCCACACCCCGGCAGGCATGCTCGAGGCGCTCCGCCTGTGCCATATCGGCGCCGCGCAGGTCTGCGCGCACCCACTCTACCGGCAGGTGCTCGATATACCGCAGGTCGCTCGATTCCCGCACCATGCAGCGCACCCGGTACCCCCGGGCCAGCAGCGCCTCGGTCAGGTGCGAACCGACGAATCCATTGGCGCCCGTCACCAGGACGAGCTGTTGCCCATTAGTCAAATGCAAACACCGCCTTCAATGCTCTCGACCGCCCCCTATCAGCCAGGGTTCGAAACGCCTGCCTGTACTCGCTCAGCTTGAACGTGTGCGTCAGCAGGGGGGACAGGTCCAGCTTGCCGTGGGCCATCAGCTCCAGGCCCACCTCGTAGGTGCGCATCCTGGATCCCTGATAGTCCTCCGTGGCCACGGCATAGGCGCCCGTGATCGTCAGCTCGTGGAACCACACCGGCGTCCAGTCCACCCCTTTGGGCACCCCAGCCGCCCCGATCAGCACCACGCGCCCGCCGGCGATCGTCATGCGCAGCGCGTCGTCGATGGTCGTGCTGCTGCCCACGCACTCGTAGACGATATCCGCCCCGCCCACCAGGACCGGCTTGCCCAACTGGGGCTGGTAGAGCTTGCCGCTGGTCAGCTCCAGCAGCGCGCTGTAATGCTCCTGGTTGCGGCCTGGCGAAAGCACCTCGTCGGCGCCAAACTGCCGCGCCAGCTCGGCCTGGAAGGGGTACTTGGCTACGACCACGATGCGCGCCCGGCTGCCCAGCGCACGCAGCGAGGCGATGGCGCACAGCCCGATCGTGCCCGCGCCCATGACCAGTACGGTCTGGTCGTCCCGGGGCATATTGGCCATGACCGGATGCAGGGCCGAGGCCAGGGCGTCGATCAGGATGGCGTCCTCGTCGGCGACCGCTTCGGGCACGCGCACCAGCTGGGAGCGGTGGGCCACATAGACCGGCCCCCAGCTTCCGCCCGTATCGGCACAGGAGCCCAGGATCGAACCCGGCGCCAGCGTTCCCTCGGTAAAGCGCTCGCACAGGTTATAATCCCCCCGCTGGCAGGCCGGGCAGGGCTCGGCAAATCCCCTGGGCGCGCAGGGCAGCAGCAGGTCGGCGATGGCCCGCTCGCCCACTGACCAGTCTTCCACCTGCGGGCCCACCTCGGCGATGGTGCCCAGGTTCTCGTGTCCCAGGACAAAGCGCTCGGAGCCAAAGGGGGCGAGGTAGAGGCTGTTGTGCAGATGGATCCAGCCCCAGTCGGTGCCGCAGATGCCGCCATAGCGCGTGTGGATCTTGACCCAGTCCGGGCCGGGCAGGGGGGGCTCGTCAATCTGGCCGTAGCGCAGACAAGACAAACCGCTCCAGAAGAGCGGCTCATAGACAGCCCCCAGCACCTTGCCGGCGATATAGCGCGGCACGCTGACGTCGAATTGGAGCGCTTCCATTAGGGATCCTGATCTGCAAGCGTCACCCGGCAAGTCTAGCACAGGCCCCCCGTTTTGTCAATCAGTTTGCCAGGATGGACTGGGGTAGCTTTGGAACCTTTAACCGCGAGCGGAGCATGGCGTTCCCCACCTGCGCCAGGAGGGCAAACCTGTCACCGCGAGCGAAGCGTGGCGGTCTCCACATGCGCC
>Ga0207796_1000605_pt1 | contig 13896 bp, 12 predicted proteins | sample Pon1CUnioCityCA_6_FD_187274 | JGI IMG/M metagenome (GOLD analysis project Ga0207796, IMG submission 187274) | Marine sediment microbial community from Union City, CA, USA - Pond 1C Sediment 1 (SPAdes) | ecosystem: Environmental > Aquatic > Marine > Intertidal zone > Salt pond sediment ...
CGGCGTTCTACGTGTAGTGTAGAGTTTGTGTTGCGGTCTTCTGAAAGAGATCCCAACGGCCCCTATCGCAGTGTTTCAAAAATCTAAATTGATACCCTTTATTTAATATAGCGAAGAAGGTTTACTTTTTCACCACTTTTTGTGAACTGATCCCGCACTGTGTTGAATATACCTTGATTCAGGAGGTTTTCAATGCTAAACGTTCTTCGATTCAAACTTACCACAGGCATTGATTTCATCGACGTACAGACGGAATGCACTCGCTAAATGCCATTCACTTAAAACGATCTCAACACCTTGACTTTTTGCAGACGCCTTTGGTATCAAGTAATACATAAAAACCATGAAGCTCGGCCTTTTCCAAACCCTTGAAAGGATTAACAATGGTCTACCGCCGTGACGAGCCCTGTTTTCCATGAATGGAAAGCGGGGCTTTTTTGTTCCGAATCGCCCAGATCCGGATGTCCGCGCAGAAGCGAATCGGTCAGTGCAAAGCGGTCGCTTATCCGGTAGCAAGCCGCACATCTAGAGTATTCTCGCTTCCGAGTTGCAATTGGCTCGGCACAAAAAGTGGCTCCCGAAGCGAAAACACGGGGAGTGTTACACCTACGTTAAACCTATCGGTCACCGACCGTCCCGGGACTGCCTGGGAGGGACTTTGCCATGAACCCAATATCAAAAAGGAGGTAGAAAAATGAAACTGAAGCAAGCGATGGGTGTTTGTCTGTTGGTGATGATGGCGATTGTCTTGATATCGACGGGAGCCAAAGGGGCGGAGCCCATCAAAATCGGTATCATCCAAGGTTTGAGCGGCCCATATGAAGTTTACGGAAAGCAAGAGGTCACGGGCTTCAAGATGGGTTTGGAATACGCAACCAAGGGAACCAATCAAATCATTGGCCGGGACATTGAGTTACTCATTGAAGACACGCAGCTGAAGCCGGACAGGGGCAAAATGCTGCTTACGAAACTCTACAGTGACGACAAGGTGCATCTGGCAGTCGGTCCAACCAGCAGCGGCGTGGCGTTGGCGTGCCTGCCCGTCGCGAGAGACTTCAAGAAAATCCTGATTGTCGAACCCGCAGTGGCGGATGCCATTACCGGCAAGGCATGGAATCGATATATCTTTCGAACCGGTCGAAATTCCGGACAAGATGCCATCGGGAATGCTGCCGCCGTGTCAAAGCCCGGAGTGAGCATTGCCTGCATTGGCCAGGATTATGCGTTTGGACGGGACGGAATCGCCGCCTACAAAGCTGCAGCGGAAAAGCTGGGCGCAAAGATTGTCCACGAAGAATATTGCGATCCCAAAGGAACCGATTTTACCGCTCCGATTCAGAGAATTATCGGCGCGTTAAAGGATAAGCCGAGCCCCAAGTATGTATTCGTGATTTGGGCAGGTAAAGGCGGACCGTTTGTTCAGTTGACGCAGAGTGGTTTGGATAAGTACGGCATCGTCCTCACCACTGGGGGGAATGTTTTCCCGGTCCTCAAGCAATGGAAAAACCTCAATCTCGAGGGTATGACCGGTGCGGCTTACTATTACTATGAGAGCCCCGAAAACGCCGTCAACGACTGGTTCGTGAAAGAGCACATGAAACGCTTCGACAACACACCGCCGGATTTCTTCACCTGCGGCGGCTTTTCCGCGGCCATGGCTGTGGTAGAGGGCATCACCCAGGCCGGAAGCACGGATACTGAAACGCTCATCAAAGCGATGCAGGGGATGTCATTTATGACGCCCAAAGGTAAAATGACCTTCCGCAAAGAAGATCACCAGGCCCTTCAGCCCATGTTCGCCTTCAAGATCGAGATCAAGCCCGATGTGGACTGGGCGATACCTGCGCTGGTGAGGGAGTTGTCGCCTGAAGAAACAGCGCCTCCCATATTGAATGAGAAATAGCACAGGATGAATGACGATATTTCGGCGCCGATCATTGAGACCAGGGATCTGACCATCCGCTTCGGAGGGCATGTGGCAGTGGACCATGTAACCCTCGGGATTCAGCCGTTTACCCTCAAGTCCATTATTGGACCCAACGGCGCAGGGAAGACGACGCTCTTCAATCTCATGACCGGTCAGTACAAACCCACAGAAGGAAGCGTTTTGCTGAAGGGCAAAGAAATTACAGATCTCGGTACGGCCGATCGAACACGGTTGGGCATGGGCCGTTCCTTTCAGCTGACGAATATTTTCCCTGCCCTAAGCGTGCTGGAAAACGTGCGCGTGGCCATTCAGTCACGCAAGGGGTTGGGATTAAACTTCTGGAGAAACTATTTGCACTTCTCTGAATTAGAGGATGAAGCCTATGCCATCCTCGAAGCCGTGCTGTTGGAGGAAAAGTGGGCTTCTCCTGCCAGTGAGTTGACCCATGGAGAACAGAGAAAACTCGAAATAGCGATTCTCCTGTCCCTCGATCCGGAGATACTTTTCCTGGATGAACCGACAGCCGGCATGAGTCAAGAAGAGGTGCCGGCTATTCTGGATATCCTTGAAAAGATCAAGCACGCCAGAGATCGCACGATGCTCCTGGTGGAACATAAAATGGACATGATCATGACCCTCTCAGACACCATTGCCGTGCTCCAGGATGGAAGGCTGATTGCGGATGGTGACCCTGATGAGATCTATAGAAGCGAGGTGGTCCAGGAGGCATACCTCGGAGGAGGGTCGAGGCGTGAATGAAATCGTTTTGGCGGTTGAGGGAGTCCATACCTTCATTGGTCGACACCATATCCTGCAGGGGGTTTCCTTTGAGGCAACGGCGGATAATGTGACGGTACTTATTGGACGAAATGGTGCAGGCAAGAGCACGGCACTCAGGTCAATCATAGGCCTGTTGCCGACTTCCGAGGGCAGAATTCTTCACAGAGGGAGAGAGATTCATAAGAAAAAGCCTTATCAGATCGCCCGAGAGGGGATCGGGTTTGTCCCGGAGCACATGGGAATCTTTTCCAACCTCACGGTGGAAGAGAACATGCGGGTGGCGATGCTCGTGGAGGACGCGGCAACCGCTCACAGGCTCGAGAGGACCTTGGCGATGTTCGGCGATCTTCGCAAGTTCTGGACTGCCAAAGCAGGAAATCTGAGCGGTGGGCAAAAGCAGATGCTTGCCATTGCCAGAGCAATTGTGAACGACACGTCCCTGCTTCTTGTGGATGAACCCTCAAAAGGCCTTGCACCCATCATCATAGAATCTCTTATCGACGCCATCAATCAGATTAAAGAACACAGTGTTGTGGTCCTGGTCGAGCAAAACTTTCATCTGGCCAGCAGTGTGGGGGATCAATACTACATTCTGGACGACGGGACCGTCGTCCAGAAAGGCGTTATGGAAGGACTCGCCGGGAACCAGGAACTCAAGAGCCGGTATCTCGGTATCTCTAAAGCTGAGAACCCATTTGGAAATGAACAATGATAAGATCGCGATGGCACTGAAACCCGCAGGGCACTGGGAGAGGCATCTGCCCCTTGCAATCGGAATGGGACTCTTTTTGCTTCCCCTCCTGGGCATTCCAGTTAAAACATATCTGACGTTAACCATTGCGGGGCTTGCCATGGGCATGCTCCTCTTCCTGGTGGCCTCAGGTGTGAGCATCATATTCGGCCTCATGGACGTCATTAATTTTGCCCATGGGGCGTTGTTCACGTGGGGAGCTTATGTAGGCTTCAGCATTTTTCGGCTCTTGAACAAATGGGTGGATGCGGAATCGGTCCTTCAGAATGTGGGAGCTTTCACCATTGCCGTTGTGGCTGCGATGGTGGTCGTGGCTTTTCTGGGAGTTGTGCTTGAAAGGGTGATCGTCCGTCGAGTCTACGGTTCCCATTTGTTTCAGATCCTTATCACCTTTGGATCCACTATTGTGCTGGTGGAACTTATCCGCGTTTTATGGGGACCCAACGATGAGGTAATGCCCGTTCCATTGCGCTTTCAGGGAAACTGGGACGTTATGGATGTCATCGTTCTCAGATATCCCATTGTTTGTATCCTGATGGGGCTGGCCGTATATGCACTGATCCAACTTGTTCTCAAACGGACCAAGTTGGGTACAATTGTCAGGGCCGGCGTAGAAGATTTGGACATGGTCCAGGCCATGGGGCACAACATCTTTTTGCTGCTGACGGGCGTGTTTGCGGTCGGTGCGGCACTCGCGGCGCTGGGCGGCCTGGCCATGGCCATGTTTACCCTCCAGGTTTATCCGGACATGGGTTCGACATATCTTCTCTTTGCCTTTATTGTTGTGATTATCGGCGGACTGGGCAGTGTGACCGGATCCCTTGTGGGCGCACTCATCGTCGGACTCGCCTACAACTATGTGGCCTATCTAATCCCCTGGGCAGCCGCCGGAGTCAATATCCTGATCATGATTGTCATCCTTTTAATTCGCCCCACCGGTCTTTTCCCGGTTGGAAAGTAGCAGGCAAGCGCCATGACAACGCCGACGCCGGTTCAGATCTTTCGCTCGGAGGAGAGGAGGGAGCGATATATCACCGGCAGCTTCTTTCTGAAAATCGGCCTTTTGGCGCTCTTCATTTTGGTACCTTTCCTATTTCCGTCCTTCAAGTCCGTCGATCTTGCCATGAAGGTCATCCTTTTTGCCACCCTCGTAGCCAGCTTTGACATACTTCTCGGATACACGGGGATCCTCTCTTTTGGACACGGGATGTTTTTCGGCATCGGGGCTTACAGCGTGGCATTTCTCATGGGCAAGTACGGCAGTCCCTCCTACGTCAATTTGCTCTTTGGGGTCCTCATTGCCGCCGTTATCGCTTCTTTCATCGCACTTTTCATCAGTTTTCTCTCCCTTCGCGTCAAGGCCATCTTTTTTGCCATGATTACCCTTGCAATAGCGGAGTTGGCCATTGTCCTGGCGACCAAATTGACCGGCTTGACGGGCGGTGAAGATGGAATCAGTATCAGTATGCCCGGCGTCTTTTCCGTCTCCTTTACCCTCGGCAAATTTGCGGGAGTAGAAATCACAGGCAGGACGGTGACCTATTATCTGATTCTTCTATCATGTTCCGCGCTCTTTCTCACAATGCTCCGCTTTACCCATTCACCGCTGGGCCGCGTCCTACAAGCGATCCGAGACAACGAAGCACGTGCGGAAGCGCTCGGTTACAAGACTTTCATTTTTCAGAGCATTGCGATCACCTTTGGATGTGTGATGGCTGCGATTACAGGCGGGCTTTACGCCATGTGGGTGGGATACGTGAACCCCGAGTCGAGCCTGGGAGTGATGACCATCATGCTGGACGTCCTCCTCATGGTCATCATCGGAGGCATGGGGACCCTTTATGGCGGCATTATTGGCGCCGGTTTCGTCAAGGTTACCCAGACTTTTCTGCCCGATCTTCAGGATTTGGCGATGACGCTCTTTCCGCAGGCGGAATTCATGCATCATATCTTTGAGCGATGGCTTCTGCTGTTTGGGATTCTTTTTATTCTCGTCGTTATCTTTTTTCCAAAAGGGGTCATGGGCTCGATTCGTGATTACATGGCCCGCCGGTCTCGATAGTCTACGGGTAACCGTCAAGCGTGCCGGCGTCGTGGTCATAAGAATCGGGTGACAAATGAGACGTTCGCAGAGAATACTTTTTTGAAGCCGTCACTATTTGATGAACTCGCAGAAATTCGGAAATTACCTATTTCCGTCATTCCGGCCCCGCATCCAGTGCGGGATAAACTGCAGTCGGAATCCGGTTTTTTCAGCCGGTTAAGGGGTAACTGCACTCCGGTTTTTACCGGAGTGCCGACTTTTTACGAGGCCATCACCCTTTGAGTTTCAAAAACCTGAAGGGCGATGATTAAAGAAAGGATATGGATATGTCCGAACCCATCATGAAAAAAGTCAAGGGAGACGGCGCTGAAATCAATCTGGCCATATGGGAGGGAGCAGACACCCCGATCCTTTGCGTTCACGGCATCACGGCGAACTGCCGCTCCTGGGATGTTCTGGCTGCGGCTTTGACACCAAAGCACCGGATGCTCGCCATGGATCTGAGGGGAAGAGGCCGCTCGGACAAACCACCTTCCGGATACTCTCTGGAACAGCACATTCGGGATATCATCGGCTTGATGGACGACATGAGGCTTGACCGGGCCGTGCTGATGGGCCACTCCCTGGGAGCGTTTATCTCTCTGGTCTTTGGTGCCCAACACCCGGAGCGCGTGGATCGAATCATCCTCGTTGACGGTGGGGGCAAACTCTCGGCGGATCAGCTGGATGAAGTGTTTGCAGCCATCAAGCCTGCGCTGGATCGTTTGGGGCAGGTGTTTCCGTCCGCGGATGCCTATATCGAAGCCATGAAGTCCGCCCCCTATATTCATCCCTGGTCTCCCGCCATCGAAGGCTATTATCGCTACGAGTTGGAGGCGGTCGATGGCGGCGTGAGGACCAACATCGATGCTGTCCACATTCAGGAGGAGAGTGCAAACATCAGAAAAGTGGAGCCGGATCAGTTTTATGCGAAAGTGCGAAGCAAGGTCCTCATACTTCGCGCAACCGAGGGGCTCCTCAGCCAAAACGATTTGCTGTTGCCTGAGCCGGTGGTCGAAACGATGGTTCGGGAGATACCCGATGCCACCCGGTTTGACGTTGAGGGCGTAAATCACTACGGCATTGTCTTCCAACCCAATGCCGCGAGAGACCGTGCCATCCTCTCTTTTCTCGAGGCCTAGCCATCGAGGGAGTCATCTGAACGACAACAGAATACCGGATTTGCCGGTGAATAAGGCCCAAGGAATATCTCATCTCCAAGACCTCATCCGATCACAGGGCTTATGTTCTGCAAACCGAAAACCACTGCCCGCCTTCATGCGCTTATCGAAGAAATAGCAATACAGCCCCGGCGATTTATCTCTCACCCTTCCCCTATTAACAACATAGCCGCAAACCTGGAACCGTTCAACCGCTTCAACCGAGATACCTGGATTATTTCTATTGCGTTTTTTCATCTTTAGCGCTATCCCCTAAACAGAGGGACAGCGAATTCAGGAGAAACATTGGATTGGCTTTTTTGTCGGCTGGGACAAAAAAGCGAATCGTGTCGTTAACCTTAACCAAAGGAGGAGGGTTATGAAAAAATGGTGTGTTGTGCTTTTTGTGATTGTCTTTATTTGGCCCCTTTTGGCATTCAGCAGTGACAATCCCGTCACGGGCGGGACGCTCATCTGGGGTCGCGGCGGAGACTCGGTCAATCTGGATCTGGCCCAGGCCACCGACGGGGAATCCATCAAAGCCGGGATTCAAGTCCTTGAGAACCTGGTCATTTTCGGAAAAGACTCCATGGATGTCGAGCCACAGTTGGCGGAGTCCTGGACGGTATCGGATGACGGCATGACATGGACTTTCAAGCTCCGCAAGGGCGTGCGATTCCATGACGGGACCCCCTTCAACGCAAAGGCCGTTTACGACTCCTTTGCCCGAATCATCGACAAGAGCCATCCCTTCCATGGCTACGGCAAATGGGTATACCTCAGCCTTTCCCTTGGCCAGGTAAGCGAAATCAAGGTCATCGATGACTATACCATCGCGCTGTTGACCCAAAAACCTTACGCGCCCCTGCTGAATAATTTGGCCCTCTGGCTGTGCCCGATTCTTTCGCCCAAAGCCATGGCCGAGCATAAAGACCAGATCGGACTCCACCCGGTGGGCACCGGCCCTTTCAAATTTGTCAAGTGGGTCAAGGACGATCAGATCATACTGGAACGAAACGCGGACTACTGGGGTGAAAAGGCGAAAGTGGACAAGATTATCCTCAAATCCATTCCCGAGCCCTCGGCGCGGTTGATGGCCCTTCAATCCGGCACCGTCGACATCGCCGACGACCTCGACCCGGATTCCATCACCCTGGTCAAGAAAGATGCCAAACTCGCCGTCATCGATCGACCCAGTGTCAATGTCGGATATCTTGCCCTCAATACGGAAAAGCCGGTCCTCAAAGACGTTCGGGTTCGCCGGGCCATCTCCCATGCCATCGACAAGGAAACCATCATCAAAACCATCTTTCAGGGGCTGGCCATAGCGGCCAAGAACCCCTTTGCCCCCTCGATCTGGGGGTACAACGATGCCATCGAGCCGTATGAATTCAATCCGGAAAAGGCGAAAGAATTGTTGAAGGCGGCGGGATTCGACCAGAATGAGGAGTTGGAACTCTGGGCCATGCCGGTATCCAGGGCCTACATGCCCGAACCGGTGAAAACGGCGGAGCTGATCCAAGCATATTTGGCTTCGGTCGGTATCAAGGCAAAGATCGTGCGCCTGGACTGGGGAACCTACTTAAAGAAAACGGCCAATGGTGAGCATGATATGTGCATGCTGGGCTGGCTGGGAGGCAACGCCGACCCGGACAATTTTCTTTACGGGTTGCTTTCGGCCGACACGGCCAAGACACCCGGGGCCGCCAATGTTGCGCTTTGGAAAAGCGCCGAGTTCACCGAGCTGTGTCTGAAAGCCCAGAGGACCTTTGATAAGGACGAGCGCATAAAATACTATCTGAAGGCCCAGGAGATTTTCCATGACGAGGCACCCTGGGTTCCCATTGCTCACTCCACGATCGTTCGCTGCTACAATAAACGCTTGCACGACGTGCCGCTTCGGCCAAACGGGCTGAACTCGTTTCAGATGGTTTGGAAGGAACAATAAAGGGTAACCTTTAGATGCCTTTGGGTTACATATCAAGACGCCTTTTTCATCTCGTCTTGATTCTTTTCGGGGTCTCCATTTTGGTCTTCCTCATGCTCAGGATGATCCCCGGGGACCCCGCCCAGCTCCTTCTGGGTGAGTATGCCAACCCTGAGGAACTCGCCCGTTTACGGACCCAACTCGGCCTGGACAAGTCTTACCTGACTCAGTATTGGATCTATCTTAAAAATACCCTCCAGGGAGACTTCGGCAATTCGGTTCGCACGGGTGCGCCCGTGGTGGACGAAATTGGGGTCCGCCTTGTTGCAACCATTGAGCTTTCCATGGCGGCCATGCTGATTGCCACCCTCTTTGGCATTGCGGCGGGGGTCGTTTCAGCGGTTAAGCAATACTCAATTCTGGACTATGCGTCCATGTTTTTGGCCCTGGTTGGGGTGTCAATGCCTATCTTCTGGTTGGGCTTGATGCTGATTTACCTTCTGGCCGTGAAATTCCCGATTCTTCCCATGATGGGCCGTCTCAGCATGGGCCTGGAGACGACCCCGCTCACCGGTCTTGTCATGATCGATAGCCTGATCGCAGGGCAGTTTGGCGCCTTCTGGGATGGGCTGCGACATCTGCTTTTGCCCGCCTTTACCCTGGCGACCATTCCCATGGCCATTGTCGCCCGAATCACGCGTTCGAGCATGCTGGAAGTTCTGAATCGGGACTATGTCAGAACCGCCAGGGCAAAAGGCCTTGGCGAGGCGGTGGTAATCCTCCGCCACGCTCTCCGCAATGCCTTTTTGCCGGTGGTTACCGTGCTGGGCCTGAATCTGGGCCTGCTCCTGGGCGGTGCCGTCCTGACAGAGACCATTTTCTCTTGGCCCGGCTTGGGCCGCTATGTCGTGGATTCACTCATGGGCCGAGATTACGCCGCCGTGCAGGGTTGTATTCTTATCTTCGCCGTCCTGATGGTCCTGATTAACTTAGCTGTGGATATGATCTATGTACTGCTGGATCCGAGGATTCGTGTTCAAGAGTAAAGGGCGCTATCGATGACACGGTTTGAGGCACTTCGGGATCTGTTACGCAACTGGAGCGCATCCGTGGGGATGATTGTCATCGCCTTGGTCCTGGTGGTGGCACTCATTGGGCCGGCGATGGCGCCCTACGACCCCATTGCCCCGGCACCCCTCGACAGGCTGAAGGGCCCCAGCCCTGCCCACTACTTGGGGACGGACAGCCTCGGTCGTGACATTTTCAGCCGAATCATCCACGGCAGCCGAATCTCGTTGATGATCGGGTTAATTTCGGTGACCATCTCACTGGTGCCCGGGACGTTTCTGGGACTTCTGGCCGGCTATTTCGGAGGATGGTTGGATAGCCTCATCATGCGGCTCATGGACATGCTGCTGGCCTTTCCCGCCATCTTGCTCGCCATTTTTATTACCGCCATCCTGGGGCCCAGTCTTCCCAACACCATGATAGCGGTCGGGATTGTCTATATTCCCCATTATGCCCGAATCGTTCGTTCAAGCGTTTTGTCTCTGAAAGAGCAACTTTTTGTCCAAGCGATTGCCCATTTGGGGGGCAGCCACGCTCGGATACTGGGCCGACATATTCTGCCGAACTCCTTGCCGCCAATCATCGTGTATGCCACGTTAGGCATGGGCACCGCCGTTTTGCAGGCTGCGGCGCTCGGTTTTTTGGGCCTGGGCGCTCAGCCGCCCCAGCCGGAATGGGGAGCCATGCTCAGCGAGGGCCGCCAGTATATCCAAATCGCGCCCCACGTTGCGGCCTTCCCGGGAGCGGCAATTCTCCTCTTGGTCCTTGGATTCAACCTCTTCGGCGACGGCCTTAGAGATGTGCTGGATCCCTCGTTGAGGTCGCAATGAGGGAAACGGTTCTGGAGATTAAGGGGCTTACGACGCAATTTCGAACCCGGCGGGGCGTAGTCACTGCGGTGGACGGGGTCGATTTGACCCTGGGCAGAGGCGAAACGCTTGGAATCGTTGGAGAGAGCGGGTGCGGAAAAAGTGTAACCGCACTATCGATTCTCGGGCTGCTTCCAAAACCGGCCGGAAAAATTGCTTCCGGTAGGATTTTTTTTGACGGACGGGATTTGGTCACCCTCCGTGAGGCGGATCTTCGTCATATCCGCGGAAACGACATTTCCATGATTTTCCAAGAACCGATGACCTCGCTCAATCCTGTGTATACGGTGGGCTTTCAAATTCAGGAAGCCATACGGAAGCACCGCCATATGAACAAGGGCGCTTCGCGAACCGAGGCCGCTAAAATGCTCGGTTTGGTGGGTATCCCTGAGCCTGAGATGAGGATCGACGATTACCCCCACCAGATGTCAGGCGGGATGCGTCAAAGAGTCATGATCGCCATGGCGTTAAGCTGCCATCCTCAGATTATGATCGCCGACGAGCCCACCACCGCGTTGGACGTAACCATACAGGCCCAAATCCTCGACCTGATTGGGCGACTTAAGGATGAAATCGGCATGTCGGTCCTGCTGATCACCCATGACCTGGGCGTCGTGGCTGAGATCAGTCAGCGGGTCATGGTCATGTATGCCGGCAAAGTGGTCGAGAGTGCGAACGCCGAGGAGCTCTTCGGCAATCCGGCCCATCCTTACACGGTCAGCCTCTTTAAGTCCTTGCCCAAAATTGGGGGCCGGAAGGGCACTCTCGAAGCCATTCCCGGTGTGGTTCCCAGTTTGCTCAACCTGCCGAAGGGTTGCGCCTTCCAGGAACGTTGTTTCAAGGCGCAATCTCGGTGTCGGCAGACACCCCCTTGGCAGGAGATCAGACCCAGCCATAGGGTACGGTGTTGGAAACCGGTGGATCAATGAAACGATCCCCGCCCATACTTGCTGCAGAGCAACTCACCAAGCATTATCCACTCAAGACCGCCGGTTTCTCCCGTCGATCAGGCATTGTACGGGCTGTGGAGGACGTGTCTCTGACCGTGCTTTCGGGCGAAGTTTTTGGCCTGGTCGGCGAGAGCGGCTGTGGCAAATCAACCCTGGGACGGGTTCTCCTCCGCCTGGAAGCGCCCACGGCGGGTCAGGTTTTTTTTGCAGGTCGGAATCTCGGCGCGTTCGGGTCATCTCAATTGAAGAAGTTCCGCCGCGAGGCCCAAATTATCTACCAAGACCCTTACTCGGCCCTCAATCCACGGCAGAAAATAGGCCGACTTATTGAGGAGCCGCTGAGTATCCACCAGGTCGGAACGCGCCGGGAACGGCTGGACCGGGTGCACTGGTTGCTGGATATTGTCGGACTTCAACCCGACCATGCACAGCGCTACCCCCATGAATTCTCGGGCGGTCAACGGCAGCGAATCGTCATTGCTCGCGCACTGGCACTCAATCCGAAATTACTTCTTGCCGATGAACCGGTATCCGCCTTGGATGTGTCCATTCAGGCCCAGATACTCAATCTCCTCGAGGGGCTTCGGGCCGAATTCGGACTCACCTACATCTTTATCTCCCATGACTTGAGCGTTATCGAGCACATCGCAGATCGCGTCGCAGTCATGTATCTGGGCCGTCTCGTAGAAGTCGGTCCCAAAGGAAAATTCTATAATCAGCCGATCCATCCTTACTCACGGGCGCTGCTCTCTGCCGCGCCAATTCCTGATCCCACTGCGCAACGGAATCGTGTAATTTTAACCGGTGACGTCCCCAGTGCCGTCAACCCGCCTTCCGGCTGCGCGTTTCACCCCCGCTGTCCGGAACGACGGGACATCTGCCCAACAAAAGTGCCGACCTTGAGGCAAATTAGCCCTGGGCGCTGGGTGTCCTGTCATTTGAGGTAGATACAAACAAGGCCGACGCGCGCTTGGGAAACCAATGAGGTCTTCCGGGGCTTTTTGAGCGGGATTTCCAACCGGGGGTCTGGATTCATTCCTGCTTTTGTGGCTCACTGCCCGAAAGCCAGGTCAGGCGAAGGCAGCCTGCTTTGAGATCGAATTCCTTCCTGAGAATCCCTCGGGGCCGACGCGTCCGCATCATCAAGTGCTTCTCGATCACCCGATGGGCCTGAACACAAAGCGCCAAGAGCCTGCCCGAAGCCACTTCATCCGGCACCTCGATAATGATTTCTGATCGGGTGACCTCCGGATAACGAACGGCAAAATTGATTTTCCCGAGACGGGAGACGGGAGGAAACACCCGCAGCGGTTCGCCCGTTGACACTGGAAATACCCTGGGCTCGGGGGTATGGGCGTAGCGCTGATAGCGGGCTGCCAGCTCCCGGTTGAGTTGAAGGATTTCCGCTTCACGCCGCATGGCTTCACCCAAATGCCTCCCCAACCTCATCGCTTCCCGATGTCCCGGGTGGAAAGGATCTTCAATGAATGGGATGTATGCATACACAAACGTCCTGGGAATCCAAAACTCCCGAAAGCGAAAGGGTACATACCCTGAAAAAGGCTGATCCCACTCATGGCACGGGACGCCATGGTGGTCCACCATGATTTCCGGTAACCAACGTCTCCAGAGCCTCGCTTTGGCCCGCGCCTCCGGAAAGCGGGGAATCCTTGAAAAATAATCGCTGTAATACTCAGACCCCAGGGCATTGTATCTGGCAGCGTGGAGTTTATGATCTTTGCAGTGCGCTTGGAGTTCTTCGAATGTCGCAACACCGTCCGGATTTTCCATCGGAATCCACGCCACATTGACATGTTTAAGCAGCGCGGTACCTTGCGATGAAACGGCCAGGAACCAAGCCGTTTGCAATGCTGCGTTGGTGCTGGAAATCTCGTTTGCATGGTGCCGCGCATTGAATACCAGGGTGGGTTTCAACAACCGCACTTTTGCTGTGGAAATGAGTTCTCCGCCGCCCGGCAATGTCGCCTCCAAGGCCCACACCGTCCGGCCCTGCCAAGACTGTGCCGCTCGCCAGGCCGCTATCTGCGGAAGCCGGCCGAGGTGTTGAATCCAGTTTTCCACTTCCGTGGCAGTCAACAACCGATCCTCGGGCGGCCTCTTTCCAGGCAACGCTGCGGCATTCGTTTTGCGGGCTGTACCTGTCAAACGCGGCGCTTTCAGCCAAAGCCGAAGCGCATCGGTCGCCCCATCCGCATTCAACCCGAAGGCACGCGCAACCTGGACCAATCTTTTACGAACGGTTGAATCAACCCCTCTGATCTTGCCGCCGAATTCTAAACGCCAGCGGTCTTTTCGAAAATGCAACGCCGTTACCGGCGGGACCTGAACTGAGCGGATCGGCGGGGACGATGGGGGCGTCT
>Ga0207796_1000606_pt1 | contig 13893 bp, 17 predicted proteins | sample Pon1CUnioCityCA_6_FD_187274 | JGI IMG/M metagenome (GOLD analysis project Ga0207796, IMG submission 187274) | Marine sediment microbial community from Union City, CA, USA - Pond 1C Sediment 1 (SPAdes) | ecosystem: Environmental > Aquatic > Marine > Intertidal zone > Salt pond sediment ...
CCCGCCGCCCGGTGCGATCCGTTCTGGTGCCCACAGCCGGTGGCCCGAACAGTCACCTGGCGCTGAAGATGGCCGTCGACATGGCGAAGGCCGGCGAAGAGGGGCCGGCGAAGGTCACGCTGCTCCACGTCTTGCCGGTGGGAGCCCGCACAGCCGACCGCGTCCGCGCCAGGCAGAACTTCCAGCAGGCCATGGAAGGGATCGACTATGAACGCATCGAGACCCGCATGGTGGAAGGGAGCGACGTGGTACAGACAGTGCTGGAAGAGGCTGTGGGCCTGGACCTGATTGTCACCGGCGCCACCCAGGAAGGATTGTTCACGAATTTGCTCATCGGCAACACGGCCGAGCAGATCGCGCGCCGGGCCAATGTAACAACCATGATCGTCAAGCGGAGGAGCAGGTTGCTCCATTCGTTGATGCGGCAGACGGTGCTGGAGCCGACCACTAGGAAGGAGACCGAGAGCTCCGCATCTGCGGGAGGGTCGGATGAATGATCCGCTGACTCGTCGTCGCAGTATTTGGGCGGGGGCGTGAATCACTGAAGCCCTGCACCTCTGAAGACACTCAAGACGGACGGTCGTTCAGCGGCCTCAGTGTCTTCAGAGCCTCAGCGGTTCAGATGCGGGGCGCCACTTGAATGGGCCTCATCACCAACTCGTCGACCAGCCGTATACCGCGGGTCCCGGTGTGCGTGTGGTGTATGATCCCAGGCCGCAGGTGGAGGCGTTGTGCCGCCCAGCCAAATGTGATAAGGTGGCATTGCGACCCACTGTTTCAGGGGAAGGGAGCGAGCGTGGCGGGAGCAGGCAGTCTGGAGAGGGCGGCGCGAGCGATATCGACGGTATCGTATTTTGCTGAGCTCGATGACGCCACCCTGGAGACGGTCGCCCGGGCTGCGTTGCGGCGAGACTACGGGCCGGATGAGACTGTCTTCCTTGAGGGTGAGCCCTGCACCGGGCTCTACATCATCGAACATGGATGGCTGAAGACGGTCAAAGCATCCACTGAGGGCCGGGAACAGGTGCTGCGCTTCGTCGGGCCGGGGGAGGTGGTGAACGAGGTCGGCGTCTTTGCCGAAACGCGTAACCCGGCCACTGTCATCGCCCTCGAACCCACCACGGCGTGGCACATCCATCGACAGACGATCCTCCGGCTCCTGCAAAAAGACCCCGCATTCGCTCGGCGCGTCACCCAGAGTCTGGCGCGGCGGGTGCTCCACCTAGTCTCCTTGGTAGAGGATCTCTCGCTGCGGACCGTCGAGGCACGGTTGGCACGGCTGCTGCTGGAGCGGGCCGAGAATCAGGCGGTACGGCGCCGTCGCTGGGCGACCCAGGCGGAGATGGCTGCGCGCCTGGGAACGGTGCTCGATGTCGTCAACCGGGCGCTGCAGGAGCTGGCCCGGGAGGAGCTCATCGAGGTGGAGCGGCATCAGATCCGAATCGTTGACGCCGTAGGTTTGAAGGCGAAGGCTATGATGGACTGATCCTTTCGACCCAAAATCGACAAAAGTCGAAGACGCACGTTCGCTCAGGTGGTAGACTATGTCTATGTTTGTGTGCAGATGCCTGAGCGAATTTGCTTTCCGTGAGGTTCCGTGAAGCTAACCGACCGACCGCGGCGAGGCCAGCCACTGCCGGACATCAATCAATCTCGATGTGATGGGTGCGGCCGCTGCGTCAGCGTGTGCCCCACCGGGGCATTGTCGCTGAAGAGCGGCAGAGCGGTCGTGTCAGACCCGCTGGCTTGTGACTATCACGGCTATTGCGAGAGGGTCTGTCCCGTGCAGGCCATACGACGTCCGTTTGAGATCGTCTTAGCAGAGTAGACGGCGACGACCCTCCGCGAATCAGGCACTGTCGCTAGAACCGAGAGTCTCCCGGGCTCACGGGCAGGATATCAATACAAGGAGCGAGAATCATGAAGATCGTGAATGCCTTACAGGCGCCCGAAGCGCCAAATCCCCACGGGGTCAGCGCCTGCGGGCTGCATGACTCGGAGCACGTCCAGGTGTCGATGGTAACCTTGCAGCCTGGCGAGGCGCTGAAGCGACACGTCACGCCAGTTGACGTTTTCTTCTACGTCATTGAGGGCGACGGGGTGGTCGAGATCGGAGACGAACAAGAGCCCGTCTCCGCCGACATGCTGATTGATAGCCCTGCCGACATTCCGCACCGCTTGCTCAACGAGAGCGACGGTGTCTTCCGCTTCTTGGTGGTCAAAACGCCGCGACCGACGCGCGCCACCAAGGTCCTGTAGCAAGGAGGAGACATGCCGAGACAAGCTGTGTTCGCCATTATGACGTTCTTGCACGATCTGTTCACTGCCGTCTGGATCGGCGGGCTGATCACGCTGGGACTGACTGTCCTTCCGGCAGCCAAGCAGGTGTTGGGGAAGGGACCACAGATGAAGAAGCTGATGGACAGGATACAGGATCGGCTGAGCACGCTGGTCTATATCAGTATTGTCGGGTTGATACTCACAGGGGTCCTGTTGGGCAACCGGACGCCGGCATTCAACGGCTTGTTCCGCTTCGGCAACCGCTATTCGACCGTGCTAACGGTCAAACATCTGTTTGTGGTGGCGATGATCGCCGTAACCCTGGTCCGCAGCCTGGTGCTTGGTCGCCGGCCCGGGCCATCCACGCCGTCTCAGGAGAAATTGAGCGTCCTGCTCTTACTCATCAACGTGGCGCTGGGCGTCGTGGTGTTGCTGCTCAGCGGCTTCGCCGCAGCCTTCTCGGTGGCACCAGCGGTATGAAGCCGGGAGTCTAGTACCTCGAACACGACGTGACGCTACAGGGGCGAATCAGTGGAGACCGACGCGGAAGCGGCATCGGGATCATGGCCGGCGTGCTGTGAGCCGTGGCAGCCTACGGCTTTCTCAAAGCGAAGGATTGGGCCTGGACGACGGCCGTCATCGCCCACGTGGTCAGCTTACTGACCGGTTTCTTCGGCATGATTCCGGATGCCAGCCGCGGTCTGTTCCCGGTGTTCATCATCGTCTTTGTCCCCAATCTGATCACCACCTTCCTTCTCCTGAGCTACGTCGTCGGGTGGACGGCAAGATCGTCGCGCTCAGTTTCCTCTCCGTTGACACGTACGTGCTGGCCTTCATGAACCGAGTGGCTGCCACGGACAACACATCCTCTCCGGCAAGCCCTTCCTCATCGCCGTGCAGCGGATCAACTGGGTGGCGGCTGCCGCCCGGGCTGTCTTCACCGTGGGGCTTCTGAAGCGGGAGCCGTGGACATAGCCCGTCGGATTGGGGGCTGGATTGATGACCCTGATTGCGGGCGTGCCGCTGGTTGCTGTGACCACGATCAGGCATGGACGGTTTTCGATGTTCTCGCCCTGTTCCTGGGGCGCAGACTGATTGACCTGTTCTCTAGACGGGGTGCGGTGGCGGAAAGAGGAGGCCCAGCCGTGAGCACGCAGACAGAACTGGAGAGCCCCACGGTCACTCCGAGTCAGGGCACGCTAGCCGAAAGAGCAGGCGCGTACTGGGCGCTGATCAAGAGCCGGCAGACGCTGCTCCTGCTGGCGACAGGCGTGGCTGGCTACTTGAGCGCCAGGCCTGACGCTGCATCACTGCAGGAGGCGGCGTTGATGCTGCTGAGCCTGTTTGCGGCCATCAGCGGCACGACAGCACTCAACATGGTGCTGGACGTCGACATCGACGCGCGGATGGGGCGCACGGCGGACCGACCACTGCTCAGCGGCACCCTGTCGCCGACCGGGGCGACGATCTTCGGCGGCGTCTTGGTCGCCCTGGGAATGAGCCCGGTCTTCGGGATGGTCATCGCCGCTGGCGTGCTCTTCGACTTGCTCATCTACACGCTGTGGCTTAAACGTCGCTCTCCGTGGTCGATCGTCTTCGGCGGCATCTCGGGCGGGATGCCGATCCTGGCGGGACGGGCGCGGGGACCGGACAGGTGGACGGCCTGGGACTGCTCCTGGCCCTATCCGTCTTGACATGGATCCCGGCGCATATTATGACGCTGTCGATGAAGTATGCCAGCGACTACCGCCGGGCCGGTGTGCCAACATGGCCGACAGTCCATGGTTTCGATTCAGCGGGCCCCTTCATCGCCTTGGCCAACGGCGTGCGCATCGGCGCGGGCTGGCTGCTGCGGATTTGCCGGGGTGACTGCGTCGACGCGTACACGCTGGCATTGCTGGGCTTCTCGGTCACCGTGATGCTTGGACTCTCGATGTGGTCGGTCTGGCGGTCATCGGCCAGGTTCAACCATCTGCTGTTCAAGTTTGCGTCCGTTCGTATGCTGGGATCTATGGTGTTGATCGCGCTGGGGACGATCGTTTAGCGAGTCAGGACCCCCGACCCAGGGGCGTCTCACGCCGTGAGACGCCCGATCTGGAACCCGGGTTCTCGAATTGATGCGCCCGGTTACCCGCCAGAGAGCACCTGCGCCGTTTTTCCCCGCCGCTTGACAAGATGCATCTTCGCCAATAATATTGATTTAGTATCTGCTTAATTACTGACATTTCATGGACCACGTGAACAAGCTGGCCCGCTTCTTCAAGGCCTTCGGGGATGCAACGCGCTTGCGCCTCGTGGGCCTGCTGGCGCGGCAGAAGGCCGGCAGCGCCCTCTGTGTGGGACGCCTGGCGCACGAATTGGATACCACAGCGTCGAACGTCTCGCAACATCTGCGGGTACTCAAGGACCTGGGATTGGTGCGGAAGGAGCGACGAGGGTACCGGATCCATTACTTTCTGGATGAAGATCAACTGGCGGCCTACCGGAGCGGCGTGCAGGAGTTCCTCGGAGTGCCGTTTGTGGGCGAATCCGCGGTCGAAGATCGCGCAGGCGACGAATAGGGGATCGGCCGGGCCAGTCGCAGCCATACGGTTCTGTCTGTCAGATGCTTAGCACGCGGAGAGGGGATGCGTGTGACGGCAGGGGAGGATCAGGCATCCGCTCCGGCGAGCGACGGACACAGGGATTTCGAGCTCGACTTGTGGGAGCTGGGCTGGCCGGCCGCGGGGAGGAGCGGGCCTGACACCCGCCGCTGGATTGATCAATGCGGCGTGAGCGGGAGTTGGGGGAGCCGCCGAATTGGGAGCGTGGGTCTGACGTATCTGTTGCGGGCTCTCACCCGGCGGGGAGATCTGCCCGATGTCCTGTCTGATGCTTTCCGTGACGAGGAGGGGCCACGCGATGAGTGAGGAAGTGCCCGCAATCGAGGTCAAGGCGCTGAAGAAGCGTTACGGCGCGGTGGATAGCCCGTCGAGCGTTCTGGCGGTGGACGGCGTCAGCTTTCGGGTGCGCCCAGGACAGGTCTTCGGCCTGCTGGGCCCAAACGGGGCCGGCAAGACGACGACTATTCGCATGCTCACCGGGCTGACCCGGCCAGATGCCGGCGAGGCGCAGGTCCTAGGGCTGGATCTGAAACGTGACCTACCGCGGATCAAGAAACGCGTGGGTGTGGTGCCGGAGCGATCGAACCTGTACAACGAACTGTCGGCACGAGAGAATCTGATGTTCATGGCACAGCTTTACGGTGTGCCGCGTCCGGAGCGGGGCGCGCGGGCCGACGACCTGTTACGCCGCTTCCGGTTGGAGAGTAGACGGGACACGCGCTTTGGCAAGCTGTCGAAGGGCATGAAGCGGGCATTGACGGTCGCCGCCGCGCTCATTCACAGGCCGCAACTTCTCTTCCTGGACGAGCCCACAGGGGGGCTGGATGTGGTCGCCGCACGCGGCTTGCGGGCCCTCATCGAACGGCTACGGAACGAGGGCGTGACCATCCTTCTGACAACCCACTACCTGGAGGAAGCGGAGCGCCTCGCCGACCGGGTGGGCTTGCTGGTAGATGGCCGGATCGTCGCGAACGACACGGTCGCGGGCTTGAAGCAGCGAGTGGCAGACGGAGAGACCGTGGTGGAGATACGCTACCGGGACGCGATGGGGTCGGATCGCGTCCGACTCTACAACGATGACGGCGTGACTGGGGTACGAGCAGCACTGGATCGAGCGGAGGCTGCCGGGCGGGAGGTGATTAGTATCGACACGGTCCGGCCGTCTTTGGAGGACGCATTCATCGAGCTGACGGGTTTGAGTGCTGAGGTCATGCAGGCGGAGAAAGGGAGCCGGTGATGTGGCGCGATAGCCTGCGAGGCCTGATCTACGTGGCGTGGAAAGATATGAGAGCCTACTACTTCAAGCCCCCGAACATCAGCTGGGGGATGCTTTTCCCCGGGGCTCTCATACTTGCCTTTGCGGTACGGACACCCGGGGATTTAAGGGCACTGATCCCAGGATTGGTCGCGATGACGGCGCTCTTCAGCGCCACGTCGATGGAGGCGATCGTCATCACCTTTGAGCGGCGGACCGGCGCGCTGGAGCGGCTTCTGCTGGCGCCGATGACCCTGCCCGCGATGCTGGCCGGGAAGGTGCTGGGCGGCATGCTCTTCGGCGTGACCATCAGCGCCGTGGTCCTCGTGGGTGCGAGCGCGGGGTTCGGGCTTGTCGCATGGCGGCTCCCCGCAGCGTTTGTAGCCTTAATCTTCTCGACAGCCGCATTTTCCGCCCTGGGAGCCCTGGTGTCGGTGTCCGTCCAGGAAGTCTTCGAGGCCCAGACCCTGGCCAACGCCATCCGTTTCCCCATGATCTTCCTCTGCGGCGTATTCGTGCCGTTGGAGGCGTTGCCCGGCGCCCTGCCCACGGTAGCGCGTCTGCTGCCCCTGACGTACGCAGTCAAGGCGCTCGACGTCGCGCTGCTGAGCGGTCCTCTCTCGGCGATATGGCTCGATCTGGCCGTTCTGGCAGGCTTCACCGTGGCGCTATTCGTCCTCGCCACGGGCATCCTGCGCCGTCGTTTGGACTAGGCAGACGGCAGAACAGACCCCCCCGGCCTCACGTCCTCTGCTCTGGCAACAGCACCGGCGACTCCGTCGCGTGGGCTCCCTCACTGAGATTGACGACTCCTCAAGCGCGGATGCTGGCCGGTCTTTCACCGGGGGCATCCTGCACCTGTCGCCCGAAGGGGATCAACCCCTGGAGTCTCAGTTTGACAGTGTGGTCTGTGGTGCTGAGTGCCCGTGTTGGAAGAGCCCGTGCCCAGAGATGAACCACTTGACAGGGGGTGGCTTTGGGGTAGACTATATGCATGCTGCATATAACTGTAAGTGGAATATCGAAAGGGTGGTGATGTGAAGGCGCGTCGGAAAGGGTTAGACAAGCACACGTACTGTCAATGCCGGGGCGGGAAGAGCCAGAGCTTCGTCCGCCCGCGGTTGCTGCTTCAACTCTCGAAGAAACCTGCCCACGGCTATGAGCTGTTGGAGGTGCTGGAGAGCGAGAATCTGCCTACCCCTGACCCCAGCACCCTCTATCGCGTGCTGCGTCAGTTCGAGGAAGATGGGCTGGTCCAGTCCACGTGGGACACGACTGGCGGTGGTCCGGCCCGTCGTGTGTACGAGCTAACGGATCAGGGAGTGGAGTTCCTCCACGCCTGGGCGGCGAACATCCGGCGCACCCGCAGGCGTTTGAGCGACTTTCTGGTGGAGTACAAAGCGCGATTTGAGATCGTCGACGAAGGCGGCGAAAGAGACGTGTGAGCACCATGGCTCTGATGATCATCCGCTGCCACCGCACGCAGGCGGGCGAGAGCCCTATCCTGGTTGGCGCGGCAAGCTCAACGACGTTGAGCGAGCGGCAGCGGCTCTTTCTGGGCAGCGAGCACTTTCGACCAGTGGTGATCCGGGGAGAGCATGGTGACGGCGTACATCCCGACGTACTCGGACGACATCTGACGGAGGAGAACCCGAAATCAAGGGAGGACTAGGACGAATGACGAACGCGATTGAAGTACAGAACCTGACGAAGTACTACGGCGACCTGTTGGCCGTGGACCACGTCGACTTTGACGTGGAACAGGGCGAGGTCTTCGGGTTCCTGGGCCCGAACGGCGCCGGCAAGACCACGACCCAGCGCATGCTGACTACGCTCCTGGAGCCGACCGAGGGGCGCATCCGGATCCTGGACCACGATCTGGCCCATGATCCGATTCCGGTCAAGCGGAAGATGGGACTGGTGCCCGAGGAATCGAACGTCTACACGGAGCTGACGGCGTGGGAGAACTTGATGTTCACCGCCCGGCTGTACCTGGTGGAGCCCGGTGAGCGAGGCCCCCGTGCCCGCGATCTTCTGGAGACCTTTGGTCTGTGGGAGAAGCGGGACGTGAAGGTCGAGGATTTCTCCAAAGGGATGCGGCGCCGTCTGAGCATTGCCATGGCCATCATCCACCACCCCACGCTGCTGTTTCTCGACGAGCCCACGCCGGGGCTGGACGCCCAGAGCACCCGCACCATCCGCAGCCTGATCCGCGAGCTCAATGCGAAGGGCGTAACCATCTTCCTTACCACACACCAGATCGAGGAAGCGAATCAGCTCTGCGACCGGGTGGCGATCATCAACCATGGTCAAATTGCGGCCATCGACACGCCGGAGCAACTGAAAGCTGCTTTCCGCAAGGTGCAATCGGTGGAGGTGGCGCTGGAGCCTGACGGTCAGGCCCACGGCGAGCGGCTCAAGGCGCTGCCCGGCGTGACCCACTCCGTCAAGATGGGGGACAAATGGCGGCTCTACACGGAGCGTCCCTCGGGTCTGCTGCCGGAGCTTTTGGAATACGCCCGGGCGCGCGATCTGGAGGTGGTGAGCCTGAACACACTGGGTCCGAGCCTGGAGGACGTCTTCCTCGAGATCACGGGTCAGGAGATCGGCGCCGTGCGCCACGAGACGGAGGAATCGCAAGGCAGGAGGCCAGGAGCCAGAAGGAAGAAGGGAGGGAGACGATGAGCCAGGGAATCATGGGACGGATCAGGGATGAGGTGAGCCAGGCGTGGACGGTGGCGGTCAAGGATATTAAGGTCTACTACCTCAAGCCGGGCATGATCATGTTCGGCCTGTTGATGCCCTTCTTCATGTTCTTCTCATTCTCGGTCAAACGGGAGATGGCCGCGGCGCAGGGCGTGGCCCGCCTCTTGGCGCTGACGACGTTCTTCACGGCAGCGTCGACCGGTCCGTTTATCATCCCCCTGGAGCGGCGGCTGGGAACCTACGACCGGCTGTTGGCGGCGCCGATGTCGCTGCTGTCGCTGCTGCTGGGGAAGATCGCGGTGGGTGCCTTCTTCGCCATCGGCGTGTCGGTGGTGGCGCTGGTCGTCGGTGTTGGCATCTTCGGCGCGACGGTGGTATCCCCCGGGTTCCTGGTCGTCGGGATCATCCTAGGCTCGTTTTCCTTCTCGACCCTGGGCCTGATATTCGGGTCGATCCCCACGCGCAACCCCGGGGACGTGCAGATGCCCAGCACGTTGCTCCGCTGGGGCCTGCTCTTCATCAGCGGGGTGTTCGTCCCGCTGGCGGAGATGGGGGCGGTGGCCCGCGCGCTGGCGTACGTCTCGCCCCTGACGTACGCGCAGGATCTCATGAATCACGCGGTGCTCAACGCGGGGATGCTGAATCCGTGGTTGGACCTGATTGTGCTATTGCTGGGCTGCGGGGTGTTCCTCATCCCGTCGCTCCTCATGCATCGGAGGAGCCGACGGCTGGGATACTGACGGTTCCGCGTGTCGTGCACCAGCTGCGACATTTGTCACAGACATTGGACTGCCGTTCGTATATACTAAATAATGATGATAGGGACGGCACCTGCGCGATGGCCACGTGAACACGGACGAGGGGTGGACGGCCTGGGCGCATCCTGGGACCTCCCCTCGGCGGAGGCACGGATCAGACAGTGTCCTCCAGAATGAGAAATCCAAACCGAGGACCTGGTGCCATTCCAAATGCGAACGGTGTGTTCGATTTCTTGCCCGTCGGGGTCTTTGTAGACCAGGCCCCAGAAACCGGGTGATAGCTCGAGTCGGGGTTTGAGGCACGATTCAAGGAGGATACGTTGTACTGCTTTCAATGTCAGGAGACGGCGAAGAATGAAGCCTGCACAGTAAGGGGCGTGTGCGGCAAACCCGAGGAAACCGCGGATCTTCAAGATCTGCTCATCTACGTATGCAAGGGCATCGCGGTCTATGGGGAGAAGCTGAAGAAACATGGCACCGTGGACCGAGACGCTGCCCGTTTCATCAGCAAGGCCCTGTTTGTCACCATCACAAACGCGGCCTGGGATGATGACGTGATCATCGACTGGATCAAAGAAGGCCTTGAGGTTCGGGCCCGAGTCCGGGAGAAGGTCGGCGCCGCCCGGTCCGGCGCGCTGCCGGACTGTGCCACCTGCATGCCGGCGGATGACGAAGCGATCGTGGCGAAGGCGATGTCCGACGAGGTGCGCATTACGGCCACCGAGAATGAGGACGTGCGCTCCCTCAGAGAGCTGCTCGTCATCGGCTGCAAGGGCATCGCTGCCTATGCAGATCATGCCGCGGTTCTCGGCTACGAGAAGGACGATATCGACGGTTTCCTGATGGAGGCCCTGGCTTCCACGACCAAGGATCTTGGCACGGATGAGATGATCGCCATAGTGATGAAGGCAGGGGAGATGGCCGTAACCACCATGGCCCTTCTGGACGAGGCCCACACGACGACTTACGGCGATCCCGAGATCACGGAGGTCAATATTGGCGTCAGAGACAATCCCGGTATCCTGATCTCCGGTCACGACTTGAAGGATATGGAAGAACTTCTCCAGCAGACTGAAGGGACGGGAGTAGATGTCTATACGCACGGCGAGATGCTGCCGGCGAATTCGTACCCGGCATTCAAGACTTATGACCATTTCGTGGGCAACTACGGCGGGTCGTGGTGGCGTCAGAACCAGGAATTCGAATCCTTCAACGGTCCCATCATTCTGACCACCAACTGTCTGATTCCTATCAAGAAGCGAAACACCTATCTGGACAGGCTGTTCACGAGCGGCGTGGTTAGCTACCCGGGGGCGAGGCACATTGCCGAGAGGCCGGAGGGCGGGGCCAAGGATTTCTCCGGGGTCGTGGACTTGGCCAGGAAGACTGCGCCGCCGGAGGCGATCGAGTCCGGCAAGATCCTGGGTGGATTCGCCCACAATCAGGTTCTTGCCCTGGCCGATCAGGTGGTCGACGCCGTGAAGTCAGGCGCCATCAAGCGCTTTGTCGTCATGGGCGGCTGCGATGGACGACACAAGTCCCGCAACTACTACACCGAAGTAGCGGAGAACCTGCCCAAGGACACGGTGATCCTGACGGCTGGATGCGCCAAGTACCGCTACAACAAGCTGGACCTGGGCGACATCGGAGGTATCCCGCGCGTGCTGGACGCGGGCCAGTGCAACGACTCGTACTCGCTGGCGGTGATTGCCCTGAAGCTGAAAGAGGCGTTCGGACTGGATGACATAAACGACCTGCCCATCTCCTACAACATCGCCTGGTACGAGCAGAAGGCCGTAGCCGTCTTGCTGGCCCTTCTGTCTCTCGGCGTCAAAGGCATGCGGCTGGGGCCGACCCTACCGGCCTTCCTATCTCCGAATGTCGCCAAGGTTCTGGTGGAGCAATTTGAAATCAAACCGATCGGAACCGTGGAGGATGATATCGCGGCCATGATGCAGGGTGCGTAGTACCGGTCGGATGGTGCGATAACCAGGCGCTGCCCCGGTGGGAATTGAGGGCGGCGGGATTGCCACCGGTAAGCCTGGTCGTTGGGCTACGCTCCAGCCAGCCTATCCATGCTGCGGGACCTGTCGCTGAACGAGAGGTGGAAAATGGGCTTGAAGGCCGGTGAGGCGCTCGGTCGTTCCCGCCGACGGTCGGAATCTTAGTCTTGGAGGACTTGTGCGCATCCTGGCGATCATCACTGGAGAGTACGGGCAGCGGCACGTGGACAACATCCGCGCTCATCAGCCACCCGACTGGGAGGTGGCGGTATGGCGGGCGCCCTCCTTCTACCCGCCCGTCATCGACTACCCGGAGGATCATCTCCCGGAATCCCTCCCGACGGCCGACCTGATTCTCTCGGTTGCTGAGCACAGGGGGGTGGCAGAGCTGCTGCCCGAGGTTGTGCGCAGAACGGGCGCACAGTGCGTGGTCGCCGGGGTGGACCGGGAAGAATGGCTGCCGCGCGGTCTGGCCCGTCAGCTACGCCGCTGGCTCGCGGAGATGGACGTGGTGTGCGTCACGCCCAAGCCCCTCTGCACCCTGACCGAGACCCACTACAACGTCAAGCGCCACCGAATTGACTATGATGATCCCTTGATCGCTGAATTTGCGCGGCACTTCGGCCGGCCCGAGTTTGACATCGCGGTTGATCCTGAGACCCGGGACATCGTTGAGATCGACGTGACCCGGGACGCCGTCTGCGGGTGTGGGCGCTACGTGGCGCAGGAGCTCCTGGGCGTGCCGGTCAACGAGGCTGAGCACCTGGCGGGCCTGCTCCATCATCACTATCCCTGTCTTGCCAGCATGGGCAAAGATACGGATTTCGGCGACACGATCATGCACGTCTCGGGGAACATCATGAAGAAACAAGTTGGCGAACAGGTGGGCCCGCACAAGGAGATGCGCTACATCGTCCCGGGCAAGAAGAGCGAGTGAGGTCGAGGGTCTCCCCTGTCCGGGCGAACGCGGGCCACTGACGATGGTCCTCTGCCAGTGTCCGACGGGCGGGAAGCGTGTGCTTGCCTACGCCGACGTCCCCTCGCCGCTGATCCGAGGCCGGCAGGCGGAGAGGCGGGCCGGCCGACCAGGAAAGCCTACCCTGGACGGTCCGTTTCCAGCAGCACCCCGCGCCGCCCAGCGATGACCCGCCGCTTGCCGTAATCCAGAACCTCCATGGCGCTTTCCGTCGTGAGGGGCATCCGCCCGGCGGCTGTGTCGCGAACCATTCCGCCGTGTACGCCGGTTGCGCGTTTCGGTTCGGCCCCACGGGCCACGGGGACCTACGCGCGCCCGCTCCCCAGGCGCCGGACCAGGCTGGTGGCCTTCTCTCTTAACTGTTTTAGATTCTCGGCAGTGGGGCGCCCCCGAATGTCCCCCAGACACCCTCTGGTGCTGGCTTCCTCATTGCCGTGGTACTCGCCCACGATGTACCATTCGTCCAGCACCCGGATGCCCAGATGCTCGAAGAACTGCCCGGCGTACTTGCCCGCGGGGATGGCCTCGTTGATGCCGGTGTGGGGGCCGGAATAGGTGCAGAAGATGAGGACATTCGTGGCCTCCATCCGCGGCGCGTTGACGTGGACGCGCCCTTGCCGTGCGTACGCCTTGTGCTTCTGCTTGAGCAACTTGACGACCGGTTGAGGCGGCGACCACTGGTAGGACGGAAACCCGAGGCATACCAGGTCGTAGCGGAAGTAGTCGATGTCCCCGGCTTCTTCCACTGTCCGGAGGGTAACCTCCGCGCCACCCGCTGCCAGCCCCGCTCGAATCGCGCGGGCGGCTTTCTCTGTGTTGCCGGTTTTCGACCAGTAGATGACTGTGGCTTTCATGTCTGTTTTCTCTCCGTGGGCTCTTTGAAGTTGTCTGATTCGTCCTGCGCGTCGCGCTGTAGCGAGTGAGTGACCCTTTCGCTGGCCGGTGTGTCGTGAATCTGATCCTGCCCGCGGGTCTCTCGCCTGACGGATCTCATCCCATCATTGTCCTTCCGCAGCCGCTGGAGGGGGGCCAGCAGAGCTCCCCTCTATGGTTTCCCTCGTCGCAAGCAGGTGATCGAGGATCCGTCTGCGGTCCGCCAGGCCGGTGGCGTTGAAGAGTTGACCTCGGCATCGCGTACGCGGACCCGGTAGTGGCGCGTGACGCGGTTCGCGCGGCTTCTGATTGTTCGGCCATCAAGAGGCGCGTGCCGAGGCCAAACCCAGTGAGCGGGGCCTGTGCGCGGTCGATGCGCTTGGCAGCCCTTGAACCACTGAGCCACTGAATCTATGAGAGCACTGAAATCTGCCGTTCA
>Ga0207796_1000607_pt1 | contig 13888 bp, 13 predicted proteins | sample Pon1CUnioCityCA_6_FD_187274 | JGI IMG/M metagenome (GOLD analysis project Ga0207796, IMG submission 187274) | Marine sediment microbial community from Union City, CA, USA - Pond 1C Sediment 1 (SPAdes) | ecosystem: Environmental > Aquatic > Marine > Intertidal zone > Salt pond sediment ...
GTCGGGAGTTCAATGTGGCCCTGTGGGGAGACCCGCCGCAGGTCTTGCCTCTAGCCGAGATTGACTTCGGCGCCTTCGAGGATCCCTACACCCGCATCGTCTCCTTCGCTGCCAAGTGGGAGGAGACATCCTTCGAGTATCACAACACGCCCGTCCTCTGTCCCGCGCAGATCGGGGAGGGCGTTGCTGAGCGGATCGCTCACACAGCTCGACGCGCCTGGGATGCGGTGGGTTGCTGCGGCTACGCCCGGGTCGATATGCGTCTCGGTGCCGGTGATCTGCCGTATGTCGTAGAGGTGAACTGCAATCCGGATCTGTCGCCGGAGGCCGGTTTCCATCATGCAGCGAGAGTGGCTGGTTACAGCTACGAGCAGATGGTGTTGAACATCGTCGACATCGCCAGTCGGCATCCCAATGTCTACGATCACGGCGGCTCCTGCGGAAGATGGACCAGCTATCCTCAGTACGACGGCCACGGACGGCACCTTCACGCCCGAGGAGTTGACGTCCGTCGAGGAGATCTGGTACACGTTTCGCGATGAGGGCCAGGCGAGCGGCACCATCTTCTTGGTCTCTCGTGATGATCACGGCTGACCGCAGGGCTGCACGTCTTTCGCTCCCTATCCGTTGACCGGGGGCACCTGTAATCTCTATTGGATCGTTGTGCATCCGGCTGCCCGGGCAGGACTGCTGTCCTCGGGTCCGGATTTTCCACCACGCAGTTCAACCTCGTCAGGGTCGCTTTCCGCGGCGCAAGACGGCCTTCAGGCTGAGCTCTTGACCTTAGCTCTCGCTGACGTACAATAGACATCGATTCGCAAGGTCGCCGAGTCAGCGGCAGTGCCCGCCCGGCCCAAGGCCTCCGCGACGTTCGAGATCGTCGGCTTCCCCCCGCTCAAGGGCGATCTCCGGATGCCGCACCAGGTGGAACCAGAAACCGCGAGAGCGAAGCGCTAGGATGGGAGACATGAGGATGGGAAAGACGACTGCAGTGCTTCCCCCGGTCTCTCGGCATCCTAGAGGCAGGAGGAAGCCGCAAGGGAGTGAGATGTGGCGAGGATAAGGATCAAGCGAGTGGCTCGAACACTCCTCTCGTTGATGGTCGTCACCACGCTGGCTGCTGCCCTGATCGTCGGCGTGAGCCGCGTGCGCGCCAGGCTGCGCAACCCACCGTGGAAGGTCACCCAGGTTCCCGAGGATGAGGTGATCTGTTTTACCCTCTACACGGTCCACGATGGTGTTTTGAAGCTGACGGCCCAGCTCTATGAGCTGCCTGCCGAGGCGGATCATACGGTCCGGCTTCAGGTCAAGAAGGCGGACCACTGGACTCAGATCGCCGAGACCCAGGTCAGTGGGCCGGACTGGGTGGCTCTCTTCCGCGTGGAGGGCTGGGATTCGACCCGGGACCACGAGTACCGCGTCGCTCACGGGGATAGCGCCTTCTATACCGGCCTGATTCGCGGGGACCCGGTCGACAAGGAGGAGATCGTCGTCGCCGCCTTCACCGGGAACTCTAACGCCGATCGAGGCCCCCGCCCAGACGTTATCCAGAACGTCACCCATCAGGACCCCGATCTGCTCTTCTTCTCCGGCGACCAGGTGTACGACCACCACGATCATTTCGCGTCCTGGCTCCTGTTCGGACGCCAGTTCGGTGAGATCACGCGCAACAGGCCGACGGTGGTCATCCCCGACGACCACGACGTGGGGGTCCGAAACCTCTGGGGGGAGGGTGGCGAGCCGGGACCGGGCGGCTACAAGGATCCCGATTACGTCAGAATGGTCGAGAAAGCTCAGACCAGCCACCTCCCCGATCCTTACAATCCCACGCCGATCGAGCGAGGCATTGGCGTCTATTACACCTCCATGACCTGGGGCCGGATCGGGTTCGCCATCATCGAGGATCGCAAGTTCAAGTCCCAGATCGACGTCCTGGATCGTCAGGCTCTGGAGCAGGAGGGCGTCGAGTTTGCCCGGCCCGACCACATCGAGGAGCTGCCCGACCCGCAGATGGTCGACGTCCCCACGGCCACCCTGCTGGGCCAGCGACAGCTCACCTTCCTCCGCGACTGGACGGCCGATTGGACCGGCCAGGATATGAAAGCAGTCCTTTCACAGGCACCGTTCGCCGCTCCGGCTAATGTCCATGGGCCCACCCGGCAGCGCCTGGAGGCGGACCTGGACACCAACGGTTGGCCGCAGCGTGGGCGGGAGCGGGCTCTGCGAGAGATGCGTAAGGGCTTCGCGCTCCACATCAACGGCGACCAACACCTGGCGACGGTCATCCACCAGGGCGTCGATGACTGGGGCGATGCAGCGTACTCGTTCTCGATGCCCTCCGTCGTGAACCACTACCGACGTTGGTGGAAGCCGCTGGAACCTGAGCGAGACCTCCCCGAGGGGGCCTTGGAGCACGCAGGGCAGTACCGGGACGGCTTCGGCAACAAAGTCACCATGGTCGCCTACGCCAATCCCGACCTGAGCAGACGGGGATACGACAAATGGCGCGCTCAAGCGGCCGGGTACGGCCTCATACGGTTCAACAAGCGGACCCGCCAGATCAGGATGGAGTGCTGGCCTCGAGGCTGCGCAGTGGCCCGTACCGACGCCGTCACCGACCAGGATTGCGAGCAGTATCCGGGTTGGCCTGTCACCATCGCGCAGGAGGACAACTACGGCCGCCAGCCTGTCGGCTATCTCCCCACGCTCGAGATCAGCGACGCCGAGGACCCAGTCGTGCAGGTGATTCATGAGCCTAGCCAAGAGATCGTGTACACCCTGCGCATCAACGGGACATCCTATCGCCCCCGGGTGTTTGGGGCCGGGTCCTACACCATCAAGGTCGGTGAGGGGGAGAGCACCCTAGTCCTCAAGGGGGTCGAACCGATTGCCCCCGAGGCATCGGCCACGATACCGGTCGTGTTCGACTGAAGGGAGGCAAGGGAATGAAGCGCCTCATCAAGAACCGGACCGTCACCTGGCTGGCCGTGCTGCTCATCTTCGTGGTGCTGCTGGTACTGGCCAACTGGCTTACCGAGGGCGAGACCTTCGCGGGTGTTGCCACGGTGGCTGTCATCGCTGTCGCCCTGGCAGGCCTTGTCGGCGTCTACCGGGCGACTGCCTATAGCAGAGTCTGGAGGGTTCGACCGCGCGATGTCGTGATCATGGCCGCTGGGGCGGGGCTCTACGCCGGCCTCGCCTATGTCTTCGACGCACGCCTGGACCTCTCCGTCGGGCAGGTGGCCATCCGTCCCATGGTCTGCATTCCGATCCTATTCGGCTACGCCTTCGGCCCGGTCGTCGGTTTCTTCACCGGGGCCGTCGGAGCGTTGCTGGGCGATGTCTTCACCGCTTTTGGCGTCTTTCCGACGTGGACCATCGGCAGTGGCTTGTCGGGTATGATACCAGGGCTGACGACCTTTCTGGCCGAGGAGCGGCACAATCTGGCCTACTTGTCCACCCTGGTCATCCTCTTGGTCGCCATCGCCGCGATCATCGTCTTCGTCCATCCCCTTGCGCCAGAGCCATGGACGGACGAGATCAAGGACTTCTCCTTCTGGGGCTGGGCTCTCATCATCGGCGGCGCGGTGATGCTGGCCAATCGCTTTCTCCTGGAGCAGGTCGGCGTCGCGCTGGCGGCCGTGAATCTGTGGGGCACGCTGGGCATCATCGTTGGCAATGGCTTCGTCTCTGTGGCTCACATCTGGATGAACGAGTACAGCCTCACCACAGCCCTGGCCGGCGAGTTCGCGCCCGCCGCCGCCACCGACATCCTCAACCTAATGATCTTCACGCCGCTGGTGCTGGCGAGCTACAATGCGATTCGGGGGCGCATCCGACGCCCGCGAGGTAACGATGGCTAGGGACAACACCATGGCCCGCAAACTCATGGGTGAGATCCAGAGAGGCTCTGAGCTGCCCCTGGCAGAAGAGCCGCTGATCTAGCGCGAGGTAGACGTTCTTAGTCTGGTAGCGCGGGGACTAACGAACCAGGGAGTCGCCGACAGGCCTTGTGTCAGCGAGCGCACGGTGCGCACTCACGTTAGCAGCATCCTCAGCAAGCTCCACCTCGCCAATCCCACCCCGGCGGCCCTGGTTGGCCGGGTCGGAGCTACCGGCCGATCCTATCGTCGTCGAGATCAACCACCCGTTCATAGTCATAATACGTGATATCGAGACGGGGACGCTGCTGTTTGTCGGGCGCGTTCTCGATCCGCGTGCCTAGAGCTGCCGCGCGGGTGTCAGGAAGAGTATGCGCCCGCTGACGTGGTGGGCATCTTCCTCAACCCCGCTTCGGTCCTGCGACTCGTGGGATCGGTCCTTGTCGAGGTTCACGAAGACTGGCAGGCTGGCCGGCGCTACTTCAGCCTGGAATCGATGCGAAGGCTCTACGAACCCGCAGAGGAGCGGTTGAGGCTCCCCAGTCTCTGGCGGCTGGCCCCGATCCACTGAGAGGAGGGCACGCGGGCTGTGAAAATGTGGAGCTGACTCGGCGCTCCGGAATGAAGTTGTGAGAGGTGGATTCCCAGCTTCTCGGTCATATGATGTAGCTGGACCGGTCCTGAAGCGGGTCTTTTGTCTGAGATGGAATCGAGCATTGCTCCGATGCGGTAGACCACGGCATCGGGTATGATGGTGTTTGGTCAGGGTGAAGGGCGCCGTGGGCCGCCCGGTCAGATAGTGCCCCTTCCCTGCTAGATCCGTTCCTTCGCCGCCGAGTCTCCTCGACGACGAGAGCGATGAGAGGTACAGCCCGGTCGCGTGCTATCACCGGGGAGGAGTGGATTCGATGAAGAAGAAGCTGACGATCTTGGGACTCGCATTGCTGACAGGCGCGTTGGCGATCAGCGGGTGCGCACTTGTACCTTCGGCGGGCACGCCGACGCCCTCCGAACAATCATCTCCGCCATCCGATCCGGTTGGTGCCCGCGACGCCGTGCTGGCCTACCTGACCGAGAACTACGGGGATGGGGCACCGGCGGGGGACCTGGCCTGGACGGAGAAGCACACCAAGCCAGAGGGACTGGTGGGGAGCGAGAGCTACGAATACACGACTGGCGACTGGGTGATCGCGGTCTCGTACCCCGTCGTGGCGCCGGAGAGCGTGGTCTACACGATCGAGGTGCGCAACCAGGCCACGGGCTTCGGCTGGGAGGGCCAGGTGGACGCTCGGGCACAGGTGACTGAGGCAGCGTCTGGTCCATTCTCCGACCCGTTCAAGTACTGCGCTGCCGTAGGCACCATTGATGAGCCAGACGAGCGGTACGCAGGTCCCGCGGCACCCGAGGCGGTCATCGAAGGCCTGCGAGAGAAAGCCGGGATCGCGGGCGATGCACCGAATGACTTGGTTGCGGCTGGAACCGTCTGGCGCTGCATGGACCGCCAAGTGTGGGCCTGTTTCGTGGGCGCCAATTTGCCCTGCACAGAAAAGGCGGACACCAGCTCTACGCCTCGACCCGAAGTGGAGGAGTTCTGCAGCGCCAATCCGAATGCTGACGCCATTCCGGCGGCCGTCACCGGTCGTGCGACGGTCTATGAGTGGCGCTGCGTGGACGGCATTCCCCAAGCGGCAAAGCAAGTACTGACGCCTGATGCTCAAGGCTTTCTGTCGGAGTTCTGGTATGAGCTCAGTTCTCAGTGAGCTGGCCGGTTTGCGAGTGGAGGGGCGAGAGATCGAACAGTCTGGCGATGGGTGTTGCGGTTGGGTTCGCGATTGGAGCCTTGGTCGGGACGGCCATAGGCGCGGCGTGCCTTGATCTGATAGGATGGCTCGCGATCGGGGTAGGTTCTGGGGTCGCAGCTGGCGCTTTCCTGGGGTGCGTAGTGAAGCTGTGCTAGCTGTCATTCTCAACCCGCAGTACCTTCACTACGCCATTTGCTGCAACTCAACTCGCTTGGACGCCATCCTTTTGTCCGAGCTGAAATCTGACTTGTGACCGATGCGCGGCGAGCCACGTCATGACACGATGATCTTGGTCCTATGAGGGCTCACCATGGAGGAGCTCCGGCCCATGGCTTCGTGTTGTGGGATGCTCAAGGAGTCGGGAGTGTGACATGATCACTCGAACGAAGGCAGTCCTACTGACTCTTAGTTGCGTTCTGTTTGCAACAGCTGTCACGGCAGCGTCGCCAAGTCCGCTCATCGTCGCTGCGGCTTACGAAACGTCCCCGGCGAGCGTAACGTGCCGGGCGTTTCCGAGCGTCGCGCTCAATCCGCCGGCCAGGCTGCCCGTTGCCCCGCCTGATCGCGGATTGATCTTGCGAGATGCGATCCCGGTCACGAGCGCAGCTTCACCCACGACGTCAATGGCGGCGACCGGCAGTGCGCCCTCGGGCATCTGGGATGAACCAGGGGTCGCCTTTCCCGAGCGAGAGCTTCAGGATCTGAAGCTGAGAGACGGTGCGGCTAGGTGGGCAAGGGACGAAAGCGGACGTCGATCGACGGCTGCAGCCGGCGCTTCAGCCCCGGTCGATGTGTCGCCCAGTCCGGAGAGCACACCATCTACGGTGGGAGCAGAGGCCGTGACGCCCAGCGCGCCAGCGCCTATCCCGACGACGCCACCACTTCCGCCCGCATCGCCGTCGGAGGTGGGAGAGGGGCGCTGGATCGACGTGCACCTGACGCACCAGCTGCTCACCGCCTACGAGGGATACAGCCCCGTGCGTAGCATTGCCGTCTCCACCGGGCTGCCGGGGACGCCTACGCCTGTTGGGCAGTTCCGAGTGTGGGTCAAGTTTCGATATGACGATATGGAAGGTCCCGGGTACTACCTGCCTGATGTCCCGTACACGATGTACTTCCACGGTGGCTACGGTTTGCACGGCACGTACTGGCACAGCAACTTCGGGAACCCCATGAGCCACGGCTGCGTGAACCTGCCCACCCCGGAGGCCGAGTGGCTCTTCAGCTGGGCGGAGGTGGGGACGCTGGTCAACGTCCACAACTAGATCGAGGTCCATCTATAGTGGGTGAGGGTAGCCGCTGGCCTAGGGCCGATGGGGAGGGCTGACGACGGATGATTGCCGGACAGGTGACGCCGAGATGGAACAGCTGCCTCGGACCCTCGGTCAGGCCCGGGAGCCGCTGACCGGCGAGCGTCCACCTGGCGACCTGCCGCTGATCGCAATCACCGCCGGACAGCGGGCGGCCCCCGGCGCCACCCCGTTCGACGATCGTCGTGTGCTGGTGGATCCGGCCATCATTCGGGCGCAGGCAGCGCTGAACGCCCTCTCGTCACAGGGTGAACGGAGGTTCGTCGAAGGGAGTGGGCATCAGGTTCATCTCGACGCGCCAGGGGCCGTGATCCTGGCCGTGCGAGATGTCGTTGATAGAGCGTGGTGAGCGGCTCTACCGCCCTTACTGCTTCAACCTCTCACGCAGGCGCGGGCCGACGAACGGCAGGCCGAAAAGAGGGGCGAAGATGCAGAAATCGAAGACGCCGGCCGCTAGCGGCGCCAGCCCGATGATGGCCAGAATCCAGCCCCCTGTGCCTTCCACAAGCAGCAACCCGATTAGAATCAGAGCCAGTCCAGCAACGGCGCGGATGACCCGTCCAGCAGACCCAGCGATGAACTTGAAGAATCCTTCCATCTCGACCTCCTCGTATCTCTAGTCCCAAGCCCGTAATGACATTATACGATCTCAGGAAGGGTGTGTCAATGGCTCTTGTCTCGGCTACGCCATTTGTCGCAGGGATATCGATCCCTTAGGCCGTCTTTTGTCTGGCTTCGAATCAACCTTCTGACCGATGTGGCGCGGCTCGGAGCGTGATACCATGGTCAGTGTCGACGAGTGAGAAGGGCGCCCGCTCAAGCCATCGGTGGGTGTCTCTGTCGGTCTGAGGCCGATGATGGGAGATGTCGTGATGGCCAACCGTTTGTGGTTGAGTCGAGGGAGAGGAGGTGACCATGAGAGTCTCTGTTCGTTCCTCAGGCGTGGCGGGAGCTTTGCTGTTTCTCGCAGGGCTGCTGGCAGCTTGTGGCGTTGCGACTCAGGCCGATCAGCCTGAGCTGGCGCAAGTCGATGAGGTGACCATCCAGATTCTGGAGTCGTTCCCCGTACAGGTGGAGGTCCTGATCCGGGGCAGCCTACCGGACGCCTGCACCGAGATTGACCAAGTTAGTCAGCGGTTCGACGCCAATGACAACACCTTCCGGGTTCAAGTCACCATGGTTCGGACGACCGACGACCCTTGTGCTCAGGTGCTGGTGCCGTTTGAACAGACGGTGGCCCTAGACGTCTACGGCCTGTCGGCGGACACGTACATCGTAGATGTCAACAAGGTTCGGGAGACCTTCACCTTGCAGGTGGACAACGCGCCGTCCGAGGTGGGGCTGCCAAACCCAGCTTCTACCTACTGCGAAGAACAGGGGTACCGGGTCGAGATCCGTACCGACGATCAGGGGAATCAGTATGGCGTCTGCGTCTTCCCCGATGGCAGCGAGTGCGACGAATGGGCCTTCTACCGGGGCGAATGTGGACCGTCGGAAGGCACCGAGCAGTAGCAGGCTCGATCTACATTGTGGCGGAATCGTCGGTCATTTGTCGTAGACCGTTCAGACATGTGACGCAGAGAAGACCGCTCTCAGAGCGGTCTTTTTGATGGACTCGTAATCTACCTTGTGACCGATGCGGAGCCATGCCGAAGGTGATAGGATGGCCATGATCGCGTCGAGTACGGATTATCTCGCAAGAGAGGATGTGGATAGATGGCTGCATCAGCGTTGATCATAGCGGAGCCGGGACCGTTGCAGGAGAGCCTCCGTGCTCTTGTGAGCACGATGCCCCAGATTGGCGCCGTAGACGTCATGAGCGACACTAACGCTGGATCAGCTATGGGCGTAAGCCTTTGCCCAGCGCTGGTGCTTCTCGATGGCTGCCAGATCGAAGGCCAACCGTGGCTGAGCGTGAGGCGGGCCAGGACTAGATGGCCCGGCGCTCGTATTATCGTTCTGGTCAACAGCGTCGAACAACAGGCAGAAGCTGAAGCGGCCGGCGCGGACGCCGTGCTTCTCCAGGGCCTCCCGGCAGGAAGGCTCGTTGCGGCTATGGTGAGGCTGCTGCCTCAGCAAGTTGTATGACAGATGCTACTGAAACGACCCAGGTTGTCCCGTTGTCCGTCTCACGCGCAGGTATGCTCACCGACGGCGTGCCGACCAGCGCTGCGCGTCTGAATGAGGTCATGCCCGTGCCGGCCCAGGACGGTATCGTCGACGAGATCGACGAGTGGGTCGAGCTCTACAACGCAGGCGCTGGGCCTGTTGATCTGAGCGGTTGGTTCTTGGACGACGGACCGGGCGGCAGCGAACCTTATCGGATGCCCGAGGGCACGGCCATCCGGGCTGGGGGCTTCCTGCTCTTGCACGGACGGACGACCGGTGTGGTGCTGGACGACGCGGGCGATCAGATCCGATTGCTCGATGCGGCCGGTGACGTGGTTGACGCGGTTGCTTTCGGCCAGCTCCTGCCGAACGCCAGCTACAGTCGGGACGAGTTCGGCGTGTGGCACGATGACTGGCCGCCCAGCCCCGGTAGCCCCAACGGGCCGTCAGGGGCTCCGTCCGTCGCCGAGACCGGGACGCTGAATCTGCGATCGCCCGGGACCACCCAGCCAAGCGCTACACCGGCGCGCATCGGTGGCCCGATTCCTTAGGTGGTGGTTCAGGGCTGACGTGAGCGCTCGATGGCAGCTTGGATGCGGTCGAGCGCTCACAAGCACTTGTCTAGCAGGAGGAAACAGACATGAAGGGAAAGCTGTGTCGCACTGTCTTGGCCGTGCTCGCCGTCGTAGGACTTCTGGGCCTGTCGACCCCGCCATCCGTGGCGCGGGCTCAGGGGGCCTGGTACGGTGAGTATTTCGCGAACGCCGGCCTGTTTGGTGGACCGGTGTTCACACGCTACGATAACAGACTGCGCTTCGACTGGGGTGGTGGCAGTCCAGGAGCGGGCGTGCCCGCCGACTACTTCTCGGTCCGCTGGACCGCCGATCACTGGTTCGAGGCTGGTACCTATCGCTTCTCCTATGCCTCCGACGACGGGATCCGTGTCTGGGTGGACAACACGCTGGTGGTGGACGACTGGCGCGAGCGTCAGGCGACCTGGACCTCTGTGGATCGCACCATGAGCCGGGGCACGCACACGGTGCGCGTCGAGTACTTCGAGCACGGTGGCGGGGCTCGCGTCGAGCTCGTGTGGGAGCGGGTCAGCGGGGGCGCCACCTGGCGAGCTGAGTACTTCAACAATCGGAAGCTATCTGGCCCCTCGGCGCTGGTGCGCTATGATCCAGCTGTCGACTTCGACTGGAAGCAGGGCAGTCCCGCCGCCGAGATCTCGAGCGACGACTTCTCGGTGCGCTGGAGTCGCACGCTGGGCTTCACCGCCGGGAGCTATCGCTTCTATACTAGCTGCGACGATGGGGTGCGCGTCTTCGTCGACGGCGGCGTGGTCGTGGACGCCTGGCGGGATCAGAAGCTGCCTAACACCCACAGTGGGGACGTCTCCCTGGGCGAGGGCCAGCACACCGTCGTGGTCGAGTACTACGAGCACGGAGGGGACGCCAGCGCCCACGTCTGGTGGGAGCGTCTGGGCACCTTTACCGGATGGGAGGGTCGCTACTACGACAACGCCGAGCTGCGTGGCGGCCCCGCTCTCGTTCGCGACGACGCTGAGATCAACTTCGACTGGGGGGAGGGCGCTCCCGCCGACTGGATGCCCGCCGACAACTTCTCGGCGGTCTGGACTCGGAGCGTCACCTTCAGCCCCGGGTACTATCGCTTCAACGCTCAATCGGACGATGGCTTCCGGGTCTGGTTGGATGGCGGTCTGGTGATGGACTTCTGGAGGTCCATGGACGGCGAGTATCATTACGTCGACGGGATCTACCTGGAGGGCACCCGGCAGCTGAAGGTGGCCTACTTCGAACGGGGCGGGGGCGCTCGCATCCACTTCTGGTGGGATCGATCCGGGACCAGCGCTCCGGCGCCCGCACCAGCTCCCGCGCCGATCCCCAGCCAGCCTGGCCTCTGGCAGGGCGAGTACTTCAACAACCGCGAGCTTTCCGGATCGCCCGTCGTGGTGCGCAGCGATACTGCTGTGGACTTCAACTGGGACTGGGACGCCCCGGCGACCGGTGTCAGCCGCGACAACTTCTCCGTGCGCTGGACCAGCACCTTCTACCTGGATGGCGGCCGCTACAGATTCGCCACCACCAGCGACGATGGCATCCGCGTCACGGTGGACGGTCAACGCATCATCGACGCTTGGATCCCCATGCGAGGGACGCGCACCGGCACCGTCAGCTTGTCCCCGGGCAACCACACCGTGCGCGTCGACTACTTCGAGCGCCTTCAGGCGGCGATGGTGCGGCTGACCTGGCAGCGCATCGGTGATGCCGCGATCACCCCGGCGACGCCCTTGACGCCCGCAGTCTGTGCAGAAGGTCCACTGCGCCTGGAGGCTTGGCCTCTCGATAGTGTCTGGACGTCAGGGGGCTGGAAGGTCACCATCTACGCCCGAGCGTCCGGGGGAGACTGCCGGTACACATACGCGTGGGAGCACCAATCCCTGGGTAGCCCTACCTCCGGTCCGGTGACCTTCGACGTCAAGACCAGGACCGGCGCTATGGTCGGCGAGGTCTCCGTGACCTCCGCGGGTCAGAGCGCCAAGAGGGGGCTATACGTGCGCCCTCCGGCTCGCCAGTAGTTCGATCCGATTGGGAGCTGATGGGCTTTGGTCTGCAGGGATTGAAGAGGTGGCGGCCGGGAGTGGCCCGCAACTAGGCAGTTCCGGCAAATCCGGGTAGAATAGCCGTCGATAGGTGTTGGCCGAGGGGCGATTGGCGAGAGCTGGTCGCCCCTCTCTTGTTGCCCACCGCCCACCCGCAACTGCTTCGGCACGGGCCCGCGTGGAGCCTCCCGTCGCTTCGCCGCTTGACAGAGCCCTGCGACCCGACGTATACTCTCGGTAGGCTAAGCCCTGCATGTCGAAACGCGACGAAGAGAAGGGTTTGAGGCGGCCCCCGAGCCCGTCGTGGTGTTAGGGATCCCCGCAAAGGTAGCGTGCACCGCCTACAAGGCGTTTATCGTCAGCCCACGACGAGGAGAAACCCATGGATCAGCGTCTCCGAGATGTCGTTGAACCAGCCGCCCGGGGAGCGCGCGACCAGGCGGTCAATGACCGTGTCGTGTCGCCGCTGGCCAAGAGGGTCGGCGGCTGTGCCACCGTTGTCTTCATCGTCCTGTTCGCGGTCCTGGGCGTCGCGGCGGCTATTGCCGTCGGTCGCACGGGCGGCGACGCCGACGCCGTGGGGCCTGTGGCGATCGGCGTCGGCCTGCTCGGGGGTATGGTGCTGGGGGCCCTGATGGGCAGCGCAGTGAGCCGGCTGCTGCGCAGACTGTTGATCCGCTGAGGCGGGTAGGGAGAGGTAAGATCGATGCCAGACATCGTCGTTGACCAGGAGCGGTGTACCCGCTGCGGGGCGTGCGTGGCGGTCTGCGCCGCTGCTCAGGTCTTTGAACTAGGAGAGGAAGCAGCTGAGGTCGTCCGGCCGGAGGACTGCTGGCTCTGTGGCCACTGCGTGGCCGTCTGCCCGGTGGACGCCGTGCGTCACTCGGCATATCCACTAGACGAATGCCCGCGGATACCGTCGCTGCCCTCGTACGAGGAACTGGTAGGGGCCCTGCGCGAGCGGCGCTCCCTGCGCGTCTACCGCGACAAGCCGGTGCCGCGCGAGACGGTGCGCCAGCTGGTCGACGTCTCCCGCTGGGCGCCCAGCGCCACCAACCAGCAGGTGGTCGACTGGGTCGCCCTGGACGATCCAGCCCGGATCGCTCAGTTGCGCGCGGAGGTGGTGGCCACCGTGGGCAGGCTGGCTGGCCTGCTGCAGAACCGGCTGCTGCGACCCTTCCTCTATCTGGTGCTGGACAACGACGATGTGCGGGAGGCTGTGGAGAGCGCAGACGACTTCGAGCAGCTGGTCGAGGAGCACGCTGACGGGCGGGATCTGATCTTCTACGACGCGCCGGTAGTGCTGGCTGCTCACGTGCCCAAGGGCACCTATTTCGCGCGCGAGGACGCCGTCTACGCGGCCTACAATCTGATGCTGGCCGCCGAGCGCCTCGGGCTGGGCACCTGCCACATCGGCTACGTCAACGTCGCCCTGGAGCGGAACCAGGAGCTGCAGCGCATAGTCGGTCTTGCTCGTGATCGCCAGATCGAGGTGGTGTTGACCTTGGGCTACCCCCGTTTCCAGTTCAGGCGTGCCCTGCCCCGGCGGCCTATGGGGCTGGACTGGAACCCGGATTGAGGTAGCGAGCCAGATCCTTTGAGCGGAGTCAAACGAGGTTCTCCCACCCAGGGGTGAGCAGGGCTTACTGTCAACCTTTGGTGCCGGGATCGGGCGAGGTAAGAACGAGAGAAGGGGGAAGGCCATGGCATATCGATTGGAAGTGGGCGAGCCGTTTCCCGAGGGCGTCAAGCGCATCGCGCGGGAGCAGCTCGACGAAGCCGTGGAGCAGTTGACCGAGGGCGAGGATCGGGACGAAGCGGTCCACGAGGCTCGCAAGCACTTCAAGAAGATCCGCGCCGTCCTCCGCCTGGTGCGCGACGAGATCGGCGAGCAGGTGTACAAGCCAGAGAACATCTGCTACCGCGACGCAGGGCGGAGGCTGGCCCCCGTGCGGGACAGCTTCGTCCAGGTGGAGACCTTGGATCTGCTGACGGGGTATTTCGCGGAAGCCCTGGCGCCGGACGCCTTCGAGGGGCTGCGTGAGGCGTTGGTTCGACGACACGAGGCGACCAAGCGTCGCATTCTGGAGGAGGAGCGCGCGGCTGACGACGTGGTCGCCACGCTGAAGGAGGCCCGAGGCCGCATAACCGAGTTACCCATCG
>Ga0207796_1000609_pt1 | contig 13857 bp, 13 predicted proteins | sample Pon1CUnioCityCA_6_FD_187274 | JGI IMG/M metagenome (GOLD analysis project Ga0207796, IMG submission 187274) | Marine sediment microbial community from Union City, CA, USA - Pond 1C Sediment 1 (SPAdes) | ecosystem: Environmental > Aquatic > Marine > Intertidal zone > Salt pond sediment ...
GTGCGCCTGCCAGATCACGAGGCTGCAAGGGATGCCTGACCCCTACCTGTGCGCCGTGTCGCTGCATTGGCCGCCAGATGTGGAGCCTGTCCAGGATGCGGAAAAACCTAAAGGTCCAGGGGTACTGTGACACTGTGACGCTATGACATCGTTTTGCGGGTGCTACATGGGGCGTTTGTAGATTCAAACGTGGGGGAGAGGGCTGAGGGAGTTGCGGTGTTTGCGAGCGTTGGGGGAGGTTCTCCACCAGCCCGGAGTCGCTCCGTTGGAAGGAAGTAATACTTGGTCACCACCGAGTCGCCGCCGCTCTCGGTCAATCTCGTCGGCATGGCAGACCTGCACGACACCTCCGTCAGCCGTCCAACGTTGCCAGCACAGCGCAGGAGTGCTATAATGGGCGGCGCTTTGCTGCATATACAGGATGGCACAAATGAGGAGGATGCAATGGACGTATACGAGGAACTGCGGGCCAAGCTGGCGGCCCACCCTATGGGAGCCCCCGACCGGGAGGAGATACGCGAGATCCTGCGCATCCTATTCACGCCGGAAGAGGCGGCGACGGCGCTTCACCTGCCTTACAGGCCGACGCGCGCCTCAACGATCGCGCGGAAGGCCGGCCTGCCGGTTGAGGAGGTGGTGGAACGCTGCGAAGCGATGGCCGACAAGGGCCTGGTCTATGCCTACGAGGTTCGGGGCCGGCACTTCTATATGCTCTTTCCCACCGCGCCGGGCATGTTTGAATTCCCTTTTATGAAACATCGGAGCCTGGACCTGCCCTTTGAACGGCTCAGCGAGCTGTGGGAGAGCTACTACGACGGGGGGTGGGGCGAAGAGATGACGGGTGACGTCACCCACATGGCCCGTGTCATCCCCATCCAGGAGACGGTTCAGGCGCAGCAGACGGTGCTTGCTTTCGAGGAAGTAGCGAGCTATGTGTGGGAGGCAAAGTACATCACGGTGCAGGACTGCGCTTGCCGGGTCTCCAAGGGGGCCTGCGATGCCCCAGTTGACGTGTGCCTGGCCCTCGGCTACTCGGCGAAATACCTGGCAGAGCGGGATATGGGACGTCTCATCGAGCCGGAAGAGGCGATGGCGGTTCTGGAGCGGGCGCGGGAAGCGGGCCTGGTGCACATGACGTCCAACACGCGCGACAGGGTGGACTTTGTCTGCAACTGCTGCTCCTGCTGCTGCGGGCTGATGGGCACTGTGACGCGGTTGGGTGGGGCGGCGATGGACATCGCCTCGAATTTCCACGCGGTGGTCGACGCCGAGAACTGCGTGGTCTGCGGCATCTGTGCCGATGCCTGTCCTGTGGAGGCCATCACCATCAAGGACGTAGCTGAGGTGGACGAGGCGCTCTGCATCGGGTGCGGCGTGTGCGTGACCCAGTGCCCCGAGGATGCGCTGGCCCTGGTGCGCCGGGCGGTGAGCCACGAGCCGCCGCAGGACCATCAGGCATGGCTCGAACGGGTGGCAGCGGAGAAGGGCCGCGAGGAGGCCTACAGAGCGCAGTTGTGATCGAAGGGGGGCGGGCTCGCCCCGGGCAGTCGGCCGCTGCAGCAGCTGATAGCGTGTACACTTTGGTGGAGAATCTCTTGTGGGGGCCTGCCGAGGCCCCCACACCCCCCGTCCGGGGCCCTAACGGCCCCGGTCCCCACGAACTTGGTTCGTTGCACGCTTGGTAGGACTGCATCAGAGCTCCAAAGCCTCACTACGAACCCATAAGGGGCGCAGTAACCTCGCCTGAACACCGGTGAGGGCCAATCCATGACCGGGTCTAGCTTTGCGCTCCGTCATAGCAGTTGGATTCCTAATTTCCACCGAAAGCGATACAGAACTCTGCGGCTATTCCTCGCTGTCGGGCTCTGCTCCGGCGTCGTCCTGTGGAAATGCCATTTCCTCAAAGTGTGCCAGCGCCTCACGCGCAGCTTCCTGGGCTGCCAGTTGTTTGCTGGCTCCCTTGCCCACCCCGAACACCTCGCCGCCGATAGTCGCCTCCACGGTGAACACTTTGGCATGGTCGGGGCCGCTCTCGCGCACGGTCCGGTAGCGCGGGGTTTTGTGCATCAGGCCCTGGGCTCGTTCCTGCAGGCTGCTCTTGGGATCCTTGTGCAGGCGCTCCTTCAGGGTTCGCGCGATCTGCGGGACGACCAGGGGCTCGAGCACTTTTTGCACGCTTTCTATGCCCTGGTCCAGGTACAGGGCGCCCACCACGGCCTCAAAGACGGCGCACAGCGTGGCAGCTCGCTCCCGCCCCCCTGTCTCTGCCTCGCCGTGTCCCATCATCAGGTGGCGGCCCAGGTCCCACTGGCGGGCAAAGTCAGCCAGGGTGTTGCGCCGCACCAGCACCGAGCGCAGGCTCGTCAGCAATCCCTCCCGCTGCTCGGGGAAGCGATGGTATAGGTACTCGCCAGTGATAAAGTCGAGGACGGCGTCGCCCAGGAATTCAAGCCGCTCGTTGTCCTCAAAGGGGAACGAGGGATGTTCGTTGAGGTAGGATCGGTGGGTGAGGGCGCGCTGCAAGAGGCTCTTGTCCCGAAAGACAACGCCTAGACGCTGCTCCAGTTCGTCAAGATCGGTCATGGCCTATGTCGGAACCAGAGGCGCCAGAGGATCCAAGGTGAATCTTGGACGCTGTGGCATCTCGAGTTCTCGATTGCCTCCTTTCACAAGATCTGGTGGGCTGCCAGCTCCCAGCAGCCCGCTACGAAAATGCTTTCAGGACCAGCACGGCATTGTGCCCCCCAAAGCCGAAGGAGTTGGAGAGCACGACGTTGGCCTCTGCCGCGCGGGCCTGGTTGGGGACAAAGTCCAGATCGCAGTCGGGATCCGGGGTGTCCAGGTTGATGGTCGGGGGGATCACGTTGTGGCGCAACACCTGGACGCAGATGGTCGCCTCGAGCGCCCCCGATCCGGCGGAGAGGTGACCGGTCATCGACTTGGTCGAGCTAATCGGGACCTGGTAGGCGTGCTCACCCAAGGCCAGCTTGATCGCCGCCGTCTCTGCCGGGTCGCCGAGCGGCGTGCTGGTGCCGTGCGCGTTGATGTAAGAGACCTCCTGCGGCACGATTCCGGCCCGTTTCATGGCCAGGCTCATGCACCGCGCTGCACTGGTACCCTCGGCGTCGGGCGCTGTGATGTGGATGGCGTCCGAGTTGGCGGCATAGCCGATCATCTCGGCGAGGGGCTCTGCACCCCGCGCCAGGGCAAAGTCCAGGTCCTCCAACAGCAGGATGGCCCCGCCTTCGGAGAGCACAAAGCCGTCGCGGCCGGCGTCAAAGGGGCGGCTGGCTCTCTCGGGCTCGTCATTGCGCCGCGAGATGGCGCGCATGCGGTCAAAGGTCGCCATGCCGATGGGCGTAACGGGAGCCTCTACGGCACCGGCAAAGACGGCCCTGGCATCACCCCGGCGGATGGTCTCATAGGCCAGGCCCATCGAATCAGCGCCGGTGGCGCAGGCCGAGGCCACACCCACATTCGGCCCCTGGGCGCCGGTGCGCAGGGCAACCTGTACGGCGGGGATGTCGATGGTGATCATGGGCACGAGCAAGGGGCTCACCCGGCGCGGGCCATTTTCCCGCATATTGTCCAGCTCGTCGGTGTAGGTGGCGATGCCGCCGATGCCGGAGCCGACGATCACGCCGATGTCGTAGGCGTTGTGGTCGTCGACGATCAGCCCGGATTGGGCCAGAACCTCTTCCAGGGCAGCGACTGCAAACTGGGTAAAGCGGTCGGACCGGCGGGCTTCTTTGGCCGTCATGTAGTCGAGCGGGTCAAAGCCGTGCGCCTCGCCAGCAAAGGTAACGCCGAGATCGGTTGTATCGAAACGGGTGATGGGCCCTATGCCCGACTTGCCCTCAATCAGGTTCTGCCACGTGGTGGGCACATCCAGCCCCAACGGCGAGATTGCGCCCATCCCGGTGATGACCACACGCCTGCTCTCCATCTGTGTAAACTTGCTCCTTGTCCGTAGTTCCTGTCTGTAGATCCGTTCTGGGTGCCTTGATGTCACCTACTACCTTGGCTTGCCCACTAGGTATAACCCGGTGTGCCCCCTGGGGTTGCTCACGAGCGCGCGCCCGGGCGGGACAGCCTGCGGATTATAGCACAGGTGAGGCGGGACCAGAAACACGCGGTGCCCCGTTGCGGGCGATTTGGGCTGGGCCCTGTGTAAGTCCGATGACAGCGTTGGCGACACATGGACCCCCGCCCCCGTTTGCACGAGGGCAGGCTGTTCGCGGGGGTGACAGCACCCAATTGGGGCCACTGTGTTGCGGAAAGGGGGGAAGTGGGATACAATAGCGCCGTTCTGTCCAATGTGAGGGTAGCGGAGGAGATGATGAGAACCAGGGACCACACACGCCTGCTTGCCGACCTGGCCCAGGCATATCGCGATCATGCGCCTGGCTCGCGCGCGCTGAACGACCGGGCGCTCGAGGTCCTGATCGATGGGGGCAGCCACAGCCTGCGGCTCAGGGAGCCTTTTCCGCCGCGGATCGTCGCCGCGCAGGGCGCATGGGTGACCGACGAGGACGGGCACGCTATCCTCGACTTCTGGCAGGGGCACCTGGCGAATGTACTAGGGCACAATCCGCCTGAGGTCACCGGGACGCTGGCACGCGCTCTCGAAGGCGGCTTTGGCCTGCAGACGGGGTTCGCGGACGGGCTCCAGGTGGAGACGGCGGAGCTCCTCTGCCGCCAGACCAACTCTGAGCGGGTGCGCTTTACCACCAGCGGGACCCTGGCGACCATGTATGCCATCCTGCTATCCCGTGCCTTTACCGGGCGCACGCTGGTGATGAAAGTCGGAGGCGGCTGGCACGGCGCGCAGCCGTGGGCTCTGAAAGGCGTAGGATATCATGCCGGAGAGGACAATGGGTTCCAGCACGTGGAATCTGCCGGCGTTCCGCTGGCGGTGACCGACAAGGTGATCGTCAGCAACTTTAACGATCCGCAGCGGCTGAGCGATCACTTTAGGCAGTACGGCGACCAGCTGGCCTGCTTTATCGTGGAGCCGTTCCTGGGCGCCGGGGGCTTTGTACCGGCGGCGACCGAGTACCTGCAGGCAGCGCGGGAGCTGACCGAACGCTATGGCGCGCTGCTGATCTTTGACGAGGTGATCTCCGGGTTCCGGTTCCGGGCCGGCAGCCTGGGCGTCCTCCACGGCATACAGCCGGACCTGTCCACCTACGGCAAGGTGATGGGCGGCGGCATGCCGGTGGCAGCCGTGGCGGGCCGGGCGGAGATCATGGCCCTGGTCGGGCGGGGTGCATCGAGCAAGGTCAAGTTCTCGGGAGGCACCTATTCGGCGCACCCGGCCTCGATGCTGTCTGCCAGGACGATGATGACCTACCTTGTCGAGCACGAGGGGGAGATCTACCCGCGACTGGCCGAGCTGGGCACGCGGGCGCGCCAGGGGATGGAGGCTGCCTTCCGTGAGGAGGGCATCTATGCCTGTACAACGGGACACGACAGCAGCGCGCTGCCGGGCAGCTCGATGTTCATGCTGCACTTTCCGTACCAGGAGGCCGCCTGCGTGGGAGGGCTGCACGAATGGCACAACCCCGCCGTCTGCGATGTGTCGCTGCGGGAGCGCGTGCTGGAGCTGGCGCTCTTGCTGGAGGATGTCTATGCTCTCGAGGGGCACGGGGCTGTGTCGGCGGCGCACACGGAAGCGGATATCGAGCGGCTGGTGGATGCCTGCCGGCGTGCGGCGCGCCGCATCAAGCCGTATCTGTGAGGGGGCCGAGTCTGTCACTTGGGACTATGACTCAATGCCCAGGCGAATCCTATTTGCTTCTGCGGCGTTCTACTGTGGCTCTCAGGAAAATCTATGCAGGAGTGACTGCCGGGCGTGTTCCAGGCTGCGCAGTCTGGGTGCCTGTTTGACCTCAAAGTCCAGTTCCTTTGCCAACAACTGGACAAGTGCGAAGAGCTGGAAGCTCTGGACGCGGACCTCGCGAGGCCGTGTCCCCAGATTGGCCAGTTGGTGTACCAACTGCATCGGAACTGATCCCCATATCTCTGCCAGCCCTTGTTTGGGCTCTAGCAGTTCACTGCCGAGGATGAAGCCGCTTTCACTTTCCACTACCAACAGCATGTGTGGCATGTAGGGACGTGCTCCCCGATCCTGTATGTGTATTGGAAACACAAAGAGGTCTGCCTCGAGCGTGTGTTCGCCCTGTGGTAGCTGCTTCACGTATTCAAGGGCCTGCGGATCCATCATGACTGAGATTCCCTCAGGTTCGGGCGGCGGCACTCTCACGGCCTTGTCTTCCCACAGGAGCTCACCTTCAACTTGCCGGGGCACGCGAACGAGGTAGCTTTCCTCGTCGATGGGCTCCAGCAAGGCCGGATCCTCCTTGAATCGCAGCGCAACGTCGGCTGCCTGTTCCAGGGCATACGTCAGATGTCGAACTTCCTGCGGCTCCAGGTACCAGGGGAGATAGCCAGGACGGTAGCTGCGGAACATCGGCCACGCCTGACGCCCGCGGAATCGGAGCCCCAGTTGCTTGATCAGCTCGCGATCTTTGTTGGTTAGGACTTCTCGATCCTCAAAGGAAGCCTGGAGATGAGGCATGCCGAGGATAGCTTCCGCAGGCACATCGTCTGGCATCTCTTCGAAGGCCCAGAAGCTGTACAGTCCCGCTGCTCCGCGATAGACGGCCAGGGCCAGGTGTTCCCCCAACATCCCCATAACGCTGACAAAGCCGATCTCATCAGTCTCGGGGTCCTGTACGCCAAAGATGTCAGTTTCTGTCATCCACTCCCATGGAGCGATTTCCTTTGTGCGGATAAGAGCTTGATATAGCCTGCGCCATTCATCGAGCGTAGGGCTTGATTCGGCCATGGTTCACCTCACATTGGATTAGACTCGCAGAGCAAAGCTCGACAGCCGAGCTGACGATTGCCGGTGTTGTTCCCTGTAAAGCAGTGTATCACTCGTTGGTGTGCGTGTCAACCCACTGGCATCTTGGGCGCTTGCGCTGCCGTGCTTGTGCTGCCGGACTTGCCCTGCGGCTCTGCCGCTGGTTCTATTGTGGTCTGGCTTGCATAAAAGGGTCGCCAAGCATGGTAAGATGGGTCGACCAACGGGCCCTCCACCTGGATGGGCAAGAGATGTGGTCTGGAAAGGATTCTCAATGGCAGATCCATTCAAAGTCACCATAGCTATCCTGGGATTGCTGCTAGTGGTACTGTTTGGGGTATGGCTGGTCATGGGAAGGACGGGGCCGTCTGCTGGTACAGCCCAGCAGGCGGATCCAGAGGCTGCCGCCACGTCCGATCCGCGAGCCCAGCCGGCCATTCCGCCACTGGATGCCGCCGTGCCGGTCAAGACGGAGACGGCGACCTTTGCGCTGGGCTGATTCTGGGGACCTGACTCCCAGTTTGGGAGCCTCCCCGGCGTCGTGCGCACCCGCGTAGGCTATGCAGGTGGAAGCAAGGACAACCCCACGTATCGCAACCTGGGCGATCACAGCGAGACGATCCAGGTCGAGTACGACCCAACCCAGATCTCCTACCAGGAGTTGCTGGACATTTTCTGGAGCAGTCACAGCCCCACTGCCCGGCCCTGGTCGCGGCAGTATGCGTCGATCATCTTTTACCACAACGAGGACCAAAAACGGCTGGCGGAAGCGAGCATGGACCGGGAAGCCGAAAACCGTGGAAAATCGATCTATACCGAGATCATGCCCTTTGTCCATTTCTACCTGGCCGAGACCTACCACCAGAAGTACCGGCTCCAGCAGGTTCCGGCTCTGCTGAGCGAGTACCGCGCCATTTATCCGCAGGATGAGGATTTTATCAACTCTACGGCCACCGCGCGCGTCAACGGCTACGTGGGAGGGTATGGCACCCTTGCCGCACTCCAGGCGGAAATCGAAGACCTGGGCCTCTCGCAGCGAGCGCAGCAAGAACTGCTGGATCGGGTGTCCGCGCGGAGCCCATAACCCGCAAGGCTCCAGTACCTCCGATCATGCGCCTCGCACCATACGCGAGAAGCTGGACACAGCGACGAGAGTCCAGCCAACGATTCCGGCTCCTGCTAGCAGTTGTACGAGGACAGGCCAGGACGATGTCCAGATCCAAAGTCCCACGACGATGGGGAGAAACACCAGCCAGACAATGATCTCCGCCACGATGGGCAACGTACGCACCCAATCCCAGAGTGAGTTCAGCCACTCCGGGTTCATTACCAGTGCGACAGCGAACCCTATCCACAGCACCGCAAAGATGACGATGGCGTATACGGTCAGTAGCCGTGTGGCAAGGACGCTCCAGAATGACGAGTCTCTCATGGTGGCCCTCCTGGACCTACTATTCGAAGAACTCCATCCTGCCCTGCTCCGAGCGGAGCAGGCTGGCGATCTCCTCGTGCCCGTTCTGTTCTGCCAAGTCGGCGGCGGTGAGGCCAAGCACGTCTTTCTTGGTTATCAGCGAGAGTCTTGGCGGGCTCATGCCTGTACCGCGGAAGCTGAAGATGATCTCCCGGACCTCCTCTTCCAGTCCATTTTCGGCAGCGAAAAAGAGGGGTGTGCGACCGACGATATCCTGCTCTGAGAGGTGTCTCCGTCGCTCTCGGAGGCTGTCTAGCTGCTCCCGAAAGGCTTGCCTCAGACCGCCCGCACTTCCAGAATGGTCCTGTTCCTTGTTCGGTTCCTCAGATTCATCTTTGGTGAACGAACTGTCCATACGATTTGCTCCCTCCCCAGATCCAGGTCTTGTTTACGTGGATCAGTGGTGTTGAAACCGATTGGCCGGCCCTCCCGTGTCCGCTGGGTGCGGCTATCGGATCACACGTGGCGCTTTTTCCTCAGATCTAGCACAGCCACGTACTGTTTCACAATCCTGCCATTGTATTTGCCATCTATGAGCTCGCCGATCTCACTGAATAGTCGGGCTCGCTCATCGCCGGGCAAGGCGATGTGGTCTGAGTAGGTGCCCAGCAGGCGGACATACTCCTGGGCAGACCAACCGATAGCCGCGGGCAGCGAACAGCCTTGTCGCCCGTCCTGTCCCGCAGCCGATTTCGAGTATCTCCCCTCTGGCTGGGATGCCGGACAGGCAGATCACATCGTGAAGCAGAGACTGCGGATACCCAGGCCGGTAGGTCTCATAGTCCGCCGCTGCTGAGTTGAAGGTGCTTTTTAGTTCCATCATCGACTTGGATTCAGGGCCGCGCACGGTCTTCTGCTGGTGCGTTCCCGTCAGTGATCCTATCCGGTCGGCTTCCTGAGCCCGGCAGCGTGCCGTGTTCCAGGCGGTACTCGTAGGTCTGCTCCTCGGTGCAGCGGTTGACGATGGTGGTCTCCGGGATGGGCGCGCCCATCGTCCAGTAAACCAGTCCGTCCTCTTTGAAATAGGTGTAGGTCTGATGATAGAACTTTCCTTCGTAGCCGTGAACCCGGATGTGCCGAACCAGTTGGACGAATAGGTCTTCGTCGACGCGGTCGCGGACGAGGTACTCGTGGGGCCAGGTGTCGGCGTAGGTCTTGGCAAAGGTCCACGTCTCCCTGTCGACAAATGTCTTGAGCTTGGCCGGGAACTTCATGTGGGGCTCTCCATGCCTTCTATGCCAGCCGGGACTGTAGCGCGTGGTCCGCTCCGATAGGTCAGGGTTCCAATGCGCCTTGAACGCCTCCACGCTGTCGGCCTCCGACCACAGCCCGGCGATGTATTCGAACTCGCGCTCGAAGGGCACCAGGTAGCCCAGATCGAGCACGTTGGCATACTCGCAGATGCGCATCAGGTCCATCATCCACTCGATCATGTCCGAATAAAAGATGCGGCGGAACTGGTGATCCAGAGAATCGATCGATTCCGAACCTGCCAGGTACCGCTCGCGGAGCAGGACAACGAACTTGCCGGCTATCAACTGCTCATCGCTGACAGCCAAGCCGCTGTACTTCTGAAAGATGCGCTCGATCAGCTTTCGCGGTTTGTCAACCCGCCCCATCGCGGCCAGCATCACAATATCTAGATCGTCGCCTTCTTCGTTGTGCTGCAGGCGCTCGACAGCCCAGTCGATCCACTCGGAAGCATTCACCATGTAGAACCAGTAGCGGAAGAACAGGTCTTGGATATGCGCCATGGCTTCCGGGTTGCCGGTCAGGTAGGCGGAGCGTGCTTGCCGGGATAGCCGACTTGGTGGGTCCTCAAATGGAGTCATAGATCTCAATCCCAGAGTTAGGCCGCCGAACTACTCCTTGTGGCGGCCCTCGAACTCCTCGACGGTCAGGCCGAACAGGACTTCGTCGTGGTACTGTCCGCCGTAGAACCATCTGCGCCTCACCCGGCCCTCCTCGGTGAAGCCCAGCTTCTCATGGAGCGCGATAGAATCCGCGTTGGTTTGGATGCAGGCTGAATTGCACTTTTGATAGCGTCGCTCGCGGAACCCGTATCTCAGGAGGATACTCACAGCTTCTTCAGCATAGCCCTGTCTTCGGAAGGGCCGGTCAATGACTATTCCAAAGCTAAAGACACCGTTCTTGCGGTCCCGGCTGTGGTACGAGATCCCGCCCACGTTCTCACCTGCCAGCGACTCGATGGTAAATACTCTGATGCCGTCTGCGTCCTTGCAGTCCACCAATTTTTCCAGGGAGGATCGAATGCCTTCTACTGTGGTTGGCAGCTCAATGCCGAGCTGGAGCGCCTGCCGAGAGGGGCTGTCGAGGCTGGCGATGAAGGCTGTCTCAGCGTCATCAAGTCGCAGAGGGCGCAGCCTGACCTTGTCGCCCTGCCAAAAGTACCGTGAGTAGTCCAAAGCAGTTTCTTTCACAGGCCCTCCTTGTTCGCTGACGGCCAAACTGAGTATGTGCTGCACCATAGACGGACGGATTCCTGGATACGTGCCTGTTACCTACTGGTCAGGCACTATGCTCGACGACGGATCGACCCGACACCCGGTGAGCATGGACATTAGGGGCGTGACTCAAAAGGGATACTGCCTGCTGGGGAATGTGTCTTGGTCTCAAACCTTCGAGGACTGAAGGTTCAAATGGCCCGCGGGGGTCGAGTAGTCAGAAGCCTATTGGGCACGAGGCCACATGCGGCGGTGCCACAGAAAACTGGCAGCCATTCTACCATAGGGGCGCGGCAAAGTCAAACCTATTTGCGAGAGCTCGGCTGGCACTACCTTCGAGGTCCCTTGGTACACCTCGCGGGTTTCTTGCTACTCATGCTTCCCCCTCTCAGCAGTGCACTGATAGATCACTCGCGTCACTACTGAAGACCATGAGTGCAGGGCGTAGCAAAGGGCGTGCCATCGTGGTAGATGTTGGCCCAGGCGTACACCGGCCAGTAGGTGACGTCGAAGAGGAGGCCCAGGACGCCGCCGAATACCTCGGGCTCGACGAATTCGCCCCGGGCCCTTCGCGCCTCCCGGCAAGCTTCCAGCGCGCTGTGCCACTTGATGTGGAACGCCAGGCCAATGGACGTGTAGAGGATAGCGATGACCAGGAGAACCACAATGACACCCCAAGCCATCTTCTTCGCGTGTTTCACTGACAGACCCTCTCTCTGCTGCCCAAGAAGGGTTCTGGGCTGGCGCACCCGGGCAGTGTCTCCATACCAACTTGTCCGTGCGCCGTAACGCGATCCTGGCTCAAGTCCTCGGCACGCTCGCCAAAGGAGATGACATAATTGCAGGCTGGGTGCCCTGCAGGAAGCTTGGAGCGAGGGTCCCACTCCCAGTGGGCGATCTAGTCAGGACTGATCTGATACCAGATATCCGAGATGAAGCCCTGTGCGTCTGGTTGGAACACCTGTCTGACAATCTCGGGGACGCCGGCGGTACATCGCCATTCATAGACGGTTTCGCGTCCGGTGACGACCGCCGGGATGAAATCAGAGTCCGGGTTCTGCGTGCAGAAGTCGATCTCTTCCTGCTTCGGCGTCTGATCGGTGTTCGCTTTGGCATCACAGGGTAGGTTTGCGCCCACGAAGCAGGCATAGACATCACCGCCCATACAGCGCCAAGACGTTCCACCCTGGAGCATGCTCAGGGGCGTATCAGGCGCGTTGAGTGCCGTCTGCAGACCTAGGGCCACTGATTCAGGAACCTGGGGGCCCGTGAAGGCGGCATCAGGAGCATCGACGGTGTCCATCGCCCCACAGTATTCAAATGGATCCGAATAGGTTTCGGGAGCCGCCGTCCCACAGCCCGCCAGGCTGGCGGTGACGAGCAGCAGCGCCAAGATCAAGATCACTCTTCCCGTTTTCATTAGATTGCACCTCCGAGTCGTCTTTGTACGCAGGTGCTCCCGGCACTTGATAGAGGCACCCGATCGTGTCGATCGCACTCTGCTTTGGCAGTGATTGTAGCACTGCTGCCGTGCTGCCGCTTGACGATTGGTCAACGCCAGACCCACGCTGCCTGCTCGTACTGCGAAACGGAAGTCAACCTCCCAGCTATTCGCTTCCTTTTGCCCCGATGTCACGACGGCACCACCAGGTTGCGGAGCCAGGCACGCACCCGCTGCTGCAGGGTGGGTACGATGTCATCGTGGACTGTCAGGTCAACCTCGTTCATCGATAGGACCTGCCCCTCGCGACGGAGCTTGCAGGTCAGGCGCCAGTCGTCACCGGGCGGGATCGCCCAAGTCAGGCGGCCTATTTCGCGCACCGAGGCGGGTTGGATGTCCACGTTCACAACGTGCCTGGCAGCGGCCTGTGCGGGACCGGTCCACAGCACGATCTCCAGCTCGCAGCCAGCCAGGTCCGCCGGCAGGTCGTTGATCACCCATATGCCGATGGGCAGCTCGTCGCCTGACTGGTAGCGCCGCAGTGGGTACTCGAGACTTACCAGTACCGGGTTCATGCTCCTTCTGACCACGGTGTAGGCGGCCTTTGGCCGGCGGTGGTAATCGACCAGCGACCAAGAAATAGCGGGCCAGGGCTCGTTCAATTGCCAGATCAGGACGCCGCCCCCGCCGCGGGCCCTGGCGCGGCGATAGTGCTCGATGGCGATCTGCAGGGCATGGGCCTGAGCGCGCTGGCTGGCCTCGATCAGCTCATCCAGGCTGGGGTCGCTACTCGGCAGGAAGGGGCGTGCATAGCGCAGCAGTTTATGCAGTTCAGCGCCGTGGTAGCGCCATGATGGCCCGGGAGGCCACAATTCGTCCTCATGGATGAATCGCTGGAGCGTCTCCCTGTCGGGCACTGCCTGAAGGCCGAATTCGCTGGCAAAGAGGGCTTGGTCCTGACGATAGGCGGAGGGCGGGTGAAAGTCGTGCCACACCTGCCAGTTATGACTGTCGCCTTCAGCAGGGGACGCATCCAGAAAGGGACGCTCTGTATCCAGCCTGCTGACCGTCTGTTGCAGGGTGTCCACGACGGGCCGGTTTCGCTCCGGATTGAACTCGTTGCCGCCGCACCACAGCACAACGCTGGGGTGGGGGCGCAGGTCGCGCACGATGGCCTCGCTCTCCCTTTCGACAAGTTGCAGGTAGCCGGATGAGCGGGGAAAGCGACTCAGAAAGGCGCAAGCCAGGGGAAATTCCTGCCACAGCATGATGCCCAACCGGTCGCACAGGTCGTAGAAGACCCGCTTTTCCCGCAGCCCGCCGCCCCAGACGCGGAGCATGTTCATATTAGCCTGCCGCGCCAGGGTGAGTAGCTCGTGGTAGTCTTCCTCCTTCACCCGTCCGGGGAGTACGTCGGCGGGAACCCAGTTGGCTCCGCGGGCGTAGACAGGCCGGCCGTTGATGCGCAGCGTCCAGCCGTCCAACTCCACCTGGCGCAGGCCGAGTGTCCTGGAGCGTGCGTCCAGGCAGCGGTCACCGTCCCACACCTCGACCGTGAGGCGATAGAGATCGGGGCTGCCCTGGTCCCAGGACCACCATAGATGGGGCTCGG
>Ga0207796_1000610_pt1 | contig 13856 bp, 16 predicted proteins | sample Pon1CUnioCityCA_6_FD_187274 | JGI IMG/M metagenome (GOLD analysis project Ga0207796, IMG submission 187274) | Marine sediment microbial community from Union City, CA, USA - Pond 1C Sediment 1 (SPAdes) | ecosystem: Environmental > Aquatic > Marine > Intertidal zone > Salt pond sediment ...
CCCGTCCTCGGCCTGCCGTTGCACGCGGGCCAGCAACGACTTCTGCTCCTGCTCCTGGCGCTCGATCTCACGCAGCAGATCGCTGATCTCCGCCTCCCGCCGCACCAGCGTGGCCCGGGATTCGGCCAGGCGGTCGCGGGCCGCGCCGAGTTCCGCGACCTGCGCCGCAATCGAGGCCAGCGCCTGTTCGCCACGAGCCTGGATGCGGGCATCGAATTCCCGGTGGTGGCGCAGCTCCCGCGCTCCCGGACGCAGTCCGCCCTGGTGGCGCTGCCGCAGCCACTGTCCGCGCAGCAGCGAGGCCGCCTGCAGGCGGGTGCGTTCGAGTTGCCGGGAGCGTCCCTCGACTTCCGCCTGCAGTTCCGCCACGTCCTGATCCTGGGACGCGATGGCCGCCTGCATTTCCCGTTGCTCGCGGCGCAGCTGAAGGTTCCGTCGTGCCACCTCGGCGATACGCTCCTCCAGCCGGTCGATCTCGCGCAGGCGCTGCTGCTGTTCGCGCTCCAGCGTACGCAGTGCCTCGCGGGTGGACTCGAGCTCGGAGTCCGCTTCCATCGCGGCGACCGACCCGGTGGTCAGCAGAAGGCCCAGGATCCACCCAAGAGGCTGTAACCGGCGGGATTTTGGTCGGCGAGGCATTGCGCTCCGGGCAGTATCCGAGTAATGTTGAATGCTTATATTCCGCAGGTTTACTTTAAAACCGACATGATTTTTTCGAAATACGGGTGCCTGAGCGTGAGCCACGAACCAATCTGCTTCGATCAAACCCTGATGACCCAGGACGAGGATATCGAACGGGCATCGCGCTCCCTGAAGGCCATGTCCCACCCGCTGCGTCTGAAGATACTCTGCATCCTGGGCGACCGCGAGATCAGCGTTCAGGAGATCGTCGACCAGGTCGGAACCTCGCAGAGCAATATTTCGCAGCACCTCGGCATTCTGCGCGACAAGGGCATTCTCGCCACCCGCAAGGACGCCAACCGCGTGTATTATCGCGTGGGTGACGCCCGCACCCTGCGCTTGATCAGCATGATGCAGGACGTCTTTTGCCGCTCCTGATCGACTGAAGGCCCTTCCTGATGCTTGAACGCCTGCCGGAGTTCCTCGGTAACCATCCGCTGCTGACCGGCGCCCTGATCGCGGTCATCGCGCTCATTCTCTACACCGAGTTCCAGCGCCTGACCCGGAAATACCGCGCGCTCCCGCCCACCGAAGCGGTGCGCGTGATGAACCAGGAGGGCGCGCTGGTCCTCGACGTGCGCGAAGACAACGAGTTCACCGGCGGGCGCATCGCCGGCGCCCGGCACATTCCCCTCGGCGTGCTGAAGAAGCGGGTCGCGGATATCGAACGCTTCAAGGAATCCCCGGTGCTGGTGTACTGCCGCAGCGGCGCGCGCTCGGCGGTGGCGGCATCGCAGCTGGTCGCGGCGGGCTTCACCGATGTGACCAATCTCCAGGGGGGAATCCAGGCCTGGCAATCCGCCGGCTTGCCGGTGAAGAAGAAATAGGACGCCCATGCGATTCCAGGTGTACCTCACGGAGTTCTGCCCCTATTGCGTGATGGCGCGAGAGCTGCTCGGGCAGCTCGAATATCCCTTCGACGAGATCCGCGTCGATCTCGATCACGACGCGCGCCGCGTGATGCAGGAGCGGTCCGGGCGCACCTCGGTTCCCCAGATCTTCCTCGGCACCACGCACCTCGGCGGGTATGACGACCTGTCCGCGCTGCACCGCTCCGGGGCGCTGAAACGCCTGGTCGCAGAGGCATCGGGAGAGAACGCGTGAGCGTGTCGGATGCCGCGCACCGGGTCTGTCCGCACTGCGGGCAGGTCAACCGCCTGCCCGATGCCAAGGCGGCCGCGGGTCGTTGCGGCGCCTGCCGGCAGCCGATGTTCGCCTCCGAACCGACCCCGGTGGACCTGGCTCGGCTGGAGCGGTTCATCGCGCGCGACCAGCGCCCGGTGCTGGTCGATTTCTGGGCGCCCTGGTGTGCGCCGTGCCGGATGATGGCGCCCCAGTTCGCCGTCGCCGCACGGGAACTGGAGCCCGGGATGCGGCTGCTGAAACTCGATACCGAGGCCGATCCGGGTGCCGGTGCACAGTTCGGCATCCGCGGCATACCGACCATGATCCTGTTCCAGAACGGACGGGAGAAGGCGCGCCAGAGCGGCGCCCTGTCCTCGGGTGACATCGTCGCCTGGGCCCGGCAGGCGGCCCGCTGAATTTCCGCTGGCCGGGGTCCGTGAGGATCGCCGGCCGACCTCTTTCCATCCCGGACCACGAGACGACGATATGGCTGAGCAGAACCCCCAGGGCACCAATTCCGGTGCCGAACCCAACCGCGGCCCCGACTTCGCGATCCAGAAGATCTACATCAAGGACCTCTCGTTCGAGGCGCCGGCCTCGCCCGGCGTCTTCCTCAAGGAGTGGAAAGCCGAGACCAACGTTCAGCTGAACACCAAGGCGCGCGCCCTGAACGAGCAGGAGGGCATCTTCGAGGTGACGCTCGGGCTGACCGTGACGACGTCTTCCGCGCCGGACGAAACCGCCTATCTGGTCGAGGTCCAGCAGGCGGGGGTGTTCGTCGCCCGCGGTTTCCCCACCGAGCAGCGCGATCACCTGCTGGGCGCCTATTGCCCCAACATCCTGTTCCCGTTCGCCCGCGAAGTGGTCGCCGACCTGGTGCTCAAGGGCGGATTCCCGCAGATGCTGCTGCAGCCGGTGAACTTCGACGCCCTGTATGCCCAGCACCAGCAGGAAAAACAGGGCGCGGCAGCGGACCAGCCCGGCCCCGCCACGGCCTGACCGCGGCGCCCCCATCGACGTCGTGACCGTGTCTGGCGAGCCCCTCGCGATCAGCGTCCTCGGAGCCGGTTCCTGGGGAACCGCGCTGGCGATTCACGCCGCGCGCCTGCACGCGGACGTGGTGCTCTGGGGGCGCGACCCCGGACACGTCGCGGTGCTGGAACGCAGCCGGGAAAACGCACGCTACCTTCCCGGGGTCCCGCTGCCCGCGAATCTGCGGGTCACGGCCAGCCGGGAGGAAGCGGTCGACGGGCGGGATCTGATCCTGGTCGCGGTGCCTACGAGCGGTTTCCGGGAAACGGTGCGCTGGGTGGCGCCGCTGCTGCAGCCCTGGCAGCGCGTCGCCTGGGCCACCAAGGGACTGGAGATGTCGACGGGTTCCTGGCTGCACGAGGTGTTGCAGGAGGAATTGCCGGGGCAGCCCGCAGGCGTCCTCTCCGGCCCGTCGTTTGCCGGCGAGGTTGCGCGGGAGCAGCCCACGGCCCTGACCATCGCGACCGCGGACGCCGACCTCGCGGCGCTGGTGGCCCGCGCGTTTCACGGCCGGGCGATGCGTCTTTACCGGAACAGCGACGTGCTGGGAGTCGAGCTCGGGGGCGCGTTCAAGAACGTGCTGGCGATCGCGGCCGGAATCTCCGATGGCGCGGGATTCGGTGCGAACGCCCGGGCGGCGCTGATGACGCGGGGCCTGGCGGAGCTGCAGCGGCTGGGCAGGGCGGTGGGCGCCCGCCCCGAGACCCTTACGGGCCTCTCCGGTCTGGGCGACCTGGTGCTGACCTGCACCGATGACCAGTCGCGCAACCGCCGCCTCGGCCTGTCCCTGGGCCAGGGATTCGACCTCGAGACGGCGAAGGCCCGCATCGGCCAGGCCGTCGAGGGCGCGGAGACCGCGCGGGTCGCGGTGGCGAAGGCCGCGGAGGCCGGGGTGGAAATGCCGATCTGCGCCGAGGTGCACGCCGTGCTGTACCAGGGACGCCCCGTGCGCGAGGCGGTGCGCCGGTTGCTCGAGCGCGACCCCGTGGCCGAGGACGGCCAGGCGTTCGGGAGGGGCTGAGCCCACGGGGTCCCCGTCTGCGGGTGTCGGCAGCATGGATGCTGCCGTCAAGCCTCCAGGGATGGATTCACGGCGTCCCGCGGACGGGGACCCCGCGGGCTCAGCGACCCCGGCGGCCCCGGCATCCCGCTGTTCGGTCAGTCGGGTGTCCGGCTGGCGCCGGGGTAGCCGAGCTGCCGCCAGGCCTCGTAGACCATCACGGCGGCGGCGTTGGCGAGATTCAGGCTGCGGCTGTCCGGCCGCATCGGCATGCGCAGGCGCCGGTCGGGCGGCAGGCGCTCCAGGACCGCGTCGGGAAGCCCGCGCGTTTCGGGACCGAACAGGAAGCCGTCACCGGGCGCGAACACCGGTGCGCTGTGGCTGCGCGTCGCCCGTGTCGTCAGTGCGTACAGGCGGTCGATGCCCGCCGATTCCAGGCAGGCGTCGAGGCTGGCATACTCTTCGACCTCGGCGAATTCCCGATAATCGAGTCCGGCCCGGCGCAATCGCCGCTCGTCCAGCGCGAATCCCAAGGGGTGAACGAGGTGCAGCCGGGCGCCGGTATTGGCGGCAAGACGGATGATGTTGCCGGTATTCGGCGGTATTTCCGGTTCATAGAGGACGATATGCAACATGGCTGAACATCCCGCGGATCCGCGCCTGCAGATCGATTTCTGCGGCCTGCCGTTCAACACCCCGCTGGTGCTGCTGTCCGGCTGTGTCGGCTTCGGCGAGGAATATACGCGTGTCGCCGGTTTTTCCAACCGCGACGCCGGGGCCGTCTGCCTCAAGGGGACGACCGGCGACGCCCGTCTCGGCAACCAGCCGCACCGGGTCTACGAGACCCCGGATGGGATGCTGAACGCGATCGGCCTGCAGAACCCGGGCGTCGATCATGTGGTCGACCGGATCCTGCCCACGCTGGACTTCTCCGAGACCCGGTTCATTGCCAACGTGTCCGGATCGACGATCGAGGAGTACGTGGCGGTCACGCGGCGGTTCGAGGAGTCGCCGATCGACGCGATCGAGATCAACATCTCCTGCCCGAACGTGAAGGAGGGCGGGGTGGCCTTCGGCAACGATCCCGACATGTCCGCGCGCGTGGTCGAAGCCTGCCGCGCGGTGACCTCGAAACCGATCATCACCAAGCTGTCGCCGAACCAGACCGACATCGCCGAGAACGCCCGACGCTGCATCGAGGCCGGCACCGACGGTTTCGCGGTGATCAACACCCTGATGGGCATGGCGGTGGACATCGAACGCCGCGAGGCGGTGATCGGCAACAACCAGGGCGGTCTGTCGGGTCCCGCGATCAAGCCGATTGCGTTGCTGAAGGTGCAGCAGGTGTACCAGGTCGCGGCGCCGCACCGCATCCCGATCATCGGCCAGGGCGGCGTGGTCAACGCGCAGGACGCGCTGGAATTCATCATCGCGGGCGCTACCGCGGTGGGCGTGGGGACGGGCCTCTTCTACGATCCGCTGTGCCTGCCGAAGATGCTGTCCGGAATGAGCGAGTACCTGGATCGACACGGCATCGCCCGAATCGGAGACCTCACGGGCACGCTGCGGCTGCACGGCCACGTGTCCGCCTGCGACCTCCCGCCTTCCGTGGTTCGAGGTTAAGGGCGGATTCACCGGGAAGCGCGGGAAGACAGGAAGAAGATCGATTGGAATGTGCGGGTGTGAGCCGGCGGCTTAAGACGCAGTCGGAGCGCGGGGCCTGAGGGAAGCACGCGGGCCATCAATCTGTTCCCAGGTTCGGGTGTCGGGTTCACCATCTTGGCTGGGGCGGGGCCTCGGCGCTAAAGCCCAAAAAGCCCTTCTTCCTGTCTTCCCGCGCTCCCCGGTGAAGCTCTCAACCCGCGTCCTTCCGGTCGAGGCCGAGTTCCTGGATCTTGCGTGTCAGCGTATTGCGGCCCCAGCCGAGCAGCGCCGCGGCCTGCTGGCGGTGGCCGTCGGTCACCGACAGCGCCTCCTGGATCAGCGTGCGCTCGAACTGCGGCTGGACGACCGCGAGCACGTCCCGCGCGCCCTGGCGCCAGTGATCGCGCGCCTTGTCGGCAAGGTCGCGGGTCCAGTCCCGCGTCGACGCCGGACGACCGCTTCCGGCCGCTGGCTCGCCCGCAGGCCGCTCGCGCAGTTCCGGGGGCAGATCCTCGAGGTGCACTTCGCGGCCCGACGCCATCACGGTCAGCCAGCGGCAGGTGTTCTCGAGCTGTCGGACGTTGCCCGGCCAGCGCATGTTCTGGAGTTCCGCGATCACCTCCGGGCGCATGATCTTGGGCTCGACGGCCAGGTCGCGCGCGGCTTCCACCATGAAGTGGCGGATCAGCAGCGGGATGTCCTGGGGCCGCTCGCGCAGTGACGGCACGTGAATGCGGATCACGTTCAGGCGATGGAAGAGGTCTTCCCGGAACAGCCCGGCGGCCACGCGATCCTCGAGGTTCTGATGCGTCGCCGCGATGATGCGCACATCGACGTGTATCGGCGTATGGCCTCCGACCCGGTAGAACGTGCCGTCGGAGAGCACGCGCAGCAGTCGGGTCTGGAGATCGAACGGCATGTCGCCGATTTCGTCCAGGAACAGGGTCCCCCCGTCGGCCTGTTCGAAACGGCCCTTCCGGGCCTGGTTCGCGCCGGTGAACGCGCCGCGCTCGTGTCCGAACAGCTCGCTCTCGAGCAGGTCTTTCGGAATTGCGGCCGTGTTCAGCGCGATCAGCGGCTGGTTGGCCCGCGGACTGTGCTGATGCAGGGCCCGCGCGACGAGCTCCTTGCCGGTACCGGATTCCCCGTTCACCAGCACGGTGATGTTGGAGCGGGACAGCCGGCCGATCGCCCGGAAAAGGTCCTGCATCGCCGGCGCCTCGCCGATCAGGGTGGTCGGGAGTTCGTCGTCTCCCGCGCCGTTCGTCGTCCGGCTCTCGCGCCGGGCCTGCAGCGCACGCTGCACCAGGCCGACGGCTTCGTCCAGGTCGAAGGGCTTCGGCAGGTATTCGAAGGCGCCGGTCTGATACGCGGAGACGGCGCTCTCGAGATCGGAGAAGGCCGTCATGATGATGACCGGCGGCGGGTCCGGACGGTTGCGCACCCGGGCCAGGAAGTCGAGGCCGTTCAGTCCCGGCATGCGGATGTCGGCAAGGATGGTGTCGGGCGCCCCCTCCTCCTCCAGCGCCTTCCAGGCGGCGTCCGCGGACTCGAAGCCGCGCGCCTGGAGACCGGCACGGTCGAGTGCGCGTTCGAGGACCCAGCGGATCGAGTCGTCATCATCGATGACCCAGATGATGGGGTTCATGGGGAACTCTCCAGAGGTAGCAGGACGTCGAAATCGGTACAGCCGGGGCGGGAATGACATTCGATCAGCCCGTTGTTCAGCTGGACGAGACTCTGGGCGATGGGCAGTCCGAGGCCGGTGCCCGCGGCCCGACCGGTGACCATGGGAAAGAAAATGCGCTCGCGGATCTCGTCGGGGATGCCCGGACCGTTGTCGCGGACCCGCAGGCGGGCCACGAGGCGGTGCCGCTGGCCGGAAATCGTGTACTGGCGGAGCACGCGCGTCATCAGCCGGATTTCACCGTGGTCCCCCAGCGCCTGCATCGCGTTCTGCACCAGGTTCAGGATGGCCTGCACGAGCATGTCCCGATCGGCCACCAGTTCCGGAATGCTGGGGTCGTAGTCGTTGGTGATGCGCAGCCCCAGCGGCAGCTGCACGCTCACCAGTTCCCGCACGTGCTCCAGCACCTCGTGGACGTTGACCCGTTCCCGCTTGGGCAGGCTGCTCGGGCCGAGCATGCGATCGACCAGCGCGCGGAGGCGGTCGGCCTCGCGAATGATGATCCGCGTGTAATCCCGCAGTGCAGGGTCGCTCACCTCGCTCGCCAGGAGTTGCGCCGCACCGCGCAGCCCCCCGAGCGGGTTCTTGATCTCGTGGGCCAGGCCCCGGGTCACGGCGCGCGTGATGGTCTGCTGCTGGACCAGCTGATCCTCGTGGGTGATGCGCTGCTGGCGGTCGATCGCGATCAGCTCCAGAAGCAGGCGGGCTCCGGTGGGATTCGCGCGCAGCGGAGAGAGGACCACGTCTCCGAGAAACGCGGGCGCGCGCTTGGGGTGCAGCTTCTGGCCGCGCAGCGTGATCCGGTGTTCCAGTGTCAGCGCGTACTGGAACTGCTGGTTCAGGTTCCGGTCGACCCGAAGCCACTGCCCCAGCTGCCCCCCGACCACGCGATCACGGCTGAGCCCCAGCAGGATCTCGGCGGCAGAGTTGATCGCGATCAGCCGCAGATACTCGTCCGTGACCAGCACTGCAGTGGAGAGGTCGTCCCACCAGGAGTAATGGTTCGGATGGATCAGGGCCGGTTCGGCGTGGGCATTCATCGGGTACGGTCGAAGCAGGAATTGCGCCAGAGATGGGCGCGCACGGAGACTTCGGCCGGTTGCACACGAAACGACGACCTCCGGCGCTCAGGCAAGGTGCGCGCGGCGCCAGTATAGCACTAAAATGGTGCAAATTTACGGTGCGGGCGCACCGTCTTGGGGCTGGCTCAAGCGCCGGCCGCGGCGGTCCCGCACGAACACAGGCTCGGCTTCGCCGCTTTCCTCGGCGGCCGGTTCGGGCGCCTCCGGGGCGTCGGGTTCGCGCGCCGGGCGCACGGGACGGCGCAGGATTTCCTCGGCGTCGGGCAACGGCAGTGCGCCCATGGGCGGCCGCACCTCGATGCGTTCCACGGGCCGGCCCTGGGGCGGGCGGTCGCTGAAGTGGACCGCCCCGTCCTGGTCCACCCAGCGGTAGACTTCGGTACTCAGGGCCGGGACGGCCCCGAGCACACCGGCAAGCGCCAGGGCCAGTGGCGCGAGGGTTCGGCCGCGTACGCGGGTCACCATTGGAACAGAATCCATTGTGGCGGGATGAAGTTCGGCCCGAGCCGGCTTCTGCGGGTGTCCATCTGCCCGTCGCCGGTCGAGTCGATCAGGTAGTAGGGGCGCCCGACACGGGGGATGACTTCGACCATGAACAGGCGACCCCCGACCCGGTATTCGCGGATCATCGCGTCCGGACGCTCGATCAGCGTGATGTCGGCCTCTTCGAGGAGCTGCTGCTGGCGTGCCCGCTCGTCGAGGACCGGTGGCGGAGCCTCTTCCAGCATTTCCGGATCGTAGGCCTCGTCCGGAATCTCCGGCGGGGGCGGCACGTCGGCCGGCTCCTGGCCCTGGGCCAACGGCGCGACGAACAGGGCCACCAGGGCCACAACCATGAACCAGCGCATCTCAGAGCTCCATCAGCCGTAGTTTCTCCTCTGCCGACGGTTCGAGACTGCGCGCTTCGTAGTACTCGAAAATGGCGTTCACCGCGGCTTCGGGAGTGTCCACCAGCGAGTATAGACTCAAGTCCTCCCGCGCGATCGTGCCCCGGGCGACCAGCGTCGCCTCGAACCAGTCCAGCAGACCCTTCCAGAAGGTGCTGCCGACCAGCACGATGGGGATACGACGGGTCTTGCCCGTCTGGACCAGGGTCAGGATCTCCGCCAGTTCGTCCAGGGTGCCGAATCCGCCGGGAAGGACCACGTAGGCCGACGCGTATTTGACGAACATCACCTTGCGCGCGAAGAAGTGCCGGAAACCCAGCCCGATGTCCTGGTAGGGGTTCGACTGCTGCTCGTGCGGCAACTGGATGTTCAGGCCGATGCTCGGCGACTTGCCCGCAAACGCGCCCTTGTTCGCGGCCTCCATGATGCCGGGGCCACCGCCGCTGACGACGGCAAAACCGGAATCGGACAGCTGGCGCGCGATCTCCTCGGCGAGGCGGTAGTCCGGGTGGTCCGGGGCAATGCGGGCGGAACCGAACACGCTCACCGAAGGCTTGATTCGCGCCAGGCGCTCGAAGCCCTCGACGAATTCGGCCATGATCTGGAAGATCTTCCAGCTTTCCCGGGTCAGCTCCGAGTCGTCGATGGGCGCCAGGCCGGGGTGGCGCGCGCGGTCGCGTCCGTCCGTGGGTTGCGGGATGTCCGGGGGGTTCATGCGCCAAGCGTAACGCCCGGCGCGGCGCCGGACAAACCGCGTACCTCAACGGCGCGGCGGCGCGCAGGCCGGCCGTGCACACGGTACACTTGCCGCAAGCCCAACACCCCCTGGCCCGATGACCCAAGACGCTCCCCTGGTCCTGGTGGACGGATCGTCCTACCTGTACCGAGCCTTCCACGCGCTGCCACCGCTGACCGGTCCCGACGGGCAGCCCACCGGCGCGCTCTACGGTGTCGCGTCGATGCTGCGCAGGCTTCGTGCCGACTACCGTCCGCAGCGCATGGTGGTGGTGTTCGACGCCCCGGGGAAAACCTTTCGGGACGAGATCTACGCCGAGTACAAGGCCAACCGGCCGCCGATGCCGGAAGAGCTCGCGGCCCAGGTGGAACCCCTGCACGCGCTGGTCCGTGCCATGGGCCTGCCGCTGCTGTGCATCCCGGGCGTCGAGGCGGACGACGTGATCGCGACGCTGGCGACCCAGGCCGAGCGCCGCGACGAGCCCGTGGTGATCTCCACCGGCGACAAGGATCTCGCGCAGCTGGTCAGCGAGCGGGTGACGCTGGTGAACACCATGAACGGAACCGTGCTCGACCCCGAGCGCGTGCGCGAGAAGTTCGGCGTCGGTCCCGAGCGAATCGTCGACTTCCTGACCCTGGTCGGGGACAGCGTCGACAACGTGCCGGGGGTCGACAAGGTGGGCCCGAAGACCGCCGCCCGGTGGATCGACCGCTACGGCAGCCTCGACGAGGTGATCGCCCACGCGGAGGAGGTGACCGGCAAGGTCGGAGACAACCTGCGCGAGGCGCTGGGCCATCTGCCGCGGTCGCGGGAACTGGTCACCGTCCGGCGGGACGTCGATCTCGGCATCGACGAGCACGAGCTGACGCTGGGTGAACCCGACGCGGAGCAGCTGCGCGCGATCTATACCCGCTGCGGGTTCCGGCGCTGGCTGGACGAACTGGGCGACGCGGCCGCCGTCGCCGGCGACCCCGCTGGTGCGGCGCCCGCCGCGTCCGCTGCCGACTACCGCACGGTGCGCACCGCGGCCGAGCTGGAAGCGCTGCTGGAACGCCTGGAAGCGTCCGCACTGGTCGCGTTCGATACCGAGACCACGAGCCTGGATTACATGCAGGCCCGGATCGTGGGGTTGTCCTTCAGCGTGGAGCCGGGGATCGGCTGGTACGTCCCGCTCGCCCACGAAGGCCCGGATGCCGAGCCGCAGCTCGACCGCGAGCAGACGCTGGAGCGCCTGCGTTCCTGGCTCGAAGCCGGGGACCGCGCGAAGCTCGGCCATCACCTGAAGTACGATCGCAACGTGCTCGGCAACCACGGCATCACGCTGCGCGGGATTCACGACGACACCATGCTCGAGTCCTACGTGCTGGACGCCGGCGCCAACCGGCACGACCTCGATTCGCTGGCGGAACGTCACCTCGGCCACCGCACGATCACCTACGAGGACGTGGCCGGAAAGGGCGCCCGGCAAATCCCGTTTGCCGAAGTGCCGGTGGCCCGTGCCACCGAGTATGCCGCCGAGGACGCAGAGGTCTGCCTGCGCCTGCACGGGGTCCTGGCGCAGCGCCTGGCCGAGGTGGAGGGGCCGCAGTCGATCTACCGCGAAATGGAGATCCCGCTGGTCCCGGTGCTGTCCGACATCGAGCGTACCGGCGTGCGGGTCGACCCCGAACTGCTGCGCCGGCAGAGCGAGGAACTGGCGGCGCGCATGGGCGAGGTCGCGATGCAGGCCTATGCCGAGGCGGGTGGCGACTTCAACCTCGGTTCGCCGAAGCAGATCCAGGAAATCCTCTATGACCGGCTGGGGCTCCCGGTGCTCGGGCGCACCCCCAAGGGCCAGCCGTCGACCGCCGAGGACGTACTCGAGCAGCTGGCCACCGACTTTCCGCTGCCGCGGCTGATCCTCGAGCATCGTGGCCTCGCCAAGCTGCGCAGCACCTACACCGAGCGCCTGCCCGAGCGGATCGATCCCGACACCGGCCGCGTACACACGTCCTACCACCAGGCCGTCGCGGCGACCGGCCGGCTGTCGTCTTCGGATCCGAACCTGCAGAACATCCCGGTGCGCACCGAGGAGGGCCGCCGCATCCGGCAGGCGTTCATCGCGGAGCCCGGCCATCGACTGCTGGCGGCGGATTACTCCCAGATCGAGCTGCGGATCATGGCGCACCTGTCCCGCGACTCGGGGCTGCTCGAGGCCTTCGCGGCCGGGCAGGACATTCACCGCGCCACCGCGGGCGAGGTGTTCGGGGTCGATCCCGTGAAGGTCAGCGGCGAGCAGCGGCGCGCGGCGAAGGCGATCAACTTCGGCCTGATGTACGGCATGTCCGCCTTCGGCCTCGCGCGCAACCTCGGGATCGAGCAGGGCCGTGCCCGCGAATACATCGAGCGCTATTTCGCCCGCTACCCCGGGGTCAAGGCCTACATGGAGACGGCCCGGGAGACGGGCCGCCGGCAGGGGTACGTCGAGACCCTGTTCGGACGCCGCCTGTACCTGCCCGAGATCAAGAGCCGCAACCCGGCGCGCCGGGCGCAGTCGGAGCGGGTCGCGATCAACGCGCCCATGCAGGGCACGGCGGCCGACATCATCAAGCGCGCGATGCTGCGCGTGGCGGCGCGCCTGGAGCGGGAGGACCTTCCGGCCCGCATGATCATGCAGGTGCACGACGAACTGGTGCTGGAGGTCCGCGACGACGCGGTGGAGGCCGTGCGCGCGGCGGTGGTCGCGGACATGGCCTCCGCTGCCGACCTCGCGGTCGAGCTGGTGGTGGATACCGGCGTCGGCGAGAACTGGGACGCGGCGCACTGAGATGGACGTGCGCAGACCGGCGATCCGGATCCTTCCCGTCGCGGCCCTGCTGCTGGCCGCGGCCGCGCTCTGGATCTGGGCGGACCGCATGCTGCCGAAGGCGGGCGACGCGGCGCTGCAGGTGCTGGGGCCCGAGGACTGTGACCTGAACGCAGGACCCTGTAGCGCTGTTCTGCGCTCCGGGGGCACGGTCGAAGTCGGCATTGCGCCGGTGCCGGTGGTTGGGCTCCGGCCGCTGGTGTTCGACATCGCGTTTTCCGAGCAGGATCCGGCGTGGCTCGAGATCGAGCTGGCCGGGGTCGAGATGTTCATGGGCCACCACCGTCCACGTCTCGAGCGGGTGGGGCCCGGGGCGTACCGGGGCGAGGTCACGCTGCCCGCCTGCGTTCATGAGCGCATGACCTGGGCCGCGACCGTGCTGCCGGAAGGCCGGCCGGAGCAGGCCGGGTTCCAGTTCCGCTTCGTCAGCCGGCGCTGAGCGTCCGATGGCACGCAACGCCCTCTGGCTCCTGGTGGTGGTCGCAGCCTCGGTGCTGATCGTGGCGGGACTGCTCTGGCCGCGTGCGCCGATGCCGCCGGACGGGCACCGGATGCTGCCGGCTGCCGAGGCTCCGAAGGGTGGAGACATCGCGCTGCCGGTGAGCAGCACGGGCGCGGCGTTTCGCCTCGAGGACCAGGATGCCCGCTACTGGTGGGTCTATTTCGGTTACACCTCCTGCCCCGACGCCTGCCCGGTGTCGCTGGCCTGGATCTCCGGCGCGCTGTCGCGTCTGCCGGAGGCGCTCCGGGGACGGGTGGGCGGCCTGTTCGTCAGCCTGGATCCCGAACGCGACGACGCGGCGCGGCTGCGCGAGTACGCGAACCACTTCCACCCGGACATCGTCGCGGCCACCGGGCCCCACGCGCGGATCCGGGAGATCGCGGCGCGTTACGGGGTGTTCTACCGGCACACGGAGGTCGAATCCGCGCTGGGCTACGTGGTCGACCACACGTCCTCAACCTACCTGGTCGGGCCCGCCGGCGAGGTGCTCGAGGTGCACCCGCACGGAACCCCCTCGGCCGAACTGCGCGCCGCTCTCGAGAAGCATCTGGCGACCCGATAGCCACGTGTCCGGGAGGGGTCGATGCCGTGTCCCGTTCCGGGGGTGTCGGCAGCAGGGATGCTGCCGTCAAGCC
>Ga0207796_1000611_pt1 | contig 13849 bp, 11 predicted proteins | sample Pon1CUnioCityCA_6_FD_187274 | JGI IMG/M metagenome (GOLD analysis project Ga0207796, IMG submission 187274) | Marine sediment microbial community from Union City, CA, USA - Pond 1C Sediment 1 (SPAdes) | ecosystem: Environmental > Aquatic > Marine > Intertidal zone > Salt pond sediment ...
CCGCGGATCTTCGGCTTCTTGCCAAGATCGCCCTCCAGCGAAAGCGCGATCTCATGGGGACTGACGTCAAGTTTCTGGATCACCTGAGGAACGATGCCGTCCGACTGGCGCAGAAGCGCTAGCAGCAGGTGTTCTGGCTCAATCTGGCTGTGGCTGTGTTTGCTGGCCAGCGACTGCGCCTCCATCACAGCTTCCTGTGCTTTCTGCGTAAACTTGTTCAGATTCATAAAACTCACCTAGACCAATGCACTAAGCCGAAATTCGTACAAAAAAGAATGCACACTTACATGAGCAAGACAGAAAGGATGGCACGATAGGCCTGCTCCACCCTAGCTCTGCTATTATAGAGCTCCACTGTAAGAGACATGTAGGTACGACGTTGGATTTGTATATGAGGAAGTGTATCCAGACGATGGAGTCAGTCCGGTAGACCGCTGAGATTCTGACACATACAAACACCCCGCGCTCGTGCGGCCAAGCGCGGGGTGTGAATTCGTACCTAGATTAGCGGTGGGCGCTAGTAGCGGAGCAATGCCCCCACGCCAAACTCATCCACCTTTGGGTGGTCCTCGACGACCTCGACCTCACCCCCCTCTTCGATCACTTTCGTCACCAGGGCCTCAGCCGCATCGGGGATCTCCATAAAATCACCGCCACAGAAGGGACATTTCTCGAGGCCTTGATCCGTGATATAGGCACAATGCTTACATTGATAGCCCGGCTCATGATAATCACGGTCGATCACCAGCGTCTGAATGCGACCCTCGTGTGCTGCGCCCAGCGTGTCTGCCAAGCGAATCACACCATTTTCGCCCTTGGCCGCGGCCGTAAACACAGCATTGACAACCGCTTCCTTCCGCTCTTCCTCAACCCGATGCAGGATCTCCAGAGAGAGCTCTCGTATCTCTGGTTCCGTCGCATTCATATCCGCACTGAAGGTCCCAATTACCTTGTCCTGCAGATACTTGGGCAGCGTCTCCTGAAACTGAGCTACCGTTCCACCAGCGCCGGCGACGATGAGACGTCGCGGCTCGTGCCGCTCACAGAAGGCCTCCATCTCCTGAGCCGCATCGCGGATGTTTCGTCTCACTACCTCCACCTCGTGCTGACTTGACATGGAGCCACCGCCGCGACGGCCATGCCCGCCGGACGATCCCCGTCCGCGCTTCAGCTTCCGTACGTCCTCACCAACGAACTCACGCGTCGCTCGAAGCTCACCCAGATCAAAGAAGAAGAAGCGTGACTGTCGCCGATCCACCACGGCTACCACATAGCTCCCATAGGCATCCACAAGCTCCGCCAACGGCGATATGTACGGCCGTTGGGCAACCGTCACCCCAGAAGAGACCGGAATCGCCAGAGAGTACTCGCGCCAGAAATCCTTCTCCTTACAGGAGAAGACAACAATACCACGGCCCGACCAATCGTACTCGTGGTCAAAGTAGACCTCGACCGCCTCGATATCCTCATTCGCGGCGCTACCCTCCGCCTCTTTCAGCAATTGACGTAGCTCCAGCCTGTACTCGTCCCGCGATCGCGCCGTAGGATCTACGTTTAGATAGACACTCAACACTGGTGCGTCAAACCTGTATGCCGCCAGTTCGCGCAGCTCTTCCTGATTGAACATACCCCTTACCCCTTTGACTGATGACTAGCCGTTAGCAGTCAGTGACGGCTCCAAGACGTAGAACCAGTCATTGGCCCAGATTGACCGCTGCGTGTGCGCCGAACTTCTCCACCATCGTCATGCGTTTCCCGATAACGCCTCAGCTCTACGGCCTCTCCCCAAGCGTCGCAGAGGCCTCCATCTCCCTTCCATCGCGAAAGAAGGTCAAGCTGACCTCCTGTCCCACCTCTGCATCGCTCACCAGATAGGCGACCAGGTCATCAAAAGTCCGAAGCTTCTCCCCGTCAATGCTGGTGATGATATCCCCCCCAGCGATGACGGACTGCCCAAAGACCTCAATCTCCCGATCACCGCCCCGCAGCCCAGCCTCGGCGGCAGCAGTCCCCGGCTGAACCTCAGTGACAAGCACCCCCTGCTGAACAGGTAAGTCCAGTGGCTCGGCCAGTTGCGCCACAGTGAAGCGCGGATTGGACGTGATACCCAGATAGGGATACTCGTAGGCCCCCTCCTCAATCAGGTGAGGCACAATACGTCTAACCGTGTTGACCGGCACCGCGAATCCGACGCCTGCGTTCGCGCCGGTATTGGAGCGAATCGCCGTGTTGACGCCGACAACCCGCCCTCGCGAGTCGAGGAGCGGACCGCCGGAGTTGCCTGGATTGATGGCGGCGTCGGTTTGAATGATCTCTGGGTTGGAGAAGCTACCGCCTGCCAACACCTCCGACGTCAACGTCCGCCCTACCGCGCTGACCACACCCAACGTCATCGTACCCTGCAGCCCAAAAGGATTCCCGATGGCAATCACCTTCTGGCCTACCTGAAGGGCATCCGAATCTCCCAGCTCGAGAGGCACCAGATGCTCAGAATCAACGTCGATCTGAATCACCGCTAGGTCAGAATATGGATCACGACCTATGACCTCGCCGTCACTGGTCACTGATCCGTCGGAAAGGACGACCTGAAGCGAATCGGCCCCCTCGACCACGTGGTTGTTCGTGACCACATGTCCATCTTTGTCGATCATGAAGCCTGAACCGCTGCTCAGTCGCTGGAGCCCACCCCCGTGCTGTACCAACACCTCAATGTAGACAACAGCAGGATTGACCCGCTGATAAAGGTTGGTCAACAGGGCATCCTGATCATCTGATTCAGCGAATTCAGCCTCAGCCAGCGGCGTGACGGTCGCAATAGCCTCTGGAGCTGAGGTCTTCTCCAAAACCGCGGAGGAGGTCGGTTCCAGAAGCAGCTCTTGAGCGTTGCAGGCGATCACGGGCAGAGCCAGGAGCGCCATAAGAAGCCATAGAGGTCTCTGTCTTATCATCTCATCCCTTCCCGCTGATACGGGCCAACTTCTTGAAGAGATCGCGTTCTTGGTCGTTCAATGTCTTGGGGACTTGGATCTCGACAGTGACCAGCAGATTGCCGCGGTCTCTTGGCCTACTAGGGTTAGGCATCCCCTTGCCACGCAATCTGAAGATCTGGCCTCCTTGCGTGCCAGGGGGTATCTTTAGGGAGACATCACCATTCAGCGTGGAAAGATGCACTTGCCCGCCAAGCACGGCGGTATAGAGGTCAATGTCGACGTCACAGTGCAAATCATCGTCATCACGCTCGAACACAGGGTGAGGCTCAACCGTGATATTGAGGTAGAGATCGCCGGGCGCGCCCCCACCGTAGTCGGCCTGCCCCTCACCGGCGATACGCACCCTCGATCCGGTCGTGACACCAGGTGGAATCGTCACACGGATCCGTCGGCCCCCTCGCTGCAGGACCCGGCTGGTCCCGTTGAGGGCCTCTTCCAGCGTGATGGTGACGTCGGCCTCCGCGTGCCGCGATTGGGGAGATTGTCCTTGAGCCCTGCCGCCCACAGACCGACCGAAGATGTCCTCGGCCGAGCGAACGCCCTCGCCGCCCAAGCCGCCGAAGAGAGCTCTGAAGAAATCGGAGAATGCCTCGCTGCCGGTGCCACCGAAGAGATCACCCAGATCGCCGCTCCACCGGACGCGGGTCCCGCTGGGCGCACCAGTGAACCACTGGGACCAGTCGTATTGCCCCGGATCTCCGCCAGAGCGCTGCCATTGCTTCCAACTATGGCCCAATTGGTCGTACTTGGCCCGTTTCTCTGGGTCGCTCAGCACCTCGTAGGCTTCGTTGATCTCCTTGAATTTCTCCTCAGCTTGGTCGTGGGGATTGACATCGGGATGCCATTGGCGAGCCAGGCGGCGAAAAGACTGCTTAATCTCCTGCTCGCTCGCCTTGCGATCAACACCCAAGATGTCGTAGTAGTCTCTGTACTCCATCCCGCCGCCCTTCAAGATTGGGATGCCATTCTATACGGTAAGCCCCCCACTGTCAAGCAAGGGGTCTCAGGTCTCACCTTCCCACCCGAGACCGCTGGAGATCGCACAGACATCTGACACAACAGAAAAAGCGGAGACAGGAAACCCCCGTCTCCGCCTTATGTGTATCCAGCCGAAGGCTACATATAGTCTCGGATCTCTTCCTCTTCTTCGCCTTCCTCGGCTTCGGCCTCGCCAATAACCTCGACCTCCTCGCCCTCCTCGCCAAGGATGAGCTCTTCCTCGACCTCGGCCGCCGGTCGCTCCAGCTCGACCTCCTCCAAGGGTACCAGGCGCGCGATCATCTCATCTGGATCGGTCAAGACATTGATGCCGGATGGGATAGCGAGATCCTCCACGAGGATCGCCTGCCCGACCTCCGTCAGGTCCGACATGTCGATCTCAATTGCGTCAACCAAGTCACCGGGGAGACACTCAACCTCGAGCTCTGCGATGCCGTGGAGCAGAATGCCCTCTTTCTGCTCTGCCACCGGGGACTCTCCCACGGACAGCAGGGGAATCTCGGTGGTGATAGTCTCGGTCATCATGACCCGATAGAAATCGACGTGCAGCAGATCACCGGTGATCACATCTCGTTGAACCTCACGCAGAAGAGCGAACTCTGGTTCATCCGCATCATCGACCTTGATGTTCACCAACTGACTGCCGCCGACCTGCGACAGGACATCTCTCAAGGCGTACTTGTCAAACTTCAAAGAGACAGACTTGAAATCACGTCCGTACATCACGCCGGGAACCCAGCCCTCTCGACGCAAGCGCTTAACCTTGCTACCTAGCAAGGACCGTTCCCTCGCCTCCAACTCAACACGGCCTTTCTTACTCATACTACACTCCTTCTGAATGCCATCTCGCTCAAGAAACGGGCAGGAAACATATCCTGCCCGCGCTCAGTATTGTAGCGCAAGGGCCCGTTTTCGTCAAGCAGCGCCTCCTGACGCTGCCCGCGTCATCAGTGCCCTAATCACCGCGCGCAATCGCTCGATTTCCTCGCTGAGATCGGATTCGTCTGAGCGGCGACGGCGCTCCATCTTCCTGAAGGCGAGCTCCGCGCACCGTTGGTGCAACTGGCGTGTCCGCCACCAACCAGTCAGCCCTTCGACCCGCAGCGCCCGCCGTCGCGCGCGCAATCTTCCGCCCGGCGTCACGAGCGCCTGGTAAAGCCATAGGGGAAGTTCGTCCCTTAACTCTGATCGCAAGCCCCGCCGCTGCCGCCGCAACGACCAGGCAGCCACCAGGCCGATCAGCAAGACGCCTGCGCCGGTCGTCATCACTGTCATAACGTTTAGGCCCAACAAGCTCCAGGTCAGGAGGTTGTGGAGCGCATGTGCGACCACTGCCAGGGCGAATCCGGCGCTCGGCAAGGCCCAGCGCTGCCAGCGCCGCGGCACAAGCCGGGCGAGACCCAGGCTGGCTCCAAAGACAGCCGTGTAGAAAGCCTGATTGAGACCGTAGAGGAGGTTCTCGACGAAAGCGCCGGGATTGAGCCCCTCGAAGCCCCAGAGGGCAAAGGCACTCACGCGGTCGATCAGATTGCTCGTCATGGCAAAGCCGAATCCCACCACTGCCCCGTAGATCATCCCATCGAGCACGTTGTCGAACTCGCGCCAATGGCGCAAGGCAATGAAGAGCACCGCTACGCCCTTCAGCGCCTCCTGCAGCAAGGGCGCGATCAAGCCCAACCGTGCCGCCTCCAACGTCGCTGCCCCGATTAGATACGGTGGCAAGCGAAAGAAGATCTCCGCCGCCAGTGCCAGGCCCAGAGCAGGGACACTGCCCCACAGGAACGCGGCTGTAACCAGCAGGCCCGGCTCCTTTTCGTAGCGATCCAGCCAATACAGGGCGGTCACGTAGAGCGCCGTTGGCACGACGCTGCCCAAGACTGCAAGCAGCAGACCCGCACCCACCCGATGCGCCGGGAGCACCTCACCGATCCAGACAAGGTCCGGAGCATGCCATGTCGCCGCCAAAGTCGTCTTCTCCTGGGGGCCTTGCGACGAGAGACAACCCGACACCGCGTTGTTGTCACTGGGGAGGCAATCCAGCAGCAGATGAGCTACGCCGCTCGGCTGTAACTCCAGCCTGGCCAGGCCGGTCTCGCCGAAGTCGACGTCAGCGAAGTGGAAGCGGGTCACCTGCTGCGCCTGGCGATCGGGCCAGGTGGCCGCTACGTCGGCACGCGTGTGCGGCGGGAGGTTGATCTCGGCGACCAAGACCTCCAGTGGCGGCTCGCTGTGCAGGATGGTCAGGTTACCCAGTGCCTCGGCGGAGGGCAAGGTGTCCCCCCGTCGGTTGGTCAGCCGAATTCGTGCGTCGTCAGATGCGGGGCTCACCACCTCCACCCGCAAGCGGTTGGCGTACCAGGTCTCGGTATCCAAGGGCTGCGCCATGCCCCAGGCGTAGGGCCGCTCCCACTGTTCCCCTTTGTCAGCGGGGCCGAGCGGGCCACCAAAGTCGCCATGGGCGGCCGCCTCGCCCCAGCGCCCGCGGAAGGGAAGCCATGCGGCCCTCGTCCAGTCATCGGGCGCAGTCGCCAGCCTCTCGCGCTTGGGAAGCAAGATCACGTCAGGGATGACTCGACCCGCCGCACCGGTGCGATCAAGGATGGTGATCCGACGATCCGCGATCTCCTGAGTATTGGGGTAGATCTCGTCACCGACGAAGTAGTTGGCGTGGGATCCCAACGCCACGTAGGCCACCGGATGGGTACCCGCCTCCACTGGCGCCTGGGACCAGGCCCGTTGCGTACCGCCGTGGTGCTGACTGAGCACCACCGACTCGGGATGACCCTCAGGCCTTAGTATCACCTGGACCATCTCCCAGTCGCCCTCGTGCTTGTTGAACCAATCATTGTAGAAGTAGAGGGCCCAATACTGGAGCGTAATATGTCCTGTCGAGTCCCGCGCCACGTGAGCGTAGACGGTGACTGGCGGGCCACCGGCCGCCGGGCTGAGGGCGGCCTCGTAGAAAGCTCGGTGAGCGGAGTAGTTGGTGTAGGCAGAGCCCCCCCCGTCGCCGTACCAGACGTCGAGCGAGTCATTTCTGTCCGTGTCGATCTGCAACAGGTCGAGAGCATCTACGGTGAGCAGCACGTTGGTGTCGAACCAGAGTCGACGGCTGCGGCGCAGCCGGGCCTGCTCTAGGATAACGTCGACCGGTTGGGGGCGAAAGATCTCGTCAGGGTGAAAGTAGAACACAGGCGCGTAGCGTCGGGCCAGCTCCTGGTCGCTCTGGGGCGTGGGATCGTCAGCCAAGACAGGGGTGGCAATCAGAAGCAAGGCCATCCCTGCGATCAATGCAACAGCACATCGTCCTCTCATAGCCGCCCTCCCTCAAACTGCGCACGCCATTGTATGCCGGTTGTCGGTTTGAGTCAACCGGGTATACTACTCGCTAGCTATTCTCATAGAGTGTCCGGGAGATGAGGAAATGTCCATCAACGTCATACCCGTCGAAACCGAGGAGACCTAGCCGTGGGACGTCCTATGTGGTTCGTCAATCTGATCCAGAGAGCATTTCCTATGCGCTTCGCCGCCGCCAAGGCGACCCGCCTTCCGCTTCTTGGTCGCCTTGCCGATCGCTGGCTGTTCGACGGGGACGACATCATCTTCCTACCGCAGGATCAGACAGTGCAGACTATCCCTGTCGGTGTGACCATCGACCGGTCCGAGGAGATGGTGCTGCCATCCCGCGTCGTGGAACACTTCGTCGAGGTAGCGAGTGTGCACTGGATTATGGACTTCTGCCTCTGCCGCGCTGCCGAGGGATGCCAGGACTACCCCATCGAGCTGGGCTGTCTCTTCCTGGGAGAGGCAGCGTTGGGCATCAACCCGAAGCTCGGCCGTCGCGTGACTAAGGAGGAGGCACTGGCGCACGTACAGCGCTGCCGTGAGGCCGGCCTGGTTCATATGATCGGCCGTAACAAGATGGATACCGTCTGGCTCGGTGTGGGCCCGGGACACCAGCTGCTTACGGTGTGCAACTGCTGCCCATGCTGCTGCCTTCTGGGCATTCTCCCTCACCTCACGACCCGGATCAGCGACAAGTTGCAGCGCATGCCCGGGGTGAGCGTTCGCATCAACGGCCAGTGTGTGGGTTGTGGTACCTGCGCGGAGGGGATCTGCTTCGCTGATGCCATCCACCTAGAGAACGGCCGAGCTACAATCGACGAGACATGCCGCGGCTGTGGTCGATGCGTGAATATCTGTCCGCAGGGAGCTATCGAGCTCTCCTTGGAGGACAACCGTTTTGTCGATCAGGCCATCGCCCGCATCTCTACCCTGGTCGACCTGGACTGAGATCCTGGCCCTCCCTTGAACAGAGATAGAGGAGATATATGATGGGGGAACGCATTGTCGTTCTTGTCACCGCGCCATCGGAGGATATGGCTAGGGACATAGCGCGGACGCTGCTCGAGCAGAAGCTTGCCGCCTGTGTGAACCTCATCCCTGCAGTAGCATCCATGTATACCTGGGAGGGGGAGCTGTGCAGCGACGAAGAGGTACTACTGGTGATCAAGAGCACATCGCGGGCCTTCAACGAGCTGGCTGCCGCTGTCCGGAACGTTCATCCCTACGATGTCCCCGAGATCATCGCCCTGCCCATCGTTGCCGGATCGCAGGACTATCTAGGTTGGATCGACGAGGTCGTCAAGGATTGACGTGAAGAGCCCCCAAGGGTGTCCAAACCCCCAGGGGCTCGACAATCGGCTGTCGTGCCTTTACTGACCTCGTTCGGCCGCGCGCTTCTCCAGAATCTCCTCGATCAGCGCCTCGGCCTCGTCGGGTAACGGCGGCACTTGGTGTTCACCAAGGATTCTCCTGGCGCGCTCATTGGCCCTGGTGAACATATCTTTGCTGCCTGCTTCCACCCAGTCGTCGTAGCGCTTGCGATCGATCATGTCGGGATGCCACTGGGCCTCCCGCCAGTTATCGAGGGTATGGTCGTCGGCCAGGTAGCCGCCACCGGGCCGCACGCGAGCCGTGGCATCCAGCGCTAACGTACGGGGGCTGACCTCAACGCCCTCGACGAAAAAGCGGGTCTGGCGAATGATCTCATCGGCGATGACCAGCGCCTCCATGGACGAGGTTGACCCGTACTCAATGTAGCCCACGTCATGCACCAATGTGGCCCGGGCTAAGAAGTTCGCCAGGACCGAGAAGGTGATCTCGATCCCCGCCTGCGCGTCTACGGCTTTGCTGTCGGTGGCGCCGGCGGCGGACCAAGCCGGCAGGTTGTAGTAGCGCGCCAGGTCCATCTGCGCCATCATACCCAGCGGCCACTCAGGGCTGCCGTAGCTAATGATAGTCGACTTCATATCCATCGCCGCTGTGTTCATGCCGTAGATGTACGGTGTACCTGGATTAAGCAGCTGCGCAATCACCAGTCCCACCAGACACTCGGCGTTGCCGACAGCCAGAGCGCCAGCGATCGTGATGGGGCCCCCGCCCCCCATATTGGGCGAGGGGATATAGCCCGAGGGCACCCCTTTCTCGGCACAGAAGACCAACTTCTGGAGCGACTCCTCAATGATCATGAGCGGCGAGATGGGCTCGGCATAGAGGAGGAAGAACGGCTTCTCTCGCAGAGCCTGCTCACCCCCCGCAACCGCCGCGGCAATACGATAGATCTCCTCGACGTCGGTGCGATCCTTCGCTGTGTAGACGTTAGGCTTGATCGAGCCGCGGATCATCCCAGCAAACTCGTGGATGTAGAGATCATCGGCAGGGACATCGGAGGGGTTGCCCATCGACATGACGAAATCGATATGATCGAGCGCATCGCACAGACGAGCGATGTCCTCGACATCCTGAGCCGTGGTGCGGCGACGCTCTCCCGTCTCCACATCGAGCGTGAACGTGGTGTCGGAGCCCGCCCCAAAGAAGACCTTACCCAGCTCCAGCGGCATGGTCAGGTTTCCAAACCGATCGAACATGGGAATGCGCGAAGGAGCCTTGTTGATCGCGTCGGTGACAAGATTCTCAGGAATCTTCACGCGTCCATCGGACTCCCACGCTCCCGCTTCCAGCAGGATCTCACGACCCTGCGGATCCTGCATGTCTACGCCTGTCCCGGAGAGGATCTCCAGCGTGGCGTAGTGGAGTTCGCGCACCTGCTCATCGGAGAGGCCGCGGCTAAAGGGTTGTAACGTTGGAATCGGCAACTGGTCCGTCACAAAAACTCACCTCCATGTCATCCAGCGTGAAATATGAAGCTAGAGACGGTAGTAGCAACGAGAAAGCCTCAGCCCCGTCTTCCGCTTGACACCTCACGCGATATGCGGTGCCGATCAGCCATAGGCTGACCGGATATGGGTTCGTTCACAATTGCAGCGTATCCGAGAACTGTTCTCGAATCCAACCATCAACCTCAGGATCGATGGGGGCCGGCTTGTGCTCCGCGAGGATCTTTCGAGCGAGGCTCTTGGCCCGGAACCAGGCGTCAGTGGCCCCGTTCGCCTCCCACTCATCGCGTCCCCGACGATCAAACACCTCTGAGGGATAGTAGTGTTCAGTCCGCATGTAGCGCATCGTGTGCTCATCGGCCAGATAGTGCCCTCCAGGACCAACCCGGTCAATAGCATCGAGAGCCAATGTGTCATCGCTGACCTCTATGCCACGCACGGCCCGCATCACCATCCCCAGCATCTCGTTATCGATCACAAACTGCTCATAGGCGATGGTCGACATGTCCTCCAGCATCCCAGCGGCGTGATGAATGAAATTCGTGCCGGCCAAGGCAACCTGGATCGCCGACTGAGCCTTCTCCATACCCGCTTGAATGTCGGGTAGCTTCGCGTCCGTCATCCCGGCGCTGTTGTAGATAGGCACCTCGTATAGATGGGCCAACTGGGTGATGGCCGCGTTGCTGATCCCAAGTTCCACCGAACCGCCCAAGTACTTACCACTGCGCATATCGGCGGTGGCCGGTATCGGTCCTATGATCACGGGCGTCCCCGGGCTGACTAGTTGCGTCAAGGTCAGCCCCGAGAGCTGCTCGGCGTTCAATTGAGCCAACGTCCCGGCCAGCGTGACTGGTGAGGTCGAGCCCGCCATCGGTGCCGCCGACAGCACGACCGGTATGCCTTGATGACAGACTTCGATGAGGAGCGTGGTCACATCAGTGGCAAACTTGAGCGGGCTGACCATCCAACTGGTGATGAAGGAGACGAGAGGCCGCGCGCGTAATGCCTCCGGGCTACCGGCAATCTGCTCACACATCGACACGACGTCCCGGATACCCCGCAGCGTATAGACGCCAGCTTGAACGTGTTTGGTGGTGTTTGCCAATGAGGCGTAATACTTACTGATCTCCACCCGATCCCCAGGCAGATCCGTGGGGTAGATCGGGATCAGGTAGAAATGGATGTTATCCAACGCATCCACAATGCGAGCCATGTCTCCCACATCTCTCAGCAGCGCCTTCCGAATCGCGCCGGTCTCCAAGTCGAGGACCTGGAGCGCCGCGCCCCCGGTCCCGATGTGAACACGCGCATCCTGCAAGATCAAGTCGTGCTCCGGATCGCGTCCGGCCAATATCACCTTCGATGGCGCTTCATCGATAGCGTCCTCAACAAGAGACTGGGGAAGGCGGACGCGATTCTCTCGCACATCTGCCCCAGCCTCCTTGAACAATTCCAGAGCCTCGGGTTGGTCCACCTGCACGCCCGTTCGCTCCAGTATGCGAAGCGATGCCTGGTGAATCCGTCTAACCTCGCTATCGGTCAAAGGCTTGTACTGACCGCCGACCGATCCCTTGCTGGGAGCCGTTAGCTTCCTCGTCATTGTCCCCCCGCCTTCACTGTCTGCCAAACTGAAAAGGCTGGAGGGCTTCACCTTCATCTAACGTCGGAAGAAGCTCTCCAGCCAGATCATTCATGGTCCCTATTCCAAGTGCGCGCCCGGTGCCCTGGGGCGAACCCAAAGGCGAATGGTTCAGTCTCACATGGGGACTAGTCTTTCTTCTGGCGGTAGTACTTGATATAGTTCATCGCGTACTGATCGCGGCCCATCAGAAGGTCGGCAGCCAGAATGGATTGTTTGACCTCGGCCGCATCGACGATGGGCGCGTTCACGCCCGCCCGAATGACCATGCCCAAGGCCACACGGTTGATCACCTCGCGATCCGGCAGGCCAAACGACACGTTGCTGTGGCCGAGGGCCTGATTGACGCCCAGCTCCTTTCGCACCAGATCAATGGCGTCTAGCGTGATGATGGCAGCCTCAGGCTCAGCGCTGACGGTCAAAGCCAGACAGTCAATCAGCACATCCTCCCGAGGGATACCCATGGCCTCCGCACGCTCGACGATCTTCTTTGCGACGGCAAGCCGCCTCTCGGCGGTCTTCGGGATGCCCTCGTCATCCATCGCCAAGCCAATGACCGCTGCCTCGTACTCCGCGACCAAGGGCAGGACCCGCTCAAGGTTCGCCTCCTCGCCGTTGACCGAGTTGATCAAGGGCTTCCCCTGATAGACCTTCAGAGCCGCCTCCAAGGCATCCTTATCCGCCGTGTCGATACAGAGAGGCACCCCCACTTCGTCCTGGATCATCTCAACGGCACGAGGCAACAGCTCCGCCTCATTCACGCTGGCGGCACCAACGTTTACGTCGAGCACGTGGGCCCCATCTTCGAGCTGCTTGGTGGCCTCCTTTCGAAGCACCTCTAGATTGCCCTCGGTAAGCTGCTCGGTGAGCCAACTGCGACCAGTAGGATTGATCCTCTCACCGATGATCACCGTCGGGAGATCAAGGCTGATTCGAACCGTCCCCTCTGTTCCAGTTAGGATAGTCTCCATTTATGCATCTCCTTTCTCGCGGGTGGTAAACCCGACCTACACGATGTTTCCGACATGCACGCCTTAGTTGTGATGCCGAACGCTCGATGTTCCCTGCCCCTTGCTGGTCTAGCTATCACGGAGCAAGGTCTCTAGAATGAATACTCATGGGGTGCCCCTAGACAGGCTCAACTTCCTCAACAGGAAGCTCAACGCGCCGATCCTCGATTCTAACGACGACGGCCTGCTTCAACGGCACAAGATCGATCACACTCCCCTCACCGTAAGGGGTCTTCACACGTTGCTGACGGCGAGGCAAGCCCCTCATGGCTTGGAGGTACTGATGGTACTCATACTGCAAGCAGCAGCGCAGCCGATCGCACATACCGGTGATTGCCGATGGGTGGAGCGAGACGCCTTGCTTCTTTGCCATCTTGATAGAGATGGAAGTGAAATCTGGAAGAAAGTGGGAACAGCATCGTGGCCTTCCACAAGCGCCGTATCCGCCCATCAATTTGGCCTGATCGCGAGGACCGATCTTCAGCAGCTCGACACGGGTATCGAGCTCGCGCCGTAACCGTCTCTCCAGTTCGCTCAGGTTTAGATGCCTCTCCTCACTGCCGTACAACAGCGTCAGCCTCTTCCCGTCCAGCGTGTACTCGGCGAGGACAATCTTGATTCGGACATTGAGCGCCTTCGCTTCCTCGCGGGCAATCTCCAGAGCCTCCGCTTCTCGCTCCTGCCAACACTGGCGAAGGGCCAGCTCACGTCCAGTAGCTCGCCGCTCAATGGGCTTGAGGGTCCGCACCTCCTCGCCCTCACGTGGTGGGCGGACAGTGACGACCTCACCCAACTGAGTGCCGCGAACCGTCTTGACCAAGGCGAAGTCCCCGGGGCGTAGATCGTCGATCCTACTGGCGTCAAAATGATAGATCTTTCCCGATGGCTGAAAGCGGACACCCGCAATCAGCTCGTTACTTAGCATCGAAAGCGTCGATTCACCGTGCGACACACTCATTACACGACCTCAAGGTCTTTCGTAAGACAAGCGACCGTCGTCCGTCGCATAGTCGGAGGGATGAAGCGCGGCGT
>Ga0207796_1000612_pt1 | contig 13848 bp, 14 predicted proteins | sample Pon1CUnioCityCA_6_FD_187274 | JGI IMG/M metagenome (GOLD analysis project Ga0207796, IMG submission 187274) | Marine sediment microbial community from Union City, CA, USA - Pond 1C Sediment 1 (SPAdes) | ecosystem: Environmental > Aquatic > Marine > Intertidal zone > Salt pond sediment ...
CCGCCGCGGCGCGGGCCAGAATCAATTGCAGCGACACGGCCTCGGGGAAACGCTGCAGCCCCTCCCGGGCGATCGCATACGCCTGCTCGAACGCTTCGAAACGCATGGCCAGTTCCGCGTGCGCCTGCCAGCCCGAACTCTCGCCGGAGCGGGCCTGGACCAGACGCTGCAGCGTCTCGAGCGCGGCGTCGCGGTTCTCCGACTGGGCCAGCAGCGAGGCCGCGACCCGGAACCCCTCTTCGGCCCCGAGCTCCTCCAGAATATCCTCGAGCTGGTCGGCGGCGGCCGCGGCATCCCCTTCGGCGACCCGGAGAATCGCGATGGTCTGCATGGCGTCCAGCCCGCCGGGAGACACCTCCAGCCAGCGCTCCGCCGCCGCAAGCGCGCGCGGCCGCTGGCGCGCGAACAGCGCCGTGCGCGTGGCGCGCTCGGCCACCTCCGGATCCCGGCTCAGGCGGGCGGCATCCAGGTAGTAGGCGCTGGCCTGATCGTAATCTTCGGCCTGCAGGGCCATTTCGGCAGCGAGCAGACGGAACAGGAGCTCGGCTTCGGCGTCGCCTGTCGACCCGGGGGACGGCGAGATCACGCGAGGGACGTCGCTGGAGACGTTCCCGGGAACCCCGACCGGAGTCTGCGCACAACCGTTCACGGCCAGCACTGCGACAGCGGCGGCCACGACGCGCGACATGAGGACTGAATTCAGCATGATTGCGTTCATTTTGACGAAAGATGACGCGCGGGGTTCCACTCGGATTGAATACGGTCCTCTGTACCGGACCGCTTCAGGCAGTACACTAGTCGGTTGTTGAGCCCATCTTAGGCGAAAATTCCCAGGAACATGCTGTTCGCGCTCGGAATCAATCATAGAACCGCGCCCGTCGAGGTACGCGAACGGCTGTCCGTGAACGACGTACAACTGGGCGAGGCGCTGAACTCGCTGCATTCGGGCGTCAAGGTTCCCGAGGCCGCGATCCTGTCCACCTGCAACCGAACGGAGATTTATTTCCGCGAGAACGGTCAGGAGGGAGAAGAGCGGGTGCTCGACTGGCTCGGAGGTTTCCACGGCATCCGCCGCGGCGAACTCGAAGCCTACCTGTACCGCCACCGCGACAACGAGGCGGTGATGCACACGCTGCGCGTGGCCTGTGGTCTCGACTCGATGATCCTGGGGGAGCCGCAGATTCTCGGCCAGATGAAATCGGCGTATCAGCACGCCCACGAAGCCGGCACGCTGGGCCTCTCGCTCGAGCGTCTGTTCCAGCATGCGTTCGCGACGGCCAAGGACGTGCGGACGTCCACCGCGATCGGGGCCAGCGCGGTTTCGGTGGCGTTCGCCGCGGTATCGCTCGCAAGACAGATCTTCGGCGACCTGAAGCCGCTGACCGCCCTGGTGATCGGGGCGGGGGAGACCATCGAGCTCGCGCTGCGCCACCTCGCCGGCCACGGCATCGGACACGTGATCGTCGCCAACCGCACGGTGGAGCGGGCCCACACGCTCGGCGACCGCTTCAACGCGGAACCGATCCCCCTGAACGCACTGCCCGATTACCTGCACCGCGCCGATATCGTGATCAGTTCCACCGCCGCCCCGCTGCCCATTCTGGGCAAGGGCGCCGTGGAGCGCGCGATCCGCAAGCGCAGGCATCGGCCGATTTTCATGGTGGATATCGCCGTGCCCAGGGACATCGAACCCGAGGTGGCCGAGCTCGAGGACATCTATCTGTACACCGTGGACGACCTGCAACAGGTCATCAACGAGAACATGGCTTCCCGGCAGGCTGCGGCCGAACAGGCGGAACAGATCATCGCGACGCGTGCCGACGAATTCATGCGCTGGCTGCGCGCACGCGATTCGGTGGAGAGCATCCGGCGTCTTCGGGAGCAGGCGGAGTCCATCCAGCTCGAGGCGCTCGGGCGGGCCGAATCGCTGTTGCGCGCGGGCAGGCCACCCGAGGAGGTCCTTCGGCAACTGGCCCACGCGCTGACCAACAAGCTCATGCACGCGCCCTGCAAGACACTGAACACCGCTGCCCACGACGGGGATGATCACCTGTTCCGCGCCGCGCACCGGTTGTTCCTGCTGCCGGACGACGACGGCGGCAGTGGCCGCGACGACTCGTGAAAGCCTCCTTTCGCCGCAAACTCGAGGGTCTGGCCGAGCGCCACGAGGAGATTGCGCAGCTGCTGGCTGAACCCGGTACCGCCGAAGACGGCAACCTGTTCCGGCGGCTGTCGATGGAATACAGCCAGCTCGAACCCGTCGCGAAGGCCTGGCATGACTGGGTGGCCAACCAGCAGGAACTCGAGACCACGCGCGCGATGCTGCACGACCCGGAACCCGGGGTGCGTGCACTCGCGGAAGACGAGATGGCACGCCTCACCGCCACCGACGCCGCACTGGAAAAGGAGTTGCAGACGCATCTCGTACCCCGAGATCCGCACGACGATTCGAACCTTTTCCTCGAGATTCGCGCCGGAACGGGGGGAGACGAAGCGGCCATCTTCGCCGGAGACCTGCTCCGGATGTACGGACGTTACGCCGAGCGACGGCATTGGCAGATGGAAATACTCAGCGCCAGCGAGGGCGAACACGGCGGGTACCGGGAAGTCATCGCCCGGCTGATCGGCCAGGGCGCCTACTCGCGGCTGAAGTTCGAGTCGGGCGCGCACCGGGTGCAGCGTGTGCCGGAGACCGAGTCGCAGGGCCGCATCCATACCTCTGCGGCAACGGTCGCGATTCTCCCCGAACTCGAAGCGGTCGAGATGCCGGAAATCAATCCGGCCGACCTGCGCATCGACACCTATCGGGCCAGCGGGGCGGGCGGGCAGCACGTCAACCGAACCGACTCCGCGGTGCGCCTGACCCACCTGCCCACCGGCTTCGTGGTCGAATGTCAGGACGAGCGCTCCCAGCACAAGAACAAGGCCCGGGCCATGAACGTATTGGCCGCGCGGCTCTATGAGGCCGAACGCAGCCGCCAGAGCGCCGAGCAGAGCGCGGCGCGCAAGAGCCTGGTGGGCAGTGGCGACCGCTCCGAACGCATCCGCACCTACAACTTCCCGCAGGGCCGGGTCACCGACCATCGGATCAATCTGACCCTGTACCGGATCGACGACGTGATGGCGGGCGACCTGGATCCATTGATCGATCCGCTGACCCATGAATACCAGGCCGAACAGCTGGCAGCCCTTGCCGAAGACTGACTCCCTGACGATCCGGGCCACGCTTGCGCAGATGCGAAAGCCACTGGCACGGGCGGGCATCGACGCGGCCGCCCTCGAGGCGCGCCTGCTTCTGGGCCAGGTCCTGGGCATGGATACCGTCGCCCTGATCGCGCACGGAGACCGGTCACTCGACCCCGAGGCGCGCGCGCGGGCTTTCGCGCTGACCGAGCGGCGCGCCGCGGGGCAACCCATCGCCTACCTGCTCGGCCAGCGTGAATTCTGGTCGATGCCCCTGCAGGTCAACGAACACTGCCTGATCCCCCGTCCCGACACCGAGCTTCTGGTGGCCCTCGCCCTCGAGCGCCTGCCGGCCGGAAACCCCCGTGTCCTCGATCTCGGAACAGGGTCGGGCGCGATCATTCTCGCGCTCAAGCGGGAAAGGCCGGACATCGACGCCTGGGGCAGCGACCTGAGCGCGCAGGCCCTGGCCGTCGCCGCCCGGAACGCGCGCATTCTGGATCTCGATGTGTGCTGGTTCCAGGGGCGGTGGCTGGACGCCGTTCGTGCGCTCCCGGCCTTCGACCTGATCGTCAGCAACCCGCCCTACATCGATCCGGCCGATCCACACCTGGAGCAGGGCGACCTGCGTTTCGAACCCCGCGCGGCCCTGGTCGCTCCGGATCATGGATTGGCCGACCTCGAGGCCGTCGCCACAACCGCGCGGCCACACCTCCGCCCCGCCGGGCATCTCCTGCTCGAGCACGGCTTCGACCAGGCTCCTGCGGTACGCGCGATGCTCGACCGCCAGGGATTCATCGAGGTTCGCAGCCACCGGGATCTCGCGGGGCACGACCGCGTCACGGAAGGGCGATCCCCGAATGGAGCCGGCTGAGGCCACCCTACCCCTTCCGCGCGCTGTGCAAATTCCCCGGGCCCAACTACCATTGGGGCATGGACTCCACGCTCCGTTCGCGGGAACTGGTCTTTTGCGGGCCGCACTGGGAAGCCGATCAGGCCCCCTCGGCTGCGCTGTTGCTGGCCGACTCGCCCATGGTGTCCGAGGTCTCGGTGTCGGGCCCCAACCGGGTCCTGATCCGCTACGACCTGCTCGAGGTCACCTTCGCGGAAATCGAGGCCGCACTGCAGGAACTCGGCTTCCATCTCGACAACAGCCTGCTGACGCGCCTGCGCCGTGCCTACTACCAGTATTGCGAAGAAACCCGGCGCGCAAACCTGAAGGTCCGGTCCAACTGCTTTGGACACTGCGCTCGACGCATCTTTGTCCGGGAATACCAGAAGCACGAACACGGATGCCGTGATCAGCGCCCCGATCACTGGCGCTCGTACTGGTGAGCATTCGGGCCCGCCCCGACGTGCCTGGAGCCCGATGAACGACGCGCTGCTCCTCCGGTACAGCCGCCAGATCCTGCTGCCCGAAATCGGCGCCGAGGGCCAGGAGCGCCTGGCCGCCGCGCATGCCGTGGTGATGGGGCTGGGGGGGCTGGGCTCGCCGGTAGCCACCTACCTCGCCGCTGCGGGGGTGGGCCGGCTCACGCTGGTCGACTTCGACCGGGTCGACCTGTCCAACCTGCAGCGCCAGATCCTGCACGGGCAAGCCGATATCGGCCACCCGAAGGTGGACTCCGCGGCGCGCAGCCTGCTGCGACTGAACCCCGGTTGCCGGATCGACAAGGTCGATCGGAGACTCGAGCAGACCGAACTCGAGGAGGTTTTTCGGGACGCCGCCGTGGTCCTGGATGGTACCGACAACTTCGCCAGCCGCGCGCTGATCAACCAGGCGGCCCTGAATACCCGGACCCCGCTGGTCTCCGGTGCCGTAATCCGTTTCGAAGGGCAACTGGCGACCTTCGACTTCCGCGACCCCGGCGCCGCCTGCTATCACTGCCTGTACGGGGACGGGGAAGAACTCGGGGAGACCTGCGCCGATTCCGGCGTGCTGGCAAGCATGCCGGGGGTGATCGGCAGCCTGCAGGCGACGGAAGCGCTGAAACTGCTGGTGGGGTTGCCCACACTCGCCGGCCAGCTGCTGCTGGTGGACGGACTCACCATGAGCTTTCGCAGACTGGCTCTCGTGCGCGACCCGGCCTGCCCGGTGTGCGGACCCGCGCGGCCGGAACGAAACGTGGGCGCGCCGAAACGCGCGTGACGTCTCAGTGCCGCGTGGAACCCACATCGGGCTGGGGTTCGTCCGCCGCGAACAATGCCTCGGTATCGACGGCGTCCAGACGGTACCGCGCATTGCAGAAATCGCAGGTCACCTCGATCTCGCCCTGCTCCGCCAGCGTTTCGCGGACCTCGGCAGCTCCCAGCCCCCGCAGCATGCCCTCGACCTTCTCGCGCGAGCAACTGCACGCGAAGCGCATCGCCTGTCCCTCGAGCAGACGGACCCCTTCCTCGTGGAACAGCCGCAGCAGCAGTTCCGGCGCCGGCAGGCCCAGCAATTCCGCGCGGGTCACCGTCTCGCCCAGCAGGGTGGCCCGGGTCCAGTCCTCGGAATCGGGCGCAGCGGGCGTCCCATCCGAAGCGGGCATTCCCTGCAGCAGCAGGCCCGAAGCCTGCTCGGCATCCGCAGCCAGCCAGACCCGGGTGGGCAGCTGCTCGGAACGCCGGAAGTACGCGTCGAGCGCCGCGGCCAAATGCCCGCCCTCCAGTTCCACCACCCCCTGGTAGCGCTCGCGTCCGGCGCCGGGATCCAGCGTGATCACCATGCGGGCATCGGCACCGAAGATCTCCTTCAGATCACCCGCGGGAACCGTGTCGCGGTACCGGGCCAGTCCGCGCAGCGCCCGGCTGCCCGTGGCCTGCACCACCAGCAGATGGAGCGGGCCCGAGCCGGTGATCTGGAGGATCAGGGAACCGTCGAACTTCAGCGTGGCGGCGATCAGGGCCACCGCGGCATAGGCTTCGCCCAGGCGTTCTCGAACCACCGGGGGATACTCGTGGCGCTCCAGCAAGGCCTGCCACGAGGCATCGAGGTGCACCCATTCACCTCGAACGGGTATGTGCTCCAGCAGGAACCGGTGCAGGGTGTCCCGTTCGATCATGACCGGATCCAGGACCGCATCGGACCGCGCTCAGTCTCCCAGCAGCCGCGCGCGGAGACGTTCGTTTACCTGCGCCGGGTTCGCCTTGCCCTGCGTCTGCTTCATCACCTGGCCCACGAAGAAACCGAACACCTTGTCCTTGCCCGACCGGTACTGTTCCACCTGGGCGGGATTCGCCGTGATCACCGCGTCGATGATCGCGTCGATCGCCCCGGTGTCGGTGATCTGCTTCAGGCCGCGCGCGGCGATGACCGCATCGGCGTCCCCTTCGCCGGCCCACATCGCCTCGAAGACGTCTTTCGCCAACTTGCCCGAGAGCGTCTGGTCCTCGATTCGGCACAGCAGCTGCGCCAGGGCGGCGGCCGACACGGGGCTGTCCCGAAGGTCGAGCTCGGAACGGTTCAGGGCCGCGGAGAACTCGCCCATCACCCAGTTGGCCCCAAGCTTGGGAGCGCCGCAACCGGCAGCCACGGATTCGAAGAAGTCGGCCAGTTCGCGGCTGCCGGTCAGCACCCCGGCATCGTAGTCCGAGAGGCCGTACGCGCCGATGAACCGGTCGCGCTTCGCGTCCGGGAGTTCCGGCAGCTCCGTTCGCAGCCGCTCGATGAACTCCGGATGGATCACCACCGGCAGCAGGTCCGGGTCCGGGAAGTACCGATAATCGTTGGCCTCTTCCTTCGAACGCATCGACCGGGTCTCGTCGCGCTCCGGGTCGTACAGACGGGTCTCCTGGACGACCTGGCCACCGGATTCCAGGAGGTCGATCTGGCGTTCCACCTCGAAGTTGATGGCGCGCTCCACGAACCGGAACGAGTTGAGATTCTTGATCTCCGCGCGTGTCCCGAACGCCTCCTGCCCCCGGGGCCGCACCGAAACGTTGGCATCGCAGCGGAAACTGCCCTCTTGCATGTTGCCGTCGCAGACGCCGAGGTAACGCACCAGCGCGTGCAGCTTCTTCATGTAGGCGACGGCCTCCCTGGCCGAGCGCAGGTCCGGCTCCGAGACGATCTCCACCAGCGGCGTGCCCGCCCGGTTCAGGTCGATCCCGGTCATGGCGCCAAGGCCCTCGTGAAGGCTCTTGCCGGCATCCTCCTCCAGGTGCGCCCGGGTAATCCCGATGCGTTTGCGCGTTCCGTCCTCCAGTTCGATGTCGAGGTGCCCCTGCGCGACGATCGGCAGCTCGTATTGCGAGATCTGGTACCCCTTCGGAAGGTCCGGGTAGAAGTAGTTCTTGCGGGCGAATACCGAGCGCGGCGCGATCCGCGCGTCGATCGCCAGCCCGAGCATCACGGCCTTGGCCACGACCGCGGCGTTCAGCACGGGCAGCACGCCGGGCAGGCCCAGGTCCACCGCGCAGGCCTGGCGGTTGGGCTCCGCACCGTACGCGGTGGCGGCACCCGAGAAGATTTTCGAGACGGTATTGAGCTGGGCATGCACCTCCAGCCCGATCACGGTTTCCCATTCCATGCCTTTTCCGCCCCCTAGACGAAGGCCGCCGGCATGCGGGCATGCCAGTCGGTGTCCTGCTGGAACTGGTGGGCCACGTTGAGCAGGCGGGCCTCGTCGAAGTAGTTCCCGATCAGCTGCAGCCCCAGCGGGAGGTTGCCGATGGTGCCCGCCGGCATCGACAGACCCGGAAGCCCGGCCAGATTCACCGCGATGGTGTAGATGTCCGAAAGGTACATCTTCACCGGGTCGGCACTCTTCTCGCCGAGCCGGAACGGCAGCTCCGGGGTGGTCGGACCTGCAATGACGTCCACGTCCGTGAACGCACGCCGGAAATCGTCGGCGATCAGCCGCCGCACCTTCTGGGCCTTCAGGTAATAGGCATCGTAGTAGCCGGCCGAGAGTACGTAGGTCCCGATCATGATGCGCCGCTTCACCTCGGCCCCGAACCCCTCGGCCCGGGAGCGCGTGTAAAGATCCTGCAGGTCCACCGGATCGGCACACCGGTGACCGAAGCGCACCCCGTCATAGCGCGCCAGGTTCGAAGAGCACTCGGCGGGTGCCACCACGTAATAGGCGGGAACCGACAGTCCGCTGTTCGGGAGGCTGATGTCCACCAGGATCGCCCCACGGTCCTTCAGCACGGCCAGCGCCGTTTCGATGGCGGCACGCATCTCCCGATCGAGACCCTCCCCGAAGAACTCCCGCGGCAAACCGATGCGCAGACCCTTCAGGTCGCGCTGCAGATCGGAGTGGAAATCCTCGGCGGGCCGCTCGACGCTGGTGGAATCCCGCGGATCGAAACCCGCCATCGCGTTCAGCATCAGGGCGCAGTCCTCGGCAGTAGCCGCCATCGGGCCGCCCTGGTCGAGACTGGAGGCGAAGGCGATCATCCCGTAACGGGAGACCCGCCCGTAGGTGGGCTTGAGGCCGGTGATCCCGCAGAAGGCCGCCGGCTGGCGGATCGAGCCCCCGGTATCCGTGCCCGTGGCCGCCGGCACGAGCCGGGCAGCGACGGCCGCCGCCGACCCACCCGACGACCCGCCCGGAACACGATCGAGATCCCACGGGTTGCGAACCGGGCCGTAAAAACTGGTTTCGTTCGACGATCCCATCGCGAACTCGTCCATGTTGGTCTTGCCCAGCATCACGGCGCCAGCCGCGTTCATGCGCGCGACCACGGTCGCGTCGTACGGCGCGACGAAGGGGTCGAGCATTCTGGAGCCACAACTCGTGCGCACGCCCTCGGTGCAGAAGATGTCCTTCTGCGCCACAGGGAGTCCCAGCAACGGGGCCTCTTCGCCGCGACCGAGCCGCACGTCGGCCGCATCGGCCGCCGCGAGCGCGTGTTCGCGGGTCACCGTGATGAAACTGTTGAGTTGCGCATCCAGCCGGTCGATCCGCCCGAGGTAGAGCTCGGTCAGCTCGCGGCTGCTGATCTCGCGGGCCTGCAGACGGCGACGCCAGCCGGTCAGGGTTTCCAGTGCCATGGATTCAACCTCCGTCGCGGCTGGCGATCACTCGATCACCCGAGGCACGAGATAGAGGCCGCCCTCGACCGCGGGCGCGAACTGCTGGAAATGCTCGCGCTGGTCCGTTTCCGTCACCACGTCGGGGCGCAGGCGCTGTTCGGCGTCCAGCGGATGCGCCATCGGTTCGACGCCGGCGATGTCGGCGTTTTCCAGCGTTTCCACGAATTCGAAGATGTCGCTAAGCGCCGAGGCAAACCCCTCGGCCTCCTGACCGTCCACGGCCAAACGGGCCAGATGGGCGATCCGCCGGACCGCATCACTGTCAAGGGACATGATTCAAGGTTCATCGTATAGTGTCGGGGGAGCGCCAAGTTACCACAAAGCCCACCTTGCCCAAAGCAGCGGGGGCTTGCTAGAGTTTCGCGTCCTTCCTCCCCTGTCACCGCCGGATCGAGCCATGTTCAAACGCGTTTTGGGGCTTTTCTCCAACGACATCTCCATTGATCTGGGCACCGCCAACACGCTGATCTACATGCGTGGACAGGGCATCGTGCTGAACGAACCGTCGGTCGTCGCGATCCGGCAGGATCGCGGTCCGGGCGGTCCACGGTCGATCGAGGCGGTCGGCACCGAGGCCAAGAAGATGCTCGGGCGCACCCCGGAGAACGTCGTGACCATCCGGCCGATGAAGGACGGCGTGATCGCCGACTTCACCACCACCGAGAAGATGCTCCAGCATTTCATCAAGAAAGTGCACGAGCGCCACATCTTCCGTCCCAGCCCCCGGGTTCTGGTCTGTGTTCCCTGCGGAGCGACCCAGGTGGAGCGCAGGGCGATCCGCGAGTCGGCTTTTGGTGCCGGGGCACGCAAGGTCTACCTGTTGCAGGAACCGGTCGCTGCGGCGATTGGCGCCGGCATCCCGCTGGATGAAGCCGTGGGTTCCATGGTGCTGGATATCGGCGGCGGCACCTCCGAGGTCGCGGTGCTCTCGATGAACGGAATCGTCTACTCGGAATCGGTCCGCATCGGGGGCGATACGTTCGACGAGGCCATCGTCTCCTACGTGCGCCGCAACTATGGCGTGCTGATCGGCGAAGCGACCGCTGAACGTATCAAGCACGCGATCGGCTCGGCCTACCCGGGAAAGGATCTGCTCGAGATCGAGGTCAAGGGCCGGAACCTGGCGGAAGGCGTGCCGCGCTCGTTCACCCTCAACAGCAACGAGATCCTGGAGGCACTGCAGGATCCGCTGCACGGGATCGTCTCCGCGGTGCGCACCGCGCTCGAACAGACACCTCCCGAACTGGGCGCCGACGTCGCCGAGCGGGGCATCGTGCTCACGGGCGGCGGCGCCCTGCTCCAGCACATCGACCGGCTGATCATGGAAGAGACCGGTATTCCCGTGGTCATCGCCGAGGATCCGCTCACCTGCGTGGCGCGCGGCGGTGGGCGGGTGCTCGAAATGCTCGACGAAAAACGGGTCGATTTCCTGGCCAGCGAGTAGTCGTTCCCGCCAGCCGGAGGACGTGTCATCGAAAAACCGCTGTTCAGCCTCGGGGCATCGCCGATCCTGCGCCTGCTCTCCGTGGTTCTGATCGCGATGGCCCTGATGGCGCTCGATCACCGCTTCAACCAGCTGCAGACGGTCCGCAACGTTTTCACGCTGCTGGCCTACCCGGTCCAGGTGGTGATCGACGCACCGATCCGGCTGGCAAGCCGGGTTCTGGATTCGTTTTCCAATCACGAGCAGCTGGTGCTGGAGAACCGCTTGCTGCGATCCGAGCTCTCGGAGCTGCGCGCGCGCCAGCTGCGCTTCGAAGCACTGAAGATGGAGAACGATCGTCTTCGCGCACTGCTGAACACCTCGGGACAGGCGACCGAACAGGTGCAGATCGCGAAATTGCTCGCGGTGGACCTCGATCCCTTCCGGCAGCAGATCGTGATCAACAAGGGCAGCCTCGACGGCGTCTACGCGGGCCAGCCTCTGATCAATGCCGACGGCGTGATCGGTCAGATCCTGACGCCGCACTGGACCAGCTCGACGGCGCTTCTGATCTCGGACCCGGGCCACGCGCTGCCGGTGATCCTGGCGCGCACCGGCCTGCGCGCGCTGGCCGTTGGCACGGGAAATCCGCGCCGGCTGAACCTGCGCCACGTGCCGCCGCAGGAGGACATCGAAGAGGGCGACCTGCTGCTGACGTCGGGGCTCGGGGGGCGTTTCCCGGCCGATTATCCGGTGGCGCGCATCGTCTCGGTGGAACATCAGCCGGGACAGCCCTTCCTGCTGGTTTCCGCAGAGCCACTCGCCGCGCTGGATCGCTCGCGGGAGGTCCTGCTCCTCTGGACGGAGTCCCCCGAACCCGAAGAGCCGCCGGACGCGGCGGAATGACCGGGGGGGTCGGCATGCCGATACCGGTCACGCTGTCGCTGCTGATCGCATTCGCGCTGACCATCGTCCCGCTCCCGGACGCCGTCGCGCCGGCACGTCCGGAGTGGGTGCTGCTGGTCCTTGTGTACTGGGGCATGGCCTTCCCGCGCCATGTCGGGATCTTCTCGGCCTTCCTTGCGGGACTGTTTCTCGACGTCCTGCAACACCAGTTGCTCGGGCAAACCGCGCTGTCCCTCGCCGTCGCGATGTTCATCGTGCTTCAGATCTATCCACGGCTTCGGGTGTTTCCGATCTGGCAGCAGGCGGTCGTCGTCGCTTTCCTGGTGGCCCTGGTCCGACTCCTCGGTCTCTGGATCCGGGGCGCCACCGGATTTCCTCCGGGAAGCGACCTGTACTGGAGTCCGATTCTCACCAGTGCGCTGGTCTGGCCCTTCGTCTATCACATTTTGCGCGATGTCCGAAGGCGCTGGCTGCTCCATCTGAAATGAACGCGGAAACCCCATCAACACAGGATCCTCGTATGGATGACAAGGCACGAGTCGAAATCGAAGCGGCGGTTTTCCGCCGCCTCTTGAGCCATCTCGATGAACGCAGGGATGTACAAAACATCGACCTGATGAACCTCGCGGGTTTCTGTCGCAACTGCCTTGCAAAATGGTACGTGGCGGCCGCCGCCGACAAGGGAATCGAGCTCGATCCGGAACAGGGGCGGGAAATCGTTTATGGCATGCCCTACGCGCAATGGAAGCGCAAGTATCAGCTCGAAGCCACCCCGGCCCAGGTCGCCGCCTTTGAATCATCGCAGGAGGCAAGCGGTGTCCCCGATGCATGACCACGGCCTGATCACCACAACCTCCGATCTCGAGGCGTTCGTCCAGACCCTGTCGGAGAATTCCTGGGTGGCCGTCGACACCGAATTCATGCGGGAAAAGACCTATCATCCGCAACTTTGCCTGATCCAGCTGGCCACGCTGGAACACATCGGATGCATCGATCCGCTTGCACTGACTGAGCTCGGTCCGCTGGTCGCCCTTTTGAACGATCCCAACATTCTCAAGGTGTTTCACGCGGCGAGCCAGGACATGGAAGTCCTCTACCATGTTACGGGCAAGGTCCCGGCGCCGGTTTTCGATACTCAGATTGCCGCCAGCCTGCTGGGACACGGCGAACAGATCGGCTACGCGAATCTCGTTCAGAACGTTCTCAACCATGAACTGGACAAGACACAGGCGCGCACGGACTGGTCTCGACGTCCTTTGCATTCGGGGCAACTGGTGTACGCCCGCGATGACGTGCGCTACCTCGCCCGGATGTTCGTGCTGCTGCGGGAGGAATTGTCCGATGCGGGGCGACTCGAGTGGCTGCAGCCGGAGATGGACGCACTGTCCCGGGCCGAAAACTACCGCCCCGACCCGGAGGGCGCCTGGCGCCGCGTGGGAGGCCACAAGCGCATGAAGCCGAAGGAACTGGCGGTGCTGCGCGAACTCGCTGCATGGCGCGAGAAGGAGGCTCTGGCACTCGACCGCCCCCGGCGCTGGATCCTGAGCGACGATGTGCTCGTGGCGGCAGCGCGCCAGAGACCCTCGGACCGTCGAGCGCTGCAGGATCTCCGGGGCTTTCCCAAGACCCTGCGGGACCACCAGGTGGACACCTTGCTGGAGGCCGTGCAGAAGGGGATCGCGGCACCGAGAGAATCCTGGCCGGAAGTCGCACGTCCGCGCTCCCTGACCGAAGCCGAGGAAGTGATCGCGGACATGGCGCTGGCCCTGCTCCGCGAGCTGGCGCGCCTTCAGCGCGTCGGCCCGGAAGCGGTGGGCAGTCGACGGGACGTGATCGCGCTGATACGCGGCGACGAGACGGCCGCACTTGCCAGGGGGTGGCGACGGCAGGTGGCGGGACAGGAACTCCAGCGCTGGCTGGCTGGCGAGACGCAACTGCGCTGCGCGGGACGCGAGATCGAGATCCGGAATCCAGAGGCCCACCCGCTTGCCAGGCCCCACTGACCCCCCATGCCAACGAAAACGACGGGGCCCCTTCCGGGAAACCCGTCGTCGTCGCGATCCTCGCGCAAGGCCGGAGCGCACACTCCGGCAGCCACGCTCAAGGCGTGCTGTAGACCCCACGGCGCGGAGACACCAGGCGCCCCTGACGCTTCAGGTAGGCCAAGGTCTGGCTGATGTTTTTCGGATCGATCCCGGCAGCCACTGCCTGTTCACGAATCTCGCCGATGCCCATCGACGGCTGGGTTGCGACGATGTCGCAGAGTTTCTGGCTGATGGTGCCGCCGGAGATACTGCCACGGCGGCGCCCG
>Ga0207796_1000613_pt1 | contig 13847 bp, 5 predicted proteins | sample Pon1CUnioCityCA_6_FD_187274 | JGI IMG/M metagenome (GOLD analysis project Ga0207796, IMG submission 187274) | Marine sediment microbial community from Union City, CA, USA - Pond 1C Sediment 1 (SPAdes) | ecosystem: Environmental > Aquatic > Marine > Intertidal zone > Salt pond sediment ...
CGGCAGCGCGTTCTCAACCGGTGCCAAGCGCCAGTTGCGAGGGAGCGTATCTGTTCTTCGTGGCACAGAAGCCAAGTGTTCCCCAAGCAATAGGATAGCGATGCACCGTAGAGACTGGACCGGAATGATCCTGCTGGCGCTGGCGCTGATGCTGGCTGGCTTGGGACACTACTACCTGCTCTACCAGCGCGTCTACGTGTGGGATGCGGTCGTGTTCTACGCGGGGGCGGGCGGATTGTTGTGTTGGGCCTGGCTACGAGCGGAGGAGATTCCAGAGCAGAGCTGGAAGGCGGTGCAAGCGTCTCTTCGCATGCTCCAAGCGGCAGTTCAAGATCTCCTGCACCACGGATTGAGCCGCGTTCACGTGTTGGCGCTGGCTGTGATGAACGGCCTGGCGGCCTTGGCCGCTTCCAGGATGGCGTTTCCGGGGAAGCTTTGGGTGGTCGTGCCGGTTTGGGTTTGCAGCGCGGTGGTGCTAGGCTGGCTGGTCGTTCGGTCGCGCGTCGAGGGGGCGGCCCCTGAGATGCCAGCCGCTGGGAGCGATGTTCTGGTCGACACGGGACCTGCTGTGCCGGAGCGCTACGGGGTTCCTGTAGTCACCGGCGGATGGCTGCTCCTGATCGCAGCGACCATGCTGTTGAGACTGGACGAGACACCGGAGGTGCTGCAGTCACTCAATGCTTGGCTGCAGCCTCGTCTGCAGGGTCTCCATGCGGACCTTCCGGTTCAGCCAGGCGTGTGGGTGCCTGGGTTGCTGATGTCTCTTCTGGGGACAGGTCTCATGGGCTGGGGAGGGAGGATGAAGGCTGTCCCCTCCTTGACCATCGACGCATCGGATGAATTGCAGAGCGGGAAGCGCTCAGCGCGCCGGCGAGGCGTGGGCGCCATTGCCAGCTTCGTCTGGTTGACGGTTGTATACGCCTCGGTCACCGGACTCACGCACTGGTCTGTCCTGCCCCTGTGGCTACTGGCGCTTGCTCTCCTAGCGGTCTTCTGGTGGCAGGCCGACCGGGGTCGAGGTGTCGCGGTCCTTCCCCATAGCGTGCGGCCCTCCACATGGTTGCTAGCGCCGGTGACGGTGGCAGCCCTCGCAGTCGGCCTCTATCGGCTCGGCGAGGTACCGAACAGCATTTGGGGCGACGAAGGTGCCTTCTGGACCATAGCCCGTGATCTCGCTCGTGGGGCGAGCGTCAATCCGTTCGACCTGGGCGTGTATGAGGCCTTTCCCATGATGAGCTCGATCTATCAGAGCCTGTGGATCAAGCTATTCGGGCCTAGTGTGTGGAGCTGGCGGCTGAGTTCCGTCGTAATTGGGACGCTGACGGTGGTGCCCCTATTCTTGTTGGCGCGGAAGCTTCTGGGAAGACGGGTGGCTTGGTCTGCGATAGCGCTGATGGTCAGTATGCCCTATTTCCTGGCCTATGCGCGGATGGGCTACAACAACGTCCAGACGCTGCTGCCCGTGACGCTGGGTCTCTGGGCACTGATTCTGGCCGTGGATCGGCGCAGTCGCCTCCTTAGCTCGTTAGCCGGCATGGCCATCGGCGCAGGCTCTCTGACCTACATGGCTGGCCACGTTGGTCTGGTGCTGGCTGCTCTGACCTGGGGATTCCTGTACATGAGATGGAAACCGCTTCGTCGCCGATTGATGGGACTAGCGCCGAGCTTCCTGATGGGATGGCTGTTTGCGGCCGGTCCCTTCGTTTTGGGCTGCGCGCTGGGAGACAAACCCTGTGGGGCCAAGGTAGCGGAGAGCTTCTTAGGGAGTGCCTTCTATGGAGAAGCTGTTTTCTCGCGCCAGGAGATCACGCGACTGTATCCATTGGCGCAATTGGGACAACACCAGGCTTTCTTTGAGCCGCGGATCTACGCGTTGCTTGTCGGTCGCGGCGTGGTGAGGACGGCGATCAGCTTGGTGAGGGACGGCGTAGCCCGGTATCATTACCTGCTGGGCCCGCTAGCGGGTCCGCTGCCTATCTTCTTCCTGGCTGGCTTCGGCTGGCTCGTGGGCCAGTGGCGGCGTGGATCGGCGGCGGTGTGGGCGACTTGGATCGTTGTGTGCACCGTATCGCTCAGTATGCTCAACACCTTCCCCCCTCGCGCGGCACATATGGTGCCCGTGGTCCCCGCGCTGGCGGTGGTGACAGCGGCCGGCGTATGGCTTTTCGTGGATCTCCTGCAGCCATTGCTGGGCCGGGGCATCGCGCGATGGCTCGGCATCGGCCTGGTCGCACTGATGGTGATGGCTGGCCTTCACAGCTACTTCGTGGTGATGCCGCAGCGGTATGCGCCGGACATGGAGAACGTGTTGTTCTGGAGGGCTCGAGAGATGGCACCGAGGTCCGACCTGGTGTTCGTCGTGGATCAACCCTTTCCGCCAGGCTTCCGGGTGTGGGGCATCGAGCAGTTCGACCTCCCGGTTGATTACCACGCGGTCCCAGCGGAGAAGGTGGGTGAGACCGATTTCGCGGCGCTCTGTGGCTCGCACTGTCGTGTGTTCTTTTTGCCGAACAACGCTGACGTCATGCGCGAGCAGCTGCGCAGCGAGTTAGGCGATGGGACTGTGCGACCCCACCTTGACGCTGAGGGTCGTACGATCGGGTTTGAGTTCGTGCTGCCGTAGATCAGTTCCTATGGTCGAGATGAGCCATCAGTCTATACAACGTGACGCTGGGCAGACAGCGCGCATCGTGCGCACCTTGGTTCTGCTGGCCATCATCGTTCTTGCTTCGGTGTTCCGTGTCACCGGTCTGAACTGGGACGAGGGGCAGTACATCCACCCGGATGAGGGCCACATGCGCAACACGCTGTCGCTCATCCGGTGGCCTGAGGACCTTTCGCTCTACTTCGATACGCACCACGCGCCCCTCAACGTGCGGAACCGTGAGGGCCGCCGGTATAGTTACGGCACACTTCCCCTGTTTGCGGCCAGAGCGGCGACGGAATGGCTCGATGGAGCCTGCACGAACGATCCAGCGCCGCTGAGGGAGGCCGTGGCCACGATGCTCGTGGGGCCAGAGATTGAGAACTGCACGCCCGGGACGTTTACGGGGGCCTACAACGCCGTGGTGGGGCGCACGCTGTCGGCCCTGGCCGATCTGGGCACGCTTCTCTTCATCTATCTGATCGGGCGTCGGCTATACGGCGCGGCGACGGGTCTGGTGGCCGCAGGCTTCGGTGCCGTGACGGCGTTCATGATCCAGCAGGCACACTTCTTCACCGTCGACAGCATGGCCTGCTTCTTTGTCACCCTGGTGGCCTACTTCTCGATACGTGCCGCGAGGGCTGGCGAGGACGGCGCCGGTGCCGTGGGGGCTCGAAGCGAATCGAAGGCTCGACCTGGGGAAAGCGGGCTCAGGGTGAGATGGCTAGACTTCGCGTTGGCTGGGGTCAGCGTGGGCTTGGCTGCCGCCTGCAAGGTCAGCGCTGCCACGGCGGCGCTTCTGGTCGTTCTAGCTGCGGCACAGGTTGCGCTAGGCCGGCGAAGGGAGCAGGCGCAGGAGGAAGGTGAGGCGACGAGGCGGAGTCTTGGAAGCGCGCAGCTGTTGATGCCGCTGCTCGCTTTGACGCTGGCCGGGGTGCTCTCTCTGGTCGCCTTCCGTGTGGGGCAGCCGTATGCCTTCGAGGGACCGGGATTCTTCGGCGTGAAGCCAAGCCCGGAATGGTTCAGCCGCCTGCGTCAGATTCGCTTAGAGCAAGCGGGCGAGGTGGACCTGCCTTCGGGGAGGCAGTGGGCCGATCGACTGCCCATCGTCTTCCCTTGGCTGAACATGGTCGTCTGGGGGATGGGGCTGCCCCTGGGTCTGGCAGGTTGGATCGGATGGGGCGTGGCCGGTTTCGAGCTGTTCGCTGGAAAGGGGCGAGGTCGAAGGCATCTGGTGCTGTGGGCGTGGTTCACGGTCCTCTTCCTCTATCAAGCGACGCAGTGGGTGAAGTCGATGCGCTACTTCCTGCCGCTCTACCCGGTCCTGCTGCTCTTCGCTGCCTTCTGGCTGGTCCGGCTCGTGCGCTCGGGATCGATTTGGGCGCGCAGGGCGGGTCTTGGGCTTTCCGGTCTGATCGCCCTAGGCGCGGTCTTCTGGGGGCTGGCCTTCTTCACCATCTACGTCCGGCCGCATACCCGCGTGGCCGCCTCGCGCTGGATCTATGAGAACGTCCCGCGAGGAGCCACGGTGGCCAACGAGCACTGGGACTGGGGCCTGCCGCTGCGCTTGGACGGTCACGATCCGTTCGGGGGACTATACAGCGGGATCGAGATGGAGCACTACAACGAAGACACGCCCCAGAAACGCCACCAGCTCTATCGTTGGCTGGACGAGAGTGATTGGATCTTCCTGGCCAGTAATCGGCTGTACGCGTCGATCCCCCGCATTCCGGCTCGCTACCCCCTCACGACGGCGTACTACGAGGCTCTGTTTGCTGGCGAGTTGGGGTTTGAGCTTGAGGCTGATTTCACATCGTACCCGGGTCTGGGGCCGTTTGTCTTCCCCGATCAAGAGAACCCTTTCCCATTGATGGAGCCGGATCACCAGAGCCAGCAGAGGCCGATCACGGTGAATCTACCGCCGGCGGAGGAAGGGTTCAGCGTCTACGACCACCCGCGCGTGCTGATCTTCCGCAAGACGGAGACCTACTCTAGCCAGAAGGTCAGGGACGTCTTGGGCGCCGTCGACTTGGAATGGGTCGAGGTAGGCCGCACGCCTCAGCAGGCTACGAGGGCCCCCAATCTGCTGCGATTCGATGAGCAGGTCTGGGCTGAACAGCGGGCCGGTGGTACGTGGTCGGCGATGTTCCATCGCGATGGCCTGCTGAACCGCTATCCGGGCCTGGCTGCCCTGGCGTGGTGGCTGATTGTGACGGCGCTGGGATGGCTGGCTTTCCCCTTGCTCTTCGTCGCTTTGCCCTCGTTGGGCGATCGTGGATATGGCTTCGCTCGCTTGTTCGCACTGCTTCTCATCGCCTATCTCACCTGGCTGGCAGGCAGTCTGCACCTGTTTCCGAACAGTCGGTCGACCATCATCCGGATGGTGTCGCTCCTGGCTCTGGTGGGCCTCGGCGTGGGGTGGCTGCGGTGGCGCGATCTGAGGGCCTACCTGCTACGGCGGTGGCGGGTCTTGCTGGCCATCGAGGGGCTTTTTGCCCTCCTATTCGTCACGTGGATTGGGGTGCGGATGCTACAGCCGGATCTGTGGCACCCGGTGGTAGGCGGGGAGAAACCGATGGACTTCGCCTACCTCAACGCGGTGATGAAATCCACGTGGTTCCCGCCGTATAACCCGTGGCTCTCCGGCACGTGGATCAACTACTACTACTTCGGCTTCGTGATCGTCGGCACGCTCATCAAGCTCGTGGGGACGGTGCCGGCCATCGCCTACAATCTGGCTGTCCCACTTCTGTTTGCCCTCACCGGCGTCGGTGCTTTCTCCGTCGCCTACAACTTGTCTGGTGGGCAACGTCGACGCAGACTGCCGATAGCCCTGGTCACCGGCCTCGCGGCCGTCGTCTTCACGCTGCTGATGGGCAACTTGGGCGTGGTGCATCTGCTCCGTGAGAAGCTGATCATCTTGGGGGACGTCTCCTTCCCAAGCACCATACCGGGGCTGCCGAACGCCGTCTCTCTGGTGCGAGGCGTCTGGCGGGTGATGGTCGAGAGAGGTGATCTGACCGTGCGTCCTGAGACGTGGTATTGGCACCCGACGCGCATCATCCCCGCCGAGACAGGGAATCCTATCGCCGAGTTCCCGGCTTTCACCTTCCTGTACGGCGACCTGCACGCGCACATGATCGCCTTCCCCTTGACGTTGTTCGCCCTGGCTCTGGCATGGTCCTGGGCACGGGGTCGCGGTCAGACTTTGGGGAGCCTGCTGATCGGCGGCTTGGTCATTGGAGCGCTCCGTCCCACGAACACGTGGGATTATCCGACGTACTTGCTGTTCGGGATTCTGGGCCTGGGCCTCGGCGCTTGGTCCCTATCGAAGCGTGGGCCGGAAAGGGATGGCAGCGGAGACCTGTCACTCGCTGGGCGTTTGGCTGCGGTCGGGCGGCGCTTGGCCTGGCAGGTTCCCACCCTCGTGGCCCTCACCGTGGTGCTCTACCTCCCCTACATCCGACACTACGTGGTGGGGTACAGCTCGGTTGAGCTGTGGAAAGGAGAGGGCACGCCGGTGAGGATCTACCTGTGGATCTACGGTGGGCTGCTCTTCCCTGTGGTGACTTGGCTAGTGGCGGGCCTGATGCGTCTGGGCAGGGAAGGGCGGATACCGCCGGAAGGCTTGCCGACCCTCGCCGGGCTGATGATCGGGGGCGTGTGTGTCTTGGGGGTGGTGCTCTGGCTGCTCGAGGTCGAGGTGGCTCTGGTCGCGGTGCCCATCATGGCCCTGGCGACGCTTGCGTTCTGCGTGCCGGGCAGGGTCGACGTGGAGAACGCGGATGGCAGAGAGGTCCCCGCGGGTCTGGGGCGGAGGCATCTGCTGTGGCTCATGGTGGCAGCCGCTATGGCGCTCTCGCTGACCGTCGAGATCGTGGTGCTCAAGGGGGACATCGGGCGGATGAACACGGTCTTCAAGTTCTACCTCCAGGTCTGGATCTTGTTGGCGATCTCTGCAGCGGTGAGCGTCGTGCGGATCTGGCGCCAGACGGATGGTTGGGATGTCCCCTGGGGAGAGCTGTGGCGCGGCCTGATGGTCTTGCTGATCCTCGGGGGCCTTCTGTTCCTGCCCTTGGGCATTCGCGCCCGGGCGGTCGATCGCATGGTACCGGAGGCTGGCCTGACGTTGAACGGGATGGCCTTCATGGAGGATGCGGTGATCCACGACGGCCGGGAGGAGGCCTTGGTGGAGATCTCCCTGACGGGCGACTACCACGCGATTCGCTGGATGCAGGAGAACGTTGAGGGCACACCCGTGATCCTGGAGGGGCTAGGGCGCCGAGAGTATCTCTGGGCGAACCGCGTCTCTGTTCACACCGGGCTTCCGACCGTGGTGGGCTGGCGCTGGCACCAGGTGCAGCAGCGATCGGGCGTGGGGGGCGACATAGTCAACCGCCGGCGCGACGACGTGAACCTCTGCTACAGCACCACCAGCACCGCCGAGGCTGCCGACATTCTGGAGCGCTACAACGTGCGGTATGTCTACGTCGGAGCGTACGAGCGCGCGTACTACGATGCAGCAGGGCTGGACAAGTTCAGCCAGATGGCCGCGCAAGGGCAGCTGCGCGTGGTCTACGAGGTCCAGGACGTGGTGCTCTACGAGGTGTTGTTGTAGCGCGGGAGAGCGGCGCGCGCGCATGTGACCGGCCTCCGTGCACGCTTACGGCCTCGATGGTCGGCCAGATCTCACAAATGACGGTTCGTTCGTGTACATGTAGGTAGAGCGGTGGTGACGAGACGATGACGAGCAAGGGCGAAAACGAGATGATTGAGCGGGCCTTGGCTGGCGACGAAGGGAGCCAGAGGGTGATCTACGAGGCTCATTACGGGGCTGCCAGCCGTCTGGCCTATCTCCTGCTGGGGAATCGGATGGACGCCGAGGAGGTGGTCCAGGATGCTTTCGTCTACGCGTTTCGCAATCTTGCCCGCTACGATCCGGAACGGGGGGCCTTCCGGACGTGGCTGCGTGTGATCCTGGTGAGCCGGTGTCGGAATAAGCGGCGCCGCAAACGCTTGCCCCGGGTCTCGCTGGAGGTCCTCAACGCCTTCGGACAGACACCGGAGGACTCGGAGGAGGCGAATGATCCAGCGCACGCGCTGGAGAGATGGCACAGACGCCGCGCAGTCTACGAGGCGCTGGAGGAAGTCAGCACGGGGGCTCGAGATGCCCTGATCTTGCGCTACTACGAAGGTCTGGCGTACGCAGAGATCGCAGAGATCCTGGGTTGTTCAAACGACGCTGCTCGATCACGCGTGGCCCACGGGAAGGCTCAGCTGAGGCGCCTGCTGACCGCGAGAGAGGCGCAATCGGTGACCGAGGGCACGGCCGTGCGTGCAGAGGGGGTAGGATGAAGGGGAAGCATCCGGGCGAGCTCGATCTTGCTCGGCTGAGCGATGCCCAGGGTAGGGAGGACCTGGACGAGCATCTGCGTTGGTGTTCGCCTTGCCGCCGCACGCTTGCGGATTACGACTGGCTTCAGCAGGAGCTGACCGCCGCGCTGGACGCCGAGGCGGCGGCAGCCCCCGTGGCTGCGCTAGACTGGGACGGCGTACGCAAGCAGCTGAGAGAGTCACGACCGTATCCAGCGGAGCGGCGTTTCGTGGTTGCCGCTGGTGTGGGCTTGATGGCGCTGGTGATGTTCGTCGCCCCTTCCGCACTTGGCAGCGGCGTTCAGGCTCAAACCAACCCGCTGGCCGGTGTGTCGGAGGCGCCTGCTCCCATCGTAGCTGTCGATACCGATGCCGGAGCAGCGCTCACCCTTACGACAACGCCGGTTGATGGCGAGCGACAGGTGTCGCTGCCGTTCGTGCCGCCTCCGACGCCACCGGAACCAGAAACGTAGGTGGGACGTAGGGCAGGGCTGATGCTCCGAGCTTCAAGGGATCTCGGGGCGGCGACCGGAGCAGTGGATGAGCCTCATCATGGATGGGACTTCGATGCAAAATGAATCGGATCGTGCGGTGAAGCGGCCGTGGGAGATCACCCTCTGGGTGGTGGTCGGTTTGGTGGCTCTGCTGATGCGGATCGCACAGTTGGACGCAGCACCTCTGACCGCCAACGAGGCGGCAGGAGCGACGGCGGCGTGGCGAGCAGCCACCGGCAAGGGCCTACCGCTGACCGACTACAACCCATTCCTGCTGGCGGGCAACAGCCTCCTGTTCGCGCTCTTCGGCGCCAGCGATACCGTGGCCCGGCTGTGGCCGGCCCTGTTTGGCTGGCTTCTTGTGCTGACGCCCATGCTCTGGAGGCGCTCCTTGGGGCGAGTGGGGGCTCTGGCGGCCGGAGCGTATCTGGCGCTCTCCCCCGCTGGGTTGGTCGCCTCGCGGCAGGTGGAGGGCACGATGATCGCCGCTCTAGGGGCCATGGTTTTCATCGGCGGCTTCATTCGCTTCCTTGAGTCGGATCGGTCCGGCTGGCTGACACCAGCTGCCCTTGGTCTCGCCCTGGGGGTGTCGAGCGGTGTGTCGGCCTATGGGCTGCTGCTGCCGCTGGGTCTTGCGGTGGCAGTTGTGGCCAAGGCTTGGCCGGAAGACTTGGCTTTGCGCTCTCACGACGACCTGTCGCGGCTCAGGCCCCACGCGGCTAGCTTTCTACTGGTGTTCGGAGTCGCTGTGTTGGGTTTGTCGACTGGCCTGGGCTGGAATCTGCCTGGCCTTGGTTCGGTCGGTGGACTGTTCGCGGCTTGGTTAGGCCGGTTCAGGCCTGGCTTGCGGCCCAGTGCATCACCGTTGATCCTGCTGTTTGTCTATGAGTTGTTGGCTACGGCTTTCGGGATAGGAGGGCTCGTCGTGGGTGTGTTGCGAGGGCGGCGCACGGCTGTCCTGCTGGGCGGATGGGCTGCCCTAGGGGTCCTGATGTTGGGGCTCATGCCCGGACGAGCGCCGGCTGATCTGGCGTGGGTGGTGATACCGCTGGCGCTGCTGACAGGTCTGGGGATAGACGAACTGGTTCGTGGTCGTTGGTTCTCGGGCGGTGCGCTGCAGGTAGCGCACGGCAGCATTGTTCTCGTACTATGGGGTCACTGCTACCTGATGCTCGCCCGCTATGCCACGTTTGGTGACCGCACTGACTTAGCATTGGCCCTCATCACAGTGGTGCTACAGATGCTCCTGAGCCTTAGCTTCGGTTTGGCACTGGGAGCTGACCGCACCGTGCGGACGATGGCAGCGGGTACGGGCATCGTCCTGATGATGCTGACCGTGGCCGCCGGTTGGCGGGTTGCCTATCGACATCCGACGGACCCCCGGGAGCCACTGTTGAGTGAGCCGACGGCGGTGAATGTGCGCGACTTGGTCCAGACGTTGCGGGAACTCTCCTGGCGGGAGACTGGCCTGCCGACAACCCTGGCGTTCACGGTGGTGGCGCCTCAGGAGTCCGTCCTGAGTTGGTATCTCCGGGACTTCACGATGGCGCGCCACTTTGAGCGGCTGAGCGGCCTGACGTCGGAGGACCTGGGGCCCATCGTGGTGACATCTGGGCGCGATGAGACCCTCGTGGCAGCGGCTCAGAGGCCGTACGCGGGACAGGACTTCCCGGTGGGCCGCCAGTGGACGCCGCGAGAACTGGGGTGTCGGTTCTGGCGTCCAGGTTGCCACGCGGCTGTTGACTGGTTCCTCTTCCGGGAAGGCGTCCCTTTGCCGGAGGCAGATCAGTGGGCGGCCCTGTGGCGGGTCAGCGAGCTTTCGGATGCTGAATAGGGTCGGAAGATGGTCCACGGTGATTGCGGAAGAGAGATCGTCCGTCAGACAGAGGTTTCGTGTAGTAAACATAGCTAAAAAGACAACAACGCACCATCGCATCTCGTTGTCTCCAGATCTTAGACTACTTGGGAGGGAAGGACAGAGGTGAGATCCTCATTCAAGAGCCTACTGGATCGGCCGCTTGGTGGCGGCATCAGGTTGGACTGGGAGAGGGCACTCTACATCACACTGATCGTGTTAGCCCTGGCTACCAGGCTCTGGGGGCTGGGCGTGCGGGTACAGAGCCACGACGAGAGCCTACACACCAAATACTCGTGGAATCTGTACGCTGGGCAAGGGTTCCAGCACACGCCCTTGATGCACGGCCCTTTCCTCTTCCACGCCACGGCGCTGTCGTACTTCCTGTTCGGAGACAATGATTTCACCGCTCGTCTCTTCGTGGCCCTGATGGGCGTCGCTGTCGTTGCTTTCCCCTATCTGTTCCGGCGCTGGTTTGGGCGGGCAGGGGCTCTTTGTGCCTCCTTCTTCCTGCTCATCTCTCCGTCCATTGCCTACTACTCGCGCTACATCCGCCACGACCTTCCGGTCATTCTGTGGGCGCTGGTTGTGATCTTCGCAGTCTTCTCCTACCTGCGCGATGGCCGCCAGCGATGGTTGTATCTGATGGCGGCAGGGATCTCGCTGTCGTTCGCCACCAAGGAGGTGGCCTTCATCTACAATGCCATCATCGGCTTCTTCTTGGTGGGTTTGTTTGCCCGTCAGAGCCTGTCGCGAGACTGGGGCAGGCGTGAAAGGCTCAAGTCCTGGCTCGGCCTGGGGCTAGTCGTCATCGCTGTTGGGCTGCTTATTCTCAGCTTGGGCCTGCTATCTGGTGGCTCCGGCGAGGCAGCGGGCGAGGAGGGTGGTGGCCTGCCCTGGTGGGGCTTCGTCGGTGGGGCGCTGGCCGCGGGCGCTGCTATGACCAGCGCCGCTGTGCTGGTCCTCGGTACCTGGCAGGATCTGCGTGGGCCGACCTCGGGCCGCCGTGATCGGTACCTCCACCATCGATCGTTTGATCTCATCATCGTGTTGGGCACCTTATGTCTGCCCTTCTTGTCTCCCATTCTGATCGAGTTGGGGGGTCTGGATCCGGTGGACTACACGGCGCCCACCATCTACTACTCGGGTGCCATCACAGGCTTCGTGTTGGCGATATCGGCCGTTATCGGACTTCTGTGGAATTGGCGCCAGTGGAGCATCGTTGCGGCCATTCACTACGCCATCTTTCTCGTCTTCTTCACCACTGTGTTCACCAACGGGAGCGGCATTGCCAGCGGCATGGTGGGCTCCATGGGATACTGGCTAGCGCAGCAAGGGGTCAAGCGAGGAGATCAGCCCTGGTACTACTACGGTGTCATTCTCCCCATGTACGACTACTTGCCGCTGCTGCTCACGCTTCTCACGGGCGGCTTCCTGCTGGTGCGCTCCGCGGTTACCATTTTCGGGTCGTCTGCCCCTGACAGCTGTCCATCCGAGGAGGCGGAAGCTGCACAGGGCCGCGAGGCGGTAAGTGACCTTCTGGATGTCCGTCGACTGTTCACTGTCTTCTTACTCTGGTGGACAGTCCTAGCGTGGATCACCTACTCATACGCCGGCGAGAAGATGCCGTGGTTGACGGTGCACCTGGCGCTGCCCATGATTCTACTCGGGGCGTGGGGCATGGGACGCTTCTTGGAGAGGATGGACTGGCAAAAGGCGGTTCGTGAGCGGCTCTGGATCGTTGCTCTCCTGGCGCCTCCCTTCGCTATGGCCTTAGGGACACTGGTTCAGGCTGTATCGAGGGGGCCTTTTCGTGGGGATGGGCTCACGGCGTTGACCGTCACTGGCCAGTTCTTGGGTAGCCTCATCGGCACGCTGGCCTTCGGCGCAGGGCTGATGTATGCGATTCAGTGGCAGGCAAGTGGCTCGGGGACCGGCGATTCGGCCAACTGGCGCGTAGCCGTTCAAGTGGTGTTGCTCGTCACCTTGCTGATCCCCGTCGGGCTGACCATGCGGCACGCTTGGCACTTCTGCTACATCAACTACAGCTATCCGATCGAGCACCTCGTCTACGCCCACGCCGGGCCCGCCGTCAGGGATACGATGCGTCAGATCGAGGAGTTGTCGCGACGCGTGGTCGGGGGCCCTAAGCAGATCAAAGTGGCGTACGGCGCTGACGGCTCCTGGCCTTTTCACTGGTACTTACGCGACTACGAGAACGCTGTCTTCTACGGCGAGGAAGCAACCAGGGAACAGATGGACGCCCCAGTGGTGATCGCAGGGCGGGAACAGTGGGAGACGGTGGCGCCCTACGTGGCCAATGACTACATTGCCAATACCTACACCTTTCTCTGGTGGCCCATGGAGGACTACAAGAACCTGACCTGGCAGCGCATACGGGGCGCGCTGACCAATCCGGAGATGCGCCGGGCGTTGTGGAGCATCTGGTATGATCGAGACTACGATCTGTACGACGAGGTCATGGGCAAGAACCACAACCTCGATGAATGGCCCCTGCGCAGTGAGTACCGCCTCTACGTGCGGCGTGATACCGTGGCGCAGATGTGGGATCGAGGTACGCTGGGGCCCGGCGCGTTGACGATTGAGGAGCCCTACGCGGACAATCAGCTGACCCTGACCGCTAGAGCGGTTTTCGGGGAGCAGGGCTCCGGGCGTGGAGAGTTCCAGAGCCCACGCGGTATCGCGATTGGAGACGACGGCCTGGTCTACGTCGCCGACGCTGGTAATCACCGAGTCCAGGTGTTCTCGGGCGATGGTGGGTTCGAGGATAGCTGGGGCGTGCGCTCTCTCGCTGAGGAGGAGTCTGGGCGAGCGCGCGGGTTCAACGAGCCGTGGGATGTGGCCGTCGGTCCCGACGGTTACGTGTACGTAGCGGACACTTGGAATCACCGCATCCAGAAACTTGATAGCGAGGGCGTGCCTGTCGCGGCGTGGGGCACCTTCGGCGAGGCGAGGCCCGACGATGGAGCAGCCGGCCAAGGCTTGTTCTACGGTCCGCGAGGCGTGGCGGTGAGCGAAGCACCCGCGCGGGCCGCAGGCGCGGTCTATGTGACCGATACGGGCAACAAGCGCGTGCAGGTCTTTGAGGTAGACGGCGACTTCGCGCTCCAATGGGGAGGCGGCGGTGCTGCGGAAGGTAACCTCGACGAGCCGGTGGGCATCGCCCTCGGTCCGGACGGGGATATTTACGTGGCGGACACCTGGAACCGACGCATCCAGGTCTTCGATAGGGCCGGAGCGCCTCTGCGACAGTGGCCGATTCGTGGCTGGGACTCCAGTATCCCGGAGGAGAAGCCTTACCTGGCGATGGATGACGAGGGGCACGTCTACGTCACGGACCCGGGGCGGTATCGCGTGTTGGTCTTCGACTCTCAGGGCAAGTACCTGCTATCCTTCGGGGAGTATGGTACAGACAGCCAGTCCTTCAGTCTCCCGCAGGGTATCGCCGTGGCACCCGATG
>Ga0207796_1000614_pt1 | contig 13844 bp, 14 predicted proteins | sample Pon1CUnioCityCA_6_FD_187274 | JGI IMG/M metagenome (GOLD analysis project Ga0207796, IMG submission 187274) | Marine sediment microbial community from Union City, CA, USA - Pond 1C Sediment 1 (SPAdes) | ecosystem: Environmental > Aquatic > Marine > Intertidal zone > Salt pond sediment ...
GGGAAACCGGGATCCGGTACGATTAACCCACCTGGAATTTCGCCTGCTGCATACACTGATCACCAATCCGGGGCAGGTCATTCCTTCTGAAACACTGGTTGATTATGTCTGGGGCTACAGTGGTGATGGGAACCGCTATCTGGTTCGGGGCTTGGTCCAGCGCTTGCGGTCCAAGATCGAACCCGACATCCACAATCCTAAATACATCATCAACTCACCTGGAATTGGCTATTCTTTCCGAAAATAATCTTTCTAGGTAGGGAATCCAACACCTTGGATTTGATGGCGGATTTATACAACAAGGTGCGTATTATGACACATTAGGGATTTTTTTTGTACATCTCTTGAACCCCTTATATGTAAACTTTAATTATTAGAAAATTTTATAAGGTTATAAGTCTAAGATGTCAAAAAAATGCCCTATCTGTAATTGTGCCCTCCAATTATCCGAACCGATTGAGATCAATCACCTGGTGGTTTGTTCTAATTGCGGGGCAGAGTTAGAAGTTGTCTGGTTATATCCGCTGGAATTTGTCAAAGTCACTAACCCAAATCTTAATCCCAATCCGAATCCAAATAAAATCCGGGGGAATAAGTTTAAAAAGAGACCTTGATAATGCACCTTGCAGGTGGTTTTCTTAACTAGGAGCGGGTTTCTTGGGGAGGGGTTTCCCGGAGCACGATGCTCCCGGCTTGCGGATTTGATGTATCAGGCAGTAGCCCCAGAGAGATTCCCCGGGTTCCCTTTTCGATGATGATCCTCGCAAAAGGGTAACTGCTGTGATTGGGGAAAGGTATGTAACGCAAAATTTTCCAACCCTGCCTGGGAAGTTCGCGCAAATAGAACGCTTGGAGAGCGCCAGTTGAGAACTCTGTCTGATAGGCCTGCCAGTTATCTGGATCCTGAATATCAGGAACGATAGTCAGGGGATCCGAACTCAGCGTTGGATTTGGCAGGGGGATACCTCGTTGATCGACTTTTACTCCCTCAACTCCATCCAGGTAGGTAAGACTGGAAATCAGGCTGGAGATAATTGGCTCGATTTCCCCCCGATTTTCTTTCCAGTGCAAGGCCAGGAATGACAGCACCAGCATCCCATTTTCAAGAATACCAGTCCAAACGCGCTGGGGTTTTTTCTTGGGCAGGACAATTTCCGCTTCATGTCCCCTGGCGCCAGCCATTTCCCAGGCGGCTGAGGCCAGATTTTTCGCACCCAGCATCAAAGACACCTTTCCCAGATGCCCCTGCCAAAGATCAGAAACAGGTTTCTTTAAACTGTTCCACTCCCCAAGGATCAGAAGCTGAGCCAGGTTTTCCCCCTGGTAGTTTGGCTCAAAGGCTTTGAGATCTGCTGCAAAGCCATCCCGGACCCCGAACCGTTTATGCACCCAACCTTCAGGAAGCTGGATCTGATAACCCCAGAGCTGGTGTTGAAAGTTTTTCATTGAGTGTATTGTAATTGAGAACAGCCTTGAGGGACCAACTCCCTCAAGGCTGGGCTGATTTTTATGAAGTAGACTCAACCTCCGGCAACGGCTGGGATATAGGTGATGCGGTCACCATCCTGTGCCAGGTCTTCCGGGAAAGCCTGCTTGTGGTTAACCATGATCACTTTGACTTCGTCACCAGGCAGCCCAAGGGTTTCCCGGATCTCATCCAGGGTGGTTCCTTGTGCTACTTGCATCACTTTGGCTTCGCCGATACCTAATTCTGGCAAATACCGGCGAAGCGTGGCAAAAACCCGAACCTCAACCCGCATGATGGAATTTATTTGCCATTCACCCAGGCATAGACTTCGTCGAGGACTTCATCTTTTACGGTCCAGACTTCATCGTGAGGAGGTAATTTCTCATAGCGCATGAACTCTGGCGGCCGGTCATCCTGGGATGTAAATCCCGCTCGGATGTTGAAGTTGCGCTCGATCTTGAGGATTTCCTTCCCCATGGGGATGACATCATCCCCGGTGATATCCATGCCCATCACGCCAGCAACGGACTCGGCCATGCCTGCCCACCCATCCGGGATATCCAGGATCGGGAAGGCAATGAAGAGGCAGTAGCCGGTGCTGTCCACAAAGGCAGTTGCTGCCTGGAATGTGAGCGAAAGCTCTGCTTTTCCCTCGTTGCTGAGGGGGTCTACTTTGCCGCCCACGCCAGCGATTTCCGGGGCGATTGTGTAGCCAGCTGTGTGGTCTGCGCCCATGGTGCTGGTGGCATAGGTGACGCCAATGCCTTTGATGGCGCGGGGTTCATAAGCGGGCATTGATTGGCCCTTGACCGTGGGTATGCGGTGAACGCCAAAGGCTTTTGCGGTGGCCTCCACGCCCTGCCCCAGGATGCGTCCCAGTGGGGTCATCTGGCGGATCTCATCATAAAGGCCCAGAGCGCCTTCTTTGTCGCCAAATTCGATCAAGCCGCCTTCCATGGCGATGGCCACGGTGTTGCCAGCCTCGATGGTGTCCAAGCCCAGGTCGTTGCACTCCCGGGTCATCATAGCTACATAATCCAGGTCGTCAATGCCGCAGTTCGCGCCCATGGCCCAGGCTGTTTCATATTCCACACAGGAAACCAGCTCTTCACCGTCCGCATCCGGGTAGATATTGGAGCATTTGATGATGCATCCCGGGTGGCAGCCGTGGCCGGTCATACCGGCCTCGCGTTTTTCAACCATTTCCGCTACCATCTCCCCGGAGATCTTCGATGCGCCTTCAAATTGCCCGGCGCTGAAGTTTCGGGTAGGAAGGCCGCCGGCTTCGTTGATGATGTTCATCAATACGTTCGTGCCAAAGGAGTTCAAGCCTCCGTTGGGTTTGGTGAGATCGTGGCTGGTGATGGCATCGGTCAGCTTCTTGCGCCCAGTTTTAAAGAGCTCCATGTCAGCGATCTCCACCCCGGGCCCGTCAGTGTCATCCACTACAATGGCTTTGACTCCCCTGGCACCCATCACTGCGCCTAAACCTCCCCGGCCTGCATAGCGGCCGGGCTTATTCTCGGGGTCGTTGACGCTGATGCCAGCATTGGAGAGCTTTTCCTCACCAACCTGGCCGATGCCGATCACAGCTGGCTTATTGGGATATTTCTTCCAGAGGATCTCGTCGACTTCGTACATGCCCTTGCCAAGCACATCGTCAGCGCTTTCGAATTCAACGCCGTCTTTGGTTATCACCAGGGTGTACCAGGCGCCATTCTTGGGCGTGCCTTCGAGGATGATGGCTGCCAGGCCAAGCTTGGCAATTTTCTGGGAGCTCAATCCACCAGAGTTAGCTTCTTTGATGGTGCCGGTCAACGGGCTTTTGCCGCCGAATGAGGTTCTCCCACTGGAAGGCGCAGCCGGTGTGCCGGAAACCCATCCGGGTGCGATCACCAATTTGTTATTGGGTCCCAGCGGGTGGCAGGTTGGTTCAACCTCATCGGCGACAATGGCAGAGGTTAAACCTCTCCCAGCCCATTTGGCCCATTTTTCAGGAACCTTCTCGTAAGCGTGAGACAGGTCTGCCATGTTGATCCTTAATATTTTTCTGGCCATAGTTCCTCCTTGTGGAAATTTAATTGCTAGGGTTTATGTTTGATCCCGGTAAGTGTTGCGCATTTCGCCATGTTCTTTCATGGCTTCTTTGAGGTCATCCGAGAGGCGAATGCCGTCCCGGTATTGATAAGGCCACATGTGCCGGATTGAAAAGATCCCGACATGATCACCTTCTTTCAGGGGCACTTCTCTGGATGCGTAAAGGCCGGGCATGTCATGCAGAACAGCGTTGATGAATAGATATCCTCGGTCTTCAGGGTTCAGCCCGATAGTCTGGAACAGGTCCTCTATCCTTGCTCCTTCGGGCAATTCCAGATCAAGGCTTGCGATATGTCTGCCACCCCCATGAGCGGCGATATCCCCGTACAGTGTAATGTTTATAGTTGGCATGAATGAATAGGGCAGTGTGCTGACTCAGTCTCCTGCCTCAACTGTAACATTAAGGACACGGATCATCAATTCTTTTAGATTGAAATATTTAATTTGTAAATAAGTTAAAGAGAACAGCCTTCCAACTGGAAGGCTGTCAAGTGGGGGAGAGCAGGAGGGATCTCAATAAATGGGCAAGCTGGGATCCACGGATTCAGCCCAGGCGTTTATGCCCCCTTTGAGGTTCTTGATTTTCTTAAAACCGGCACTGGCCAGAATTTCCAGGGCCCTTATGGAGCGAGTTCCTGCCTTGCAAAACAAAACGATCTCTTCGCTGCTGTCCAGTTCAGACAGGCGGCTGGCGAATTGTCCCAGCGGGATTAGTTCGGCTCCGTCCAGGTGGGAAATTTCCAATTCGTGGGGTTCGCGAACATCGATCAGGCGCAAGGCTTTACCGCTCTCCAGGTTGCTGGCGAGCTGTTGCGCGGTGATGTCCCACTCCTCACCTGCGGATCCTTCTTCCTGGTCATGCGCGGGTACCCCGCAAAATGCTTCATAATCGATCAGTTCTGTGACTTCTGGATTCTCCCCACAGACCTTGCAATCCGGGTTCTTCTGCAGCTTGACGGTTTGGAAGGAGAGATCCAGGGCATCATACAACAGCAGGCGGCCAATCAGAGGTTCTCCAATACCCAGGATGAGCTTGAGGGCTTCCGTGGCCTGAATGGTGCCGATCGTGCCCGGCAGGACTCCCAGCACGCCGCCTTCCGCGCAGGAAGGGACCAATCCAGGAGGGGGCGGCTCAGGGAACAGGCAGCGGTAGCAAGGCCCACCATCCACATTGAAGACGCTGGCTTGCCCGTCAAACCGGTAGATCGACCCGTATACATTGGGTTTCCCAGTTAACACGCAGAGATCGTTCACCAGATAGCGGGTGGGAAAATTGTCGGTCCCATCCATGATGATGTCATAAGGTTCCGCGATCTCAAAGGCATTTTGTGAGTTGAAGAACTCGTTGTAGACATCCACCTGGATCTCGGGATTGAGATCCAGAAGCCTATCCCTGGCAGATTCCACTTTCAAATCACCTAATCGGGATTCTCCGTGGATGATCTGCCGCTGCAGGTTGGAAAAATCGACCACGTCATAATCCACCAGGCCGATCCTGCCTATCCCTGCGGCAGCAAGATAAAGGGCGACAGGTGATCCCAATCCTCCCGTACCAACCACCAGCACGGAGGCAGCTTTCAGTTTTCGCTGGCCTTCCAATCCCACATCAGGGATGAGCAGGTGGCGGGAGTAGCGATGGATTTCCTCGTGGCTGAGTTCAGGAAGCATGTGAGCTCCTTTGCTTGAGGTATTTATCCTCCAGCGATCGATGGGATGATCAGCAAGGTGTCATTTTCTTCCAAGGTGGTATCCAAACCATCCAGCTGGTTGATGTTTTCTTCACCAAGGAATACATTGACAAAAGGCCGCAGCTGACCATCATCATTATAAAGGTGTTTCTTAAGTTCAGGATAAGACTTCACTGCGGCTTCTAGAACCTCGGCCACATCCTCGCCGGGGAGAAGAAGGGTGCTTTCTCCGCCTGCGTAAGGCCTTAACGGGGTAGGTATTTTTAACGCGGGCATAGTTTTCCTCTATTTTACTTTTATATCTACGATTTCAATTTGTTCTTCAAGAAATCTTTCTCGATCATCTTCAAGACGCCAGGATCTGCTGCTGGCTGCCTTCCCTGAGTTAACGCTGGTGATCAGGTAGGAATACCAGGGAATGGCGTATTCCCGATCAAATTCTGAGGGGAGGTTGGGATGGTCTGGATGGGAATGGAAGATCCCAATGATGCTCAACCCGCGCTTTTCTGCTTCCATTTCGCCCTGAAGCATGTCCTCAGCGGTGATCAGGTAGCGGTTGTGGCGGGCACCTTCTTCACGGGCATTTTCCAGGAACAGGGTGCTTTCGATCCACCTTTCTCCTTGCTCGAGCCTTCCCAGCATCAAGCCAGCCCCTTCCTCAGGATAAGATTCTTCACCGTGGGCATGAATTTCATTCATGATTTGTTGCGGAATGTGGATTTTCATGATCCTTTCCATAGTTCCTTGTCACTTAAGTATTTAAAACCAGCATCCGGGAAGAGGGTGACAACCACTCCCTCCTCCAGTTCTTGCGCCACATAGCGCGCAGCCACAGCAGCAGCGCCAGAGGAGATGCCGATGAAATACCCTTCTTCTCTGGCCAGGCAGCGGACCATATCATAAGCTTCCTCGGTGTTGATCTCAATGATCCTGTCTGGCAGGCTGGGATCGTAGATTGCTGGCGGGATAGCGGTAGGGAGATGTTTTAAACCCTCCAGCCCATTGAAAGGTGAGTCCGGCTGTATTCCAATAACCTCCACCTCGGGTTTGTGCTCGTAGAAATAGCGGGAAACGCCGGTCAGTGTGCCAGTTGTACCCATGCCAAGCACAATGTGAGTGACCTGTCCATCAGTTTGTTCCATGATTTCGGGACCGGTCGTGCGGTAATGAGCCTGCCAGTTTGCCGGATTGTCGTACTGGTTGGCGTAATAATATTTCTCGGGATATTCTTCCGCCATCTGTTGAGCTACGCGGAGCGCTCCATCTGAGCCTTCCAGGGGATCGGTCAGCACCAATTCTGCCCCCAGGGCTTCCAGGATCTTGATCCGCTCTGGACTGGCGTTGGAGGGGAGTGCCAGGGTGATGGGAATCCCTAAAGCTGATCCAAAGGTGGCATAAGCGATACCCATATTCCCTGACGTTGAATCCAGGAGGTGCATCCCAGGCAGGATCTTTCCCTGGTGGAGAGCGCTCTGGATGATTCCCCAGGCAGGCCGATCCTTAACGGAACCGCTGGGATTGAACCATTCTGCCTTGGCGAAAACCTGGAGGTTGGTTTTATGCCTGTCTGAAAGGGTGACCAATGGAAGCAGAGGAGTATTGCCTACCAGGGAAGGCATACCTTCATCTAGTTTTATTCTTTTTATAGTTGGAATTAGGTCCTGCATACTTGTCCTACCCTTTTAAATGGAAAACTGATCAAAAATTGCTGAAAGCTGAAGTGAGGTTATGGCGGAAACCGTACTTGCTTTCAGATTGATTGATCAGTAATGGGCTGAAAACAAGCTTACGACCCCCGCTGTATACAGGCGCAACAGTTGTGCATAATAATCCTAATCTTATATATGAATATATTGATAAATATTATAGTAAAAACTGGACTTAAGTCAAGCACGATTCCAAGTAGAGCCTATTTTATGGACGAGGAGCGGGAATGATTTCTTACTGGATTGAATGAATTAGGTAATTTGATAGGGGGTCTGTCTCATATATAATACAGGAGAGTATGAAAAAAGGAGAGAAATTGAAAGATGAGTTGGATCGAAGCGACTTTTATCAGTATTGCTGGAAATAACCCCCTATGGCAGGGAATTGTTGGCGGATTGTTCATTACCCTCTTGAACTCAATCGGTGCCCTGGCAGTCCTAATCTGGCAGAAACCATCCCGGAGATTCCTGGATATTTCTCTAGGTTTCGCAGCGGGAATTATGCTGACCGCCAGTTTCACCAGTCTAATCCTGCCGGGAGTTGAATACGGCGGCATCCTGCCGGTTATTCTCGGCATGTCACTGGGAGTAATCGCTATGATCCTGGGAGACCAATTCGTCCCTCATTTGCATCCAGGACGGGGAACAGAGGGGCCGGAAACAAAACGCATCCGGGCTGTATGGCTGTTCATACTGGCGATTACTCTCCACAATATGCCGGAAGGATTGGCAGTCGGGGTCGGTTTCGGTTCTGGAAACCTGAAAGATGCCATCCCGCTCATGCTGGCGATCGGAATTCAGAATATTCCGGAGGGATTGGCAGTTGCTGTGGCAGCATTGAATGCCGGCATGGGCAGTTTTTTCTATGCGGGCTTCGTTGGGATCCGGGCCGGCTTGGTTGAGATCCCTCTCACCCTGCTGGGGGTGCTGGCAGTGCAATTTGCCCGTCCGCTGCTTCCGTATGCAATGGGCTTTGCCGCTGGTGCTATGCTGTATGTAATCAGCGATGAAATCATCCCTGAAACCCATGGCTCTGGACATGAACGCTTGGCTACTCTGGGCACCATGTTGGGTGTGATCCTGATGCTCTACCTGGATGTTTCACTGGGATAAACGCTCACAAACTAAAAAGCGCCTGCTTCGTAGGCGCTTTTTAGTGAGGATTTTCTAGCTCAAACGTCAAAATAGAGACTCATCTCGAAGGGGTGGGGGCGGATCCGGACCGGGTCAATTTCCTCTTTTCGTTTCTGGTCAATCCATTCTTCAAGCAGCTCTTTGTTGAACACATCTCCCGCTAAAAGGAAATCATGGTCTTTTTCAAGCGCTACCAGGGCTTCCTGGAGAGACGTTGGTAGCGGCTGTATTTTTACCCTCTCCTCCTCGCTCCAGGAAAAGATATCCGCATCGATGGGTCCATATCCCAGCTGGGTAGGATCCAATTTTCGTTGAATGCCATCAATTCCTGCCATAAGCTGGGCAGCCAGGGCCAGATAGGGATTACAGGAGGCGTCGGGAGGTCGAAATTCTATCCTGGCAGTGTCAGGCTGATTGGCATACTTGGGTATGCGAATGGCAGCGCTGCGGTTGCCCAGAGAGTAAAAAGCATTCACAGGTGCCTCGTACCCAGGCACCAGCCGCCGGTACGAGTTGGTGCTGGGATTGGTGATGGCTAGCAGAGCAGGACCATGGGTCAGTAAACCGCCGATGTAATATTGAGCGGTCTGACTGAGATTGCCATATCCTTCGGGGTCATAAAAGAGGTTCACCCCTTCTTTGAAGAGATGCTGGTGAAAATGCATGCCGTTCCCAGCTTCTTGAAATACAGGTTTGGGCATAAAGGTGACAGTTTGATTCCTTGCCCCAGCAGCCATCTTTGCGGTGTATTTGATCAGGTTTACAGCATCTCCGGCTTCTAAGATACCCATCATTAATGTTTCGATCTCTACTTGACCGAAACTACCCACCTCATGGTGATGATATTTGACCGGCACCCCCATATCTAAGAGGTATTGGCTGATTTGCTGGCGAAGCTGGAAACTCTGATCTTTGGGTGGGGCCGCATGATATCCTCCATGCAAGGGGATATAAGATCCATCCGGGCTGGAACCACTGTGGGATTCTGATTCGTATGAGATCAGCTCATACCCTGCTCGATGGTTTGTGTTTTCAAAATAGACTTCATCAAAGATATAAAACTCCAGTTCTGGTCCCCATTTGCTATTGTCCGCAATGCCAGTTTCTTGAAGATACGCTTCAGCTTTGCGAGTCAGATTGCGAGGGTCATTGGCGAAGATTTGATAATTTGAAGCATTGAGGACTGTGCAGAGAAAGCTGAGAGTTGGGACTTCCCAGAATGGATCCATAAAACCGGTCCCCAGGTCAGGGACCATGACCATATCGCCGGACTTGACGTTTTTCAAGCCAATGGAGGATCCATCAAAACCGATCCCGTGTTCTACCAGGTCTGACGTGAACCTGACGGCCGGCACAGTCAGGTGGTGCTGTCGCCCCCAAAGATCACAAAATCTCAGATCAACAGCTTGGACATGATGGTCTTTGAGAAATTTTTGGGCCTCAGATAAAGATTTAAACATGCTGGACCTCGCATTAATTAATCAGGGGTTTCCTTTCGAGAGTCTTTTCTTTCCTTGAGAATGTCCTCAATTATACCCTCTGCTTCTTTGGGCAGGGGGGGGACCTGATGTTCAGCCAGAATCTCACTCGCTGCTTGATTTGCTCTTGCCTGCATTTCCTGGCTTCCATCTTCGACCCAGTTATCATAATAACTGCGATCTATAATTCGGGGTTCCCATTGAGCAGTCCGAAAATTCTGCAGAGTGTGTTTATCGGCGATATAGCCACCTCCCGGGCGGACTCGTTTGGTGGCTTCAAAGGCCAATGTATTGGCATCCACCTGCAAGCCGCCCATGAAATACCGGGTCATGCGGATGATCTCATCAGCGATGACTACCATTTCCATGGATGAAGTGGAGCCGAATTCGATGTATCCCACATCGTGGACCAGTGTATTGCGGGTCAAAAACGCGGTCATCAATGAAAAAGTGGCTTCAATACCCGCCTGGGCATCGACTGTTTTGCTGTCGGTTGCTCCTCCGTACCCCCAAACAGGCAGGCCATAGTGGTGGGCCAGAGAAGTCCAGGCAGCCATCCCCAGGCTCCATTCTGGAGACCCGTAACTGACAATGGTGGTTTTCATATCCAGCGCAGCTGTGTTCATGCCGTAGATGAAGGGTGTTCCAGGATTGATCAACTGGCTGATGATCAATCCCAGCAGGCACTCGGCATTTCCAAGGACTACCGATCCGGCAAGAGTGATAGGGCCTCCTCCACCCGGATTGGGGGATGGGATATATCCGACTGGAATCCCTTTCTCAGCACAGAAGATCAACTTCTGCATCGATTCCTCGATGATGAAGAGAGGTGAGATTGGTTCCGCATACTGCAGGAAAAAGGGTTTTTCCTGTAACGTCACCTCATCTCCCGCAACTGCAACAGCAATTTTATAGATATCCTCCATGTCTTTGAGGTTCTTGGCAGTGTAGACATTAGGTTTTGTTGTTCCTCGCAGCATGGAAACGAATGAATGGATATACAGGTCATCAGGATCAACATCAACCGGATTACCCATGGACATCACAAAATCGATCTGGTCCAGGTCATCACACAAACGAGCGAAGTCTTCCACGTCCTGAATTGTCGCCCGCCGGCGTTCCCCGGATTCAATATCGCGGGTGTAAATGGTATCTGATCCCGTGCCAAAAAAGACCTTACCCAATTCCAGGGGCATCGTCAAATTTCCCAAACGGTCATGGATGGGGATTCTGGTTGGTGCGCTTCCCAGGGCGTCGAGGACTAATTTCTCAGGGATCTTGATCCGATCATCATCCTCCCAGGCACCAGCCTCCAGAAGGATTTCCCGGGCCTGGTCATCTTCAAGTTTGACTCCGATCTGGCGCAGGATTTCAAGTGTCGCTGCGTGCAGTTCTCTGATTTGCTCCGGATACAGCACATCAAGTTTTGGGAATTTAGTCGGAATTGGAACCTGTTGAGTCATTTTTTCTCCCTGGCAAAATCAGAAATTGGTTTGCGCTGCTATGATTTATTGTAGTGTTGCTGCTCAGAAAATGGAAGGAATTTATTTAGTCAGGATCAGGGTCTCCGCAAATTCACTTTCAATCCAGCTGCAAACCTCAGGGTTGATGGGAAGTGGTTGATGGGATGAAAGCAGGTCTCTGGCAATCCGGATCGCTTCCTGACGGGCATCCTTTTTGCCTTCAGATTCCCATTCCTCACGCCCTTTGCGATTCAAGACACTGGAAGGAAAATAATGCTCTGATCTCAAGTATCGGAAGGTATGCTGATCACCCAGGAAATGGCTGCCTGGTCCCACCCGATCAATCGCGTCCAGAGCCAGGGTATCTGAATTGATTTCAATACCTCGCACAGCCCGCATGGCCATGCCCAGGATCTCATTGTCGATCACGAACTGCTCGTAAGCGATGGTTGACATGTCTTCCAGCATGCCGGCAGCGTGATGGATGAAGTTGGAGCCTGCCAGGGCCACCTGGATCACGGATTGGGTTTTTTCGATCCCAGCCTGGATATCTGGCAGCTTTGATTCTGTCATCCCCGCGCTGTTATAGATCGGAAGCTGATAATAATGGGCCATTTGGGTGATTGCTGCATTGGCCATTCCCAGCTCGATGGATCCACCTAAATAACTTCCAGTCCGCATGTCAGCTGTGGCAGGGATAGGTCCGATCAAGACCGGTGTGCCTGGATTGACCAGCTGTGTTAACGTCAAGCCGGAGAGTTGTTCCGCATTGAGTTGAGCGAGGGTGCCGGCCAAGGTTATTGGTGAAGTCGAGCCTGCCATGGGGGCAGAAGACAAAACAACCGGCATGCCCAGTCGACAGACTTCGATCAGCAGGGTGGTAACTTCGGTGGCGAACAGCAGAGGGCTCACCATCCAGCTGGTGATGAAACTGACAACAGGCCGCTTTCGCAGCTCCTTCGCTCCTCCCATAATCCGTTCAGCCATGGCAACCACATCACCCAGGCCTTGCTTGGTATATACGCCTGCCTGGACATGTTTACCCGTGTTTTTCAGAGCTGCGTAGTATTTGCTAATTTCCACGGATTCTTCAGGAATATCCGTGGGGTAGATGGGAAGCAGATAAAAATGGATGTTTGGCAGCGCGTCAACCAACAGCGCCATATCAGCTGCATCCTGCAAGTTGGCAGGTCGAATGGTGTCGCTATCCAGGTCGAGAACCTGCAAAGCTGCCCCGCCTGTGCCAATGTGTACCCGCTGACCTTCCAGTAGTAGGTCCTGCTTGGGATCCCTGCCAGCAAGGACAACTTTTTTCAAGGAGCTTTCAAGCGCTTGATTGATCAGCTGTTCAGGAATCCTGACCCGATTTCCATCGATATCAGCTCCATGCTCTTTGAACAGCGCCAGAGCTTGGGGTTCTTCTACTTGCACACCGGTTCTTTGCAAGATCTCCAGGGAAGCTTGATGGATCTGCTCGATTTGAACCGTGGTTAGCGGTTTGTACTGGCCGCCTGGCAGTCCTTTCCGGGGGGGAGGTATTTTCTTCATCATCTCTGGGTCCTTGTCTGTGAAAGGGACTTATCAACGTCAAATTTGATTATTCCACTAAAAATGAATCCCTGACCAGCTGATTGACTTGTTCAGTATTTGCGGGACGGGGATTGGTGGTGGCATTAACGTTCTCTACTGCCCGTTTTGCTAATTGTTCCAGATCCGCCTCTGCGATGCGAACTTCGGGAACGCTTAATCGTATGAATAGCCTGGAGGTTATCTCTCGTAACTTTTTTACCAGATCCTGAATTGCCTGGTATTTGTCACCTGCTGCGGGTTGGTTGAATGCCAGAACGCTATCCATGCAGCGCATGAGGATCAACCCGTGAGGTACTTGATGGTAAAGCCCTCCGGTGACATTACCGATGGCGTGCATCAGTCCCAGGCCAGCATGCAGCATGCTGGCACCAGTCAATAAACTGGCTTGCATTAAAGCTGATCTGGCTTCCAGATCCTGGCCATTTTCAACTGCGATCTCCAGATGATCCACGATCATGGTCATTCCTTGGATTGCCAGGGCATCAGTAAGCGGATTGGCATTGCTTGATAAATAAGCCTCTAATCCATGGATGAAGGCGTCGATCCCTGTGAAAAGGGTTACCAGGGGTGGGACAGACAATGTGAGTTCTGGGTCCAGAAAGGTCATATCCGGCCACTTGGAGACCACGCTGTCCTTTTCGCGGGTATCCGGATTGCTGATCACAGCCCAGGGAGAGATCTCTCCTCCGGTTCCAGCGGTTGTTGGCAGGGTGATCAATCTGGCTGCGCCACTTCGGTCGGCGATTACTTTTCCTGCGTCCATCGCACTGCCGCCGCCAAAAGCGATCACAGTGGTGGTTTTGTTCTCCAGGGCGGTTTGAATGCCCTTTTCTACTGTGTTCCAGGATGGATTTGGTTCTACTGCTGGGAATGAAGCTGCTTTTTTCCAACCCGCATTAAGCATAAGTTGGGCGATCTTGTCGACCAGTGCACCAGCCCAGGGTTCCCGCGGCGCAATAATCAGTAATCGGTCGTCCTCGTTTTCTGGCAGTACATGTTGATCCAGTTCTTTGACAATACCCGGGCCGACAAAGGTTTTAGTGGGCCAGTGAAATTCGTACATAATGCATCCTTCAGAAATTGAGAGATTGTCTTTACGGGGTTAAATGCGTTATTCACTCAGACAGGTTGTTATAGAAGGAAGGTCGTATTTGCAGGGTAGAAACAAAACCGGCCGCTCAGCCATGTGGTGAGCGACCGATTTTTTACTGGCGGGGATC
>Ga0207796_1000615_pt1 | contig 13836 bp, 23 predicted proteins | sample Pon1CUnioCityCA_6_FD_187274 | JGI IMG/M metagenome (GOLD analysis project Ga0207796, IMG submission 187274) | Marine sediment microbial community from Union City, CA, USA - Pond 1C Sediment 1 (SPAdes) | ecosystem: Environmental > Aquatic > Marine > Intertidal zone > Salt pond sediment ...
GCCAGCCGTGCGGGGCTGGGGCCTGTCCATGGGCGGGGCACCTGGGTGCTGGCCCAGTGACGACGCTGGCTGCCCTACTGGAGGCTGGTGCTGAGGAGGCATCTGCTGGCCAGGTTGAGCTCCCGGCATTGGCGCTCCCTGCACCGCACCAGGCTCGAGATTGACGTCCTGCCTCTCCTCCGGAGCTACTGGACGTGCGCCCCTGCGCCGTAGGTTGGCGGATCGCTGCTTCGCCGCATCAGTCGGATCCATACTCGACTCTCCCGTCTTTGTGCATCTTCACGCCCTTCACAAAGAAGGACTCGAGGATGTCGTTTCGGATGTGATCTAGGAATAGATGCTCAGGCACCGACATCGGAAGGAGACCACGCTCGATAAGGAACTTGTGGAAGCGCTTCATGCGCACGTTGAGGCCGTTGTCCGACCACACTTTCTCGAGCTGTTCCTCAGTCAACACGCCCATCTTGTACACCCAATGTACTCACAACCCTGTCACACCCTCACAGTCTGCATACGATCTTGGGAGCTGTCAAGCCCAATTGGGAATCGGTATAAGATCATTGAGGCGAAAGAGATTCTGAGAAGAATGGGAGCCACGGACGGGTCGATCCATGAAGATCGATATGGAGGAGGGCGCTCCTCGACTCACTTTTCGTTATAAGATCATTGAGCGGCAAACGGGCCTGCTAGTCATCCGGCGGACCCAAATGCCATCCTCCTGGCTATTTGTCCTGGCTACATGCCCACCACCTGTCTTGCCGTCGGATCAGGCCAACGACAGGTGGTGGGCGTTTTTTAGCTGATCATGATCTAAAAAAAAATGGCGGCCAGTGGGGGATCCCGCTGGCCGCCTGATCTCGGTGGTTATGCTCTCACTGTACTCGATCAGACTCGATCCTGTCTATCACTTTCAGCCCCGGCCTTCGGCAGAAGAGACAGACGCCGTAGTCACCTCCCCCTGGAGCCGGCCTGATGACCTGGCCCAGGTCAAGGTCCTTGATCGACGCTTTCGTCTGGTCCCTCCCGCAGTGCTCGCATCTGAGCTTGTAAGTCACTCCGTAACTCGCTGCTGGTGTCATCGGCATCTTGAATCCTCAACTTCCCTTGTACCAGGGTCGCCCGGATCTTCTCCTTGCACAAGACCAACATCGACTCCAGCTGCTTCTTGTTGCGTTCCATGAGCTTGTCGGCGAGCCGCTTGCAGTCGCCGCAAACACGGACGCCCGACCACTGCTGGTCAGCCTCAACAGCGCCGCAGTTCATGCAGGTCCTGGCCATGCTGCACCTCTCACGAAGTCGAGACAGTCCTCGAGCCCAACGATCCAGAACTCATCGCCCTGACCAACGTAGTGCCACATCGTGACGGGGTTCTGCTGCTCGAACTTGCCCTCGTTCAACCACTTGGCGAGCTCGTTCACTTCCCCCTCGAGGTGGATAGTCGGCATCTTCTGGATACGAGCGGGGCCGCCATCCTTTGGGATGTGACACGCCTGCGTCTTGCAGTTCTCATCTCGAGCCCAGTCGAACTCGTCGTTGAAGGTGAACGGGACGTTCTTCTCGATTAGGGCCCTGAGAGCATGCTGAGTCCACTCGTTCCCCTTCTTCCCGTACAGCGTGACGATCATGCCAGGACCTCTCCGTAGGCATGGTTTCGCAGCACCTCCTTGGTCTCTGGCACGATCTCGAACCGCACGGCCGTCTCCTTGTTGCTGGCCTTTGCACGCAGCCACTCCGGCGGATGCTCTGTGATGTCGCTGAGGCGCTCCCAGAACGCTGTCCCTGTGAGCTTCAGCTGCTGGTCCCTCAGCCTCTTGGTAATACTGATCTTCATTTGCTCTTCTCCTTCTCCAGTTGCTTCTTCACCGGTGCGTACGACCGGCGATGATGCGGTGACACCCCGTACTTGTGGAGAGCCGTCAGGTGGGCCTTGGTCCCGTACCCGACGTTCTTCTTCCAGTCGTAGTTAGGGTATTGCTGCCAGAGCTTCACCATCATGTGGTCTCGGTGAACCTTGGCGATTACGGATGCTGCGCTCACGGCTTGGAACTTGTCATCGGCTTTCACGATGGCTTCCTGATGGACCTTGGGTATCCCGGCAATGAGCTGATTGCCGTCCACGATCACCCTTCCTTCAGGGTACCGCTTCAGGCACTCATTGACGCACATCGCCAAGCAGTACCACCTGCAAGCAGAGATACCGTGCTGGTCGATCAGCTTTGCGTGAGCTCCTGCGATGGTCCACCCGAGCACGTCCTCCTTGATGCGCCCGTTGAGCCATTCACGATCTGATGCTGTTACCTTCTTCGAGTCCCTGAGACCAGGGAAGGTCATGTCAGGATCCATGACCACGGCAGCCACTACGACGGGCCCTGCCAATGCCCCGAGGCCAACTTCGTCAGCCCCGATGATCAGTCTGCGTTTCTTCTTTTTCGTCACCATACCTCCTGAGCTAAAACGGTACCGCCACCACCCTTATACCGCAACCTGTGCAAAAACTTCGATCGATCGGTTACTAGAGTTTTGACAAAGAAACATCTAGCTTTGGAGGATATCATGGCAAAGATCAACTACCACCACGTCAACTGCGCATGCAACGTCGTCACCGCCCTCAGCTCACTCAGCAACCTCTGGGATCGCTGGGGCCACAAAGTCACTGATCAGGTCCAGAAGGTCAAGGCCCGCAGGAATCAGAAGGCCCAGGAGAAGCGTGTGGAGCGCATCTTCGAGCAAGCTGGTACCCGCAAAAACTAGATCATTCTTGGTATTAGAGTATTGAAGATCGGAGAACCTAGTTCTCCGTCACGAAGGGGAAAGTCCCCGACGCTGGCCGCTGCGAAGTGCGGCGTCTCTCTACCCGGGCACCCGGGGTAGATCAAGAGGCATGTACAGGGTGCATTCATTCCTTCAAGACTGGGATAGAGTTCCCAGTAGAAAGGGCTAGCCATGCCTACCATCAATCTGACAGCAGAGGTTTCTGAGCGCAACACCAAGGGCGACCGGAAGAAGGTCATCCGAATCAACCTCGAGGGCCAGCAGGTCTACACCCGCACCCTGATCATGTCGTCCTTCGGGGACACGATCGAGCGGATGCGGGACGGCTTCAAGGCCGCTGAGGACCGTGGCCTCACCCTCGAGCCCTCGATGAGGGCCGAGATCCGCCGCTTCGCCGAGACCTTCGGCCGCCCCGGCTCCTTCTTCTGTGGCAGCGCCAGCCGCTCCCGCCGGGTCTACGTGTCGATCAGCCGCAACCACACCAGCCGCCGGCCCACCCACCGCCACTCGAGCAGCGACACCAGCGACGCCGCCGCAGCGGGCGCCATCCTCGGCGGCCTCGCCGGCCTCATCATCGGCGTGTCCCTGGGCGGCAACTAGAAAGGAGTGCCAGAAAGATCGAAACCGAAACGTCTCACTTCTGGAGAAAGGAGAGGAGGAGCCACCCAACACGGTGGTTCTTCTTACCTGCGCATCGAAAGATAGATCATTCGCTTGGCATAAGAGCTCTGAGTGATCTAGGGACACTTACTAGGAGGACAACCGTGACCACTCTCACTATCGAATCCAACATCGCAGTCAACCCCTTTGCCCGTGGACGTCATGTCCGTGGCACTGGCTTTTCCTTCGTCGACCGCCCGGATTGGGAGACGGAGCTGATCGCACGCATCCGGGATGGCATCGCCAACGAGGATGTCAAGGATGGCTTCATGCCGGGCGTCAAGCTGGTCAACGTCAGCACCGCCAACGACACCGGAGCCATCGACGTCATGACCGGGCTCGTCCAGCTCGACGACGGCGACAAGCTCGAGGCAATGTTCCAGGCCCGCCAGGACGGCGAGGACAGGTTCGTCGACGTCCGGGCCATCTGTGCGCCCAAGAAGGCCGCCTGGCTCGACGTGGTGCTCTACCACACTGACGTGCTCAAGGAGGACGGGAGCAACTCCATCGAGGACGGCTGGGAGGTCATCAGCCTGAATGCGTTGCCAGACGATGAGGAGTGTCCTCAGAATCCGGTGAGCATGGCCAGAAACCTCCTCGGCCTCGAGGGCGGCAGCGGCGGATCGAAGGTAGAGTACACGTCGGAGGACTTCGCCAAGGCGATCTGGTACTGGAGCACGCACGCCATGTGCACCGAGACCCCGAAGCCCGTCGACCTCCTCGCTGACGGCTACGTGTTCATGCTCCCTCGAATCGTGGAGGAGCTCCAGGCGACGCAGCGCTGCATCGAGGACAGCGTCCACCACCGGGGCGAAACCACGTGGACGCACACCTGCGAGGTCCACGAGGGTGTGCGCTTTCTCGCCAGGGTCTACGGACTCAATGCTGGGCAGTCCTGGCCACTCCAGGTCGCCGCCATCCTCCACGACGTGGGCAAGCCCGAGACCCGCAAGGAGGAAGACGGAAAGGTCACGTTCCACAAGCACTGGAGCGTGAGCTCCCGCATGTGCATCGATATTCTCAACCGGTACGACTGGGAGCTCAGCGAGGGGCAGGAGGCGCAGGTCGTCCGGCTCTGCGCTCTCCACGACCGCTTCCTGGCCCTCTGCCGCAACGGCGAGGAGACCAACTACGAGGCCATCGCCCGCATCGCCAACTCCTGCGAGAACTTCGACGAGTTTCGGCTGCTGAACATCCTCGCTCAGGCAGACAGCCCACACGAGATGACGAAGATCGCCGGCATGATCACCTTCTACAAGGAGGAGAGCGATCGTCGGAACAACGAGAAGGCCGTGAAGAAGCAGATCTCGAGCATCCTCCGTGACATGGGCGTCGCCCCTGGCCCCATCTTCGGAAAGGTCACGGAGGCCGTCCTCAGGGACATGCCGCTGGCCTCCGAGGACCTCGAGGCGAAGGTCCGTGAGATTCACTCCACCCTCTAGCCAGACCCTCCACTCCGGTACTGGCCCGGAAGGTCGCCCTCACAAGGCGATCACTTTAGCTGGTTATGATCTAAAGAAATGTGCCGCCCCCGGGGACCACACCCGAAGGCGGCACTACTGGCGAAGAAGCGCAGGCCAACTCGAAGAGGAGGTCTGAGCTACCTCGCAGTGTATCAGTCAGGATTGTGGTGTGGAAGAAGGGGGCGCCTCAGCGGCAGCCGTCTCCACAGCGGTGGGGTTCGGGGCGGTCTTCTCTCTGTACTCCTGGCAGACAGGGTCAATGCCGTCCGGGCAGCCACGTTTTCCAGGCCTGCACCAGAAGGCATTGAGTGTGTCTGTCTCAGGGATTCGGTTGAGCCCACGGGCGCAGGCTATCTGATCGTCGCAGGAGGCTCTGCCACTCTCGCAGCGCCCTCCCCATGTGATGGGACGGTGTGGAAGCCAGGACAGCTGTTGTCCCGGCCTGGATGGAGGGAGCTCGCCCTTCATGAGGTGTCGGCCGAGCACGACCGTCTGTGAGCACCGCTTCTGGTACCGAGCGTCCCACTGAGTGAGTCTCTCGTCCTCGGTCCTGCCTGGGAAGCCCTCAGGTGGGTTCTCACAGTCGATAGTCATCCTCCCGATCCACACAGCTCTCTTGTTCCTGGCCTTGATGTACCCAAGCACGTGACGCTGATGGCGTCGCAGTGCGGACAAGAAGGTTTCGCCCTCTCCCTCAACACACTCGGTGATTCTACGGATCATCCCACGATCGCATGAGCGCCGGCGGTTGTTCTTCACCACCTGCCAGATACCCACACAGTCCTGGGGGTTGCCATCCGCCTCAGCGATGCAGACTCTCAGAAACGCCTCGAGGGTAGCGTTCTCGCTCTCCTCCTCTGGAATGTTCCAGAGCTTGCCTCGTGTCTCGGCCGGGCTTTCCCACTGGAATCGGCGGATACGCCTGTGCCTCTTCTGAGGCGGCCTGTTGGCCAGCGCCTTCTCTAGCTCCTGGCGCTCACGCTCGGCGTCGGCCTCCATCTTGGCCCAACGCTCATCACGCTCACGCTCACGAGCTGCCCACTCCTCACGGAACCTCTTGGCACTCTCACGAACCTCCGCTTGCTTCGCCTTTCGTGCCTCTATTCTGGCCACCAGAGCGTCTTCGTGATCACTATCAGAGCTGGAACAACCAGCCACCGCAGCAATACATAGCCCTCCGATCACCATTGCGGCCAACGAGGCCAGAGTTGCGACATGTTTCATTGGTATCCTCCTATTCACAGCCCACCGCCTACACGCCCTTGTCGTCTATAGTTCTGAAAAGGAAGATCAGACGGCGGTCGTCGCCTGACTTAGAGACGATCCCACTGGCGAGCCATGACACTTAGCAGATCAAGTGCCTGTTTGTCCATCCCGCCCTGTGCTTTCAACATGTTATAGAAGCCTCGGCCGCTCGACCGACGCTTCTTCCAGCGAGAGCGGAAGATGGCTACGGTATCAGCGAGAGTGTCCTCACTGATGTAGTATCCCAAGCTCTCCATGATCGATCTGAAGTTCTCCTCATCGGCCTTCGTGTCGACGACGAGCTCTGGTTCTGATCCGAGTCTCTCGTCCCAGTCGTCAGGTCGGCCATCCCAATCGTTACGGTACTTGCCGGCGTGCAGCTCGGACTCGCTGATCATCACGTCCTCACGAGCCTCGAGGTCACCGTCCTCGTAGAACTCGTCGAGGAACTCGACCTCGTCCATCGGCACGTCAGCCTTCTCGATCGAGTAGCGCCTCATCTCGTGAATCGGGAAGTGAGGCCCCGGGTCGATACGAGTGTTCGAGATGTGAGTGTGCCCCAGAAAGCGCTCAGGTCTGACTGGGTGCAGAGCGCACATGATCCTGTTGACCCACAACGTCGCTTCCATCTGGGCCCGTGTGTACGGCTCCCAGTAGGCCTCGCCCACCTTGATGGGAGTACGGCCGTGGTACCGGTTCTTGCCCCAGAAGAAGTCTCCCCTGGAGCTCCTGGTGAGCCTTCCGATGTTCCGGATCTCGATGCCATACGACCAGCGGTTGGCCGAGCCTGCGTGCCAGAACGCCTGGTCGTCTCCCATGAAGGCGACCTCGGCCGGCATGTCAGCGAGCATTGGGTAGCGGTCCTGGATCTCCTTGAATCTTGGGATCAGGCAGTCCCAGATGATGAACTGGACACCAACTCCCTGTCGTCCGCCACGTGCGAACCGGGTCCTCATCGTCGGGTACCGTCCGTAGGGCCTCCGCTTCCCGTAGGCAGCGTTCGACGCTGTGTAGTGCATGATCGCACCACAGGGCATCCCGCTCTCGAAGGCGCCGTAGCTGTTCTTCCCACTCTGCTCGAACTTCACCCCCAAGAGCTTGGCGACATCTCGGGAGTAATCGTAGAGCTGAGCACCTGTCATCTGTGCTGTTCTGTAGTCCATAGTCCCTTCACAAGCTTGCTGTGGTGATCCGTGATTGTACCACGAACGTTGAGTTTCTTCCGCATGATGGAGCTCCTGTGGTCGTGGTGACCAAGGAGAAGAGCGTGGCCAAGTTCATGCACCAAGGCCGCCTCGTAGCTCTTCTCATCGTGTGTGTACATTGGGTTGATAGAGATGTCCGCCCACCAGACCCTTCCGGTCTTCAGATCGTAGCTGTGGTGGGTGACTCCCCCGCACGCTTCCCCTCCTCCTTCCGTGAACACTCGGACGCCAACGGTGCCGAATCGATAGTTGGCGGCCTGCTTGACCGTCGGGTCACCGGCCAGCAGGTACATTGGGTGGTCGAAAAACTCCTGGCTCTGCCTGTAGCGGAACACCCTCTTCTGGGTCTTCTGGTGCCACCGATTGATGGCGAGCTCTAGTATCTTCATGTCAACAGAGTCGTCGGCGATCACCTCCCAGATGGGACCGTCCTTAGTCGGCGGAGTAGCCAGCGTGAGCTTCGTTCGCTCACCGCCGATGTCCTCGTAAAGAAAGTCTCCAAGCTCGTCTGGTCTGCGGACATGAGTAACGATTGCGTAGATCAGGGTCGGGATAACGATGACCGCTATCCCGACCCCGATGTACACGTTCGGGTCTCGCCACATGCTCCACTTCTTTTTCTCGCTCATCTCTACCTCACGATCGTTATCCCTGGATCGGACGTCCGCTGTGATCCTTGTCGAGGATATAGCGGACCTGATCGAGGTTGTTCATCGTTGGCTTGAAGTACCTTGAGGTGTTCCCGTGTACCCGCTTCAGCCAGTCTTTGATCTGGTCTGGGGCGTCTGACTCCTCCGCCATCTTCATGAACTTGTCGACCTCTTCGGAGAGGACCTGGATGTGGGTGCGGAGGTAGAAGGCCTGCTCTGCGAGCTCTCGGTTCTGGTAGGTGTCGTCCACCTCCAGGATCTCCTCAGGTCTCTTCTCCTCCTTAGGCTTCGGCCCACGACGTGACTTGCTGCTCATGAGTGGAAGCTCCAGTGCGGGCCCTTCGGCGGGGCGATCTCGATCGAGTCACCCAGGCCGGGCGGCCCGCCGTTGTGGTAGTGCATGGCCATCCCGATGACCTGCGTCCCGTCCGGGTTCTGCACGCTCACCCAGAAGTTGAAGTGCCTGGGGTCTAGCTCCTCCTTCCCGTCCCACCACCTGTCCAGTGGTGAGAGGTGATTGTGGCTCTTCCCAAGGTTCTCAGGGTCACGGTAGGTCTTAGCGTACTCGAGCGCCTCGTCGAACTTCTTGACGAGCTCGATACCCTCGTGCTCCTTGTCGAGCTCGAGGCACTTTGCCCTCACAGCGTCGACCTGGGCCTTGACCCGCTCCTCCATCTTGAGCATCAGAACGTCTCCGGCGTCGAGCTCGTGTAGGGGATGGGCTCGTCTGGGTCGTAGTCTATGTCGTCGGGCTCGTCGTCGATGGCCTGCTCGATCCAGGACGGGGCCTCCCACTGCTTGTGGCAGACCATGCACTCGAAGCGGATGCTCCTGGTGTCACCGGTCTGGTTCTCGATGAGCTCGCTGGCGTTGATGCGGCCATCCACAAGACGGGCACGCTTGCGGAACATGACCTCCTTGACCTCGATCATGGAGATCTCCTCGGCGCCGCACTCGGGGCACTTGAGCTTGCCGATGCGGTCAGGAGCCTGACCGGCGGAGATGGCGAAGCGCTTCTCCACCTCAGTCTTGCGCTGTTGGTCGAGCTCACGCAGGTCGTCCATGGTCGTCTTCGGCACGTGGATATACCAGCCCATGTGGACTGCGTGAGACAGCAGGAAGTGGACCTTGCGCTCGAACTCGCCGAGGTCTCCGTACTCTCCCGTCTCCTCGTCCTCCTTGGAGATGCTGTCGGTCGCTTCCTGGAGGAGCTTGCGGATCTCCTCCTCGGCGTCACGGTGCTTCATGGCCCAGCGGCCACCGTCGGTCGCCTCGAAGCCGATGAGGACCTCGGGCACGCCGAAGCCGCCCATGCGACACTTGAACGGCGGCAGCTGCTCACGTTGGATCAGATAGGTCGCCATCTGTTCTTCCGGGATCGGTACGCAGCGCTCCAGGCACCTGGGACAGTTGCGGCCTTGGAGCTCGCCCTCCAGATACTGGTTCCCGCATCCTGAACACTTCAACATCATTTGAGTTACCTCTTCCTTTTCTTGGCGAGGTCCACGTATTCGTAGCCCACGCCCCCGTGCTTCCTCGCATAGTACACCAGCGCACGGATCACCTTGCCCAGCTCCTCGTGTGTGAGAAGAGGGCTGCCATTGATCCGACACTTCTGTTTCTTCGGATCGTCTTCTCCACCCTTCCACTCTGGGAGGTCCATGTAGCTCTCGTAGTCCTCCTCGTCGAAGTCCTCGTCGAGCTCATCCAGAGCAAGCAAGTCGTGGGTGAAGTTGAAGTACCCTTCTTGTGGTTCGAGCTTGATCAGCATCTGGCACCTATTCTACTTCACCCCCTTGGACCGGTCGAGGATCTCAGTCACCTCCTCCTTCATCTCCTTGAACCCAATGTTCTCGGCGAGGTAGCGGAGCTGCTCGACTGGGCCAGCGTTGTTGACGTTGGAGGCACACCTCGAGGCTACGTCATGGACGAGCTCGAGCAGAAGGTCCGAGTCCTCGAGCCTCTCTGCCATCACGTTGACGATGACCTCCTCAGGCACATCAATCAGCCCCTGGTTGAGACCGATCTGGATGCGGAGCGTCTTCCAGTTGTCGGAGCCCTGCTCCACGATGCGGAGGTCCCGGACGTCGAAGTGGTACTCGCAGCCACTATCACGGTCGCTGTTGGTAGGGTCTGTTGTGAAGATGAACTCGGACCGGTCTTCCTCGTTGTCGTGCCTGTAGGTATGGTAGACCTTGACCCCATCGTGCTCTAAGAAAACAGCCGGCTCCACCCACCGCATAGGCATCAGATCAACCCTTTCTTCTCTGCAATCCAGTCCGAGATGACCAGGTCGCCCTCATCACCCTTGTTGGACGCCTCCATGATCTCGGAGTCGTCGTCCACCTGGCTCCACGGAATCCATCTGTCCTTGGTGTCAGGTATCTCGTCGAGGAGCTCGTGCTCGCACAGAACAGCGCCTCGAGTCTTGGCCACGACCTTGGCCCCGTCCAAGACCATCACGTCAGTTCTCTCTTTCGTTCTTTTGGGTACTGCCATCTCACCCTCCGTGTTGTAGGTTCACCCTCTCGATCATGCTGTTGACCCAGTGTGTTGTGAAGTGCCAAGCGACGTGTTGCTCGGTCACGAATACCGCTCCTCCTCTAAAGCTGCTTGGTGAAGGTGTCTCACAGATCTCTGCCCACTCCGTCCACCAGTACCAATCACAGTGATACTTTCGGAGGTACAGCTGAACCAGCGGAGTCACTGCGAACATGCTGCATCCATCGTCTGCGTAGACGATGATGCCTCGCTTCCGCTTGAGCGGCTTCCACTTCGGCATCATGCCGTAGATGTCGTCGAACTCTACCGAGCTCATCAGCTCCATCACGGCGCCGGGCCAGTCCTCTACTGGGTCTCCGCCTGGGACTCCCCACAACCTCTTCGCAGCCTTCACAAGCCAGTCGTGCTCCTCTGGCTCGTCAGCCTCGATCACTTCTGAAAAGACAGTGAAGGAGGTATCGGTTCTTGCCATGCGACCTCCTAAAAGAAAACGGCCAGCAACAGGAGAGTCGGGTGTAGGGGGGGATACACCTAACCTCCTGCGCTGGCCTTCGGGTATCTTATAGCAACGAAACCGATCTAGCTACTGCGGCTCCGTGATATCGAGGACCGGCCGACACGAGGCCGCATCAAGCCTCGGGTCCCAGTATTCATTCAGCATCACCTCCAGAACTATGTCCCTTCTCTCCGTGTCGTTGAACTCCTTCTCCCCGAGGAGCGACCGCTCCCCCTTCTCGTCCTGTGCCAGTAGTCTTGCCTTCACGGATGTTCCTCCTGATCATCTCTATCTCGTCCTTCAGGATGTCCAGGTTCTTCGCCCCAAACTCCTTCAGGAAGAGACACGTTGCTGCGCCGAGTGCAGTTAGGCCCCAGCTGGTGCCGAACCACCAGTCGCTCTCCTCTGACCAGACGAGCTCCTTGGCCTTGAGACTCTGTAGCACGTCCCAGACATCGTCTGGATGCTTGCGCAGTATTGCCTCCACGTCCTCCGTCGACGGAGTCACCATCGTGCTCTCCAAGTAGCGGAGGACGATCACCTCGTCCGACTTGTTCATGTCGCCCATTCTACACTACTCAGGTCCCGTGCGGAGTGATGTAGATCACCACCTCTCGCTCCTTGCCCCGCTTGTCGACAATGGTCGATGTCTGGAACCCACCGTCAGGCTGGTGGGTAGCCCAGACATGGCCGAACTCCTCCTCGAAGTCCATGTTCGTAGGATTCTGGATGTGATCCTCTCCTCTGTGCACCTCGAGAGCACAGACGTGCATGGCACAGCAGTTGATGTAGGTCGAGACGTCTGGGTGACCTCTGAAGAAGAACCTCCCTGGGTAGTCTGGCAGATCCTCTTCCCACTCACCCTGGAACTCGATGTCGATTCCTCCACTGCTGATCCTCAATCCGAACTGCATGTGACCTCCAAGCTGGGAGCGTGCGACCGACCCTCACAGCCCGAGCGAAGCCGCAAGGCGTAGCGCTGGGCGATCAAGTGAGGTCGCACGCTCTCAAGATGATTTCTCTTTTACGATTTATGTTGACAGGACTTGACAGAGCGCAGCTATAATGAGCCCGGCAGCTTAGCCGCTCGAGGCGGGCTGCCGGGCTCGAGGGGAACCGGCGGCCCTTCCCGATCTACGCCGCAGCCCTCAGAGTCCTCAGGAACTCCTCAGCGTAGACGTTGTACCGGCGGCTCTTCGGGTAGCAGAACTTGGCCGACCACCAGCGATGATCGACAGGCGGCAGCGGGTAGTTCAGTGCCGTCTCGAAAGCGGCTCTCATCGCCACGTCGGGCTTCTCGATGATCCACTTGTCGCCGACCTTGCGGTTGAAGTTATCCTGGTTCCAGGCTGCGTGGCCGATGCCCAGCTCGACCTTCTTGTCTGCCACACCCGGGACGGTCAGCGTCTTGTCCAGTGTGAGGATCTGCATGCGTCCTGGACCGAAGCGGTGGTCCCAGTGGATGGGCTTCTTGTTACGCTCATCCGTCGAGTAGGCCTGCACCAGCACGATGTCGCCCTCCCCGGCTGTGTCCGCCTGCGCCGAGTTCTCCACGTGGTAGGTGAAGGTCGTCATGGCGTTGCGGGCCTCCTGGAGAGCGCAGACCTCCCGCTTACCCTTGACGAGGTAGTCGCCGGCGGCGTCGTAGGGTGTGATCTCCCTGATGATGTGGACGCCCTCATCGTTCGTCTCTTCGGTGTGCTGACCCTCGAACCCTGCGACGTCGTCCTCGCCCCAGTTGAACTCCTGGTCAGTCTCCCACTCGGCGACAGGGCCGACAGACAGGAGCTCTGTCATCTTGGCGAACTGTTGGTCCAGCTGCTCCTTGGCCGGGTACGGCCAGGTGGTGAGACCAATCTCGATGGCCGGCTGGTCAGCCAGACGCAGAGCCTTCTCCACGTCCTTCGGTCCCCAGCTGAAGTCGACTGCGTAGTCAGAGTCATCGATCATGATCGCCATCATGTCGAAGCGGAGCTCCTCGCTGAACCAGTCGAAGAACTCCTTCGTCAGGACCGTACCTTTGGGCAGATCAACCCACAGCCCAAGGCTCGTATTTGTGAGATCATACATCGCTTCCTCCGACCATCAGTCTACAGGTGATTGACCAGCCGAGCTAGCTCTCGCTTGGTGTCGTTGACGTAGACTCCAGCCGGCATGCCCCGAACTCCAGGCTCCTTCTCGAAGGTGATCAGATCAGCGAGCAGGCTCATCGCCTTGGCCTTTATTTGATCTTTCTTCTTCTTGTTGATCTTCAAACAGAGCCTCCTTTTCGGTATGAGAGTTATGGATCGTAGCGTAACCTAGCTCAGGAGGGAATGTGGGACACCAAGAAGACAAATGTGACTGCCCTGGATGCCAGGGCCTCATCCAGCCCGGTAAACCACTGCCGGTCAAGAAGATCCTCGACAACATCGTCGTTCAGCTCGCTACGCACGCTGAGGGGCAGGACCTCAGCATGACCGGCTTCAGGCCGGAGCACCTCTCGATGCTCGCTTCCCAACCGTTCATGGACGGGGACGAGCCCAAGCTACTCGAGCTCCACGCTGAGCAGCAGCGTGACGGATGGAAGGTCTGGGTCGTGGGTGCGCCGAGAGGCTGCGTCCACTTCAACGGACCCCTTACCGGACACGGGTGGAAAAGACCTGGCAGCGCCGGCGTTTACGCCAAGTCCGGAATCGTTCAGGTCGTCACCCCCGGCGGCACCGTCGAGCTCGAGCTCGACTGATCTGCCTGATTCCTCGTTGAGAGGGTTGCGTGTGGCGACCGTAGCTGCACCATGGGCGCTGTGCCCTGTGTACACAGCCGGGTAAAGATCAATGCCGCTCTACAACATCACCCCCCAC
>Ga0207796_1000616_pt1 | contig 13809 bp, 10 predicted proteins | sample Pon1CUnioCityCA_6_FD_187274 | JGI IMG/M metagenome (GOLD analysis project Ga0207796, IMG submission 187274) | Marine sediment microbial community from Union City, CA, USA - Pond 1C Sediment 1 (SPAdes) | ecosystem: Environmental > Aquatic > Marine > Intertidal zone > Salt pond sediment ...
CGTCTGATGGGACGACCCAGACGGACGGGAGGCACGGGAGGCGCGGCATGGACGGTCGTCCAGTCTTCTGAACCGGGGATGACTGTCTCATGTCGGCCGATGGCGATGGTACTAGGCTGTCGACCAACACAGGCATCCTCAGCGCCCGGACCGCCGGTCCGGGCGCTGAGGGTTGTCTACCCGGTGCGACCGCTCGGTGGCTTATTTCGCGGTCGCGGTGTAGTGCTGCCCCAGGCCAGCGCAACGGGCGGCGTAGGCATCCATCCCACGCTGTGACGAATGAGCCGCGCCTCCATAATGGTGAGCCAACCCATCGTAACGCGCGGCGTAGGCATCAATGGCGCGCTGAGAGCTGCGGCTTGGGGCCTCGTAGTGGTCCGCGATGCCCTGGCAACGGGCAGCATAGGCGTCGGCGGCCCGCTGCGCAGGCATGAGGCTGGCGGTGTAGTGCCGGGCCAGGCCGGCGTACCGAGCAGCATAGGCGTCATTGCTGCGGGATCGGCCGGCCTCTCCTGCGGCAACCACCGCGGACGACTCGACCTCCGCGGGGCGGGGCGTGATCGCCAGGAGCCCCACCGCCGACACGACGCCTAGCATAACTAGAGCGACCAATAATCGACTGAGCCACCGCTTGAGACTGCTTGTACGTGTCGTCATCATGCGCCTCCTCAGGCTGGTAGATTCGGCCCTTTCACCCTGTGCCATCCCATCCGATCCGCGGTTCATCTCGCTCAACTCCTTTCTTGTACCGTATCTGCTGAGTATCCAGCTTCAACACCAGTGTACAGGCAGAGGGTGGCGTAAACGTGGCGCAAACGTGGCGGGAGCGTGGCAGGAACGTGGTGGTTGAAAAACGCCCTCGAAAAGGGTATAATGGCTTCAGTTGCTGTGCTAGTCCCCGAGTTTATGGGGGAGGGATTGTGGCTAGGCTATCGCTCTCTCTGCTGGGTCCATTTCGGGCCACGCTGGACGAGGAACTCCTCACCGGGTTCAAGTCCAACAAGGTCCGCGCGCTGCTGGCTTATCTCGCCGTCAGGGCCGGCAGACTGCACCGGCGCGAGGTTCTGGCGGGGCTGCTGTGGCCCGACTGGCCGAACGGGGAGGCTCTGAGCAACCTGCGGTACGCGCTGTCGAACCTCCGCCAGGTGGTGGGAGACCGCAGCGCTTCCGGTGGCGACCCCTCATTTGCCCCTTTTCTACTCACCACGCGGACGACCATGCAGTTCAACGGGGCCAGTGATTACTGGCTCGACGTTGAGGCATTCGGTGAGCTGGTGGAGGCCGGTCACGATTCTGACTGGACGGACATCGAGACGCTCGACGAGGCGGTGGGGCTCTATCGCGGGAGCTTCCTGGAGGGCTTCTCGCTGGGCGACAGCCCCGGTTTTGAGGAGTGGCTGCTCCTTACTCGCGAGCAACTCGCGCGCCAGATGTCGTCGACGCTGCACAAGCTGGCCGCGGATTGTTTGGAACAGGGAGACTACGAGCGGGCGCAGTCGTACGCGTGGCGGCAGCTCGCGCTGGAGCCGTGGGATGAACTGGCACACCGACAGGTGATGCGGTCGTTGGCACTTAGCGGGCAGCGGAGCGCCGCTCTGGCGCAATACGAAACCTGCCGGCGGCTTCTGGGCGAGGAACTGGGCGTCGAGCCGGGCAAAGACACCTCGATGCTGTACGAGGGGATCCGAGACGGTACTGTAAGGAGCGGTGTCAAGGTCCGCGGCGCTGGAGAAGCCACGGTCGTCCCGCTAGCATCTCCGCCGGCTGCGGCTGCCATCGAACGCCCCGCCTTCCTGGATGAGGATGAAGCGGTGGAGGTCGAACAACCCGTGTTCGTCGCCCGCGAACCGGAACTGCTCCAGCTGGATGGCTTCCTCGATATGGCGCTGGGCGGTCGCGGTCGCGTCGCCTTCGTGACTGGCGATGCCGGCAGTGGCAAGACGGCCCTGCTTCGGGCATTCAGCCGGAGAGCCGAGGTGTGCCACGCTGGCCTGGTCTTCGCGACGGGCAACTGCAACGCCTATACGGGGAGTGGCGATCCCTATTCCCCTTTTCGTCAGATCCTTAACCTGCTGACCGGCGATGTCGAGGCTGGGTGGGCAGCGGGTGTCATCAATGGGGAACGTGCACGCCGCCTGTGGAGGATGCTGCCGGTGACGACCCGGGCGATCGTGGAGCACGGACCCGATCTCATCGATAGGTTCATCCCGCGAGGGGCTTTGCTTGACCGGGCCACGACCTTCCGGGGCACAGGTCTGGCTGGCGAGACCGGATCCGGCTCAAGCGGGGCGGACTGGTTGACGCGCTTGAACCAACTGCTGGAGCAGAATCCGGGTAGCCTGCGGACAACCGTGCTGCAGCAGCCGGCGATCTTCGGGCAATTCGCCAGGGTGGTTCAGGCGGTGGCCCGTGAGGCCCCGCTGGTGCTGCTGATAGATGACCTGCAATGGGCAGATGCTGGTTCGATCAACCTGCTCTTTCACCTGGGGCGGGAATTGACGGGCAGCGGTATTTTGATCGTGGGAGCCTACCGACCGGAGGAAGTGGCACTGGGGAGACGCGGAGAACGACATCCCCTCGATGCTGTGCTCAACGAGTTTCGACGGGCATTTGGCGACACGACGGTTGATTTGGATCAGACCGAGAGGTGGCACTTTCTGGAAGCTCTGCTGGACAGCGAGCGCAATCGACTTGGGCCGGAATTCCGCTCGATGCTCTACCGACAGACCCGCGGTCATCCTCTGTTCACGATCGAGTTGCTCAGGGGACTGCAGGACCGCGGCGACCTGGTGCAGGACGGGGAAGGGCGCTGGGTGCAGGGAGTGACGCTGGACTGGGAGAGGCTGCCAGCACGCGTGGAAGCGGTTGTCGAGGAGCGCGTCAGTCGTCTCGATCAGCCACTGCGAACGGCGCTGCGGGTAGCAAGCGTGGAGGGGGAGGTATTCACAGCCGAGGTAGTGGCGCGGGTTCTTGGGGTGGACGATCGTGAGATCCTGAGGTCCATGAGTGTCGAGCTGGACAGGGGGCATCGCTTGATACGCGCAGACAGCGTCCAGCGGACGGACGGCCAGCTCCTGTCGTGCTACCGTTTCCGGCACATCCTCTTCCAGAAGTACCTGTACGGCAAACTAGACGAGGTGGAACGCGTGCATTGGCACGAGCAGGTCGGGGTGGCCCTCGAGCGGCTCCATGGCGGCACCGGTAGGTCGACGCCCATCGCGGTTCAGCTGGCGCTGCATTTTGAGCGAGCGGGAAACACGGAGAAGGCGATTCATTACCTGCAGCAGGCCGGAGAGCAGGCTGTCCAGATGTCGGCCTATCCCGAGGGGATTGCCCACCTGACCCGGGCGCTGAAATTGCTCGAGACGCTTCCGGGCTCCCACGATCGCGCCGAGTCGGAGCTTGCCCTGCAGGTTCCCCTGGTCATGGCCCGTATGGACGGTATTCCTGGATCCGAATGGCTGAGGGCGGTCACTAGAGCGCGTGAGCTCTGCCGGCAGATCGGGAAGACGCGAGAACTGTCCCTGGTTCTGGGTCATCTCTCCACGCACCACTACGTCCGGGCCGAGTATCAGAGGGCTCGCCAACTCGCGGAGGAGGCTCTCAGCCTGGCGCACAAGGCAGGGGACCCGGCGCTGGTCGCACTGGGTCACTGGCATCTGGGATTCATCTGTTTCGGTCTCGGAGAGCCTACAACGGCCCGGGTTCACCTGGAGCGGGTGATCTCCTTCTATGACGCCGAAGAACATCACCACCTCTTCGTCCAATTGCGTGGGACTGACGCCGGGTTGAGTGCGCTGGCGTACCATGCATGCTGCTTGTGGTGTCTGGGGTATTTTGATCAGGCCGCAAAGCGGAGCCGGGAGACATTGACCCTAGCTCGCAGGCTAGATCATCCGTTCTCGCTGGCCGACGTCGTTTGTTTTGGGGGCTGCGTGTTCAACCAGATGCGCCGGCACGCGGCAGGGCTCAAGGAAAATGCCGAGGAGTTGACACGGCTCTCAAAAGGGTTGGGTCTGACGTCATTTTGGGGTACGGGAACGGGCTACCTGGGGGAGGCGCTGGCCCAGCTGGGACAGATCGAAGAGGGCATCACCCTGATGCGGAGAAGCATGTCGACCGGAGAGTCGACGGGGACGCGTTGTTTCCTGTCAGGAAGACTTGGGGCCGTGGCCTGGGCACAGGCAGAGACCGGGTCGCAGGAGGAAGCGCTTGTCACGCTAGGCGAAGCGCTCGCCATGGTGGAGGAGACGGGGGAGCGCTACTTTGAGGCAGAGCTTCTTCGGCTGAAGGGCACGTTGTTGTCGGCCCAGGGAAGAGAGGCAGAAGGGGAAACAAGTCTGCTGGATGCTGTTGCGGTGGCGCGCCGCCAGCGCGCCAGGGCATGGGAACTACGGGCAACGGTGAGCCTCTGTCGGCTCTGGCAGCGTCAGGGTAAGGGCCAGGAAGCTCGGGAGGCCCTGGAAGAGGTCTATGGGTGGTTCGCGGAGGGGTTCGACACCCGAGACCTGGTGGAGGCCCGGGGTCTACTTGATGAGCTTGGATGATGAGGATCTGGGCGAGCGCGCTTATGGGTGACTTATCGCAGGGTGGCGACCTGACCACGGCGGCGCTCGAAGGGCAGGACGACTGAGGGCGGCACAAAAAAAGCCGAGGGCTCCCGTGTGTACGGTAACCCCCGGCCCTTTGTCTCAACTGTCAACTGCGCCAGAAGCAGCTAACAGCGCTTCCTCCTAGAAGTCGTAGTGTTCCCCCAGGGGAACCACGTTCACGGCTCTAGGCCCCTTCGGGCTCTCTTCGATCCCGAATTCGACTTTCTGACCCTCGCGGAGGGTCCGGAAGCCAGATGTCTGGATAGCCGAGTGGTGGACGAACACGTCGTCACCGTCGTCGGGCGCGATGAATCCGTACCCTTTCTCGTTGCTGAACCACTTGACCTCGCCGGTCTGCTTCTGCTGATTCTCGTCCATCTTTACTCTTGTTCTCCTTATACTACTAGATTTCCTAAGCGGTCGGCACGGTAGTGACAAAAAAACTGCTCAGACGAACAGTCGTCGAGCAGTGTCGTTGTTCCTACCTGTCCGTACCGCGTCCTGAGTTTATTATACACCACCTTGTACGGGCGTCAAGTTGTTCCCGGGGGTGTCGGACGCGCCATCGGGAAGCCGGTCAGGCGCTGCCGTCCTACCCGTGGGCCTCGCGTTCGAGCCCTTCCCTGTCCAGCAGCTCAATGCGCTGACGGTCAAACCTGATGAGTTCGGCATCCGCGAAGGCGCGCAGCGTGCGACCGATCATCTCTCGGACGGTGCCCAATCGCGCGGCCATCTCCGCCTGTGTCCACTGGCGGGTCACCGTGTCGGATTCGGCCTGGTTGAGGAGGAAGTGGGCCAGACGGCCGCGGACGGTGCGTAGCGAGAGGTCCTCTACCAGATCCGTGAGATGGTCAAGGCGGTCCGCGAAATCCTCCAGTAGCGCGAGCGCCAGGTCCGGACACGCGGTCACCAGTCGAACCAGGTCTTCCCCGAGGATGGCATACAATGTGGTCGTCTCAATGGCTTGTGCTGTGGCGTGATTCACGCCCTGAGGGCGAAACGGGGGCACGGTGTTGAAGCTGTGTCCTGGTCCGACCTGTGACAGGACTTGCTCACGCCCATCGCGGGATGTGCGGACGACGCGAACGTGCCCGTCGGCGACGAAGTAGGCGGCGCGGCAAGGAGCGCCCTCAAGGATGATGATCTCCTCGGGTTCATACGTGCGGCGAACAGCAACCTCGGCGACGCGGGAACGGGTCTCAGGCGAGAGATTGGCCAGAAGGCGTATCCGTCGCAGGGTCTGCGCATCCTGATTCATGATGCACGGATTCTAGCCGAAGGAGGATGGTCGGTCAAACACGCCCCTCAGCTTGGGGAGCAGGGGGCAAGCCGAGCCTCGCCCCGGGTCTGCGAGATAGTCTGACCCGCGGATCGTCGGATGGGATGGGTGGGACGAGCCTTGAAGCCGCAGTATCGCCGCCGGGGGCGTGGGCTGGGAATCCCCGGTGTGAGTGGATTCGGGGTTTCGTGATGGGCCGTTTCTGGTATAATATCGGGTTGTGATGAATATGGAAACAGAGACGGATGAGGGGCGTCGTTCCAGGGGCGTGATCGGCTGTCTGACCGCGGGTTTTGAGATGCTCACGCAGAATTTACAGGTTGTAGCCCTGCCGGTTGTCCTGGATCTATTCCTCTGGCTGGGGCCTCGGATTTCGGTGCGGCCCTTGCTCCAGGGTTTCTTGGACGTGCTCACCAGTCAGCCGCCGGCTGACCCGGAAATGACGAGACAGATCCAACAAGCGGTGACGCTGTTGCAGCAATTTGGCGACCGGTTCAATCTGGTATCTATGCTTGGGGGGATGCCCATGTTCCAGATTCCGAGTCTGTTGGCTCGCCGAGCGCCTGCGGCCGGGTCTCCTCTGGGCGCCCCGCAGGTTCTCTCGCTGTCAAGCGTTCTCGCGCTGGCGCCCTGGTGGGGTGGGCTCGCGCTGCTGAGTCTTCTCCTGGGGTTTCTGTATCTGAATGAGATTGCCCATCATGTGAAGAGGGGTGAGGGATTGGGTGGTGAATCAGCTGCTGAGGGCGGTGCTGGGAACCAGGGGGGCCAAGGAGACAGGATCCCGGCCGGCGTATGGAAACTCGTTCGTTTTCTCGCGTTCGCCCTCGGACTGATAGTGGTCGGGTCGATTCTTCTGCCGCTGTGGGTGCTGGCTGTGGCTTTGGGGGCATCGATTGCGGAGCCGCTAGGCGTGCTGCTCTGGGTGGGGGGCGTGGGTTTTCTGAGCTATGCTGCGCTCCATCTGCTGTTTGTGATACCCGGCCTGCTGCTCGGCGGACGAGGCCTGGTGCGGGCGGTGGGCGAGAGTGTCGTGCTCAGTCACGTGAGCCTGTCCTCCGTGTTCGGATTTGTCCTGCTCGCCGTTGTGATCTACGAGGGCCTGGGATACGCCTGGTCGCTGCCGCGCAGCGACTCCTGGGCTTTGCTGGTGGGGATTTTGGGGAACGCATGCGTGGCAACCGGGTTAACGGGCGCGGCGTTTGTGTTCTATCGGGATCGGGTGCTATTCCGACGCCGGCTGATGGGAACTGGCGAGTGACGACGGATGGGGAGCGCCGTCGAACTGACAGGCGCCCCGGATGAAGGGACGGCTTGAGTTAAGCGGCCGTAGGATGAAGTCCGACTACTGGCTGAAGTGGGCTGGCGGATCGAGTCGCGGGGAGCCGCGAGGATGAATTGCTGAGGCGACAGCTGAGACATGGTAGAAGCGAAACTGAAAGAGATTAGTCGATACGAGGCCAGCGACGTACAGGTGCTTGAGGGGCTGGAGGCTGTGCGCCGGCGGCCCGGTATGTACGTCGGGGGTACGGACACGCGGGCGCTGCATCACCTGGTGTACGAGGTGGTGGATAATGCGATCGATGAGGTCCTGGCAGGGGCCTGCGACAGGATCGACATCACGGTCCACCCCGATTCATCGGTGAGTGTTCAGGACAATGGGCGAGGTATTCCGGTGGCGATGCACCCCGAGAAGAAGACGCCTACACTGGAGCTAGTGATGACCACGCTCCACGCTGGTGCCAAGTTCGGTGGGGAGGGATACAAGGTCTCGGGTGGATTGCACGGGGTTGGCGTCTCCGCTGTCAACGCGCTGTCACAATGGATGGAAGTGGTCGTCGACAATCCCCGTGACGGGCGACGGTACAGGCAGCGGTACGAACAGGGGAGTCCAGTCACACCCGTGGAGGAGATTGGCGCGGCTCACGGGCAGGGCACCCGGGTGACCTTCGCTTTCGATTCAACGATATTCGAGGACGTGGCATTCGAGTTCGATACACTGGCCCAGCGGATGCGAGAGCTGGCCTTCGTGGCTGGAGGGGTGGCAATCCATCTCTTGGACGAGCGAGAGGGACCGTTCCCTGAGGAGATGACGTTCTACTTCGAGGGCGGTATCCGGTCCTTTGTCGGCTACCTGAACCGAAACCGAAAAGTGCTCCACGACGAGGTCGTCTACGCCAATCAGCAAGATGATGGGATGGGAGTCGAGGTGGCGATACAGTATACGGATTCCTATGCCAGGTCGATGTACGCTTTCGCGAACACCATCCACACGGTCGACGGTGGGACGCACCTGACCGGCCTCCGCTCGGGGCTGACACGGATCATCAATGATTACGCGCGGCGCGAGGGCGTGCTGCGAGAAAAGGATCCTAACTTCACCGGCGAGGATGTTCGCGAGGGGCTGACGGCCATCGTGAGCGTGAAGCATCCCGACCCGCAGTTTGAGAGCCAGACGAAGGTCAAGTTGATGAATGCCGAGGTGAGGGGCGTTGTGGAGTCGGTGGTCTTGAACGCTCTCTCGGAGTTCCTGGAACGGAACCCCAGCACAGCACGGCGGATCATGAGGAAGTGCCGGACCTCCTTCCGCGCACGTGTGGCGGCTCGGAAGGCCCGCGACCTGGTGATACGGAAGAGCACCCTCGAGAGCCTCACGCTGCCTGGCAAGTTGGCCGATTGCTCGTCGAGGGATTCGGACAGTACAGAGATCTACATCGTCGAGGGCGACAGTGCTGGCGGCAGCGCCAAGCAGGGACGGGACCGGAATTTCCAGGCCATTCTCCCGCTACGGGGCAAGATCCTGAACACGGAGCGGGCGCGGTTGGATCGCATTCTGAAGAACAAGGAGGTGCGGGCCCTTATTTCGGCCCTGGGGACGGGCATTGGCGCCGGATTTGACCTGAGTGGACTGCGTTACGGGCGCGTGATTCTCCTCACGGACGCGGATATCGATGGGGCACACATCCGAACACTGCTCTTGACCTTCTTCTTCCGGTACATGCAGCCTCTGATCGAGGCAGGACATCTCTACATTGCCCAGCCGCCCCTGTACCGGATCTATTCCGGTCGGGAGGAGCACTACGCCTACTCCGAGCAGGAGCGGCGGAATATCCTGAAGGAGATAGGGAAACGGAATGTGTCGAGCCAGATGTACAAGGGTCTGGGTGAGATGAACCCGGAGCAGCTCTGGGAGACGACGATGAATCCGGACCACCGGACGTTGCTGCAGGTAAGCATCGAGGATGCGGCTGCCGCTGACCGCACGTTCGATATGTTGATGGGCGCCAGTGTGCCGCCGCGTCGCCGGTTTATCCAGACGCATGCCAGGGAGGTGCGCAACCTGGACGTGTAGGCGTGTCTCAAGCCAGTTAGAGACAGTCAATCCATGTGTTTGGCGTATTGGGAAGCCCTCAACCGAATGGTTGAGGGCTTCTTGGCGTGACGGTTAGCCGCCGAGCGTGTTACATGTCCTGGGTGTGAGTGCCTTTGACGTGACGCATCAAAGCGCCGATTCGTGCCGTGAATCGATGGATATGCAGAGCAGGCACAGAGGAGAGAAAAGCCTATGAAAGAGCGGGTTGTCATCACGGGCCTGGGGGCGGTGACCCCTATGGGGAATGACGTGGCAACGATGTGGGATGGGCTGCTCAACGGACGGAGTGGCATCGACCATGCCAGGCAGTTCGATACCTCCGACCTGGAGGTGCGGATCGCGGCCGAGGTGAAGGATTTCGACGCGAGAAAGCGTCTAGGTCGCCGGGCGGTGAGACGGAACGATCGCTTCGCTCTGTTTGCCCTTGAAGCGGCTCGAGAAGCCGTCGCGGATGCGGATCTGAGCTTCGACAGCGCAGGGGATGGGGTGCGGGAACAGGTCGGCGTGCTGGTAGGCACGGGGATCGGCGGCGTGCTCACCCTGTTGGCGGAGTATGACGTGCTGAAGGAACGTGGTCCTGAGCGCGTGAGCCCTTTCATGATACCGAAGCTCATGCCTAACGCGGCCTCCGCTGCCATCGCCATCGACCACGATTTGCACGGGCCCAATTTCTCGCTGAGTTCGGCCTGCGCCACGGGCTCACACGCCATCGGAGAGGCAGCGGGTATGATCCAGCGAGGGCTCGCGAATGTAATGATCTGCGGCGGGGCGGATGCCGGCACTCACCCCCTGTCCGTCTCGGCGTTTGCGAATATGAAGGCCGTCTCGACACGGAACGACGAGCCGAAGCGAGCGAGCAGGCCGTTCGACGCGGACAGGGACGGATTCGTGCTCGGCGAGGGGGCCGGCATCTTGATTCTAGAGGGCCTGGACCACGCCCTGGCACGCGGGGCGCGCATCCGCGGGGAGTTGATCGGCTACGGCGCTACGTCGGATGCCTATCACATCGCCGCCCCGGCAGAGTCTGGAGAGGGGGCGGCTCGCGCCATGGGAATGGCTCTGCGGGATGCGGGTCTGGCGCCGCGCGACGTGGATTATGTCAACGCCCACGGTACGAGCACGCAGCTGAACGATCCCATTGAGACAGAGGCGATCCGCCGAGTCTTCGGGGAGCACGCTGACAAGCTGCCCGTGAGCGCAACCAAGTCGATGATGGGGCATTTGATGGGGGCGGCCGGTGCGGTGGAGGGGATCACGTGCATCAGAAGCTTGGAGACGGGCTGGGTACACGCCACCGTGAACTATGAGACGCCCGATCCAGCCTGTGACCTCGACTACGTACCCAACGAACCGCGACAGTTGAAGCCGCGGGTCATCCTCTCCAATTCATTCGGATTTGGTGGACACAACGCGTGTGTGCTGTTCCGTCGATGGGAAGGCGAGCGTTGATGTGTTCGGCGCACGTGGTTGGCTGGGGAAAATACGTCCCGGAGCGGGTACTGACAAACGCTGAGCTGGGTCGAATGGTGGACACGTCCGATGAGTGGATCCGGAGCCGCACGGGGATCTCTGAGCGACGCATCGCCGGGGATGGTGAGACGACTGCCACCATGGCGACCCAGGCGGCCTGGCGGGCGCTGGAGACTGCAGGCGTGGCACCGGCACAGCTAGACCTGATCATCGTCGCGACAGCCACGCCGGATCATGCTTTTCCCGCCACGGGGTGCCTCGTGCAGGACGCACTGGGAGCGAGGAACGCCGCTGCTTTCGATCTATCGGCGGGGTGCACGGGGTTCGTGTACGCGCTCGGGGTAGCCGCTGACATGATCACTGCCGATGGCAATCGGACCGGCCGGAGTGGGTCGGGCAAGATCGCGCTGGTCATCGGTGCGGAGACACTGTCCCGCATCACGGACTGGACTGACCGGGCAACGTGTGTCCTGTTCGGCGACGGAGCCGGGGCAGTAGTGCTCCAGGGGAACGGGGCACAAGGCGGTGTGCTGGCGACGATGCTCAGGGCGGACGGGTCCGGTGGGGATCTGTTGCGGCTGCCAGCCGGCGGTAGCGAGGAGCCTGCATCCCACCGCACGGTGTCGGAACGACGACACTACCTGCGGATGCGGGGACGGGAGGTATTCCGCTTCGCCGTGAAGGCGATGCCTGACGCTGTGAGGGAGACGCTCCAAGACGCAGGTCTGACGCCGGCAGACGTGGACCTCATTATCCCGCACCAGGCGAATGAACGTATTCTGGAGGTCGCGGCGAGATCGCTGGACGTGTCCCCGGAGGTGATGTATAGCAACCTGGATCGATACGGGAACACCTCGGCTGCCTCAATCCCGATAGCGCTCTGTGAGGCAGCCGATGAGGGTCGGATCCAGCGAGATGACCTGGTCGTGTGCGTCGGTTTTGGTGCTGGCCTGACGTGGGGCGCGTCCGCTCTACGATGGAGCGTGCCGCTACCCACGGAGCCGCCGACCGTGCTGAGGAGAGGGCGCTACGCCGCTCTGCAGAGCTACGCATGGGTGCGCTCGATGGTGCGTCGCTTCGTGCGCTGGTTGTTCTCTCGTGGCGTGAAGGAGCAGTGATGAACACGGATCAAGACCTGGGGCCGAAGCATGAGCCTTCCGGTGCCGGGGCCGACGGGCGACTTGCCCGCCTCGAGGCCATGCGACGGGAGGCCCGCGGCGGCGGTGGAGAGGAACGGATCGAGCGGCAGCATGCGAAAGGGAAGCTGACGGCTCGCGAACGAATCCAGACGCTGCTGGATCCCGGAACCTTTCAGGAGCTGGACCCCTTCGTGACCCATCGGTCGACCTCGTTTGGGCTGGAGAAGCGGCGCACGCCGGGCGACAGCGTAGTCACCGGGTGGGGGGAGGTGGATGGCCGTCAGGTCTACGTGTTTGCCCAGGATTTCACCGTTATGGGAGGCTCGGTGGGCGAGGCACACGGACAGAAGGTGTGCAAGGTGCTGGATCTGGCCCTGGAGAACGGGGCACCCGTGATCGGCATCAACGACTCGGGCGGCGCGCGCATTCAGGAGGGGGTGGACTCCCTGAATGCGTATGGAGAGATTTTCTATCGCAACACCCTGGCCTCTGGCGTGGTGCCGCAGGTATCCGTCATTGCCGGGCCGTGTGCCGGGGGGGCCGTCTATTCGCCGGCGCTCACCGATTTTGTGTTCATGGTCGAGGGAATCGGGCGCATGTTCATCACTGGCCCGGACGTGATTCGATCCGTGACACAGGAGGAGGTGACGGCGGAGGCATTGGGCGGTGCCGATGTCCATGCACGACAGAGCGGCGTGGCCCACTTCGCGGCCTCGAACGAGGAACAGACCCTGGACCTGGTGCGCGACCTGCTCTCGTATCTGCCGTCGAACAACGCCGAGGACCCACCCTACGTGCCCCCGGTCGACCCGCCGCAGCGGATTGACGTGGCACTGGATAGCGTGGTGCCCCAGGACCCTGCGGAACCCTACGACATGGAGGAAGTTGTCGAACGCATCGTGGACGAGGGAAGGTTCCTGCAGGTGCACGAGCGTTATGCAGCCAACCTGCTGGTTGGATTTGCGCGGATGGGCGGCCACGTGGTCGGGGTGGTGGCGCAGCAGCCTCCTGTGCTGGCGGGCGTGCTGGACATTGACGCGTCGGACAAGGGGGCGCGTTTCATCCGTTTCTGTGATGCATTCAACATCCCCCTCCTGACGCTGGTTGACACCCCGGGCTTCTTGCCGGGGCTGGAACAGGAGCACGGTGGCATCATCCGGCATGGGGCGAAGATGATCTACGCCTACGCGGAGGCCAGCGTGCCCAAGATCTCCGTCGTGACGCGAAAGGCCTACGGCGGCGCCTACATCGTGATGAGCTCCAAGGCGTTGAGGGGGGACGTCTGCCTGGCATGGCCGGGGGCTGAGCTGGCGGTGATGGGACCGCAGGGAGCGGTGAACATCATCTTCCGCCACGAGCTGCGCGAGGCAGACGATCCTGAGGCGCTTCGAGAGCATTTGGTGCAGGAATACCGGGATCGGTTCGCACACCCGTTCGTGGCGGCTAGGCGAGGGTATTTGGATGATGTGATCGTGCCGCGTGAGACCCGTCCGCGGGTGATACGTGGGTTGGAGATGTTGCTCGACAAGCGGGTACAGCGACCGGCCAGGAAGCACGGGAGCATGCCTGTATAGGATGCTGTGCCTGGTCAGGAGACCAGGCACAGCAGCAGCTTGGTCAGGAGACCAGGCACGACAACGCGGCGGAGACCGGGCAGAGAAGAAGGAGGGATGAGGCACAGCAGCAGCTTGGTCAGGAGACCAGGCACAGCCATGGAGGCAGAGACCAGGCACATCAACGCGGAGAGCAGACACAGCAATGGAGAGCAATCTTCTGCCATTGCGAGCGCGAGGACAAGGGGCGAGGGAGAACAGTTGGCGGGTGGCGACAGAGCTTGCAGGACACTTGAAGGACAGATTCAAGACATGAATGGATTGGCTCTGGTGAAAGAAGATCCTGAAAGGGGCGCTGGCCCCGCACATCCGCCCCCGAGCACTTTCTTCAGGGGAGCCATGGATT